>JAAUYB010125661.1_pt1 | contig 24237 bp, 24 predicted proteins | sample 7278071 | NCBI WGS metagenome assembly JAAUYB01 (sample SAMN14350121, study PRJNA611818) | marine sediment metagenome | isolation source: surface marine sediment (1.8m) | place: French Polynesia: Moorea | collected 2018-08 | reverse complement strand
CACCACCCTAGCAAGCCCGCTGTATCCCCTGGAAAGTACAACAGCTCCTGCGGTTCCGGAAGAAAAAATCTATTCTTCGATTGGGCGGGACTCCTTCGCCTCTTCGGCCCGCCCGTTTGACAGTTCTACCTTTTTTGAGCGCCTCCAGGCAAAGACGGGCAGCTTTGGAACCATTCTAAGAAAAATGGAGAGAGATAAAAAGAAGCAAAAGAGGAGGAGAAAAAGAGGAAGCAAGAAAACAACTACCACCGATGGTTATGCTCACCATAGGTCAAAGAAGAAAAGGAAAAAGAAAGTGGTAAGAACAAGCAAACAGAGCTTGTTGCTATAAAAAGCTGTTGCTGTTCCAGACTCGCAAACCGATTTACCGAGATATCAGAGCGACCATGACACAAGAAATCTCTGATTTCGCCCAACTTGACGCCACCTACAAGACGACAGGAAAAAAGCTAAAATTATCATGGCACTCTTTCTTAACTCTCCTCAGTTCCAGGTGGCCCGGAGATCATGCACAAGTCAACATGTCGTGTTTATTTAGGTAGCAGTGGCATCTGTAAGAATGCCACGGCGAATTTTTTTTACCGATGCGGTCCTATGACTTGTTTTGAAGCACAGAAAAAAGGCAAGTTTGCAATTAGCAGCAAAACTGCGCAATTTTATGCGAGGAAGTGTGATAAATGAACACAAAGCCCTCTTACTCTCCTTCCTCTCTATATCGCAGAAAAAAAGCTTGTGATGCCCGGGCAGTTCAGGAAGAGGAGGAGGAGATACTTCCGTGTGACGCCAACCCCTTCGTTAGTGGCGACGAGTGAGGCTTTGGGCGAAAAAGAATTGAGAGAACGCAAGACAACTATGGGACCTCGCCACGTCCTCCTCCTCTTGGGGGCCACCTCGATCGCGATCGCGCAAAACTCCTCTACTCTGGTAAATCATTTTTACTTTGTTTGGAAAAAGCAGAAGACTTTGATTGTCCATGTACTAGGTTTTTGCCGCATTTTGACTCAACAAAAAATCTAGGGAGTTCATTAAAAAGAAAGAGCAACTAGCTTCAGGGCACATAATTGATTGTTTTCCTCCTTTTTCGATTCGTATTAAAGGCGCACAAGACGACCGCCGGCGCCGGCGCCGAGATTCCTCCCTCCCCTGCGGCCGCATCTGAGAACAACCAGGCAATTTAATTGTATTTTTTTTTCACCCCCCAAGTTGCGTGACAAGAAATGCCCCCAAGGTAGACATGGCTACTTCTTAATTTATATTTTAAATCACCAGGAGATGGCGGGCAGCCCCACCACGGCCAAGGAGAGAGAAGAGGCGGGCGAGCCGAACGTACGTAAGAGGGAGAGAGAGAAGGAAGAGGGAGCACCTGCGGCACAGGTATGGTTTTTGAATTAGAACTGAGATCAAAGAAGCAATGGCGAAACGAGATTTTTTTGGGTTCAAGAAACAGAGAGCGAAAATTCGCAAGGGGCAGATTAGCAGCAACAGCAACCCGACCGACCCGGAAGTGAAGGTGGACTGTGGGACGAGGTACCTCGTGGGCGTCCCACAGTATATGTGAGTGAAGAAAAAATGAACAAATTTTTTTAGCATTTTGTATGGGCCAATTGTTAAAGTATTTTTTCTTGCTTCAAACCTATTTTGTCATTTCTAGGGAGGAATGCAGACACTTCGCCTTTAATCGCATTTGCCAGTGGCCGAATGTGGTAAGCAAGAGCACATTTTTAAGTTTTTCCATTCTTCCTAATCTTGCCTGCTGCAGTTATTGTTGCTCTAAATTTGCGATGGCTGGATAAATAATTATGTTTTCCGTTTCACAGTCTGTTGAGACCACCACAACGGACGACTACGCCTGCCTCATTTGGCATCCGCAGACAAAGCCGACACCGAAGCCGACACCGCCACCGTCCCCGCCCGAGACAGGTGCTCAGATCGGAGAAATCATCGCGGGAGTTGCCGGATCCGTTGTCATGGTTGGGTAAGGAAATTTTCGGGAATTCTAATAACTGATTGCTCTCAATAAAAAAGACTAATATTTTTGTTCAACACAGGTTTGTTCTGGCGTCCGCCTTTGGCGTGTGGAGGCATGTCAACCCAAACAACGCTAACGCCGTCCCCGTGCCTGCTGCTGCTGCTGCTGCTGCTGCCGCCGCCGCCGCCGATCTACTGGCACCCCCCGCTGCCATCGAGGGCATTCCGTACGGGGAAGACGCCGTCCTGGTCGCCGCAGACGCAGACCCAAACGGGAGAGAAAACAATCCCGAAGGGGAAGGCTTGTTGGAGGAGATTGACCTCCAGTAGAAGCACATTGCTTCTCGGTTTATGATTGATAGTTAGTGCTGGAAAATGGCACATACCAGAATGTACAATATACACAGCAAGGAGAGGACTTATCCTCAAGAAAAATGTGTTTGTATGGGTTTGTGTGTGTGTGTGTGTGTGTGTGTGTGTGTGTGTGTGTGTGTGTGTAAACATATTTTCCGCGCACAATTTTATCCCAAGCATGTGTAGGACGACCGGAACCGTCGTAGCATAGGCATCGGCGACTCAAACAGCACACTAAAAGGAGAGAAAAGGCAGATACACATTCCTCACCTAGAAGTATACTTATGGGCCGCTGTGCAATTTAATTTTGAGATTGAGGGAGATTTGTCAATGTTCTTTAATGTTGCACAGCAGGTTGGCAGGAGGGCAGCAAAGGCGAATTGGCAATCTATTGGTAGAGGGAGGGAGCAGACATGTGCGCCAATTTCCTCAACTCAATAAAGTCCAATAAACCCGTACACCAAGATTGTCCTTCTGTCTTCAACAACAGGTCTTCTTTTCTTCTTCTTCCCTTCGCCCAAACTTTTTCTTCTGTCTTTGACACGTCTTTGTCATCTTGCTTCTGGGCAATCAGAAAATAAAGAGAAATTTTTTCCCTCAACCGACGAGTGAGAGAGAAATGGAAGAATTATTGATGGTTGAAAAAATAAGCGCTTATTTATTCAGTAATTGCTTTAGATCATACTTGATTGGTGTACAATAGTAATTTATCAAACTATAATGATCGATCATTATATTTGCTTACCGTAAAGGTATTTTTCAATTTTTTTTCTCTCCCAACTCATTTTCCGGCCCTCCCCTTCTTTGTCTTCTCCCCCTTCAGCGGCGAATCAACAAACTCCCACATGCCGGGACCGCTCGGCTCTTCCTCCTCGCTGTCGGAGCCCATGCGAGGGATGATGCTGGAGCGACAGGGCCTCCTGGAGCCTTTAGGAGGAGAAGGTGGCGGGGAGCCCACAGGCTGGGTGGACGGAATTGGTGGCGGAGAGGGGGAGCTGTCGACTGTCTCCACCTCCTCCACTTCTTTCCGAGCGCTGCCTCGGGTCTTGCGCCGTGTCGGGCCGGGGTACTCCTCTTCCTCCTCGACTTCGTCCTTGCGCCTTGGTTGGTCTAAAATAAAGCAACAACTGTTAAATAAAAAAGTAACACCCAAATGAGGGAAAAGTGGATGTTGCTCACCTTTGTGTCCCTTTTCTGGCGAGGTGTGTTTGGGGCGCGGCATGCGGAAGATCCCAGAGGAGGAGGAGGAGGCGGAAGCTGCGGCGGCTTCGGCTGTGTGAAGCTTCTTCCGTGGCGAGGATTGGCCAGAGCTCTTGGGCGTCTCAGAGGCCTCATCCTCTGCCTCCCGCCGCTTTCTCTTCCTGTCCCTCTCCCTTTCGGCGGCCAAGTTCTTGTCCTCCTCCTCCTCCTCCTCCTCCCTTTCCTCGTCCTCCTCGTCGTCTTCCCCCTTGTTGCCTTCCTTCTTCTTTTCCACTAGCTGGCGAATTCGGCCATGACAAGTCCTTAAAAAGAAAATTTCCAATGCTAAAAATCTTTATATGAAATTCAAGTTCAGGGTAGGGCAGAAATGAAGAAACAACTCACCTCACTGCCAGGATGGTCTTGATGGTCTCCTCCTGGAGCTGCAGAAACTCGAGACTCTTGCTTGTGGATGTCCCCGTCCCGCACACTTTGCTCACCTGTCCGCCACCCAACAACAACAACAACAACAACATGTTTTATACCATGCTTTCGATATCTAATTTTTCGTCTTGCCTGAGCGGCGAGTGCACGAAGAGAACCGTCCCGACCAATGGCGTGCACTATCGAATCAATGTCCTGGTATCTGCAACCGCCCTATAAGAAAATCAAGAGAAGTAAAGATTAAAGTATCCAAAAGGGAAATTAGGTTTTTACGTGGGATTCGCAGATGATATTGGCGGCGGCCGTCAGAAGGTCTGCCTCGTCGCTGAAGAAGGCCTTTGCACTTAAAAACGCATCCTCTAAATTGTCAGAGAGCTCTTCGAGCTCTCTGACATTTAGGGATACGCTTTTATATGCAAATACAAAGGTCTGAGAAAGAATAAAAAATAACTGGTTAGAAATTTTTATTATTTGCCATCATTGCTGGCGCAATTTGAATGGTTTAGAGGACAGAATTTTTCTACTTTCCTACTATGACACCTCTACCACCAACGCTGTAACAACAACAACAACAACAACAAGAGCAACAGCAGCCGCCGCCGCAGCAGCAGCAGCCGCAGCAGCCGCCGCAACAACAACAACAACAATAAAAATTAAAAAAATAATGAAACAACAGCTACAGCTGCAGCAGCAACAGCAACAACAAAATAAAAAACTCCTGGTCTCACTCCTCACTCTTTTGCTGAAGTATAGACAAAACTGTTTTCTTTACTAGGGGCAAATTTTGGTGAAGGGAATCACGTATTTGGGTTGTATCCTACTTTGGTTGATGTTCCCCATTCCGGATTCGCCTTCTCAACTCCTTCCTTTTTTGCCTCCTTCTCCGAGGCCCTCCTCCAGAGACGAAATGCGGCCTTGTAGGGACCTGATTTGCTCCAGGATGACGTCGAAGAGCCCCACGTGGAGACACCTCCCTATGATGCCAGAGAAGAGAGAGAGAAAGAGAGAGAGAGCGGGGTGAGGTGGGCGGGGTCGCAAAGCAAACTTTTTCAGACAACTTCTTAGGCACTGGCAGCTCATACCTTGAGAGTTAGCATCCATGATGTGCTCTCATAGACCGGGTGAAGAGGCACCTCGAAGGCTTCCTTCCTAAAGATGTTTGTTAGGTGCGAGAAGAGCACTCCAAGCATCTGGGAATAAGAGAAGTTAATCGGGCTTTTTCTTGACTTTTTGGGAAAAGTTGTTTACGGTATACAGGCGCCCAGCGTAGAGGGACACCCTAGAGTTGGTGGGCGGTCCATTTGCCTTAGCCCTTGACGCAATCACGATCCTAAAAAGACAATGATAATTGGGGGAAATTGAGCCATATGATATTCTCACCTCCGGTTGTCTCCATCGTTGTCCGACTGAACAGCCACGAGACGCCAGGGGCTTAGGCTGGAGGAGTAATGAAAATCCTCCTCTAGGACTTTCTCGCTCTGCGCCATCGTTCCTCCCTCTGTTTCTTTTCCCGCGCGGACCGAAAGACAAGATGGCAAGAGGGAGCAAGGGAACTGGGACCTTTCGGTCCGAGCCTCCACCCGCCTCTGATCAACGGACCTGTGTTGAGGCTAGTTCATATAATAGCCAGGTTTAGAGAATCACCAAAGCAAAAAGAACGAAAGTTGGCAAATGTATGATGTTTTCTAGCATTTTTTATTTTTATGGTTGTTGTTGCTGCTGTTGTTGTTTCTTTCTTATGTTCCCAGTCATGTGCAAGAAAGCTACATGCAAATTAATTTCTTTTTTGACTCTTCTTACATCCCCTGTCTGTTCATCGAATCTCAAACCATTTTTAGTCTCTTTGCTGACCCGCGGTGGAGGCCTCCTCCTCTTCCTCCTCTCCTCCTCCTTCTCCTCCCGCCGCCGCCGCCGCCTCAGCAACAGACAGACAGACAGACGGTACTGAGAAGACACGGACAAAAGTAGGCATTTAATTTGCCAATAAATTATTTTTCTACCATGCTGCCAGAACAGGCTTGTTGCTATTGAAGAAAAAATTTGGGTAGCTTTTCCCTATGCTTGATCGTTGGTCAATTTCATAGGAACATAAACACGGACCCTATAGAGGGAAATTCAACACTTTCCCCTCTCACACTACTGCTCTACTCTGTATCACACCATTTTACTAAAATAGTTGGAAAAACTTGAACTCAATTAATTGTCTGTCGGCGACGGGCCCTCCTCCTCCTCCTCTTCCTCCTACCCACGTACTCCCTCAGGAAGGAATGGCCACCGTCAGAGGATAATTAATCAATCGGAGCGAGGCGGGAGTAGAACCTGATTATACCCTACATTACCCAACTCCATTTATTATTGGCTCTCTTTTCTTTTCTTACTTCTTTTGGTTTTTTATCTTTGAAGGAAAATAATACTACTCATTTTCCATGTGATTGACAGACCTGAGGAGGCAAAGCCAAAGTTCCACACAGAGAAAGGGGAAGGGGGAGGGAGGTGGTGCGAGGAAGAAATACCCATTTTCCGGTTGCAACAAAAAGGGAATAGCTCTAATAATCTGCCAAAGAAGACAGGGTTGAAAGGAAGCAACATGAAAAAACGAGAAAATATTCATTTCTTCACACAGTACCACATCACTAAATGAGAAAAGCATATACAATTTACATCATGTTAGTACAAGAAAAATTCCGCATACGATTTTTTCACTCCGCTTCTTTTAGAGCGGCGCGGCAGAAGAGGAGGAGGAGGAGGAGGAGGAGGAGGAGGAGAAGAAGAAGAAGAAGAAGAACCACCCCCGCCGCCGCCACTACCATTTTCACGCTCGCCATCTTGAGCAGGTGCAGCAGGAACAGCAGGTGCTTTCACAGCCGTAGCCAGCCCATCAAAAAGCGGCACTTCGATCCACCCATCGTGTTCTTTGCCGCCGCCGCCGCCGCCACTCCCCCTCAAATTTCTTTCTTCTTCTCCAGTTTCCTTTCCGCATTTTTGCCTTTCGTCTACCCTTTCTTCAGAGGTGAGCGGCTGCGAGAGGACGATCTGACTCCTCCGGGAGCAGGTGGGACCATTTGTAGACTCCTCTGCCAGGAGCACTGCCGCACCTTCCGCCTCAGGATCAGGATCAGAGGAGGAGGAGGAGGACGAAGGAGAATTAGCCTTGGCAGTTGCATCCATATAAATTAGTGGCAGCGAAGGTGAGGCTGATGAAGGCCGGGAAGAGGGAGCATGGAATCCATCGTCCAAGCTATTTCTCCCTATTGCCTTGAGAGCAGGAGGAGGAAGAGGAAGAGGTGGTGGCGGAGGAGGAGGAGGAATTCCATTGGCCTCCGTCGTCTTTGCCGCTGCTGCCGTGAAAGAAAGAGGAGGGGAAGGACCAATAGCACCATTTTCCAAGATTGCCTCCTCCTCCTGTGGTGCATAGATCCCTGAATTCGTGGGAGGGAGGAGGGAAGAGGAGCAAATCACATGGTTTTCTTGCATTTTCTTGCCCAAGATATCTTCTTCTGCCGCCGCCGCCACCGCGGTTGAAGGAGCCAAACAAGCGGGAGCGGAAAAAGAGGTACTCATATTGGAAGAAGTGGATGTAACGGATGTTTCCCCTCCTCCTCCCTCTTCTTTGTCGCCCAAAGAGGAAGAAATATTTTCTGAAACCACTCTGTCAATCCATTGAAAGGCGTCCATCAGCTTTTGCACATTCTCTCCCTTCTCTCCACCCTTCTTTTTCTCGGCTGCACATGTATGGGAAAGAATGCCGCCGCCGCCGCCGCCGCCGAAAGAGGACTGATGAGATCCGAAGTTGCTGCCGCCGCCGGCATTTAAGGGAACCGTAGCGCCATAACCTCCATCTGAAGAAGGTCGGGGGACACATGGGAGAGTCAGTTCCAACTTTGGCTGAAGTGGTGTCTGGAGGAGGGGAAAGTTAATGCGACTGTCTCCAGCTTGAATTATTCCCCACTCTCCTCCTCTTCCCGGACCCATTTCGTTTTCTGCCTTTCCCTCTCGAATTTGGTCGCCCTCTGCTTCTCTTGCCTTTTCTCCTTTGATTGACAAATCAATTAAGGAGTTTGTAGCCGCCTGCTGCTTCAGCCTCCTCTTCTTCCTCCTCTGCTGAAGCTTGAAAATGCAAGATGTTCCAATAGCTCCAGCCAGAAAAATCGCAATTAGACCCAAAGTGGATCCGACTGGAGCAGAAGTTGTCGCTGTTGTCAAAGTATCATCGCCTCCACCACCACCACTGCCGCCGCCGCCGCCACCACCACCACCACCACCACCACCAGCATGATCACCAACACCAAAAGTAGCTGAAGTAGAAATAGAAATAACTTCAGCCTGTGCCCATCTTTGGCCCCATTTTCTGTCCGACTTTGTTGTCCCCTTTGGAGGAACAGGAACCGCCGCCGCCACCGCCGCCATCTCTTCTAGGTCCGGGAAAAGCTTTGCAGGCAGGATCGGAGTGGGGTATATAGTCGCCGCCGCCGCCATCACATTTCCATTGTAGGATGGGGGAAGAGAGCGGGTTGTGGTAGTAGAACAGTGCTGCAAATAGCACGGAACCTGAACGCAGCCAGGCACATGGGCATAAGTCGGAATGAGAATGCAAGAATAGGATTCTGGGGCCGCCGCCGAGTCCCCCGCAAACCCAATCGGGCGCCCGCCAGCATAGGGGAGTCCCAGCATGAACATGATGGCAACCAATAAAGGAGCGCAGCGCATATCGCGACCATTCATTTTCCTGTCTCCCAACAACAATGATTTTCCCACAAACCCTGGCATTATATTTGAAAATTCTTTCAAACGCCCGTGTTAAAGACACTAGTATGGCAATCAGCTGTGTGTAGCATGCAAGGTTTTTACTCTGTTTTACTGACACTTGAATGAGTTTAAGACATTTTGTTACCCGCGATTATAGCCAACATTTCAAACAATGTCTTTGCCACAGATAATCTGTTCAAATTTGTTACAATTCAATGGACGGAAAAAGTAAATCAGAGCATTGTTCTTGATAAGATAAGCTATATTTCTCCGAAACTTCTATACCACAAACTATATTCACACTATTTATTCAAAACATAAAAATGAGAAATTCCAAACCACACTTTTAAAAATACTTGCTGAAAACAGCATCAGCAGCAGCAACAGCAGGAGCCGCCGCCGCCGCCGCCGCCGCCGCAGCAGCAGCAGCAGCAACAACAACAACAACAACAGTAGAAGTAGCAGCAGCAGCACCAACAACAACAAAAGTACAAAAGGGTATTCGAGGAAAAACTATCAGGCAAGTGTCTAGAGCTTAGAAAAGCATCTTTTAAAAGTTCACAGCCACATGATTGTAATTGAGAGCATTCACGCTTATTGAATGAACTGAAATTTCACGTTTCTATTCTTATCAATATCTGCTGCACTGTTGTAAGCTGAAAATATGAACAGTTCCACAGCCTCCACCAAAGGCTTGTCAAATAAAATTTCAAGTCTCAAGTTTCCTTCCCTCGCCGGATGACGAACGGTCTTGTCGGCCGCCCGCTGGCTCGCGGTCAGGTCCCACAGCAGGAAGAAATATCCCTGCTTAAACATGTTGAGCTGGAGGCTGCAGGAGTTTGCGTGCATTAGCTGGCCAAGGTTCTTGGAGAACATCTTGTAGGCAGCCATCACAAACTGCTCGTGGTTGGTCGACGGATCTTGCTCCAGATTTGTCCCGTTTATGGAAAGCTGGGCCGACTCCATCTTGACCACCGTTGTGGTGGTGCTCCCGTCCGCCTCCGTCGTGGTGGTGGTGAAGGACGGCAAACATTCTAGGGGATTCGTTGAATAGCCCCCCTCGTAAACGCTGTTCTTGATCGGCAGGATGAGCACCTGGTGGGGAAAATACTGATTGTAAAAGAAAAAAGAACACATCAATTTTTTGCCCCACCATGTCCGGGTTGACGCTTGACTGTGTGATCGAATCCGAAATGTAGGACTGGAGCGAGGCGGCCACGGACACCTGCTTGCTCTCGAGCCGGCTCAACCTGTGTTGTGGCAGAAAGTAAGGGGGGAAAATGTTATTTGGGCTTCCAATTTTTTTCTACGTATTTTGCTTCAGACTTCACCTGTAGGTGATGGGCGTTTCGAGGAGACGCTTTTCCAGGTCGATGGCGAGCGCCGACTGGAGGGTCTTGACGGGACACAGCAAGGTGGCACTAACCACCTGTAGGCGGTAAGCCTTCGTGGCGCTGTCTGCGTCCTGACACATCATGTAGAAGCTAGGTGAGTTGAGGCTGATTTCGAGCCTTGCCGCCACCCCGCTGATCATCGGTGTCGGGCAGCTTGCAAAGTCGGTGAATACCTATTAGAAAACGGAAGGGGAAAAACCAGACAACATCTAAATGCAACAAGGTGTTAAAATGGGCGATGTTGAGATATTTTTTGTAAAAAGATAAACCTTGCTGTAGACGGGCACTGCTTTTCCATGGTACTTGCGGTTTTCGCCCTTTGCATCTCCCTTGCTGAACAGGTCCGCCCGGTGGTAGAAACCGCCCCCCACCATGTCTGTGCTCTGGAAGGTGCCTGCCTGGTCCATGTAGTAGCCAAACATCTCGAGCCAGGAGTGGCGCTCATTGAGGCCATAGTTGAGGGCAAAGTTGGTGTAGGCCTTGAGGGCATACGCTGAGCCGTCGCTGGAGCTCACCTCCACATCGTTCAGATACAACCTTGTCTGTCGTATCATAGTTTGAGGGAAGGCATTGATTGGGGCAACCTGAGAGGAGAGTTGAATTACTCACATAAGAAAAAAGAGAACATTATTAGGCAATGAAACTCGGACCGCTCCTCACCAGTGCTCCATCCGGGGGGTTGTTCCCCGCGCTATCCGTGAGCTTTAGCTGGAACGCGATCATGAGCTCGGAGAGGAAGGCACAATTCCCTGCTGCCATCTTAGGAATCTAGATATAAAGTGAAATTAAAAACTAAAGGAAATACAAAAATGTACTTTTCTCCCACCTGGTATGTGAGGCGGTGTCCATCGAGTGTGCTTGACGGCGAGAAATTAAGTGTGTATGAATTAGTGTAGGTTCGGTCAGACCCAAGGCGAACAAAGAAGTCGTCTGAGGACTTGAGAAGAGGCTGTGCCATTTCCATGGTTGTGCGGACAGCGTTCTTGGCAGGTGTGGGGGCAATTATAGTTTTGGCGGCAACAGCAAGGACCGTCAAAAATTTCTCTTTAGAACAAAGTCCTCTTCTTGCCTCTTCGTTTGGCCGCCCCCGTATCGGACACCACACTCGGCGCCTCAAGCACAAGAAGCTCTGACTTCTGGTCGGCCTCCTTCTTTTCCTTGGCAAGAGTTTCGCTCGTCACCTCTGCTTGGGGAGGTGGCTCACGCTCGCGTTGTTCCTTCTCCACTGCAGGTGCAAGTGGAGCATCCAGCCTTTCTTCTTTTGCGATCTCACAGCGGGTCTGGCTGGCGTTGCCAAACGGACGGTACTGAGTCCGTCGATCCGGGAGGAGGACACTGCCGCCAAAGCCTCCGCACACCTGAGCCCTTGGGTTCCTCTCCTCAACGGCTGATGGCCAGGCGAGCGTCTGAAGAAAGTCCCTTGGCACTGTTGACATTTCCTTTCCCTACTTTTCTTAGTCCTCTCGTCGTTTCAAGCAGCTGCTACTTGAGCAGCTGTGAGGCAGGCAGCCACTCGTCGAATGACGCACCGTGGTCTAGGAAGCGCACGAGCATATACTTCTTGCGCCCCACAAAACGTGTCTTGAGAATTTCGCTATAAGGGTAAACCTTGGGAGGCTTCACGTGGCGCAGCTCCGCCCCGTAGTAGAGCCTCTTTTTGCGCACTCCCCGCCCGTCCTGGAGGCGGAACAGGTACGGCTTTTTATCCGTCCAGATGCCGCAGATCTCGTACACCTGATAGGTAAACTGCCGATCTGACTCTTTGTCCAGTACCTGCCGCCGATACGGAATGATCACCTTGTCGCCGACGGAGAAATGGCGCCAGCCATCACGCACCTCCCTCTTGCCTGCCTGCACGGCCAAGTGCTCCTTCAGGTACTGGTCAAAAGGACGCTTTGCCTCTGACTCGGCCAGATTGCGCTCTTGCAGGCGTCGCCAACCAATCAGCACCTGGTTTGGAGACATGCCCACGCTTCGGTTGTAGCGACGGTTCAGGCTGTCAGCCACGGCGCGCACAGCCGCATCCCACGATGCGCCGCGGCGCGTCTCCAGGTAGGGGATGAGCACCTTCTTGAAGGAGCGCACCGCACGTTCGGCCGTCCGCGCCTTGTTGCCGCCGCGCGCCCATTCTGCCTGCACCGCATGCTGCCTAAGATAGACCAAGAAGGGCTTGTTCACAAATTCTTTTCCTTGATCTGACTCAAGTACGAGAGGCAGTGTATAGGGTGGTTGTAGTTTGTCAATGATGTCTCGGAATGCTGCCCCCACGGTCGCCCCCTTTTTGTCAGTCAGGCCGCGAGCAAACACTTTTTTGGAGAAGACGTCAATTATGAGCAGAAAGTATCGCCCCAGCTCCCTCTGGCTCTTCAAGTCAACAAATCTTCCCGGCCCAATGTCACCTAGGTCAGTCTCCCACCGCTCACTAAAGTAATAGGCAAGATCACGACGGCGCGGAAAGTTTTTCCGCAGAACCCGCCCCGTCTGGTACGCAATATCTTTCTCTAGAGCCCGCTTCACCTCCACCTGACTCTTGCCGCCCGTCTTGTGAGCACTCTCTAGTCCGCGGTAGAAATAGGCAGCACTCGAAAATGCCCCCGGCGTGCGGATGTCTTTCCACTTTTTGTGTAGGGCGGCGGCGGCGGCCGCACTCGACATGCTCCTCTTTACTCCCATAGAGCGGCCAAGACGCGTTTTGTGCTGATGAAACGCGTTCAATCTTGCCCATGTAGAGCGGTCGGGAAACGTTTTGTGTCCGAAATAGAACGTATCGCAGCCGGCTCACAGAACAGCAGTGGAGCATGCTCAATCAAACACCTTTCCAACTGCGAGAACAAGGTTCTGGCCGCCGCCGCCGCCTTCGCCGCCGCCTTCGCCGCCGCCGCAGCAGCAGCAGGAGCTTCTGCAGCATCAAGAAGTGGCTGCCAGCGTAGAACAAAATGCTCAATATGCTTGCTGCTGCTGCGGCAGCTGCTGTGACTGTATTGGCATGCTGGCTACGGAATCAGCAGTCTTTGCCTTGCTGTGTCAGGTGCCACAAATTAGAATTGTACATTTTTCATGGCCTCTTGCTTCAAACTGTGCTATGGAGCTCCCTGTCCGCTACATTGAGTCCGAGCACCACCTTCAGGCCGTGTTTGCCTCCAACAAATTTCAACTGGACGCTTCTGGCCTCCGTCCGTACCTCATCACACAGGGGCGGTGGTACCTAAAGGTACAGTACTTTGCCACAACGGCCCCACCAAAGGGGCACGGCATCTTCCAGACCGGACTGCGCCTCATTTCCCTCAATGTGACGTCGGCCAATGAGCGCCCCCTCGTGCTGGCCTCTTTTTCTGCGCACGGCTTTGTTAATCAGCGATGCTGTGCCACTTTTGAGCATGCGCGTCCCTTCCTCATCACCCACCCGTCTGACCGGCTACTGTTTGAAGTACAGACACTTGAAGGAGGGCCCGTTGCATTGCCCAAAAACTCTCTCCTCCTCTTTGGAGTGGCTCTAATCCAGGAGAAATAGAGGAGTCTGCACTGAGATGGCCGCCGCCGCCACCACCACGGCCAACACCACCACCACCACCGCCTCCTCCATGGACTTTTCTATTCAGACACCTGCAAGGATAGAGCTTCTTGGACCAAGTCAAGGCGGCAAGTCAACGCTTCTGCTCAAGTTGGTGGGCGATTCGAGTGTTTGGGATCGCCAGCCCCGCCGCGTCATCTACTGTGCTCCTACACTTGCTGATCGTGATGAGTACCTGACACAGCTTCGTCAAGTTTGCGAGAAAAATAAACAAGAGCTACAGTGTGTTGAAAAAATACCACTTCACGAGGAGATGCTCGCCTTCGCCGAGGGTGACCCCCTCATGTTTATTGCCGACGACCTGCTGGCCCTGGAGGAGGGCGGCTCTCGCATGCGCTCTCTTATGCTAATGGACTCACATCACTGCAATATCTCGGTCCTGTACACAGTGCAGAACCCGTTCTACAAGTCGCCCCATCTGGACCTAGTCACCTTCTCACGCAATCTGTCGGGACGTCTGGTGCTGTACCAACAGGCCGATCTTTTGCAGTACAAACTCATCAGCTCGCGCCTTTTCCCCGAGCGCAAGAACTTCCTCATAGACTGCCTGTGTGATGCCAAGACCCTCTACAACATGAACTATGTGTATGCTGATCTGCACTGCTTCAGCCGGTTGCCCCGCCGCTACATGTGCTTCACTGCCATGTTTGCCGACGAGCGCGTTGACGGCAGCCCCCTGTTTTTTGATTTGAACGCCAGGTGATTTCGCGCCAAAAAGAACCGGCTCAAAGAACAATTGTGGAGTGTGCTCATTTGTGCAGATATGATATAGGACAGCAGCAGCAGCCGCAGCCGCCGCAACACTAGCAGCAGTAGCAGCAGCAGCAGCAGCGGTAGTACAGTAGTAGTAGTAGTAGTGGTGGTAGTAGCAACAGCAAGAGCAGGGACAGATTCAGCAGCAGTAGCAGTAGCACCAGGAGTAGATTCAGCAGCGGTCCAGGAAGCGCCAACGGAGAGAGGAGAAAAACGTTGAAGAAGGAAACCCCCACCATTGTTTGCTCAGCGCTTGTGAACACTTGGTGGCAATAAAAATGCTTACACACCACCACCTGGTGAAGCACGGACACTTTCTTTATTCCGTTGCGCACGCAGATACGGTGGAAAGAGTGAGAAGACTTGTTCGTAACGCCGCCTACTTTCAGCAACGCACGCTCATAGTGCTGATTGCTACTGTGGTGCTAAGGAAGGTGCCGGTGCCTGGTGAGGTGGCCGCAGCATTTGGTGCGAGTCGGAAAAAGAAGACTCTGAAGAAATATTTTGGGTCCTGGGCACGTGTCCGCCACCTCCTGCGTCACCGTGCTCTTTGGAAGGACGTGCTAAGTGAGCTTGCGCCGCTCCTCCGTCCGGCCATAAAAATATTTTTTGCCGCCAACGGAGGTGAATAGAAGAGAAAGGAGAATCTTGCAGTGGAGGCGGTGGCGGTGTTGCCGGTTGACACCATGGCCAAGGTGATGGTGAGTGAGGCAGAGTATGCAGCGCTCAAAAAGGCTGCTTCAGCCGCCTCAAAGAGAACACTGGAGTTCCCTCCTACTGACTCTAACACTCTCGACAAGAGTCCTAGTCCGGCAGCAAAATTGGACGGAATAAACAAGCGTCTCATTGAACATGACAATGCAAAGAGGCGGGATATTGTGGAGGGCAAAGACTCGCCCGAGGACAGTGATAGTAGTGACACGGAGGAGGGAAATAGAATCCAAAGGGGCAGACACCGGAGGGAGGAGAAGGCGCAAAAAGACCAGGAGGAGACAGGGGAAGACGAGGAGGGAGGAGAAGGCGCGGGCATTGAGTTCTCCTTCCTCCCGGTGGGGAGGCGTCAAGCTGCCAAGGAGTTCCTTCACCGCCTCCTTGCCCACCCCGCCGTGGACGTAGAGTGTGGCCAGATCTATGTACGTGGAAAAAAGATTGGACACATTATGCACGTTCTCCACCATTTGTTTGGGAGCCGCAATGCCGCCCTCACCAACCTTGCCGTGCTCAACACATTCTTGCGCCAGTCCGACTTGTCCCAACTGCTGCCGCAGGCTTCGAGCCGGAGGGCCACATCCAAACTGGAAAGAAAGCCCGCGGCGACATCATTTTCACAAAAGGCACATTCCGCAAAGAGAGAGAAAAATGAGAGGAAGAGGAAAGAAGTTGGCAGAATGCCCCATAGGCGTTCCACAAAAACCGCGGCAGAAGCCCCCCTGCTGAACCCGGCGATGGTGGCACACCTGCAACATTAAGTCCTCCCCAATACCCCAATACATGTCCAAGTCTCCTCTCCAAATCATCACATGATAATTGTGCAAACTCTCTGTACTATGTTAGAGATGAATCATTCCCACAAAAATAAATGTTAACTTTCAGTTAAATGTCTCCTTTGCAGCAAACTACAGATTATCTATCATCACCTAGTATAATAAGAAAAAACACCATATGAGTAATGTCTATAAAATAAAAGAGCAGCGGTGGATAGAGAGCATGTCTGATGTTCAGTCTGGTACAGTATACATATTTTATTGTGCGGCAACTTTTAGGCAGGCGGGTGGTCAACAAAGTCAGGGCCGGTCGCGCCGTACGGGTACGTCTTCAGGCAGCTCCCGCAGTCCTCCTTGTTCAGATAGCGTTTGTTAAACCCATCATTTGTGTAGGTCTTGGTGACTACAGCGTTGTGCACGGAGAAGTCCTTCCGACTGATGCGCATGCTGAAGTTGTCCACCTTGACCGACTGGACGTTGTCCTTGTTTGTCGCCCACTTCTGGATCATGTCACGCATGACGGTGTAGTTGATCTTGGAGATGGCAGTGGCGTTGTTCAGGCAGAAGCCGCGCACCTTCACCAGCTCCTCGGTCTCACCCTTCTTGTTGGTGCTCTGGAAGTAGGAGAAGAGAGGAAATTAAGTTTTTTTCTCTCCCACCTTCCATACTCTTTTTTAAATGGATTTCTATTCACAAAATAAACATTTTCCGCACCTGCAGAGAATAATTTTTCGGCCCGCAGCAGCAGTAGTTTTTGATGTTGGAGACCTCATGCTTGAACGAGCCGTATGCTTTCGAGCCTAAGCAAAACTCCTTCTCGAGCTGGGCGATGTCAAGGCTGCTCGGCGCATCAAAAATGATGGAATCTGAAGGAGAGCAGGGGCAAACACTTGAGTAGAAATGTGTGAAACAAACTTATTTTAATTTGTCTGTCTGTATGTCATACTCACCCGTATCCATATACAGGCAGCGAGCACCGAGCGCCTGGAGCCTTTGGAGATCGTCATACATGGCTAGCCGGCCGTTTGCCTAGGAGGGTCCAAAGATAAATCTTAATCACAATAATTCCTGGCCATTTTTTGTACAATCAACTTTGTTCACAGACAAGCAGTTTGATTTATAGTTGCCCAAAGTAAAAGATTATCATTAACTCCCTACCGTGACAAAGCTGTACACCAGCGACGAGGTGTTCTTGTGGAAGCCGCACCGCTCCTCCACCGGGGTGTAGACGGCTTCCGCCAACGTGCTGGTAAGCGGGGTCACATCCAGGAGCTCCTTGTCCGCGCTGTACTTGATCTCGCGGAGCGCCAGCCACGAATTGACGTGCACCTGACAAATCGTGGGCACTTTTAAATAAAACCGACATTTATCAATGGCTGCAAAGAGAATTTTATAACTGGCTAGATAACTCTACGTACCACATTTTTTCGCACGTCGTTCTGTGACAGCTTGCCAAGGCCGGAGTTGCTGGTGTTCTTGGCGAATTGGCGGCGGGCCATGTTGAGGGACACGTCCTCCACGCACAAGTCTAGGCCTGGCATCTCCTCGTTGAGCCGTGCAACGTAGGCTTTCTTGTCAGCTTGAGTGAGCTCCACAAAGCCTTCCTCCTCCTTCTCTTCTGCGCTGAGGTCATCACCGGGGAAGCCTTCGCTCGCGATCTTGATGCGCGCCAGGTGGGTGTAGAAGTCGCGGAAGATGTAGTCAGCCTGTTAATTGGGAGGAGGGGAGGGAAATTGACAAATTATTGCAATATTTGATCATAAAACCTATTTCATGCACACTCACTTCAGAAAAAAGGTGCATCTCGTGGATTTTCACAATTGAATAGCCCCAGCGCACAGCCGCCTCTATCTCACTTGTCGTCCACGTGTCTGTGAGTTGGCGCTCGCGTGAAGAGTGGCGGCACAGGCTTCGCTGCTCCGTCTTGATGCACGTGTGGCAAGTCCCAAAGATAAACTTGCCGTTGCAGTTGACACCAAGGAGCGGGAGGAAGAGGTTTGGCGCTTCCACCGTGACCTGCACGCTCCCCATCACCTGCTTGCCGGTCCTCTTGTCAACGAAGACCCCCTTCTCACGGTCGAGCTCGATATGCTTGAGCTTCTCGCCAATGAAGACCTCGCCGCGGCCGCACGGATACCTGGTTTTGGGGGGCGGAAAATAAAAAGTGTTCTTTTCACTAACTCACATAACATATTTTTCATTGATATTAGTGCAAAATAAGCGGTGTTTTACTTGAATATGATGGCCACATGGGGATAAAGGCTTGTCTTGTCAATGTAGAAGATGACCCGGCCGGGGTTCTCCTCGGATAAGAAGAGGAGATAGAATCCTTCCACGCGTCCTCCTTTCAGGGTGTCGCGGAGGGCAAGGCGCTCGCGCGGGCGCTCACCTTCGGCGTAGTACTCCTCCAAGAAAGCTTGCAGGTCCGGCGACGTCTCCTTAAGACGATCGTAAGTACACTCCCAAACGTGGTGAACCTGTGATGAAAAACCCACATTTTTCATCATACTTGTTGCAAAACTTTTTTCTCTTAACTCGTTTACCTTGATCCCGCGCCTCTCCATGTAGGCTTTGCGGTTGAGCCACTCCTGGTGGACGTCTTGCATCTTCTTCTTGTACGGGTTGAGTGAGGCCGGCGTGAGGTTCTTGCTCAGGGGGCAGGCGGAGTCTTCAACCACGTGCCCATGTACTACACATCCAAGGAATTCCACCGCCGTAGGGCGGCCGTCTGCGCCGCCGCTGCGGTTGCTGCTGCTGCCGCCGTCGCCCTCATCGTTGCCCTCCACCCAACCATCACAGTAGAACGAGCCCACCCTCTTCTGGCCCTCGGCGTGGGAGAACTCGGTCCGGATGTTGACGCCCCACGTCCGCGCTAGGTAGTTGATGTACTCGAGTTCTTTGCGAGATGTTTTGCGCGCGCCCCGTTGATTCTCAAGGAGGCACAGCTTGTCTGGGGGCATCCTGTAGGGCAAAAAAGGAAAACAAATTCAAATATGTTTGGTCAATAATTCAGGCATCTCTCCAGGAGTAGGAGTTCCTACCCGTATTGCTTCCACAGGGCGTGCACAAAGGAGCTGAGGGTGAAGAATGGCGGGCTGAAGCAGTGGTATGGCACCTCCATCTTGCGGTCCGGAAAGGTGGCCTGGAACTCGAAGAACTCCCGCAAAAGAGCCAAGGTTCCGCCCAGGAGAATCCTAGAGATCACAGAAAAACGGAATATATTCAAAGTTGGTTTTTATGAAGAAATAGCAGGAAAACAAAAAATCTTGCATGTGATTTCACCCACCTTACGTCCAACATGAGGTACTGGTAGAGGGCCTCCTTGAAGTTCCACAGCTTCCCCTGCTGCTCTGCGATGTACTCCTTGATCTTCTTCACCTGCTTGTCATTGGTGAACTGGTCGATGAAGTAGGACAAGTCGGGGATGTCGCCTTCGTACTCGTAGTTCTCCTCTTGGTTGAACTAGAGGGGAAAAACATTTAGGAATAGTGTGCCAAAAATTAAGAACGTGCTGGGTGCAAGAAACTCAATAAAAACAACAACAAGCTATTCAAAGTTGAAGATTGCTTCAGTGCGCCCACCTGATACGGGAAGGTCCCTTTCCCCTGCTGGCACAGCTCCATGTCGGGGAAGCGCTTGTCGAACTTGGCGAGCTTTGTCTTGATGTACCTGAGCGAGTCCATGAAGACGATTCGATAGGAAGGTATCCGGAGCATAATTATCTTATTTCCGTCAAACAGGGGAACCACACGGATGTTGCGCTTGATGAGGGCCTCCAGGAGGAGGAGGGCGTCAAACTTGCCGGCGTTGTGAGCTAGGTAGGTGTAGTTCCAGTGCTCCTTGTTCACCGCAAAGTCGATGAACTGGGCCAGAGCGCTGTTGTCAAACTCTCTGTCTGCAGCCGAAGCCGATGCGGCCCCCTGCCTGGCCTTTCTCTCTTTGCGGCGGAGCTCCTCCTCATGCAGTGCCATGAGGTCCTCTTCGTCGGTGTCACGGTCAGACATGTCACTCTGAAATGCACACAAAAGAGAGAGAACAATCTACTTAAGTTAGTTTTGCAAAGGCTAACCGCGAGAGAGGAATATTTGACTTAGAAAAACTAATTTCAACCATGCACAAACACACCTCTGCCTCCAACTCGTCGTCTTCGTCATCATCTTCATCATCCCCACCAGCCTCGGCAGCCTCCATGTCCAGGAACTGTCCCGCTTCATCCAGACGTCTCCTCTGCCGCCTGTGGAAAGGGAAAAGAACAAAAACTCTATGTGTATGCAATGAGCAGGAAAATATGTAAACGGGAAAAGAGTAAGTGCAGAAGGATGATGTGTCTATGTGAATGGCCTTGTCTGCCTGTCTTTGCAAAACCTGTTAATCAAACTCACCTGCCTCCTGGGGCCTCCCGCCGCTCAGGTTTCCGCTTGGGCGGCTTGCGGCGAAGCCCCTTGTCAATCTTGTCATCTAGGTCGTCCAGCCAGTACTTGTACGCGCACGCGTCCTCCTCGAGAATACCATTGCGCGGATGTGCCATCTTCCGGTCAAAGAAGGCGATGCGGTCAAACGTGCCAGACTTGCCCATTCTTTCGACGTACAGCCCGACGGCGTTGGCCCGCTGCCGCCCGGTCTTGCGATCTGCAATTGTCTCCAGGTCATAGGCGCCCACATAGTTGAGGTGCTTTTGTGCTTCCGTCGCCTTGAGCTTGCATACGTGGCGCCGCCCATCATCGTCATGCTTGTTTGTGGGAGTGAAGCAGATGCGGCAGAAGCCGTCGCCACACCGGTGCTTTGCCCCATTCTTTGGCTTGCGGTACACCTTCTTGCACTGGTTGCAGTACCCGAGCTTGTTGCACATGGCCGTGTGGGCGTTGTAGCACTCGAGTGTGGCGCACATCTTGCGGCAGTTGTCGCAGCGTGTCTCCTCGAGGCGCCCGGCAATGCGTGCGTTGCACCGCTGCCGTGCAATCTCAATGTCCACATAGTCATCGTCGCGGAGGAGAATTCGCCTGCAGGTGCGGCAAGTCTCTCGCGCAGTGCACACATGCACCCGGTGGTAGTCTGCCTCATTAACCTTGTGACAGAAGTGGCACTTTATGAATCCTGTCGGCGCGAGGAACTTCTTCTCCTGGGTCACCATCCCCACGTGGAACATGCTGTTGTCCTCGGCAAAGACCGGGTCCAAGGCCTCTGCCATTTCGGCGCCCAGTCTCCTTGCCCTCCGCTGTTGCCTCTTCTTGCGCACCACCTCCTTCTCGTCCTCTTCCATCTCCATGAGGAAGAGGCACACGGTCTCGCGTGTGGCGTCGTACTGCACCGGGTGATTAAACATGAGGCTCTGTCCCCCTTCGGATCCGTAGATGTTGAGGTTGATGCCGATCCGGTCGACCTTCTCGCGCAGCGCATCGTCCAGGAGCACCCCGCAAAAGTCCTCTGCAGTATAATTGTGCGCCTGCAGAAACTCAAAGATGCGCTCGTGCAGATCATCGCGCGCCTTTTGCATCTTCCTCGGGTCTGACTTGCGCCCAAGGTTCTTGATGATCCACCCCTCGGCCGAGGCTGGTCGGCCTAGCTGTCGGCGTCCCACCGTGTGCGCAACGCGCTTCTCCGTGTTGTAGAGCTGTGCCATGACCAGGGCCACGAGGAGGCATGAGTCCGGCAGGTCGTCGTACACCGGCGGGTAGTGCACAAACTTGCTGATCTTCTCTGCGTTGGACTTGTTGCCGGCGGACGAAGCGCCCACCTGGGGCACAAGCGGGAGGGGCGGCAAGTTGGTGACGACCGTGTGGATGCGAAAGTGTTGATCTAGCGGGATCTCCTGCTTTGAGGTAAGCACGTTGGCCAGGTAGCCGAGGATGTCGCGAGCAAAGTGCGGGTAGTTGATTGGCTTGGTCGGTCCGTTGATAGCGTTGTCCATGCGGTTGGCCATGATGGAGAGACGGAGAGTGGCGTGCGGGTGAGCTCTGTACTGTGCCTGCAGGTACTGCACCACACGCTCAACGGCCTGCAACACAAAGTAGGGAACAAGAATTATATAAACAGCAGTGGTTACCAGGAGCTTAATAAAATTGCAGCAAAGGACCGTACAACATTTATTCTTTTTATTTGTCCAACTATACCTGTGCCACCGCCTCATACGAGTGGATGAGAAGCTGCACCTGGTTGTCGTCTGCGGAGACACGTCGGAAGGCCGTGTTGAACATGGCCTCGTTCAGGCGAAAGTTTGGCCACCGTCGGCTACGTATTCGTGTCACCTCGAACTCGATGTCGCCCTCGTGACCGCGCGCCACCACCACCGGCGTGTCTGGATGCAAGGGCTGAAAAGAGTAGGAAAAAGAAAGCAATTAAAAAGACGAAGAGAAGCTTTCTTTGCAGGTTGTGAAAATTTAATAGTGAGCAAAGTGTCAAGCCAATACAAATAACTATTCAGCGATGGCTTGTCCTTTGACCTAGAAGCTCAATATTTGGCAGGCTCTAGCCCCACATCCTGCTGATTGTTTTTTGGTAAGGCAGTCGTCTGTAGCTCGAAAATTGCCCAAATGGCGGGTACGTTCAATTCAAAATCTTTGGAAAATTCTTGACGTGGCCGTGGTCGTCCCATCGTGAAATCCTTTGGTGGGAAGCTGGCAAAAGTATTGACGGATGACTCTTCCAAATATCTCCAAGATATCTCAAAGGATACGGCCGGCAGAGCCGATCACGCGGCAACGGTCGCCGGTGGCGTTTCCTCTCGCCAATTTGTACTTACATAGCGCGCAATCCCCTCTGGGTGATCTGGCCGGGCGCCTACCGGGATGGCTTGAGGTGGCGGTGGAGGTGTCTCTGCTCCTGTCCCTGGACGTCCAGGCTGTTGAGGAGTGTGCGCCGCTGCTGCCGAGCCGCGCTGTCCAAGGCGGAGGACGGGCGGAGGTCCTCGCCCCCGACGATCCAGGTCCACCACGGGGACTTGTCCGGCCGCCCTTGGTGGAGGAGAGTCTGGCCTGCGCCTCCGTGGCGGTGGAGGGGGCGGAGGAGCAGGTGTCGGGCTCCTGCGGCGTCCTCCGACCTCATTGCTGTCATCTTGGCGCGGCCTCAGAGGCACCCGAGCTTCGCGGCGGGATCGGGCACCACGCACCCGTCGCAGCTCGTCCTGGGCGCGCTGGTAGCGGTGCCATTGTGCAAGGGGTCCTGTGGGAAAAGAGGGCTTGCATTGAATAATAACATCATCTAAATCCTATGCACTAAATCCCACCATTCTCTTTGTCTTCCAGCGCCGGGTTGTTCCGCGCTCCCTCGGCCTTCAGACGGCGGCCTCGCTCAATCTCCGAGGCCAGAAAAGCTCGCGCTCTTGCCTTTTCTGCCGTGGGACGGACGCGCCGTCGATGAGGAGCGGCAGGCGGCGGCGGCGGAGGCGGAGGTGTGGCTGGCCTGCGTGGTGGTGGACCCCTCCGTGCAGAAGGTCCAGCAATAGGCTGGCGCTCCTGACGATCCGGACGAGGAGGAGGAGGAGGACGAGGAGGACGAGGATGTGCCGCTGAAGACGATGGGTTTGAGTTAGGAGGTGGCCCAGGTGGAGCAACTTCAGGCACATCGGCATCGCTCTCTGAGTCCGGGTCTGGGTCCAATCTCGCTGTGAAATGAAACACAGCACACAAGTTAGCACAAATAAGAAAACAACTCAGACGAAAAAGTATGTTTTGAAATTTCGGTATTTCCTTGCACTCTTGCAACAAGCCATTGCATTTACCACAAAACTTTTCTTTGCTTTGTCTCCAAAAAACAAATGTTGCGTGGTACAGACAAAACAAACTAGCCTCTGTAGCAAAGCACTCACACAAAATATGCGCAATATATATTGGACTTTACCTTTTTTCTGTCGCTTGGAGCGAGGAGAATCCCTCTTGTTGTACTTCTTTCTTTTGCGCATTGTTGCACTTGTGCTTCCGGCTTTGTCTCCGTACCTCTACAAACTTTTCCTGTCCGTAACGGCCGCATACTAACTCTGCGCGGGCTTTGGCTTTGCCGCTTCCTGTTCATATTTTTTGCGATCGATCTCTGCTTCAAAACTTCGGTTTGTTATTTATGCTGCTGCTGCTCCTCCCCCTTCCCCCTCCTCCTCCTCCTCCTGTACGCACAGCCGATGCCTTGTCTGACAGCTCAGCTCTCAAGCAGCTGTGCCTGAGGCACAGGTTTCCTTTCAAGCACAGGTGGAGAGAGAAAAGAGAAACAAGGCAAGAGAAAGAAGGAAAATGTCCCAAGGGCATGTTTGGCGAGCGCGGAACGTACGTTAGGGCACGGCACCGAAAGACGGGGCATATCTACTTCGGGAAATGGCCAAAAGGAATCCGGGCTTCTAATTGGGGATCCTTTAGCT
>JAAUYB010203181.1_pt1 | contig 24260 bp, 20 predicted proteins | sample 7278071 | NCBI WGS metagenome assembly JAAUYB01 (sample SAMN14350121, study PRJNA611818) | marine sediment metagenome | isolation source: surface marine sediment (1.8m) | place: French Polynesia: Moorea | collected 2018-08 | reverse complement strand
GCCGATGGGATCGCCCACTTCAACGGTGTCGGTGTCGTCCCCGTAGGTTTCATCGAGAACGGTGCCGGGATCGGGGTCTTGCGTGGAACCGCTTGCGTCCATGTTGAGGACGATTTGGACGCCGATGGGGTCGCCGACCTCGACGGTGTCGGTGTCGTCGCCGTAGGTTTCGTCAAGAACGGTGCCGGGATCTTGCGTGGCGCCGCTTGCGTCGATGTTATATACCAGGCGCTTAACGGGCTTGTCGTTGCGGTTCAGGCGATCGATATGAAATTCGCCGGCGGTTGCGTTAATCGAAAAAATTGCGAAAATGGACACAAAAATACTAGCGGTGATATACTTTTTTAACATGACTGTCTCCTAATAATGTCTTGGAATAATGGATACACGACGGTCGGCCGCGCTTGATGAACGCCGGGTCCGTGTGCCTCCTCTCTCATGCGGGTAGCGGTGTTTATAAAAAATGGGGCGAATGGATTTGCCGTCCAGTGAGCCGCTTGCCCCCGCTTCAGTAAGGGATTGCGAACGCTTTGCGATTTTGGTCCAAAAAAAATGAACTTTTTTTAATTCCGCCTACAAGCGATTGTCTCACAGCATGTTAGAATAGAGGTGTTTTTTGGAGGTTGCCGTGGAAAAGCCCGGGATCGACCCAAACGAGGTCAATCGTTTGATGGAGGAGTGGCGGCAAGGCGATCGCGAAGCCTTCGATGATTTGTTTGCCTTGCTCTACGAAGACATCCGTATGATCGCGCACCGCCTGTTCCGCCGGGAACGCGATAATCACACGCTGCAAACCTCCGACCTGGTGAACAAGCTGTACCTGAAGATGCTGGGCGCCCGCAACGTGCCGTGGACCGATTACGCGCATTTCCTGAACGCCACGGCGCGCACCATGCGCCAGATCTTGATCGACCACGCGCGCGGTTGGGAACGGCGCGCCGACGGTCCGGGTAAGGTGCCGCTGGAAGACTGGGACCAGGACGCCCGCGTGGATGCCTCGGTGGCCAAGGCGTTGGACCAACTGATCGCGCTGGACGAAGCCCTGAAGAAGATGACGGTCATCGATGCGAAAATGGCCCGGGTTGCCGATTGGAAACTATCCCTGGGCCTGACGCTCGACGAGATTGCCGAACGTTTGGGAACTCCGCTCACCAATATCAAGCGCGAATGGCTGCTGGCGAAGAAGTTCTTGGGGAAAACAGTCTGGGGTATGGGCTGATGATCTCGAAAATATCTCCGACAACATCGTAGGGTTCAGTCGTTCAGGGTCAACTCCCGGGCGCTGATGCGAAAGCGGGCCAACAGTCGGCGCATCTGATTTCCGGTGATCGTCTTGGGGTAGTCGCGTCGCTTGGCCAGCATCTTGGGAGCGCCGATCAGGCCGTGAAGCCAGGCCTTGAGAATGGCGCCGATGATGGCAAGCGGGGACGCCGACTTACCGGCTTCGGCCGCTGAACCCCTCCCGGTGAGCAGGGACAGGCCGTTCATCAGGTAGCGCCATGTCGTGGTGAACGGCGAAACCAGGATCAGGCTGAGGGGAAAGGTTTTCAGCATCAGCCACAGTCGGTTGCGTTCGATATAGTAGATCTTTTGCGGCGCAAACCTACCCAAACCGGCCGAGTGATGGTGATAAATCACCGATCGGGGCGCATAAACGCAGCGATAACCGGCCCAACGGGCGCGCATGCCCAGTTCCGCGTCTTCGCCGTAGAGATAGAAATCCTCGTCCAGCAATCCGATTCGGTCCAGCATGCTTTTGCGGTAGAAGGCGCCGGAGCCGTCAGGCCACAGGATCTCGTCCGCTTCATCGAATAGTCCGGCGGGTTGACCGGTGCCGCGACCCCGGTTCATGCCGTCGGGGAACATCAGGTGGCCGGCTTTATCCATGGTCTCCGGCTGTTGCATTCTCAATGTCTTACAGGCAATCATGTCGACGTTCTCATCGTCCGACGCTTCCATGGCGGCGCCGATCCAATCAGTGTCCACACGAGTATCGTTATTGAGCAGGGCAATCACCTCGCCCTCTGCAGCGCGGATGCCGACATTGTTGCCCGCCGCGTAACCCAGGTTATCGGCCAGGAAGATTTTTCGCACATTCGGTCGCGAATCCTGCCGCAGCCAATCGGCGGAACCGTCGGTACTGCCGTTGTCCACCACGATGATTTCATGGGGCGGCGGGTCGCATTGTCCCAGACTGTCCAAACAATCGGGCAGGACCTCTCGACCGTTCCAATTGAGGACAATCACCGAAACACGCATGGATTATCCAAAAAAACGTTTCTTGAACAGGAACATGATGTTGCGAATCCCGTCCCGATAAGGTTGCAGTTTAATCTCGCCCTGGCGCGCCGAATACTTGATATGTTCTTCCTTGAAACGCAGATCCGGGTGCTTCAACACCTCGATCTTGATCTCCTCGGAAAAGGGCATCCCGTTGCTGGTCAGCTTGATCTTGGACAGGATGGAGCGCCTGAAGACCCACATGCCGGACTGGCTGTCTTCGATTGGGTAGACAAATAGAATCGCCATCGCGAACGACAGGATTTTATTGCCGATCCAGTGTTTGAAGCTCATGGCTTCCTGGTTCAGGATAGGGAAACGGCAGGCGGAGAGAAAGTCGACATCGTAGTGCAGGAATACATCGATCAAACGTCCCAGGTCGGCAATGGGATAGGTGTGGTCCCCGTCCAGACAGCAGATGATATCCGTGGTCGCGGTTGCAAATCCGCGCTTATAGGCGCTGCCGTAACCGCGTAAGCTCTCTTGAACCACATGGGCGCCGAGCGATTCGGCAACCTCCGCGGTGCGATCCGTGCTGCCGTTGTCGACCACGATGACCTGATCGACCCATTCGGGTCTGGCATTGAGCACGGACTGAATGCCCTCTTCCTCATTGAGGCAGGGGATGACCACGGTGACGGACAAACCTTTATACATGAAAACTCCTGTGGGAAAAGAACCGGTTGTGCGGGGCGCCGGAATCGATACGGCGCCGGATAAGATGACTATGGGCAAAGAGTATGCCGGCCCGGTCCCTCGTGAAAGACATTTTTTACCACGAACCCGACCCCAAAACCACCCAAAGCATTGCAGGAGCCTGCATGCAGGCAATGATTGCGGCCGATAATCACGAAGCCCGCGCATGGTCCGCCCGGCGCCGCCCTCTTTTTGTGTATTTATGCTATGATTTGTGACCCCGACCCCGCCTTCAACCGGGGTTTCTTTTTTAGGAGAACAAGTTTCATGGAAAAATTTGAGGCGACCACCGTAATCGCCGTGCGCAAAGACGGCAAGGTTGCCATCGCGGGCGACGGCCAGGTGACTCTGGGCAATGTGGTCATGAAACACGGCGCGAAGAAGATCCGCCGCCTGTACAAAGACAAAATTCTCGCCGGTTTTGCCGGTTCCGCGGCCGATGCCTTTACCTTGTTCACACGGTTTGAATCGAAGCTGGAAGCGCACAAGGGCCAGTTGTTGCGCGCCGTGGTGGAACTGGCTCGTGACTGGCGAGCCGACAAGGTGCTGCGAAAGCTGGAAGCCATGTTGCTGGTAGCTGACGTGGACAACCTGTTCATTATCAGTGGAAACGGTGACCTGATCGAACCGGACGAGGGCGTGGTCGCCATCGGTTCCGGCGGAAATTACGCCTACGCCGCGGCAAAGGCCCTCCTGCGGCATACCGATATGGAAGCGGCGACCGTGGCCGAGGAGGCCATGAGGATTGCCGCCGATATTTGCATTTACACCAACGACCACATCAACGTGGAGGCCCTTGAATCATGAGTGAAAGCTTGATCAACCTTACCCAATCTCTGCCCAATCTGACCCCGCGTGAAATCGTGGAACAACTGGACCGCTATATCATCGGCCAGGAGGGGGCGAAACGGGCCTGCGCGATTGCTCTGCGAAACCGCCGGCGTCGTCAAATGGTAACGGGCGAATTGAAAGATGAGATCCTACCCAAAAACATCCTGATGGTGGGTGCTACCGGTGTGGGCAAGACCGAGATCGCTAGGCGCCTCGCCAAGTTATCCCATTCGCCCTTCATGAAGGTGGAAGCCTCCAAGTTCACCGAGGTCGGCTATGTGGGCCGCGACGTGGAGTCCATGATCCGCGACCTGGTGGAGATTTCGGTCAACATGGTCAAGGAAGAGCAGGCTGCCATGGTGCGTCACAAGGCGGCCGAGGCGGCGATCGAGAAGGTTTTGGACCTGTTGCACCCGCCCTTGCGGCCCGCCGCCAACCTGACGGATGAGGAGCGCGAGGCCCAGGAAGAGCGGCATGCACGCACAAGAGAGAAATACCGCAAGGATTTGGAAGAAGGCAAGCTGGACGAACGCAAGGTCGAGATGGATGTAACGGAATCCAGCATGCCGTCCATCTCGTTTTTCGGTGCGGGCGGCATGGAGGAAATGGGCTTTCAAATCAAGGACATGCTTTCGCCCATGTTCGGCGGCGGCAAGACCAGGCGCAAGCACATCCCGGTGCCCGAAGCCCTGGAACGCTTGCGCGTGGAAGAGGAACAGAAGCTCATCGACATGGACCAGGTCGTGGAAACCGCCCTGGAGCGCGTGGAGAATAACGGCATCATCTTCCTGGACGAGATCGACAAGATCGCGGGCAGCGGCCGCCAGGCGGGTGGTCCCGACGTCAGCCGCGGCGGGGTGCAACGCGACCTGTTGCCCATCATCGAGGGCTGTACCGTCAGCACCAAACACGGCATGATCCGCACGGACCACATTTTGTTCATCGCCGCCGGAGCCTTCCACGTGGCCAAGCCGTCCGACCTGCTGCCGGAACTTCAGGGTCGTCTACCCATCAAGGTAGATCTGGATATGTTGACCGAGGAAGACTTCTACCGCATCCTGCTGGAGCCCCAGAACTCTTTGATCAAACAGAACAAGGCGCTGATGGAAACAGAGGAAATCGATCTGGAATTGACCGACGGCGCCGTGCGCGCGATCGCCCGCATTGCCTTTCACGAGAATGAAACCACCGACAATATCGGCGCGCGTCGCCTGCACGCGGTGATGGAGCGGGTGATGGAGGACCTCTTCTTCGATTCGCCGGAGATGGAAAAGCAGTCGGTTACCATCGATGAGGACTACGTCGTTGACCACGCCGGCAAGGGCGCCGACGACCACGACCTGAAAAACCAGATCTTGTAAGTGGACCGGCGCCGGCGCGCTTTGGAGGACATCGTGAAGTTTTCGAGCATTTCGGGCAACAGCCAGAAATTGGACGGCGGGGCCATGTACGGCAATGCGCCGCAAGCCCTGTGGTCGCGCTGGTCGCCGCCGGACGAGCGCAATCGTATCGACATGACCACGCGCGGTTTGCTGGTGGAGACCGCTGAGCATAAGGTTCTCTTCGAAACGGGTATCGGCGCCTATATGGAGCCCAGGTTCAAGGACCGTTTCGGCGTCAAGGAAGCCCATCACGTGCTGCTGGAAAGCCTGGGCAAGCTGGACCTGACCCATGAGGACATCACCGCCGTGGTGCTCAGCCACCTGCACTTCGACCACGCGGGCGGCCTGATGAGCGAATGGCGGGAAGGCAAGGAAGCGGAACTGTTATTCCCCAACGCGACCTTCTACGTGGGTCGAGATGCGTGGGACCGCGCCTGCAACCCGCATCCGCGTGACCGAGCCTCGTTCGTGCCCGACCTCACGCAATTGCTGGAGGCAAGCGGTCGCCTGAAACTGGTGACCCCGGACGACGTGCTGCATTTCGACGACCTGGAAGTGCATTTCCACGTCAGCAACGGCCACACCCCGGGCATGCTGGTCAGCGATCTGCGCGACGGGCAGAGCCGCATCATCTTCGCGGCCGACCTGATCCCGGGTCGTCCCTGGGTGCACCTGCCCATCACCATGGGCTACGACCGCTACCCGGAGCGCCTGATCGATGAGAAGACGGAACTCCTGGAAAGCGTAGTCGCCGACAACGCCTGGTTGGTCTACACCCACGACGCGAACTGCGCGGCAAGCCCGGTGGTCTTCGACCCGGCCAAAAAGAAATACGCGGCCGGTGAGGGGATGGCTGCCTTTTCCCGGGTTTCCGTTCTTGAGGCGTCCTAAAAGTCGGTTTTGTTTTTAAAACTATTGAATCTATAATAGATTTTACCCATTCACTCATGATGGGAGGCTCGCGGGTGCTTTTGAAATCGATTTCCTTTGAAGGCTATAAACCATTCATCGAAAAGCAAGAAGTTGAGATCCGACCGCTTACTATTTTTCTCGGACGAAATGCCGCGGGGAAAAGCTCTGTTGTGAGGTTGATCCCGCTTATGTTTACCTCACTCGTCAGTGGAAAGTTGCCCGGTTTGGCGCTTCTAGATGGTGAGGAAACAAAAGACCTCTTCTTTGGTCGAGTCGCCTTTGGTGATCTCTCGATAGGTGCTCGTTTTGAGAGTGGGAAATCGTTCTGGCAGTTTGAAACCCAAATCAAAGGCTGGGAGAACGGCACCCAGTTGATTGAGAGCCATTGGGAAAAAAGTGACATGGGCCAGTTGTCGATCCGTTTGAGTCGGCGACCCAGGGGAGAACGCGAAGCCCTTTATGAGATATCCGGCAAAAACGAACCCATGAAGCTTGAATTCAAGGGTCTCCTGCCCATATTGCCCAAGACGGAAAAAGGGCCGGGCGGTTTATGGCTGGATCAAATCGCCTCTTTTGCCCAAAACCTTGTGCATATATCACCTTTTCGAACTTTAAGGGGTCAACGGTTTTTTGGAAAACAATCTGGCATTGAAAAGTTGATTACCCCGGACGGCGCCAATGCGCCTATGGTCCTTCAAGACAATGAACAAGCCTTGTTGCCCGTTGTTCAAGAATTTTTCGGGTCTGAAGATCTGGGGTCTCGTGGACTTGAATTGATCGGTGAAGGTTCTACCTTTGGGATTTACCTGAAACGCGGCGATATATCGATTCCTCTGAGCCAGGTCGGTCAGGGCATGGAACAGGTCTTCCCGCTTGTTGTTCAACGGGCGATTCCAATTACGGGGCCACGGATGGAAATCGTTGAGGAACCCGAGTCTCACTTACATCCGGGCGCCCATGGAAAATTGGCGGATTTATATGTGGACGGCTTAAAGGATAAGCGGAATCAGTTTGTCATCGAAACTCATTCAGAGGTTTTTCTACTACGTGTTCGTCGGAGAATTGCTGAAGGGGTTATCGACCCGGATCAGGTGGCGCTTTATTGGGTCGATGATGAGGATGAAGATTCAAGTCGAATCAAAAAACTTGAAATACAAGCTGACGGAGTCGTTGAAAACTGGCCCGAGGAAGTATTTGCCGAGGACTATGAAGAAGCCCGGGCTATTCGTCGCGCCGTTCAGCAGCGGACGTCTCGGTCATGAGAGTCGTTTTTGATCAAAGTGCTTTGAATGATCGGTCCGGTTTTCTTTTTCTGGACAGCATCTTCGATTTGATGGACCGTGGACGCCACTTCTGGGTGGTTGAAGAAGAAAGTGCGCTAAAAGAAAGTGAATGGTACCGGCAAAACTCGTCCTGGAGGCGTGCGGCCATCGAGAATCTCATGAAAGAATCGCCGGGCCCGAGTCTAAACAAGGGTAAGCTCCACCGGCGAACGCTGGTAGTGACCCAAACGCCAATACGTGATCTGGAATTGACTCCGGCTTTTGCACTTAAATATCTCTCGGCTCCTTTCCGTTTGGTAGTAGAGAATGCGAAGACTGACGGTAATTTCCTCAGGTTGGTTTTTAAAAAACTCGCGGGAAAGCTTGCGGATAAACTGCTGAACGATCATCTCAGTATCGAACAAGCGGGTGGAAAGGGAGAAATCATCAAGCGACTCGATCAGCTTTTTGTGGACTTCGATGCGCCGCCACGTTTGATGGCCATGGCCGACAGCGATGCTTTGATTCCCGGGCAACAGGATTCCAAAGCCGATCAAATCGTTAACCATTGTCAGGCAAAGAATATCGCCTGCCATATCCTGAACAAGCGTGACGTAGAAAACTACGTGACCGAACCGATCCTAAAAATATGGGCGACGGAAAAAAATCGCATGGCAGTTCTCGACGGTTTCCAAGTGTTGACTAAGGATCAGCGCGATGTCTACGATATGAAGAACGGCTTCCTCCACAAGGGTAATTTTCGGATATTGGAAGAGCAAGAACAACTTTATGAATCCCTGGCGGAGAGTGTCATAGATGCCTTGAAACCAGGATTCGGCGAAGTTGGTGAAACCTTCTCGCTATATTTACAACAATACCGACCGAGGGATCTGAAACAGATTTCAATCATAAATGGGAAGCCGGAACTGGAAATTCTTCTGGAAACCATTTACGATCGGATCTAGGGGGCCGTCCATGAGCTTTTCTTCAAAAGACGCTGATATCAAGTCCGAGATTGCTTTTGTCCCCGAACTCCTAAAAGACCTCGGGGCCGGCCGCATTCTTATTCCCAAATTTCAACGTCCGTTCGTTTGGTCTCCTCAGAAAGTACTGTTTCTATTGGACAGCATCAGTCGCCGCTACCCCATGGGTGGGGTTTTATTTTGGGATACTGAAGAAGTAATGAACAGTTTGGACCGAATCGGCGACATTCCCCTGCCGAATGCCCCTCCGGGGCTTAAGTCCTATGTCCTGGATGGTCAGCAACGGTTGACCACGCTTTACTGTGTCTTACAGCCTAATATCGACATTTCAACAATCAATTGGATTTGGGACGTTTGGTTCGACCTGGAAAGCGAGGAGTTTATTCACCTCAGAAATCAACAGCCGCAAGCGAGGCATTTTCCCGTTAGGGCCTGTTTGGATGCCTTTGCGTTTCACGAGGCAGTAGACGCCATTCGTTCCAGCCAGGTGGATAAGGAGGCGGCAAAAGGGTATACCCTCCGCGCCCAAGAACTGGCTGAGACCGTGCGACAGTACAGAGTTCCCGTCACACGTATTACGCGAACGGATTTGGATCAGGCAGTCCAAATTTTTTCCCGTGTCAACTCCAGTAGTGCAAAGATTTTACCGGATCAAATGGTCTCTGCATTGACTTATCGCGAGATGCCGGGTGGAAAGACCGTCTTCAGTCTCTCCGATGAAATCGATGCTTTTCAAATGAGTCTGACTGAATACTATTTTGGCAGTTTGGATCGTGTCATTTTATTGAGAACCCTCCTGGTTGAATTGGAACTGGATGTTTACCGTACCAATTGGTTGACCTTGCGGAATGAAAAGATAGAGGCAATGTTGCCGGGGGCTGTCGCGCGGTGTAAAAGCACGCTGCTTAGAACAATCCAGTTCCTCAAAAAAGAAGGCGTAGGATGTGACCGCCTTTTGCCATATGCAATGCAAGTTGTGGCACTCAGTGCCTTTTTTCGCAAATATCGGGACACTGATCCCGAAAAGAAGGAGAAGATCGATCTAATCCGTCGCTGGTTTTGGGTTTCCTCCTTTACCGGTTGGTTCGCGGGGGGAAACAGCACTACCATCCGTCAGGTCATCCAGGATATGACTCGTCTGGCTGGAGCCTCCGTCGGTAACTTCTCGTTTGAGTCCATCGATTTAGATGCAGCGGCATTACCGCTTCCAACTTCCTATGACTTCAGGACCGCCCGAATAAAGACCCACCTGCTCTGTCAATTTGACAAGGCGCGTCCCCTGGATTTCGGCGATAATCCCATTGACCCGGCCTTGAAGGCACATCAATCCGGTCATAAGGCTTTGGGCAAGATCTTCCCAAGCCGGGACGATTATCCGCATGATTCTCCGGCTAATCGTCTGTTCCTCGGGGAAGAAAACTCGGCCGGAATCCGCGAGCATTTATCAGAGAAGGTCTCCCAGGCTTTTTTGCATAGCCACCACATCACCTCTCAAATGTTTGACCAGATCGATAATCCCAGCCAATTTCTGGCCCTTCGTCGCCAATATTTAATCGAATTAGAAAATTCCTTTATGCAGGCACGCGGCGTGACTCCCAGCCAGGTAGAAGATACCGGCGGATTTCTTGTGCTCGATAGCGGCGATTATTCCGAGTGATTGCAAATCCTTCGACCGACTGTTCCCGTGATGATGTCGGCAATGTGATACCCTAGAATTGCCATGATGAATCGATGCATGGATGGAGGATCGATTAATGGAACGCCTTATCAGTTTGCTGGGTCTGTGTGCCCTTATGGGAATCGCCTGGCTTTTGTCCTCGGATCGCAAGGCCATGAACTGGCGCCTCATCGTCTCCGGCGTGGTCCTGCAATTCCTGTTTGCCCTGCTCATCCTGAAGACCGGCCCCGGTGAATGGTTTTTTGAAGCCGCACGTGTTGTTGTGGCCAGGGTCCTGGCTTTTTCCGACGAGGGCGCTCAATTCGTCTTCGGCGACTCCTTTCGGGACCACTTCGTCGCCTTTTCGGTGCTGCCCACCATTATCTTCGTCTCCACCATCACCGCCGTGCTCTTTCATCTGGGCGTTATTCAATGGATCGTCAAGGGCATGGCCTGGCTGATGGTTCGGGTCATGGACGTTTCCGGTTCCGAGTCCCTGGCCGCTTCCGCTAACGTTTTCGTGGGTCATACCGAGGCCCCCTTGGTAATCAAGCCCTATCTCAGCAGCATGACCCGTTCGGAACTGATGTCCTTGATGACCGGCGGCATGGCGACTGTCTCCGGTGGAATGATCGCCGCCTACGCCGGTTTGGGCATGGACGCCGGTCACCTCCTGGCCGCCAGCATCATGTCCGCGCCCGCCGCCATTGTTTTGGCCAAGATCATGATTCCCGAAAAGGAACCCTCGCCCACCAAGGGCGTCGTCAAGGTAGAAGTACCGCACGCGGACGTCAACGTCTTGGACGCGGCTTGTCGCGGCGCCGCTGAAGGTCTGCGCCTGGCCTTGAATGTCGCCGCCATGCTGATCGCTTTCCTCGCCCTGGTCGCCATGATCAACGCCCTGGTCGGCTTTCTGCCCGATGTGGCCGGCGCACCCCTCAGCATGGAGCGCATTTTAGGATGGATCTACGCCCCCCTGGCCTGGTTGATGGGCGTGCCCTGGCAGGATGCGGAGCAGGTGGGCATGTTATTGGGCAAAAAAACCATCGTCAACGAGTTCCTGGCCTATATCGATCTTGCAGAAATCATGGAGCAACTCTCGCCTCGTTCGGTGACCATCGCCACCTACGCCTTGTGCGGTTTCGCCAATTTCGGCAGTATTGCGGTGCTTATCGGCGGTATCGGCGGACTGGCTCCCGACCGTCGAAGCGATTTTGCATCATTGGGCTTGAAAGCCATGATCGCCGCTACCCTCGCCGCCAACATGACCGCTTGTATCGCTGGAATCCTGATCTAGGATAAAGGCTCCTCATGGCTTCATGGGTTCGCGCGGTTTGACGCGCAGCTTGCGGAAGGCCGGCACCTCCCAGGGCCTGATGGCAAAGACCGCCGCCACGCCCCGCTTCTCCTCACGGGGCAGGTCCGCGTCCTGTTGGATATAGGTATCCAGGTCCTGGACCAGTTTGTCGATGCCCTGGTGCATGCGGCTCAGGCTTTCACGCGAAATATTGCCGCCCAGGAAACGCATGTGCTCGCCCGGCGCGTCGAAGCGAGATTCCAGGAAGTCGCCCTTCAGCCGTTCCTCGAAATAACGTTGCACCGGTCCGTCCGGCCGCCAGGCGAAATGACGCGCCACCAGACGGCGGACGCGATTGCCCGGCTGTAACTCGATCATGCCCATGCGGTCCAACTGGAGCAATTTTCCCACCACATCGTTTTCGCTCAGGCTGTAGGTGTCCACGATATCGGCAACCGGCCAGTGGTTCAGGGTCAACATGGCCACCAGCAATAAACCCGGATCGCTGACCAGTAAAACCTCCTGTTCCTCGGTCAAACGGGTAATGGCGGCCGGTTTCTGGTCGGCCATGCGTGTCACGTCCGACACGCGGACCCCGGCCAGGGCGCAGACGGACTCAAGGCGATCCAGGGTGAAGCTGCAAGAGGCAAACAGGCGCTTGACCGAAGCCTCGCTCAATTCCAGGTGTTCCGCTACGCGCGCATAGGTAATCTTTTGGGATCGCAGCAGGGTTTTCAAGGCATCCACAATGGCATTGGTTTCACTCATAAAAAGGGCTCCTTCCGGGACTTCCGAGGGCTTCGGTTGCGTGGTTCAGGCCGTTCGGTATTGTATTCTAATACTTTTCTCTCATGGACAACCTAAAAAAGCGTCGAGGCGTAGAACCCTGCAACGAACGCGAGGCGCCCGAAAACAGAGCGGGGCGCCGCGAGAGAAAGGGAGAATGATCATGGAACAGAATAGAACAGCTACCAATATGAACAGTAACGGTTGGAACTTCTTCGTGCGTGCCTGCTTTGCAGTCTCCTTGGGCGCCATGGCAATCGCCATCATCTACCTGCCCGTCACGATTTGGATCAAAGGCTACCTGGCCATGGGCACCCTGATGGTGGTGACCTCATCCATTATGTTGTCCAAATCCGTCCGCGATGATTTCGAGGCTTCCAAACTGGTTAACCGAATCAACGACGCCCGCACCGAGCGCATGTTGCAGGAACTGGACGTCAAAGCAAGTTGACCTCTCTCTCGCGCTCCAATGGGGCCGGTCCGCCACGGGCCGGCCCCCAACCACAACAACCGAAAAAAGAAAAAGCCGGCGTCGGGATCATTCCCGGCGCCGGCTTTCCTTGTAGCTTGAAACCGGCAAGTTGCACAGCATACCAAAGGAGGAAAATCGTTGACTAACAAAGGGTTTCCCTCATGGGTAGTGAGGCTTTGGTTGCAAGGCCGGTGCGAACAGCCGGTTTACGGGGCCATTCGAACCGGAAGCTGTTCTCTTCAATCGACCCAGGGACTCCCCCCGGCGCGTAAATCGGTTTTGACGTTCATGGAATACTCCTTATTTTGATCATGTCTCTTGGGTAGCCTGCCCAAGCCCGGGCACCGGAAGAGGTATGCCTCCGCGGATGCCCTTGAATGCTATCGTTTAGAAGGATCTAGCCAATTTTCAGTACTGAATGTTACGGTTTCCGGGGCCTCGCCATACAGCAGTTTCTTTTCCTGATCGACGGGCGCCACGGAGGCTTTCTCGGGATAATTGACGATCACCTGCTCGCCGGCGCTGTTTTTGTGGTTGAAGCTGACGGCCAGGCGACGTCCGGCAAGATAAGATTTGGCGATCTGGAACTCGCCCGCTTTCTTGTCACCCATCATGAAGGTTTTGGCCAGCCAACCGTCTCGGGCCAGGTATTGTTGCTGCTCTTCTTTGTGGTCCTGGGTGATGTTGAAGCGTTTGCGAATGGCGGGGTCGCGCACTTCCCAGGTGAAGGGTTCGGTGCGTTGCCAATGGTCGCCGGCGGGTTTGTAAACGGCGCGGCCCAGCGAAGCCGAAGCGTGCAGGACATGGATTTCCTTGCCGTCGGTAAGATAGACGTGAGAGACCGTGTCGATGTTGGACTGGATGGCGATGTAAAGGTATTGGCTGTCCTGGCGTAGTTTGACGACGCCGCCGTCGGCAACGTCTTGGGCATCGAATGTGCCCCACTCGGCCTCATTCAGGTGCCCGTCGATAACGGGAGACTCACCGGGTGATGTCAGGGCAAACGTGCAGAGTAAAACAAAAAGCATACATGGAACCTCGAAATGGCATTTGGGGACGGCAGCAATGGCTGTCTCCATAAAGGTATACGGAATTGGGGTGCCGAGGATGTCAGACAAGATATAGGAAAAGCCGATAAACCCGCACCGCAAGATGAGAGTTCATCGGAAACCCTTGAACCCGATCTCTTTGATACGCTCTGACTAAGCTGCCAAAGTTTAAGTCGGCCCCTTGACCGAACCAGTTGCATGTGGCAATACCCATACCCCCCAAGGGCCGGCCCTCAAACAACAACCGACAAAAAAGCCGACATCGGAAGAATTCACGACACCGGCTTCCCTTGTAGCTTGAGGCTTGAAGCTTGAAGCTTGTTAGTACCCGCAGCCGTCCTCGATGCACTGGTACATATTATTGGTGCCGATAATCAGGCAATAGGTAAGCTGTGTGCAAGCGGCGCGAGAGCACAAGAGGGTTCCATAGTCATTGCCGCCCTCGACATCATCCTTGGTGGTGAAGCTTTTCACTTTCAGTTCAGTCAGGGTAAGCTTTTTCTTCATAAATATGATCTCCTTGGATAAAAGATAAGTCGATTCCATCAGCGGTAGTATGTTGAGTTTAAAAAACAAAACCACCCCTGAGAATCACATGGTGTTTCGAAATCATAGCATATAGGTAGGCAAGATGTAAGCCGTGCTTCGCCAATCGGAAACGACTCGCGAAAGCGGGGCGTGAGATGGGTAGAGGGTAGGGACGTTACTGATTACAGCCATCCATTGCGCGTTGTCTTGGATGTGATCCCACACCCTCCGCCATGTAAAACAAACGTAACGCGCGCCGCATTTCCAGAATCTGGACAGGAGCAAGGTCTTGACCACTAAAAGGTTTTGAGATCAGGGGCTTATGGGAAGCTTAACCAAAAGGTTATTTTTTTTTCTATTTTTTGTTGACACTCCCATGGAGGCTCTACTATACTCACGGCCTGTTGACAGGGACACTAAGCGGGTGTAACTCAGTGGCTAGAGTGCAACCTTGCCAAGGTTGAAGTCGGGGGTTCGAATCCCCTCACCCGCTCCAAGTCGTCCCGATGATTCAGAGGCTAAGTTTGTACTTAGCCTTTAGTGCGTTTAGGGTCAGCATCGGCGACGTAGCCAAGTGGTAAGGCAGAAGTCTGCAAAACTTCCATTCACCGGTTCGAATCCGGTCGTCGCCTCCACGTCCCGCCCGAGTGGTGAAATTGGTAGACACACGGGACTTAAAATCCCGCGGCCTTTAAAGCCGTCCCGGTTCGAGTCCGGGCTCGGGCACCAAACGGGCCGCTCGCAAAACAAACCGCCCTAGAGGTGGTTTTTTGGTTTTAGGTTAATGGGTCGAGCCGGTTTCGGCTTGGAACGCCTTTCCGAGCTTAGTGGTGTTTTCAACTCAGCTGAGGGTAGGCGGACCCTGCTTCTTATCCGAGCCCCAACTGGACATCCACGCCATAACATCTTCATGGGAGGCATGGGTTGCAGTGCCGTTCATGGGTTCCTCCATGGCGACACCGATCGCCTTTGAATGGGATTCTTGGAGATCTAAATAGTAATGAAGAGCTTCCCTTACAAGGTCTTCCTCGCTACGGCCTGTACCTTTCGCCGCGGCGGACAAACGTCGCCTGGTCTCCAGATCAAGTGATACTGTAATAGTTGCGGGCGATTCCATCCAAAACCTCTTTTCTCTTTGGCGTCAACTCAAAAAGTTCCCGGTACGCAGGTGGTCCATGCCTCTTCTTACCAGTACAAGCAAGACGATTGCCTCGGCCAGGACCATGCCCAGGATGAAGTAGAGACCGTTGCCGTCCTGCATGTTGGGCCAGCCGTAGGTTTCCAGGAAAGCGTTGAGGGTTCGGTGCTGTTCCGTCAGCCTCAGGACCAGGTGGACCGCCGCGAAAAAGACGCCGATCACCATCAAGAGCATGCCGCCCGGGGAAATGATCAGCTTCAGCGGGTTCTCCGTCCCCGGGTTGATGAACAGCATGCCCAGCGACAACGACAACAGGATCATGAAACTGGCATCCCAAAGCCCGTGCATGGCCAGTAATTTCAGTTGACTGCCGTCCAAGCCCAGAATCATGCCGGAGAACACGCCCAGCAGCAGCGAGAAGAACAGGCAGGGTCCGCCGAAGACCAGCAGCTTGCCGCGCATGTATTTGTACCAGCCTTCCGGCGCCGTTTTCATCAACCAGATGGCCTGGCCGTCGGCGCTGAAGGAGGTGAATACAAAACGGCTGCTGATGGACAGCGAGATGAACGAAACGAACAGGGTGTTTAGCAGGGCCATGGTGTATTTGGAGGCGCCCAGCAGGCTGGGGGTAACCTTGGAAACCGAGAACAGGTACAAGGCCAGCAAGGCGGCCAACACAAAGACCTGCGACCATTGCGAGGGATCGCGCAGGAACAGGGTCAGTTCGCGAACTTCCTGGCTGAAGTGTTTGTGGGAAAGCCATTTGGAGATAAAGGTCAGCTTGGTTTGTTTTTCCAGCAGATCCGCTTCGCCGCTCAACGCCTGCAAGGCGCGATCCCAGGAGGATCGGTAGACGTTGCGCGCCGCGATCAGCATGGTGCCCATGGCAACGATGAACAAACCCAGGATCTTCATGCCGGGTACGACGGACTGCTGCCATTCCTTCTGGTTCCAGGCAGCAAACAGGTCCGCGCCCCAGATGGCCGGGTTCCAGGGTTGACGCCGGTTTTCCATCAAATCCACCAGGCCGCGAAACTTGTCCAGGCCACCGGGGCCCAGGTACTGCTCCGGTTCCAGGTAGCGGAACACCAGGATGACGCTGCATACCATCACCACGGTCACGATCAGGAACATCTGGTGCACCCGCCGCGCCGGGAAGATCTTGACCAACAGCATGCACACCAGCGAGCTGGCGATGACCGGATACGAACACAGTATGGCGTAAACCAACACCCCGGAAATACGCACCAGCAGATTGGTCTCGCTGACCTCCAGGAACAGCCAGATGAACGACGCCCCGAACAGCATCAGCATCCAACTGGATTGCAAAAATACCTGGCCGAAGCGGTGCAACACCCAACTGTTGAAGCTGACCGGAAGGCTGAAGTGGAATTCCAGGTCCTTGCTCATATAGAAGTGGGTGATGGCGGTGGTCAAACTGGAAAGCAGGGCCATGCCCACGGAGATATAGAGCAGGAACTCCAGTAGTTTGTTGGCCAGCAGTACGCCGAAGACTTCCTGGTTGTAGATGAAGCTAACCAGCCGTGCGCTCAGCCACAGGTAACCCCAATAGAACCCGACGCCCAGAAGCAGCAGGAAGGCGACTCCCAGCGGGCGCTGCTTGAAGGCCGTCCGGAACTTGTTTTTGATTTGATAGAAACCAAGCCGGTTCAGGGCAAAAATGTCGCGAATCACTCGGGAACCGCCTCGTCGTGCTTCTCCTGGGTCAAAGCCAGGAAGACGGCTTCCAGGTCGCCGTCCTTGGTGGCCAGACGTTGCGTCAAATTGGGCAGGGTCTCGTCGGTGACCAGTTTGCCGCCGTGGATGATGCCCACCCGGTCACACAGCGCCGCGGCCACTTCCAGGGTGTGCGTGCTCATAAACACGGTCTTGCCCGAATCGGCCAGGTCGCGGATCAACTTCTTGACGTTTTTGGCCGCGCGGGGATCCAGGCCCACCATGGGTTCGTCCACAATCAACAGGTCCGGGTTGTGTAAAAGCGCGGCGCTGAACACCAGTTTCTGGCGCATGCCGTGGGACAGCCTTTCGACCAACTGGTTGGAGAATTCGCCCAACTGGAACTGCTTCAACAGTTTCATGCCGCGCTCTTCCACCACCTTGGCGGGGATGCGGCGCAGGCTGCCCAGGAACCGCAGCAATTCCATGACGGTCAGCTTGCCGTAGAGGAAGGGCCGGTCGGGGATGTAGCCCATGCGGTTCAGGATCTCGTTGCGGTGCTTTTTATAGGGTTTGTCGAACAGGGCAATCTCGCCCTTGTCCGGTTCGAGAATTCCGGTAAGCATGCGGATGGTGGTGGTTTTTCCGGCTCCGTTGGGTCCCAGAAAACCGAAGACCATGCCCGCGGGTACATGCAGGTCCATGTCCTTTACCGCCACGAAGTTCTGATAGGACTTGGTGACCCCGGTCATACGGATCATTGGCGCTCCTCTCCCACGGCAAATCGGCTTGCCGTTTCATACAATCTAATCGGACGGCCCCCGCAATTCAACAGACGAAATTCTATGACTATTCCGTGATCCGGATCATGATCGGCATATGAGGCAATGCATTCAACTCGCGGGCGTCGCTTGCGCGTGATCGGCGGCCATGACGGCTTTCACCTTGGGGTCCATGACCTTGCGCCAGAGCGGCGGCCACAGGGCCAGCAGGACCATGCCCGCGTAACCCGTGGGCAGTTGCGGCGCGTCTTCGTAATGGCGCAGGGTCTGGTAGCGGCGATTGGCGTTGGCGTGGTGATCGGAATGCCGTTGCAGGTGGAAGAGCAGGTAGTTGGTGAGCACCTGGGACGCATTCCAGGAGTGGTGCGGCGCTACTTTCTCATATTTGCCCGGCGCGATTTCGGTGCGGTTGAGGCCGTAGTGCTCCACGTAATTGATGATCTCCAGCAGGGTGAAGGCCACCCAACTCTGCGCGAAGAAGAAAAGCACGGCCAACGGGCCGAAAGCCATGCCCAGGTTCCACGCCAGGATAAGCGGGAGCGCGGTAAACAAGATCATCTGGTTGTGCGGGGACCAGGCGGGCCGGCCTCGTTTATTCAGGCGGCGCTTCTCCAGCGACCAGGCGCTGCGCCAACTGCCGAACAAGGTGCGCGGGTAGAAGCGGTAGAAGGATTCGCCCAAGCGCGCCGAAGCGGGATCGCCGGGCGTGGCCACGCGCGAGTGGTGACCCTGGTTATGTTCGATGAAGAAGTGCATATAACTGACGGTCCACAGCAGGATCTTGGACAGATTCTGTTCGAACTTGTTGGTGCGATGACCCAACTCGTGCGCGATGGTGATGCCCAAACCGCCCGTAACGATACCCATGGAAAGGGTGAAGCCGATGCCTTCCAACAGGGTGACGCGGCCCGTGCCGACGACCCAGGCGCCCCAAACCACCATGGCCGCCTGGAGCGGTACGTGCAGCCAGGTGATGATGCGATAGAACTTTTCCTCACGCATGTTGCGGTAGCGGGGTTCGTCTTCGTTGGAGGAATCCACCCCGATCGCCAGGTCCAACAGCGGCACCAGGATGTAGACGACGGCGGGGGTCAGGAAGTTGAAAACGCCGCCCAGGAGATACCCGGTCACCACAAGGGCCGGGATGCAGTAGGCAGTCAGGTAGAACCACTTCTTCATGGCAGACCTCGGTGATTCGGCGGAGTAGGCCGTACGCTGTTAGTCATTCTAACATGAATGCGCCCTCAGCCAGGGCTTTGCTTTGCGAGGATAATGGCTTTTGAATGTTTGCTCTCAAGTAGAGCGGCCTTTTTCGAAAAGCAGTTTCCAACCTTTCTTGGTATCCTCGATAATCTTACTTTTTCGCGACTCGTCCTTGACCAGAGCCAGGATCAGTCTTTCTGCTTTTTCCTTCTGGTCGGCCAGGGCCGCGGAGGCGTCCCAATGCTCGTCTCTCGATTCGTGGTATTTTCTCCAGTTGTAGCAGGCTTTGGGCATACTTCCCGTTTGATGAGCAAACCAATGCAGCGCCTTGGCCATTTCGGTGCGTTTGTCGAACTTGCGGCCCCGCTTCCACATGGATTTCCCCATGGATTTGATGGCCAGGCCGCTGCTGAGTCCGATTGCCGTCGGAGCGGTGATCACGGCCGCGCCGGGAATCACCGATGCCGCGCCGAAGGCGCCGGCCGTCATGCCGACCGCGTCATGAGCAATCTTGCGCCCCGTCTTCTTATCGTAGTAAGCGCCGATACGGCCCATGGAATAACCTTCCTCCGGAACTTCTTTGTCGGGTCTTTTAAAGCGCCACGAGCGTTCCAATTCCCTGGAACCCTCATCTATACTGACAGCTCTACCGATTCGGCCCTTCCTGGCGATGGCTTTGCCCATACCCCAGGCATGGCGGGCGGCGACGATCCCGCCGACCACCCCGCCGCCGGCCGTGGCCATGGTCCCGGCAACCGTACTTCCACTGCCGGCCATAAAGCCGGACCCCGTGGTTGCCTTGTCGATGAGGTGGGATTGTTTGAGAACCCCGGCAACGTTTTTGGTGGCGCTGATCGTGCTTTTTCCCATGGAGGCCGCTTTTATTCTGATGGTTCTTTTGGCCAGATCTTTTTCAGCGGCAGAAGCCGTGGAGCTCTTGAGTGTCGCCAGGGCTTCTCTCACTTCCTTAACCGCGCCGGCAAATTCGGCAACCTCGCCGACGGTTTCCAGAGCCGGCGTGTAGGGGTTGGGAAAATCCCCACCGGATTCCTTGGCGGTGGATTTCATGGTGCTGCTGGTTTTGGTGCCGATCATGAGGCTTGCATCGGTAACCGTGTTCAAATTGGCGCTTGCGCTTGCCCCGTAGGTCTCCAAAAACTGGCGGGCAATTTCCATTTCGGAATCCGGTTCCTCGGCCGTGGGAGCCTGCAGGCTGTACCCGCCCTTTCGCGGAGCATAGGCGTGACGTCGTCGAGGCCTGTCAACCGTGGGGAAGGCATCGGATTCATCACTGGATAAATCGGAGTGATAGCCGGCGGCATGGGTTGTCGCATCCATCCCCCCGGTTTCCATCGTAGCCATGAGGCCGGCCAGTTTTTCGTCATATTCAGAGTCGTAGCCCATATCGGCCCCACCCAGGGCGGATGTTCCGCCGGACGCAACCGGCTCCGCGCTCAGGGCAGTAAGGCCGCCGCTTCCCCCGGCCGCCGTCTCGGCACGCAGTTCATCCAGGTCGGTCAACGATCTTCTTCTCTTGATGGGAGCGCGCAGCATGGAAGGGGTGACATGGTCGGATTCAGCGCCGCTTAAGTGACCCCCGCTGCCCAAGGCATCCGGCATGTGCGGGATGGTCACGGCCTTTTCATCCTCGCTTTCCGTGCCCATAAGGCCGCCGGGCGTGGTTGCGGCGGACTCCATTTCATCTGCCGATGACCTTTCGGTATCCGCTAAAGCGCCCGCATCGATATCCATGGTTAGCAAGGCGTCATAAAGCGCCTGCGCGCCCAGGGGCAGGCCGCCGAAGTCCTCTTCGAATGAGCGAGAGCGCACGGAGGAGCGGCGACGAGGTCGCCGCCGAGATTTTTTCTTTCTCCGCCTCCTGGTAGAGACCTCGGTGTCCTCGATATCGGCCTCGGCCCCGCTGTCATAATCAACTTCTTCCGACGGGGGCGTTACCCTGATGCTTAAACCGGAACCCGTCGCGTCCGTTGCGTCCGTTGTCTCCGTTGTGTCGGCTTTTTCATCGGCAGTAAATCGCGTGCTTGTGCCCGGCGCCACGCGACCGCTACGCGGCATGGCCTCGCTTTTAATGGTACTCATGGGGACCGTGAGCCCGTTGGCTTGAATCGGCGAAGCATGACCCGCATCGTGTGATTGGGGGAAGATATCGATGTTGCCGATATTGAACTCGGGGTGAATGGAAACCGGAATATTTTCCGGGCTCTCCTCTCTTACGGGGGTTGCCCTTGTCATGTCGTGTTGAACAACCTGCTTCTTGCTCCGACGGCTCATATTATGGTCCCGTTTTAAAAAAATCTCAGGTAGGGAAACAAATAAATTCTGCCATAAAAATACATTCGGTGCAAATTTAATCCGAACTACAAGTTTGTCTGTATTTCTTGAAGCCGGGGCAAATTTCGCATGGCCTGACCATGACATCATCGATACCCCGCCGACACGCGCCTATTTCGAGAAAGAGAAGACCGGCGCTTCCCCAACCTCGGCCAATCGGGCGAGAAAGAAGGCCGGCCCCATTTTGACCCCGGCATATCGGGCGAGGAAGAAGGCCGGCTCCCCCCGGACAACCGCCGATCGGACGAGAAAGAAGGCCGGCTCCGCCCGGACATCCGCCTATTGCCCACGGAGAACGCCGGCTCCGCCCCGACAATGGCCTATTCTGCTTGGGAGAAGGACGACCCCACGCGGCTACCTGCATATTATTTCCGAAACAAGGTCCGACCCGGGGGTTCATGCTTGTTCCACCCCGAATATATCGATAGACGCGGGAAACAACCTATCACCGGGTAAAAATGGAGGTTGACCCGGAGGGACGATCCTTCTCCAGAAATTAAAAGACGGATGTCCCCCGGGGTCCAACCTTCTCCGAAGCCAAAACACGATTGTCCGAGGGGGACCAACCTTCTCCGAAATCCAAAAGATGGAAAGACGTGGGGGTCCATGCATCTTCCTCAAAAAATATGCAGGCATGCCCGGCACTGAAAACGATTGCCCAAACCATTCCCAGGGCAATGGTCCACAGGTTACCTTGTTTCCGACAGGATGTTTACTTCTTTAGGTATGCGGTCAGGCGTTCGGGAGTGGTGTACATGATGCCCCGATCCTTCATCAGTTCCTCCTGGCTTGTTGTAAAGCCTTTTTCGCTGTAGAGGATAAAGCCTGTTTTCTTTTTCAATTCACCGGCGTAGTCTTCCTTCAGTTCCACAAACCGGTTCACGGCCTTCATCGATACCTTTTCCTTCCAGTTCTTGACCTCGATGACCAGATCGGTTCCGTCCTCGGCTTCGCTAACAGCCAGGATGTCGATTTCCCTGCTGTTTTCCTGATCCTTGTAGATGCGGCTCTTTTTTAGGGGGGCAAAGGGATTCAAGGCATAACCTTCTTGATGGTTAAACACGATATCGGCCAGGTCGGCCTGGTGACTGAGTGCTTGGAGAATGTGGAACATCACCTTGTATTCCCCGCCCAATCCCTTGTAGCTGTTGGCGCGGCGATCCATCTCGGACATTTTGCGTTCAAACTCTTCCGCGATGGTTTCAGGATCGAGGAGATCGATTTCGGGACCGTAAATCTTGCGGAAAACCGCTTCGAAGATATGATCCCCCAAACCTTTGTAATGGAATGCCGAGGAACCTCTCGCAATCAGGTCCGCCATGTACAGTTGATAAAGGCGGATCTCCAGGTCGTCATCGGAGATATCCAGCTTCAGGTCTTCCTTGATTTGGCGGCGGGATAGTTCTTCTTCCCCTCGTTTCGCCAGGTACAGTACGATCCGCTTCGCATTTTTTTTATTCACCCGGCCGAAGGCGTCGTGGATGTAGTCCCACCACATGTTAGCCGTAAACCCTTTACCCAGGGTGGTTTCAAATTGTAACGATGCCCGCACGCCTTCTTTGGTGGTTAGATCAAGGTCTTTCTTCAAGGTTCGGATGATTTGCGAGATGTAGAAGGGGTCGTTCTGCGCTACCTCGGCAATATAGGAAGCGGTTTCATCGGTAACGGGAGTGTCTGTCAGGGCGGCATAGTTATAGACAGTGGCCAGGGCTTCTGCATCCGTGAGACCTTCTAGAGAAATAGGATCGAAGCGGCTGGTCATATAACCGATAATACTGATCAGCCAACCGATATAGCTGCCGGTAACCAGCAAAGGCGCCACCTTGCTCTCTGCCGTGCCCATGTAGGAATGACAGAAATCACTCCTATTCTTGAAGTCGTCATCGTGGAACAGGTAACGGTTCATATATTGGAATTCGTCGATGATCTGGATGATGCGGATTTTTTTGACAGAGGCGATACGGTGCGGGGCATCGCGAGCCAGCTTCCAGGCAAATCTGGGGTCCATACGGATAAAATCTTCCATGTTCTCGATATCGGAAACGATGTCCTGATCGGCCTCGGCGTATTTCTTCAACCTGCTCAGTGAGAGCGTTTGGTTCACGAGTTCGGGGTCGCGCAGCTTGAAGGCGAGGAACTGGGCGATAAAAGCCGAGTAGAAGAGGGTGGCGAACTGATCTATTTTCTGTTTTTCTTCCTCCACGCGGAAATAGAAGGGAACCACCATGGGATCGTTGTTGTGGAACAGGATGTTGTAAAAGCGCTGAACCAGCGCCGTCTTTCCTTTCTTGCGGCGAGCGAGCAGGGCGCGTGATTTGGACATCATCTTCTTGGTTCCTTCCGCCCACTTCAGTAGAGAAGCCATCTCCTCCTGACGACCGACGAAAAAGTCGGTGTTGCCGATCTCCTCTGTCAACGCGTATTCCAAGCCCGTCCTCCGCGATTCGAATCCCGGTCTAATCCTAGCACGCACCAATCTTGACCGGGACCTCGGATATTTCCAATTTGTCTTCCCGGTCGTTTTGACATAGAATAGTGCCAAAGCATTTTGATTCCAGCACTCAGAGGGGGCCGCGATGTCCTGGCTTAAATCTCGTCACTCCAATTTCTCTCGGGCAACCGCTCTTGTGGGCATGCTCGTCTTCGGTACGGTCGGCTTTGCGCAGGAGAACGCCGTCCACCCGGAAGGCTTGCGCCAGATGGGTTTCCTGATGCAGGAGAAAGCCGCGCGCACTCCGGCTCAGCGGAAGATCAGCTCCAACCTGCTGCATACGCTTCGCCTGCAACAGGGCTCCTTCACCCGGAACCTGCCGAATTTCCGAACCGGTGTGAAACTGGATGACCAGGGCAAAACCGTGGTGGATATCAGGGGAGAAGTCAGTGACGAGGTGCTGCATCGGATCCAGGCGCTCGGTGGAACCGTGATCAATGCGCTGGAAAACTACGGGCACATTCGCGCCGCCATGACCTTGG
>JAAUYB010131164.1_pt1 | contig 24331 bp, 30 predicted proteins | sample 7278071 | NCBI WGS metagenome assembly JAAUYB01 (sample SAMN14350121, study PRJNA611818) | marine sediment metagenome | isolation source: surface marine sediment (1.8m) | place: French Polynesia: Moorea | collected 2018-08 | reverse complement strand
CTAGCTAGATCTCACAGAGTCCAAAGAACCCAATAATTTGCCAAAGTGAGGAAAAATATCTACCAAACAGTTCTTTTTCATGCAAAATTATTTAAAAACCAGCAGTTTTTTCTATAATATATTTTTCCTTTCTTGTGGTAGGGTGGATCGATTTGGCTAGCAGCACCCCACGGGGTTGGGGTCCGTAGTGGCACCTGGCGGGCTTGCGTCTGTTCCAATTTCTGCACCTTACGGGTGTTGGTTCCGTAGTGTCACCTGGCGGGCTTGCGTCTGTTCCTGATCTCTTACAGGCGCACTACTGGCGCACTACTGGTGAACCTGCGTCTGTTCGTGTTCCTCGATCTTGCGTCTGTTCTTCTTCGCCCCTCCGTCCACCTACCCCCCCCCCCCCTCCCCGTCTCCCCCCCAAAATTCTTTTTCGGGTGAGGTAGCTGGGTTGCGCCTGTACGGCTTAACGTTTCCCGTACTTGCGCCCCTTTTATTCCCCCCACCCCCCCCCTTCTTTGTTTCCGCGAGGGAAGCCTTGCCCTTGCGCCTGTTTGTGTTTGCTTCTCGGGTGCGTCTGTTCCTAAGCTCAGATTCGGGCGGTGATCATTCTTTTGGGTGTGTGCGTGCGTATAGAAACAGCTCTGTGTATTCAAAATAGAGAGGAAAACCTGTTTGAGAGCAGAGCGCACGCCACACAAAATACAGTAGCCTAAGTGAGAGCTGAAACGAGCGTTTGGTGTGCGGAGTTGATTGAATTAGAACGCCCCCTCAGGCAGAGAGGGCGCGACTAAATTAGTCTTTGTAACGGCAATTGAATTGACAAAAGACCGCCTAGAGGCGGCGCTAGGGACGGGGCAGAGAGGCGCAGTAGGCAGGCAGGCGAGAACGTGCAGTTTAAGAGGAATTGTTAAACTGCGAATTGTGGTTAGTTCGAAGAATTTTGCAAACGAGAAAGTCCTTTTTCTGCGATCTTTTGCCACTTACAAACCTTTCCATGTGAACAGACGCACGGAGCGCGCTCAATGAGCCTAAAACGTGTTTGCTTGGCTTTCTTTTTCGTGTGCACTTTGATCACGTGCCAAAAGGAAGAATATAGGTGCACACGTTTGGTGACTGAAAAATACAGGTGTAAGATATATAATTATCGCCACCCTCTTTGTAAAAAGTGGGATCATAGTCGCTGTCCGCCGCCTCATATTAATCGTGATCTCAGCCAATGCGTGTCATATAGGTGCGTAAGAAAACAGTCCGTGGTCAAGGCGGAGTCAAAGGCGGAGGTTGACATAACGCCTCCTACTCCTACTCCTGAGCCTAAGACAATTCAGCCAGATACGCACAAAGACAACTTGCACAGTGATTTGGCAGAACGTCAAATTCAGACTCTAAAGAATGAACTAGACAACTTGAGAAGGGTATATATGTTGAAATTCTTCAAACATCCCGAAATTCCCGCCATTTGCTTCATTATGGGTTTTTCTCAAAATTCCCGCTATTTTGCTTCATTATGGGTTTTTCTCTACCTTTACTTGCAGGATCTTCGAGAAGAATCTATTCAGCGACAAAACCTGGCAGACACCTTTCGGGAGCGGCTGGACGAACAGAATGATAGGGGCCTCTCTTCGGATGCAAACAACGTAACAAGCACCGCAGCTCATCTGCAGAAGATTGCTGAACTTCAGGAAAAGCTCGCGGCCAAGCAGGAAAAGGTAAAGTTCCAAAAAGCAGCAAGTTTTTTTCACTTTCATGTTTCGAGAAATATATTGTTTCAGGTTCAAAACGCAAAACTTAAAAACGCACGTCTTAAGAGCAAGAAGGCGTTTTACAAGGCAAAAACACAGCGTCTTGAAAAGTAAGATTTCTTTAACAATATTTATGCATTTTCTAAATACATTTTGGTTTTTATAGTAAACTTGCGGACCTGAAGCAGAAGGCAGCGCAAGGCGAGCTCGCCAACCAGAACCAGAAGGCAGCGCAACGCCAACTCGTCGGCCTTAACCAGAAGGCAGCGGAAGGCCAGCCCGCCAAAGAAGCGCAACATACTGCCGAAGAAGCAAGACAGAAAAGTGAAGAAATTACCACAGTTCGGTCGCTCTTAAACTCTAGGTGTCCGAAAGTCAACTTTACAACACATTTATTTGAAAGTGTCCGTACTTTTGTCATCCTAGACTGCAGCTCACGGGGGGGAATTGTTAGCTACAGCATTTTTCAACCTGTTTGCATTGCTATTGCGTCATGGCTGATTACAACGTAACGTGTCCTGACTACCGTTTCTGTGAGGTCAAGCATACCTACAGGAATCCATGCGAGATATGGAATTGTAATGCTTGCTGGTGGCACCATGACAACTGCACCAAGACCCCCGAAGCGCCGTCGGATCACTGTCCCTACGTAAAGTGCTCCAACACGCCCCATCCTCACAGCCACACAGTAACCACGATCGTCAGTGTTGTAACTGTTCTTTCGATTTTGGCACTTGGGTTTCGCTACATGTACCGCCGCTACTACCGTTCTCAAGAAGCAGAAGCAGACGCAGAACGCCAAGAGGAAGAAGAGGAAGAGAGAGTTCCCCTCCTACAGAGGTGTCGCAACTACCTCTCTCACAGAAACGAAGAAAGCGGCCCATCTGTCTTTGATCGGTTTCGCGCCGTGATCTTCGGTGGTCGTGCAAATCTAGCAGGCCCAGAAGTCCCGCAACTTGATGCTGGTGCTGAAGAAGGCCACGGCCACGGCGAAGAGCATGATGAAGAGCGTCGGCGTCAGGAGCATCACGGCGAAGAGCACAACCGCTACCCGGAACCCTCTGCTCCACCTGCGCACAGTGCGCCCCCTCCTCCTTACGAGGCAGTTAACCGTAATCCGATCATTCGCGCCGCTGGAAGCGTTGCCAATGAAAATTACGCTGGCTCCGGTCCTAGCCATGGAAGCCGCGACCAAAGGCCTGCCGTAGAAATGCGTGAGATCAGTGCCAATCAGTCGCGTTCAGTCCAGCGTATGGATGAAATTCCTCTCTCAAAATCGCTTCAGTAAATACACAGTAGAAAGAAAAAAGAAGTCAAAATATGTTTTAATCGCATCCGATCCGCATACATTTATATTTGTGTTATAGTATTGTTCATCCATACATAAATTTTGTAATAAAAAAGATAGGTCTATCGAGCTGTCATGAATTTATGCACAAAATTTTATAATGTCATCATCGTCGTACAGAAAATCAATTATCGGTGCGCGTAATAATTCTCTATCATTGTCCGAGCTTGGCGGAGAGCATGATATTGGTCGTGAGGAAGAATTGCTTTTATCGGAACTACTCAACTGGGGAGTAGAATTGGAAGAATTTGCAGCGTTTTCTCGAGGCTTTTGGGCGTTGTCCGAATGATCTAGAAGAGCAATATCAAATGCATTAGCAAATTTTTTCCACCGCTTCTCATATTTCAAACGTAATTTCGTACCAGCTTGAGTGGCATTTCTTTCTTCATGGGATGTTTTTGAATTTGACAGACTAATGGCTTTAGTGGCCTTGGCGGTGTTTTTTTTCTGCCGATTAGGAATTTCGACGGAAACATGGGCTGGTGAGGAAGTTTCCGCTGATAATGGCGTTTCTAAATGTCGAGAGACAGTAACTCCCCCTTCGTTCACTTCCTCTAATTGTTGTGATAAGAGTTTTTGAGTCATTATTTCTGTTGCCATCATAGGCCGTACGAGGCATAGCATATTTGGCGGCAAAACGGGCATCTTCCTAGGAAATAAATAGAATAAGAAAGACACAATAATGTTGTAACCTTTTTACATACGTTGTGACGTTTTTTGCAAACTGACATACATAGACAATTGCATCAAATGGATAGGGCATGGTTGAAACTGTACTTGTTTCCCAAATGATGCTATACTTGAAAGAGAATCCATATTTGTAGGAGAAAAAGTCGTAGAGCCGTCTGGAAGCGAATAAATAAATTTAATTCGTTTGTGAGCGCGAAGCCCTATGTCCGCCCAACCCAAGGCAGCTGAAAGAAATATTATTTATCTTTCTGCTAGACGTCACATCTTTTTAAATGTGCGGAGCCATAAAACCACTTCTTCTAACCAAAATTTCCTAGGGAGAAAAGAGCTTTTCGTTGCGCGGAAATCGGGAAAAAGCGAGGAGGGAGATGGGGGCGGGCGGGAGGACGCTTTTGCCTGTACATGAGAGGGGTAAAGCAAGGAGGGAGGGAAGGGGGCGGGCGGGAGGGTAAAAGGCGTAAACCAAGGAAGGAGGCGACAGAGGGGGCGGGAGAAGGCTTTTGCCTGCGCCGGGGAGGAGTAAGCAAGGAGGGAGGGGAAGGGGCGGGCGGGAGGAGGCTTTTGCCTGCGCGAGATAGGGATAAAGCAAGATGAAGGGGGGGAGCGTCCGGACGCTTTTGCCCTTTCTTACGTATGTCCTCAAGAGAGAAAAGTTTGGATAAGCGTCCCATACGGGGTATAGAAACTATTTTTCCTAACCAAAATTTCCTACGGGGAAACAGCTTTTGCTGCCTGTGAGACGGGTAAAGCGGGAAGGGAGAGGTAGGGATGGGGGCAGGGTAGGGGCTTTTTGTCTTCCTTACGTATGTCCTCAAGGGGTCCTCAAGGGGAAATAATTTTGGATGAGCGTTCCAGACGGGGCCATAGAGGGCACTCGGAGGAATTACCTCCCCATGAAATTCGGATTTGACAACCACTTTTTCCTGAAGGGGGAAGCTGTAGCATGGGGAAAGGGCGTTAAATAAATGTGCTACTAGAGGGCAGGAGAGAGCCAATTCGAACTTGGGAATCTGAAACTCTCCCAGCTTCGAGACCTCTCTCTTGCCGCCCACTAACCTTCTACGCGTGTTTACCTATGCTCCGTTTTATTACGTAAGTTACGTATCGAATAGCAGCAGAATCCCAGTTTTTCTCGGCTTTTGTTTGTGAACTCCACAGACTATCCCAAACCACAAAAGTGTTTTGGTCTTTATGCAATACAATTAAATACCAATGAATGTCATTATTTGTAAGTTTTGTTCGAATAGGAAACAAAAACGTAGTAGTTGTTGCAATCTAGAGAAAACTGTGCTTAACCTCTGATTTTAGATTTTTTTAAATACAAACCTCCCTGTCCGACATAGTGTGGGAACTGCTGTCTTTGATACACTCAGCTATAGTGAATTCCCAAGGCTCTTTTAAAGCTTTTTTATATCCAAAACCTCGCAGCTTTGTTCGTTTTGTAACTTTTTTGCAAGCAAAAAGAATTTCGTTAAGAAAATCAGCTGGCAAGAAAGAGGTCTGCGGTGCAAAACGTCTTAAAAGAGTAAAATATTCATCTAGACTGCGATATGGATACGGATGACCACCTAAGAGATCTGCTAATGGTGTATGGTCTTCAGTTTCCTAAAAAAATATTATACTAATATTAAACTTTTGAGTAACCAGGGTTTTAGATCGTACCTTAGAGCTCTTGTTGTTTTGTTGCAAATGAAACTGTAATATTCGTTTCATATCATTAAAATTTTCACTTTCACTTTGCTCTTGTGTTTCTGCTGTGATTTTTTTCATTTGACGAGAAGGCATAGAAGTTGTGCGTGATGCAGCATTCTATGGGTTATCTTCAAAATTTTCCGAGTTTGGGCTCTGGATTGAAATTTCGGAAGACTCGCTCTGTATTTGAGCATCCATATTTTCTAGTAATTGAACTGTTTCAACAGGAGATGGCTCGCGAACATCAGCAAAAAGATGGACAGTACCATTTGTATTTGAAGAATTAATCGAATTAATCGAGTTTGATGCTTCCGTTGAACTAACAGAACTGATCGATAAAGTTGCTGAAGTATCGCCATCCGCTGAACTATCGCCATCCGATGAAATTGAAATATTTGTATCCATTTCCTTCATTTTCTTCCACGTCCAACCAAGTTTCAATTTACTTTTGGCAGCGACAGCTTCTCGTTTTTTAATACATCTTCTGTGACAGTGAGACAGTTCCAAAAAGTTCCGCTGTTTCGTCCCAAGAAATGGCACACATTTTGACGGTATTTCAAGTATTTCGTTATTTTCCTGTACTAATTTCGTAAATTCCTCCAAGTTCTTTTCTAGTTGAATCATTTGACGACACTTTTTGTAACCTGACGCACACTTTTTATGAAACACAAACACACTTTTGCCTTTTGCTCCAACTCGTTGACAAGGTAAACCGTCACTTCTAAATTTGCATCTTAAGTCGCACCGGCATTTTTTTCTTCTTTTATTTGCCATTCGAAGATGGAAAAATATTTTTTGAGTATGTTTTTTTTTTGCTAAAATATAGGAAATCACTACACATCTACAGGAGCGGCAATCTCTTGTCCCTCTTGGGCCCTCTTTGCGTAAATAGCATAAACATTTGCCTTTGCGAAAGAAGTAGCACCCTTTGCACTTAAACTCCTTTATATTCATGTTGATTTTTTATCTCACATTCACTAAAGATGGCTGCCACTAGCTAAGTTGGCTTTCTTTTTTTCTCTATTTCGCTCCTGCAATAGCTGAAGTTGGCTTTCTTTTTTTCTTCTCTATTTGGCTCCTGCAATAAGGAAGAAGCAGTATAGCCAGATTTTTTTGCAAATTTTGAGAAAATTTGATATGTCATTTGTATTTTAAAAATATATAGGGCAGTATAAAAGTCATAAGTTTAACTAACCTTTCAAAAGTTAAAATAACTGATCTGGCAGCACTGAATTAGAACTTTCCGCGAAAGTATGGCTTTCTTTTTTCGTCTCATTTCTTTCTTTCCAACAAGGTTGCGAGAGATGGGATGAACGCGAAGAAAGATAGGAAAGATAGGAGATGGGATACGGGGCCGGTGGGCGAAATGGCCAAGACTGGGGGATTTGTATGACGTATGAAGCACCAGCTGTATTTTCTGTGATTACATAACCAAACAGAGAGAGAATTACGGAGGGATTTTTAAGTGTTAAATAATTCGTGCTAAATTAATCGTGATGTGAACTTTTATCAGTGTTTGTGGCGGTTTTACCACACAAGATGAAGCCTTGCGTAATCTTGTTACTCGCCGTAGTGTATGCGGTGGAGACCCAGGTGGAGGATGATAACAATGAAAAAAGAGAGCTATTTTAAACTATGTTTTATATTTAAGATCATCTGCGTCCAGCATCTAACCTAGGATGACAACATTGCGCAAGGATGCCCAGTCTACAACCGTGCCTTCTTTCCACCTGTGATTGTCACTCGCTTTGCGCAGTCTCCTTGCCATTATCTCATGTGGGTCTACCAAAAGCGAAAAAAAGGATAATTAATTATTGATTAATATATCTTTTTTTCGCTTTTTTAGCTGCAAGTTTCCCAATGGTACGCGGTTCAATCTAAAGCGCTTAGATGAGGTCGAAATTGTCCCTGATGCCGATGGCTACGATGAGGATGACGAGGACGACTCCGACTTTGATCCGAATGAGTACGAGGATGGCTACGGTTCTGACAGTGACAGCGATGGAGACGACGACGATAGCGATGATACCTACTATTTTGAGGGCGAGGAGCAAGAGGACAGTCGGAGCAAAGGGAGCAGCAGGAGCAGCAGCAGCAATAGCAACGACAGGCACAGGGTCACCAGCAGCAGCTCCAACAACAACAGCAACGACAAGAACACGGAGATCAATTCTAGGACCAACAAGAACAGCAAGAATACGGCGGACAGCAGCAGCAGCAACAAGAAGAAGAACTACAACAAGAACAGCAAGTATACAGAAAACAGCAGCAGCAGCAACAAGAAGAACAACAAGAACAGCAAGAACAGCAAGTATACGGAGGACATCAGCAGCAACAAGAAGACGGCGAGCAGCAGCAAGAAGAAGAACAACAAGAACAGCAAGGAAACGGAGGACGGCAACAGCAGGAACAGGAAGGAGACGGAGAGGGAGGACAGCAGCAGCAGAAACAACAAGAACAGCAAGGAGACCGCGGACACCAGCAGCAACATCAACAAGAACAACAAGGAGATAGAGGAGAGCAGCAAGAGCAACACGATCAACAGCAGCAGCAGCAGCAACAAGAACAGCAAGAAGATGGGGGACACCAACAACAGCAAGAACGGGCACAGGAGGAGCAACAAGAACACGAACAACAAGGAAAATGCCAGCAAGAACAACAAGTCTAGCAGCAACGACAACAACAGCAACAGCAAGAACAAGAGCAACAAGAACAGCACGAGGGACAACAGCAGCGACAACGATTTCAGCAAGAACAACAACCAGAGCAACAACGAGCAGCACAGCAGCAAGAACGGGAAAGAGAGGAGGAGCAGCGTTGCCGGCCCGGTTGTAGCCGCCTGTTTCTCAACAGCTATTGTCCTAGGATTGGTGTGGGTAAGAAAAAAGAAAAAAAATGAAAAAACTTTCCTCTCTATATAAAATTTTACAATTTCAGGGTTTGGTTGCTTCCTGTCGACGTTGTCGACGTCGAAAACGTGCTTACCGGAACACAAATTCGCGTTTTGAGCGGTGGCGTCGTCGCGAGTCTTCCAGTGCCGGCCGTCAGGCAAATCAAGCTCTTGCTCGCTGTCATAGGTAAAGAAAAACCACTAATGGTTTTACTTTATCTTAAGGTTTTAATTATTTTAGGACCCTCAATCGGCAGACCAATGTGTTGGATGACGATGAAGTGTTTGAGCAGTTGGAAATGGGACGAGTTCTACCGCCACCACGCCCTCCACCTCCACTATGTGCTCGACCAGTTCAGAGACCTCATCCACAGCGTCCCTCTGGTCCACCGCCGCCTCCGCCCTGCTCTGCTGATGCAGACTCATCTGACCTTGCGCCACCTCCACTTCCACCTCGAATTCCGACGCCAACCCCTCAAATTCCGGTGCCACCTCCACTCCCGCCGCCAGGCTTTACATGTCGTCACATTTGTGACCATCCAGTTCCTCGTCCTTCAAGCTTAAAAAGTTTTGATGCTGGCACGGGAAGTTTGGCATGGTTGCTACAAGAAGCAGTGCGTGAGAGGCAGGAGAGAAAAAATAATAAGGCGAACGGCACCACTTCGGACATGCTCAGAGAGAGGCTACAGGACCAGTGCAATACGCTGTTGACTTTAAGGCAATCATTGCTTCAAGAATACTCTCGCCTGACCAGCAGCAGCAGCGACGAATCGAGTGATTCGGTGCTTGAAAGAGTGCTGAGTCGGCCCTATTCTCAAACGTCAGGTGCGCTAAATAATTGTTTTTTTAATGAGGTTTTCTTTCAAACTCATTTTTTTTAGGCATTCCGAGTAGCAGCATGGAGAAAGCATCTTCTCCCACGACTACTCCTACCACTACCACAGCCACCATCACTACCACAACTATTTCTACTACTCCGACTACCACCACTACCACTACTACTACAACTGCAACAACAACAGCTAAAGTCGATGTCCACTTAACCGCAACAGGCGCAACAGGCAGGAAAGCTGGTGTAGGCCACAAAACGGTTCCTCAGTCAGGTCTCACTAGGCCTAGGAGGGAGGAGGAAGGTGTGCCTGACATCCAAGTCGTTTCTTCTGACTCCATTGAGGTACAGGAAAAGGGGGATAAGGGGAATATGGATGGCGAGAAGGGAGAGAAAGAAAAGGGAGAAAAACAGAAAAAGGTCTCACCAAAAGTCTTTCTTCAGCAAAAGGCTGCAAGTGCAATGGACAAACTCAAACGTAGCAAGTCGCTGCAAAAGAACCATGACAGTTCTCGTAGTCCGGTCTCCTCTCGCACTCGTCTTGGCCTCCAATCGGTCAGTGCACGTACGCGAAATCGCACAAAAGAAGCAAACCAAAAGAAAAAGTGAGAACTCCAATACGTAGTCAAAAATAGTGAGTGCCTCCTAAATAATTTTAAAATTACCGCGGGCGCATTTATTGGCGGAAAATTGCATCGTACACCTTTAAAAAACGTTCTTTATTCTCAAGTTTTTTTATCTGGGAAAAATAAACGCATTCTTACAACTCCATCTATATCTGGGAAAATACAGGTGCAAATAACTGCATTGTACGGCAAATGACTTAATGAGGAAGAGTCAATCAAAATATATTTTAAAAGGTCATTGCTTCGATTTGCAAAAATCCAATCAAAACAGTCTTGTAGAAAGTATGGGAATCGAGGAAAGATTTGGCGAGCTAGTATACTTAATTGATTTGCATCGGTTTTGTCAAAAAAAATGACTTTTTCACTGCAATTTCGCACAAATGTACGACCATATTTAGTAGGAAAAAAGATATTTTGACAAGTGACAATCACACTACAATTACTATGATGAGAATCTTTCGTAATTAAGTCCAGCATACTTTTACTCCCAAAAGTCCTATTCATCATATCATCAATAATTAATAATTTGGGTGTTTTATCATCTTTTAAATGTAGCTCATTAATATTCGGAAGACCTTCAACAATTTCAATTTCTGGATATACATTTTTAAGAGTTTCAAGAAAGGTTTGATGCAAATGCATAGAATCTTCAGGTAAAGCATATATTATTCTTTCAAAGTCTTTGTCATAAACTATTTTTCGGTGTTTAATTAATTCTAGAGCAAATGTTGATTTGCCAGCCATTGTTGGCCCGCAAATCAACATGCGACTCGGAGTAATTATCTTTCCAAAGTTTGTTGGGACTGTCAATTTTTCAACCGTTAAATTAACTTGAATTTTTGAATGTCTAGAAGCCATTCTACTGCAAAGATTCTAAAAATGAATTGACGTTGCTCTCATTTTTTGCACAATCTTGTATAAAAAAATTATTTAAAAAATCGCTAAATTCTTGGTCTAGGTTGCAGTAGCGAAATATTATGAAGTAAAGAACAAATGCGCCGCAAATTTTACTTCCTGGACACTGAACACTTGTGATATTATACTTACATAACAATGGAATTTTTAAAAATGTTTTTAAAAAACCGTCATCACACCCCAAAGGGTCAAATATTTCCAATAATTCTTCTGTTGCACGATAGCAAACAAACCAATGACGTCCTTGCCCACTAGAAAAACTTTAATTTTTTTATGGACGTGTCTCTTTATTTATATACTTTGGAAAGCTTACTCTGTATTGCCGATGAAAAACCGACCGGTCGCTATAGTTGGTGGCAAAGTATCGCACGAAAAGAAACCATCAAAATGTTTAGAGACTTGCTCAAACTGGCGTAGAATTTGATCTAGTTCATTTGCATACATATTACTATTGCTTATGCTGATGCGGATGGGGAGCTCCAATGTAATACCAGGGGTGCATAAATTTTGCAACACCAAGCTCGTCTTCGGCTCCAGAGCCTTTTAGCAAGCTAGCTTCCTTCTCCACACTTTTCTCTTCTATTGCCGGAGTGGATGCTGACTTCTTTTTCTCGTAACTCGTACCTGGCTCAGAAGCAACTGTAATAGATGGCAGTATTCCGGGAATAGGTGTTTCTACTCCTTGGGCTTCTTCATTACGTGTAACAATTTCATCCAGAGGAATATTTTTACGCAATGTAGCTTGGGCGCAGTTGCAGTAGCATTCTTTTCCTGCACCAGTTTGGGAAATTGCCGACTTAGACGTAGTAGTCTGAGAAAGTTCTTTGTACTTTTGTTCAATCTCCACTAGTCGATCATACTCTTTTTCGTCAATAATAACCTTGACTACGACCGACATTCTGGAATAAGTAATCAAAATAATGGTAAGTAACTTTTATTTTTCTTTCAAAGAACAGTGGTTCTAAGAGGAAACTGTAGAGTGAACAAAACTGAGTTAATGTCGCAATCTTTTCTTGTAATGTGCTCTTCTTTAAAAGATATGCTTTTTTCTTCCGAAGTTCAATGAGTTTATTGATTCTTTTACTTTTCACGAGAGCCTTGTAATTCTTCGAACGAATTTCAACATGCCCTTTTTCTAAGCACACTAAAAATCGCATTAGAATCCGAAGTTCTGCGGCCGAAGCGCGCTGTAAGCGTTTTCTACACCAAAATGCACTTTTTGTATACAAATCCCACAAAAAGTTTCTATGTTGAATCAGAAATCGTCTGAGATATTTATGACTTTTTTCAATAGCTACATACATATTTCTTGCTTATTCTACACGACGAAAAATAAGAAGAATTGAGACATATGCACTTCTTTCCCTTCCAACCGGAGTAGGATCATCAGGTATTTCGGGATCTTTTTGTGGTTTGAGGGTCAGGGTCAACATTTTAGAGGGTGTTGTAACTTCGAAAAAATCTCTCCATTTAAAACCGAGCAAGACTTGATCTCGTGGTTGACCTTTAAACCGTACAAATGCCAAAGGCATTTGCTCTCTTACTCGGACAGTTTGATTAATAACAATATGCTCCACATAATTTGTAGATACCTCAAAAATCGAATTCCACGGAAGGTTTTTTGAAAATATAGCTGTTATAGAGGAAATTGCAATTTCCCACCGTCCACTGGTGATGGCTTCAATAGATCCAAATGGATATTCAAAAGTATGAGGTGCTAAGGAAGTCAGCCTGCCTTCCAATTTCACAGTGCGAATTCTCATGCTTCATTCGGAGATCTTCTCTCTTGTCTCATTCGGAGATCTCCTCTTTCGCCCGTAAGTTTAAAAAAGAAAGTCGCAAAAGGGGCCCTAAAACAGCTGTAGCGGGGCCTGAATATTGGTGCCTCCTAGAAGAAACAGCTGTCAGCCCTAAATTATCGATCGAAGCTACGGTTAGCAAAAGAAACTGCTTTAGGTTAAGATGACAAATGAACAACAAATATTACAACTATGGAGAGATCCAAATTTCTCTGGAGCATATTCTGGATTAGCCAACTTTCAGACATGCTTACAACATGAAAAGAACATTGAAATATCAAGGAATAACCTATTGAAAATTATGATGAAAGACAGAAATTTTCTATTGGAAATGAGGAAAATTCCAAAAAAAATTAAAAGAAGATCTATGAATGTACACGGTGTAGGCATTGTTTGGCAAGCGGATTTGGCGCAATTATTTGAATATAATGACTTTACTGGATTTCTTCTATGTATTGATGTTTATTCAAGACGCATCTTTTGCCAAAAAATCAAAACCAAGTCAAAACTTCAAATTCAACGAGCGTTTCAAACTATCTTCAAAGAGGCCAGCCTCCGTCCGGAGAAGCTCGAGTCGGACCAGGGCTCTGAGTTCGTAAGCAATCGACAGTTCTTCGAAAAGGAAAATATATTTCTGAAAGTTAAAACGGGAGCTAATAAAGCAAGGTAATACACGAATATCAAAGTTGTAAGTGGTGAAACACATATATTTACAGTTTTGCTGAGCATGGAATTCTCCTTGTGAAAACTCGCTTATTTCGGTTACTTTGTACACTAATGACAAAGAATTGGCCGAGATATTTGAATCACATAGTACGTGCAATCAACCATTCTCCCAATTCAGCTATTGGTGGACTCACACCTGCGCTTATAAAATCGCCTGCTGATGGCACTATAATTGACGAGACCATTGGCCTAAAGATGGATACTCCCGTAGAAACACAGAAAAGAAATCAAATTGCATATGAAAAGGAAAAGGGAAAAAATCATATACAGGTAGGAAATTACGTATATGTTGACTTCCCTCCAAAGCCAATGGATAAAAGCTTTGACACAAAAAGAAACCAAATCTATCGAGTTACACGAGTTGATGCAGGGAAAAAGCCACCAATATACAAACTTGCCGATCTTATGAAAGAGCCAGTTAAAGGAAATTTCTATGCAGACGAGTTACTAAAAACATCTAAACCAAAGCGGCATGAATATTTTGCTGTTGAAAAGATTGTTGGACAAAAGACAGTACGCGGCAAGGAGTACGTTCGTGTCAAATACCTCCATTATAAGGATAAATTCAATAAGTGGATACCAAAGGAAAATCTTCTTAAAGGCGCAAAATAACATACATGTCATACATATGTCAAAATAAAACTCGATATAAATTTATCCTAAGGAACCCGTTACAGTTCATTTTAAATCGAGGTGTATTTCCACCCCTTTAAAAAAGCCTGTGCCTTACCAACACAGGAAATCTCCCTGTCTGCGTACCTCAGCCAGTGGCTGGCCGAATGCAAAGTTTTCCGTGTTGGATTTCTAGAAATGCGTAGTCGCTACTACATAAGTCTCAAAAAAAATAGGCGTGCTTGAGAAAAAAATCTGATTTGGAAAGTTTTTGTACAAGACGATCCATGCCCGACTGGGCCTCCTTTTATTTATAAAATATGTATACACATCATATGTTTAGACTAATATAAATCTAAACTTTAAAGCGGCCACAAAAAGGAAACTGTCGCAAAGAGCCATCTGTGAACTACTAGAAACTTACTCGAACACAAAACCTCTTGTTAAGGGAGTGAAGGGAGTAAATTAGCTTAAGGGGACTAAATTGGCTCAAACGAATAACACTGTGTATCTAGATCTAGCGAATTGCGAATTGTGTACGAAGAGTAATATGCATAAGATACGCACTAGAAATGATTCAGAGAAAGAGATTGAGAAGAAAAAAAGCGGAAAGAAATTGAAGAGAAAGACGTACAGACGCAATGATCGAGGAAAAACTCGAGGAGAAAGACTAACAGACGCAATAATAGAGAAAAAAAATCGAGGAGAAAGACGAACAGACGCGGCAAAAAGAAGAGAAGCAATATAAGTTAAAACCGCCACAAGATGTCACTAGCGACTTGGACGGCGTATGCAGACGTGTGGCTTGCGCATTTCGAAAAAGAGAGGGCGTTACTGAGTATAAATGGCAAACAGACGCGGTTAACAGTATTATTGTATAGTTAAACCAACACATTCGTTCCAGTCACAGATTACATAACCAATATCTATTAATTTCCTTTCCTAACTGAAATGTCAAATAACGTGAGAGAGACATACGAATGGCGACGAACTCGAATGATTTTTGTCGTGCAAAGGAATGACCTAGTATTTAGTATTTGACCTACGTTGCCTCTCAGCCAATGGGGCTAGTCAATGAACTCTAAACACTCATACCATACGCATCCCACAGCGATGAGCCTTACTCGGGTGAGCTGTGGCAATTGGCGTATTTATCTGAAGCTCTTTTTTAAGAGCCATTTAAGCTCAATCGTGTCATTAATTACATATCGGAACGTTTAGTAGCGGAGGGAAGGGAATCGTAAATTCAAAAACCAATGGTCCCCGAAAGAATGGAAGATATAGGCTAGATTGTAGTAAAAAACCGAACAACATAACATTAGACTGGACAAAAACTGTGCAAGCATGCATACAAGGCCGTTTTTATGAGGCCGTTTTTCCGCAATTCATAGATACAATAAAAACTATCAAGATCTTTTTTTGTTTCACGACTGGTTTTTTTATATTTCTTTGTATATTTCTTTACACATATGTCATTCGAATCTGACGATACTTATCAATTGTAAGAAGAGAGGGAAATTCTGAGTAAATGAGGAGGGTCATTTCTTCAACAGTAGTAGCAGAAAACTCAAGGTTGAGGCGAAGATTACCCATTCGAACAGATGGAACTAGAAAGTTCATTCCACTATTTGCGCTTGTTGTAAGATCATAAAGACAAAAATATGAGCCGTGGTGGAAATCTGTTCTGGTGAGATTATTTCCGGTTCTTGTTTTTGAAAACCCAAGTACATTGTTCAACCTCATAAACATCAGAGTATCATCATTTTCTGAGGCTCTTCCATCATAGCCATCAATGGGTTTTCCGTTGAGAGTTAAGGTTACTTTTTCGAGATAGACTGTTTTTGTTGTAGTTTGTTTTACAGGGCCACGACCTTGGGGTGTGTTTAATTCAGAATTATTTGAGCTTCCAGGAAGGACCGACCAGCTCGAGTCTAATTGAGTAATTTCTTCAACAATCCATGTCCATTTACGCTTAAAGTTATAAGGGCTTTTTTTTGAATCTCCGAGGAATGTTTTGGTTGGGAGAAATCCAAAGAGAATACGGCTTGGTACCTGAGTGGCACTAAAAAGACTTTCACTCACAAATGTTTTACTATTGGCTGGAATGACCTTGTTTGTAACTTGAATTTTTTGGTAATAAATTTTTGCAGGATTCTCAGCAAGATGACGTTGGAGATGGCGGAAGGCATCACTTCTTAACTGAGCAACAGGGCAAAACAAACTTGCATTAACAATACTAAGTTTAAATTTTGTGTTTGAATCCGTCATAATAAGAAAATCTTGATTTTGAAGAGTTAATTCTACCCGAATAGAAACTCCAGGTATAATGCCTGCTTGAGTTGTAGCAAGTTCATGAAAAAGTCTTCCAATAAATGTAACTGGGGCAGGAGAATAGTTGTTTGCGTCTGTCATGAAAAGAGAACGCCTGCTATCAAAGCCATTGTTTGTATCCAAATCATCGACAGCCTTAGCTGTATCATGAAAGAAACCTGCTGCTTGTAGCCAGCTATACTTGGCGTTGCTATCGAGTGTGAGAAGTGCTGATAAGTAAGCTTTATATCCATAATGTTCATTTACTTCATTTAAGATGTTGTTTTCTAGATAGATTCGCACTTCTGAAAATAAAGAGTGTAAGACAAGATTGCTAGGTCCGACAACTTCCCCAGGTGGAATGGGTTGGCCATCAGCTTGGGAGAGTACTAAATCAACCTTTAGTTGAAGGTCATTTGCAAAATACATCATGGGGCCTGTGTATCGCGGTAAAAAAAAGTCAATTTTGGAACAATTTGTCAGGCTATTTATAGGATGAAATTCTTGATACTCAATGCTTTCAAATCTTGAATCTGTCTTCCGATCTTGAAAGTTGGATGCTGCCCAGTTTTGTACCTCTATGGTATCTTTTTCCTTCAGGTAACTGTTAAAGGAAAAATATGAAATATTAAAAATCCGCCAAGAAGAAGTAAGAGCAGAAAAGAAAGTCGCCTAAAAGAAGGAAAAGAAACGAAAGACTAGAATGTAGAAAGCGAAAGGCAACAAAAGCCTGCACAGACGCAAGATGTAAAAGGAAATGGGTTTCTTTGTATTTTTTATACCTTGTAGTCATGATGATAGCTAAAAGTTGACAACTTTAAAACCACCTTTTTGTCCTTTACGTTCTTTTTGTTCTTTGCGTCCTTCTGAAGATTTCGGAACTGCCGCGGACTTTTTGCCAGATGATTTGCCCGATTTTAGCAGTTTTCTAAAGTCTGTTTCTGATACCTACAAAAAAAATCGAATAAAAAATATTGTAACAATAACAAAGTACCTTAATAGGATGCTGCAATGCTTCGTCAATTTCAGGGTCAGTTGGTGAATTTTGGGTTTTGTCACTGTTGCTGCTGCCATGACCTTTCTGAATAGATTTTTTTTTCCGACTAGTACTTTTCATTTTAGACTTCCGTTTGATTTGTTTACGAGGAGGCAAATCAATAATTAAGGGTGAATTTAATTCGAAGCCACCGACATCTTCTGAATCAATTTGTTTTTCGACTTCTTTGATATTGGGCTCATAATAGCGCACTGGCGTATATAAATTGTGGTCATCAAAAAAATTACCAAGACCGGGTGTTGAGTAAACTTTGTATGGCTGTGCATTGAAACGCGGCACTGGAGTTGTTGTATACAAAAATTGAGATTGCTGGCAATTCATTTTACGTACATTTTCTCCAAGGCGTAGGGACAGATCGATTTAGTTTAAAAAAGTAAAAGAAAGCCCCTTGTATTGTGGCTCATGACGTCACTACTTCTTCTGATCAATAGATGCTTTCTTTTTCCTTTTCCTTGAAGACGCATATTATATTAAAAATGACAAAGGGACAAAAAGACGCATATAGAAACTATTTACGATCTCTCGTGTCTCAAGAAACAAGCTCAGATGACTCTGATGATCTTTCAACACAACTATCGAGGAAAAGAACAAAGTCTAGCCAACCTGACAAAACTGACGAAAATGAAAGAAAAAGAAAATATGCTAGAAGCGAAAATACCTATACTGGAGTGGGGGAAGATCCACAAGAAGGTACAAGTAGAGGCCCAATTTTGCGCCGAGAAACTCCTCATTCGTTAGAAAATGACCCCGACAAACGCGCTAAGGTTGGAGATCAGTTTCAAAAAGGTACGGTTGTTTTCTCAGATAAAAATGTTGACATCCATGTACAATCTATAGGAAATAACAGAAATACGAGATTTCGTACTGAGGACCACTTATATCAAATAACTATTAATCCTCATCGACGTACTGCACCATTAATATTATCCCTTGAAAAAGCTCTCCGCGAAGCTTTAACTTTAATCCTTTTAAAATTAAAAGGAATGTATGCTGCAAATTTACATCATCAAATATACTTGACAATAATAGAACAAAATATTTTGCACGGATTAAATACGGGAAACTACGATATAAATTCACCTGCAAATATAATAGTAAATCGAGCTATGACTATTTTACACTCCTATTTAAAATCAAAACAGACTCTTCGTCTAAATAATTCTTTTAAAATTCAACTTAAGGTGCTGAGTCATCGCCATACTCACCATTTAGTAACGACAAAACCCCAATTTCAGAAACATGTATTTCGTAACTTTTCTAGATTCCGAAATTAATTGAAACTAGTAGTATGTCAGTATGTCATAACAATGTTACGCTTATTCATTCCAGAGAATGAGAATAGAGAGAGTCGAAAAACACACCAACAAAAAACTGATTGTACTTTACTTTTGCCGGGTACGTTTTTTAATGATACATTTGAAATCACAATGGAAATGGCTGCAATTACAGCAGCATTTTATGTTGCACTATATCACGAAGAAAAAAGTGCACGATTTCAAAATTTTAAGGATCTTAATTCCTTTATTGAGTTTAATTCTTCTGCTGCGGCCGTTTATTTGCTCCATCTAGCACGTGAGTTATTTCATGGCATAAGCAATTCACAAAACATACATCTTCTGGTTGATTATCTTGCTGAAAAGTCAGTCGTTTTAGAAACTAAGAAAAAAGTTAGTTGTGAATGCCAAGTTACAATATTTAGTTTCGAAACAGGCCATATTTTAGAAAGATATCCAAGACAGTATGATGAAACGTGTCGACAACTATGGCTGCTAGGTGCTACACAAAACTCTGATATTGTCTTGTCTAAAATCATAACAGATATTACTACCTATTTTCTAAAAAAAAAAATTGGAAGTTTTTGTTTTTATTGCGAAAAATTCTTTTCTGGTAAAGGAAGTAAACATAAATGTAGACTACGGCGATCCTGTTTTGCGTGTCACCGCCCTTTACTAAAACCAACAACCTATACGAATAGAAGCAATATTTCAACTTTTTGTGCAAGTGAGATTGAGCCAAAAATAAAAAAACTCTGTAAGAAATGCAATGTAACTACATATAATGACAGTTGTGACAAAATTCATGGAAAAAAAATTTGTCGATGGGGTTGGTTTTGTTTAAAGTGCAATCAATATACTTTTCGAAGCAAATATTTAAAAACACTAGATATTATTAAAAAAACACATGTTTGTTTTACATTTTTTTGCTCGTTTTGTGGTGAAAGAGTTGAAAAATCAAACAAAAAAAGTCACTTATGTCCTCTTTTCAAATTAAAACCTCCACAAATTTTTACAAAATTAGGATTTGTTCAACTAAGTTTTCAAGGATCGAATTCAGCTTGGTGTACTGATTGTAGTCTAGAAGAGCTATGTAGCTTTTGTATAGACAATATATCTCATGAGAAGCCAAATATTGGTGTATTCGTAATAGAGCGTGAGATAGGCCATTTTGATTCCTATACCTTTGGAGATCTAGACTTGTTAGACTTTGTTGCTTTTGAAAAAGATTGTCTTATTCAGCATTATATACCTGATTTTGCACGTAATCAATGCAGGAAAACACAAAAGGGATTTTTTAATATGAAAAATGTTAAGGTAGACAAAAATATATTTGCTGAAGAAGAAACGGTTATGGGACAAATATTAAATTTCATTCTTGAAAGAGATATGACAAATACCACAATTTTAATCAACTGTAGTGAATCCAATGACATAATCTTTTTTGTTGCGGAATTAGTCAAAAAAGGATTTGTTCCCAAAGTACTTAAACAAAATGGTCGCTTTCTGCTTGTTGAGTGTTTAGAAATAGGTTTACGAGTACTTGACTCTCAAAATTATATGTGTCCTAGTATTTCGGAACTATCTCAGAAAAGTGATAAGGAGTTCACTTACTTTCCCCGCAAGTGGAACAAAAAATCTCTATATTCATATATAGGTACTATACCGCCAATCAAAGATTTTTTTTTATTTTGACGACACACTTCTTGAAATTGAAAGGAAAAAGTTACATGTTTCAACATTTAAAGGAAAATGGAACCTAAAAGACAAATTGTTAGAAAATACAAAACAAAAGGTGTTGTTGAATGCTGAGGCGTTTTTAAAATTTGTGTTAGCATCGTTTCAAATGCAAAATATGCTTTTTTCTAAGTTCTTCAACGAAAAAACATCAACATATCTCCATCCTGTCAATCGTCCTTTATTAACATTCTCAAGCTTTGCATACAAGCTTTTTTTACATTTATCTTCGGCTGATATACGTATGGTAAAAGGACCAATTGAATATAACAGTTCTAAAGGCGAAATAGAATTTGCTTCATTTTTAAAGTATGTTTCAAACCGAAATGTCGAATATGGCTGGAGCTCAAATGGACAAAGTAAGGCATTTTTGCCTATAAGTGTACCGGACATTTATGATAAAGAAAAAAATACTTTGTACTATTTCAATGGTTGCTATATACATGGCCACTATTCTGACTGCAAATTTAAAAAAAAACAAAAAAGCCAGGATTTGTCTTCCAAACAACGAAATATGTTATTCTACAAGAAAATGGAAAAGCTATCTGTACATCCTAAAGTAGAAAAAATTAAAATCATTTGGCAATGTTCATGGGTAGATGAAAAAAGAAACAACCCAGCTGTAAAACAATTTCTGCAGCATATTTATACAAATCCTCCAACATACAGGCTGGACGCTCGCGTGGCAGGTTGCTACAATTTATATATATTATATGGACACTATATACAAATATATGCTTCTTTTTTCAAGTTCGGGGAGGCATTAATGAGTGTTACCAACCTCTATGGAAAGCTGAGTTGTTCCCAAACGAAGAGCTTCATTTTCTTGACAAAGATGGACAGTATGCCTTTATTGCAATGATTTCGGACTTTCCTGTTGGAGAATACGAGGTAAGGATAAAAATTGTTAATTCTCCATAGTCTATACTACGTTTATTTAGGTGATTACAAGTGATCTTGAAAATGTTGTTGTGGAAGACTCTGCTTTTTATCTAAATGGCAAAGAGGTGTTTGGAATTGTTTTGGCACGTGTTCTCTGCCCGCAAAACCTATTTTATACTTTTTTAATGCTTCGAAACGAAAATTCTGGTAAAGTAACTCTTCCTGTGTGTCGTCTTTGTAGTGAAATTGAAGCGAGAACTGCTTGTACTCATTCGATTCGGTATGTATCCAAAATTCCTTTCCCTCCTCCCCTCCCCGGCCGAAAATATATATTATTTATTTAGGGAACGTGCGTGGATTGGAACCTATACTACTGTAGAACTAATATATGCTCAGAAACTAGGTTACCGTGTATTGGAACTGTTCGAGGCCTATACATTCCGCAAAAAGGAAAAAATCTTTGCAAAATTTATGCAACTTCTAGCGCACTTTAAACTGAAGGTAAGATATGCAAAATATGCACACGCTGATATTTTTAAATGTAAATTGGAATCTTTCAGCATTCCAATATTGATCGTAATAACATTGACAAGGTAAATAAAAATATGGGGTTTACTGGAAGCCTTAAGCTTGGCCCATTGGATATAAATCCTGATAGTCAACAACGCTTGTTATATAAAAACATGATGAACAGTGTAATCGGGAAATTCTCTCAAAAGATGAACTTTGCCCAAACAAAATATGTGTCAAGCAGCGCTGAAATCGATGCCCTCTTTGAGGCAGATGATAAAATAGTGGATTTTCAAACAATATCAAGAGATATATGTGAAATACAACTAGCCCCAGCCGAATATGGACGACATCACATGGACAGTCGAAAAACCAATCCAATAATTACTGCTTTTGTAACAAGTCTTTCCCGAATTGACATGCACAAAAATATTGTCTTGCTAGCAAACAGGAAAATGTGTCCACTTTACACCGACACTGACAGTATCATATTTTCTATGCCAAAGGGACGGACTATACCCTTTGAACTCAATGGAGGGTTGGGATTCTTTAAACCCGAACACCAAACCCCTTTAAACGGCTTTTGCTGTATAGGGAAAAAAAGTTACGTAGTTTCCACCTTTGCCGGTGAAAGCGAAACAAAAGTTTGTGGTCTCTCCTTTACTTCCCAAGCGGCTAAAGAAACTCTTGATTTTAGCGATTTTGAGTCCTTTCTGACCAAAAAAAAACCACCACAAAAAGTCCGCCAAACTCGAACACGCATAGTGTCCAAACCAAATATTTCTGTCACCAAGGATATTAGCGAAATCCAGATACCCACACACCTCAACTTCAGCCGGAGTCTAAAAAATAATGGAAATCGTACTGAACCGTATGGATTTACTAACGTGTCCCACATGTGAAATTCATGGAATACACAAAACCTGCTACCCGCCTCTGTCATGTCCTCTTTCATTGCGTCGTACGCCGGATACGGTACGAAAGGGTGAGAAGAGACCAGTAGCTTTTCCCATTAGAAAGCCGCAGCAATGCTATAGCTCCAGTAGCTCCAGTAGGCGTGCTATTGCTTGGTATTTTGCCGCACAGATGCATTTAGACGACACGTCTAGGACGCCATCTTTCGAGCAAAAGGGAAGATTTTGCCGAACACTAACCGAGCGAATTCCTCCTCAATGATAATAAGTTCAGTACCATTAAGAAACAATTCGCCCGCTCGGGATTCGAACTCACGTCCAATCTTCGAGATTGCTTGTCTTCCAGTCTTCTGCCAATACGCCACGATGCTCCACAAGGTAGTACTCCTATCCAAAGCGGCTGTAGACATAGAACGTAAACTCATCAAATATAAGCACGAGCCTAAAGTGCCTGAGACACGCAGCATTACTCAGGTTGCTAAATCAGCGCAGCAGACTTCGCGGCTCTCCGGCCGGGGCAATGTTCCGCATTCTTTCTCCTTGCTCCTCTTGCTCGGTCCTCCTCGATTAAATTGCAAGTCTGATGATGCGCGGAAGACTCTGATTGTGGTAAAGGAATGAATGATCTTGGAGGACGAACGTTGGAATCCGACGTCTGCAATAAGAGAAACTCTCCACCCGTATCTGATACCATCTCCTCCTCCAGCGCGCTGCCAAAATCTAGGCATCTCGATCAAAAGGTTCCGAGTTCGCGCCCTGGAGGGGAGATTTTTTTCCATCGTATATTCCATTTTGCCAATAGTTTACATTTATTTTATCTTTTGACGACCTTTTGATTCCCACGTAGGAACAGAGGTGCCGCAAAAGAATTGTTCCGAAATAAAACAGAGAAAGGGAAGACACTGGCACATGGTATATTTATACAATAATAAACGCACTCGAGATAAGATTACGCTTTCCTAAAAATATTCTGACGTGTTGCCATCAGGCTTCCCTTCGGAGGCTTCTCCCTTTCGTCTGAAGTATCCTATTGGAGAAAAGTGAAAATATTCTTACACGTCGAGCACACATTCTGGTAACAATCGGCGCATACACACTCATAGAGGAAAGGGGGGGAAACGTTGTTTTGCGAGAAAGGAATGAACAGACGCAAATTGGGGACGTTACGCGGGAAGGAAGAGAATAGAAGGAAGGGAATGGGATGGGCGCAAACGCACGCTGCTTGAAAAGCAAGGAGTCTGTACAGACGCAAACCTCCCTAGAGCCCGAAAGTGCAGTCGTATCCCCACCACTAGGTGTCACTACCAATCCGGAACAGACGCGATTTCCGGTTGGACGTAAACAGGCGCAACTCCGCCTAGTCAAAAGTGTACCGACGCAAGGCCACCTCCAGAGATAAACAGGAACAGGCGCAACTCGCCCGCTGCACGAACAGACGCAAGGTTAGGAGGGGAGGGGGCGGTGGAAAAAAAATGGGAACAGACGCAAGCCCGCCAGGTGCCACTACGGACCCCAACCCCGTGGGGTGCTGCTTGGCTGCGCCACCCGTTATATATAAGGGATTTTGACAACATCGTCATGACAGCTACGGCAGTATACACGCCGGCGTAACGAAAAGTGGAGTCAAGAAGGGGAAAAGAGGGCCCACAAGACTGTCGGCTGCCGACTGTAGTGGTGACTGCAGATGCAGGGACGACATCGACATAGTACATAAGTGCCGTGTATGTATTGGTTGGGCAGTGTGTCCTGGCACGGGAAAATCGTTCATTCGGGTCCCACAACTCAAGGCTTTG
>JAAUYB010189882.1_pt1 | contig 24336 bp, 20 predicted proteins | sample 7278071 | NCBI WGS metagenome assembly JAAUYB01 (sample SAMN14350121, study PRJNA611818) | marine sediment metagenome | isolation source: surface marine sediment (1.8m) | place: French Polynesia: Moorea | collected 2018-08 | reverse complement strand
CCCGCTCGGGCGTTTCGTCTGCGTCACCGGCGTCTCCGGCGGCGGCAAGTCGACCCTGACGATCGAAACCCTGTTCAAGACCGCCTCGATGCGGCTCAACAACGCACGCCAAACGCCCGCACCCTGCGACACGGTGAAGGGGCTCGAACACCTCGACATGGTGATCGACATCGACCAGCGGCCGATCGGCCGCACCCCGCGCTCCAATCCGGCCACCTACACCGGCGCCTTCACCCCGATCCGCGACTGGTTCGCCGGCCTGCCCGAGGCGAAGGCACGCGGCTACAAGCCCGGGCGCTTTTCGTTTAACGTCAAGGGCGGCCGCTGCGAGGCCTGCCAGGGCGATGGTGTGATCAAGATCGAGATGCACTTTCTGCCGGACGTCTACGTCACCTGCGAAACCTGCCATGGCCGGCGCTACAACCGCGAAACGCTCGAGGTGAAGTTCAAGGGCAAGTCGATCGCCGACGTGCTCGACATGACCGTCGAAGAGGCGCGCGATTTCTTCAAGGCGGTGCCCTCGATCCGCGAAAAGATGGACGCCTTGCATCGAGTGGGCCTCGACTACATCAAGGTCGGCCAGCAGGCGACGACGCTCTCGGGCGGCGAGGCGCAACGCGTGAAGCTGTCGAAGGAACTGTCGAAACGCTCCACCGGCCGCACGCTCTACATCCTCGACGAACCGACAACTGGCTTACATTTCGAGGATGTACGCAAGCTTCTTGAAGTCCTGCATGAACTTGTCGAACAAGGCAATACGGTCGTCGTGATCGAACACAACCTCGACGTCATCAAGACCGCCGACTGGATCATCGATATCGGCCCGGAAGGCGGCGACGGCGGCGGACAGATCGTCGCCGAGGGCACGCCCGAAGACGTGGCGGAGGAGCCGCGCAGCCATACCGGGCGGTACCTCAAGGCGATGCTCGGCGCGAAACGACCGGTTGCGGCGGAGTAGTCTCCAATCTCAGAATTGGTTGGGTTTGATCTGGGATGAAGATCGAACCTACTATATTGTTATTGTGGATAGGTTGTACGCGACTCATTGAGAAGTGCCTTAATGGAAGAGTTTTGGGACACCATAGTCGCATTCTTGACGATCGCGGCATCGAACGTCACGGGTGCCGTGTATTGGACAGGAGACAGCTGCCAAGGGTTCCTGTGTAGCCCACCTGGCGAGCGGTACCATGCCAGCCCGGCGATTTCGCCAAATGTGGTTCCCGCGACCCTTGCTAACCCAACGAAAGAAACCGCATATCTCGGTAGCGGAATTTATTTCCCCGCAAACACGGAATTTGCTGCGTTTACCCAGCTTCCTCGCCAAGACGAAGATGACGAGATCCTGGTGTTGTCTTCGCAAGGTTACTGGGCATTCATTCGAAAGTCACGGCTAGAGTTTCCTCAGGACTCCGTTGAAATTGCTAGGATAAAACTGAGTGTAAATGAGGCGAAACAGATTGTAAGCGCGCGAGATCAGCTCGGTTATTATCAAAGTAAGATCAGGGCATGCGCCGCCGCGCGAGAAATCACGCTTGGCGGGAAGTTTTCAATAGGGGCCAACTCTGACCTTGGCCTCGCTGAGGCAGAGGTAAGTGTGGAATTGTCTGCTTCTGAGAAGAGAATCTTTGATGCAGGCCGCAACGTTGTAATAGATCGGTTTTACGATGCTGCGCGCGGTCAGTTGGTCGAAATCCAGGCCTATGAACCATGCGGCACGGTGACGCCTACCGCCGCTGGATTTCGCTATGATGTTTTCGTGAATGGGCGTGCTCGTACGTTGCGCCCGGAGGAAGCCAATATCATCGGTTTGCCGGTCGAAAACGGCCGACCGGTTATCGGCTGTTTGGAACAGTACGACAGCTTTGCTCAATTTCTGAGTAACGAGCACGATCTGGACGAGAAGTGGATCCCGATCGTAGCCGCAATGACAGCAAGATGGCGAAAGTATCAGAGTCTCGACACTTGCGAGCGACTTTGACTTCTGTGCTTTGGGCAACGCAATCCTGTCCAGCCAATCAAACCAGCGTCAGTTTGAATCCAGCTATTGCGATCCCAGCTGAATTCGGGCGACAGCAAGCACGATAGTGAGATTGTTCGCAATTTGGTCTGTGTCTGGAAGAGGAAGAAGAAGAAGAGAAAAATCTACTCCGCCGCGCGCCGCATTGCCAGCATTCGAACCAGCGCCTCGTCGAGTTGGGAGTCGACCTCCTCTTCGGTCTCTGTCTCGCCGCGCGGCAGGTCCGGCTCCGTTGCCGCGACCTCCCAGATGATCTCGGGCGCCTTGATCTTCTTGGCCGCGCTCTTCAGCGCCATGTCCTGCACCAGCTTGCTCGACCGGCTGCTGCCGAGCCAGGCCAGAAGCCGGAAGAACGCGCGGATATAGGCTGTGACCCAGACCCGTGCGGCCAGCATCGAAGGCGTGAAGATCAGCGTCAGGAAAGTCGCGATGCCAAGCCCGAAGACCACCGCCGTGGCGAGCTGCTTCCACCACAGCGCGGTCGGCGAATCGACCGAATAGCCGCCGCCGATGAAGTCGAGCGACAGACCGAACATCATCGGCGTCAAGCCCGCCATGGTGGTGATCGTGGTCAGCAGCACCGGCCGGATCCGTGCCTCTGCGGTGCGGATGATCGCCTCGATCCGCGGCATGTACTTGGAATATTCCTGGTAGGTGTCGATCAGCACGATGTTGTTGTTCACCACGATCCCCGCCAGGGCGACGATCCCGGTGCCGGTCATGATGATCGAGAACGGCTGCTGCATGATGCCCATGCCGATCAGCACGCCGGTGGTCGACAACACAACGGCAAGCAAGACCAGCACCGCGTTGTAGAATGAGTTGAACTGGGCCAGGAGGATGATGAACATCAGTCCCAGTGCGCCGGCAAATGCCGTCATCAAAAACTCTTGGCTTTCGGCCTGCTCTTCCTGGTCGCCGGTCCATTCGAAATCGATGCCCGCGGGCAGGGGACGCTCGTCCTGCAGCCAGTCGGACAGAACGGCGATCCGCTCATTTGGATTGATCGGCACCAGCCGCGCGGTTTCGTCGCCCAGCCGCGCATCGACCGCCTGCGCGGTCAGGTCGCTGTCGTAGATCAACTCTTCGGTGCCGTCACCGGCTGTTGCGATGCCCAAGACCTCGCCCGTCTCGGTGTCGACGATCTTCGACAGCCCTGGGGCCACGTCGGCCTTGACGTCAAAGTACCGCTTCTGGTCGACCCGGTCGATCTGTCCGAGCTTGGCCACCGGCTTGCGGCTGATGAAATTCGACAACGGCACCAACCCGTCGGCGGTGCGCACCTTTAGGCTGTCGAGCGTCGACAGAACCCGATCGTCCTCTGGCAGGCGCACACGGATCTCGATCTCTTCGTCCGAGGTGGGCACCCGCATCGTGTCGAGCAGGATGCCGCGCGTCACCAGTTGCACCATGCCGCCGACGGTCGCCACGTCGGCCCCGTAGCGGCCGGCCTTTTCCACATCGACGTCGATCTGCCAGTCGATGCCGGGCAGGGGGCGGGTGTCTTCGATGTCGATCAGCCCCGGCGTCGCCTCGAACCGGGTGCGCGCGATCTCTGCCGCCGCCAAGAGGTCCTGCCAATTGTCGCCCTTCATCCGCAGATGCACCGGCTTGCCCGAAGCGGGACCGCGGCTGAGGTTCAGGATTTCTGTCTTGATGCCCGGAATCTGGTCGAGCCGCGCCTGCAGGCGGTCCAAAACCACATCGCCGTCGAAATCCACATCGACCTCGGAGGTGTCGAACGGCACCACGCCGCCGATCAGTTCGGTCTGTTCGACCCGCGGCCGGTCTTCCCACCGCACCAGCTCGATCTGCACCTGGCCGATTGTGTCGCGCGGACCCGAGGCGCCGCCGGTATTCTGGTTCAGTCCGCCGGCGCCGGCGAAGGCAAAGGCGCTGTCGACGCCCTGGGTCGCCAGGATTACCTGCTCGACCTCGTCTACCAATGCATCCTTCTCGGCCAGCGACAGGTTGCCCCGTGCGCGGACATAGACGATGGCCTGCTCGGGCTCGGATTCGACGAAGAATTCGACCCCCAATGACCGGGCCGGAAACCATACAAACATGATGAATCCGACGAAACCGACCACCGCCGCGATGGCGACGATCGGCATGACCGGATTGCCGGCAATGGCCTTGATGAACCAGCCGAAGGGTGTGCGCCGGCGGCCGGCGCGGATTTTCCTGGGTTTGATGTGGATCGCCGCTGCGCCCAAGGTGATGGACGTGAAAACCGCACCGCCCAAGAACAGAACGATGCCGGGCAGGGCAGCCGCCGCACCGGGCAAGGGATTGGCGCCGCCAAGAGCCGCGAAAAGGTAGTTCGGGTTCAGGACCTGCATTGCGCCCAGGAACACCAGATAGGCGCTGACCGGCACCAGCGCGGCCCGGACGATCCACCAGGGCACCGCGCGTTCCAGCCATTGCGATCCCCATTCGAACCGCCGGCTCATCCGGCCCGCAACGCCGCCCATCACCGGCAGGTAGATCAGCGCCACCACAAGCGAGGCCGACAGCACGAAGATCAGTGTGACCGGCAGCATGCCCATGAACTCGCCCGGCACGCCGGGCCAGAATAGCATCGGCAGGAAGGCACACAGAGTCGTGGCTGTCGACGAGACAACCGGCCAGAACATCCGCTTCGCCGCTGCGATATAGGCGTGCATCGGGCCTGTGCCTTCCTTGATCCGCTTGTCGGCGTATTCGACCACCACGATCGCGCCGTCGACCAGCATGCCAACAGCCAGGATCAGCCCGAACATGACGATGTTCGACACCGCAACGCCCATCAGCGCCAGGAAGGCAAAGCACAAAAGAAACGAGGTCGGGATCGCGAAGCCCACCAACAACGCCGCGCGCGTCCCCAAAGCCCCCAGAACCACGATCATCACCAGTGCGATGGCGGTCAGCACCGAGCCTTCCAACTGGCTGACCATCGAGGCAACGGTGAAGGACTGGTCGTTCGACGTACCGACCTGGATCGCCCGTTGCAGATCCTCCGGCCAAGACGCGCGTTCCCTCTCGACCTCGGCCCGGATCAGGTCTGCAGTGTCAATTAGGTTGAAGCCCTTTCGTTTCACGACTTGCAGCGCGACCGTGTTGACCCCGTTGAACCGGGCCGTGCCCTCGCGGTCCTCGAAGGTCAGGCGGATCTCGGCGAGATCGCCGAGCGTCACCACCCGGTCGCCATTCACCTTGACCGGCAGATCATAGACGTCGCGCTGGTCGTCAAAGCTCGACGGGATCTTGACCGCGAACGCCCCTTGCGCCGTTTCGACCTCACCTGCCGCGATCAGTTGGTTGTTGTTGACCACCACATTGATCAATTCGCCTGCGGTCACGTTGTAGGCTTCGAGCCGCAGCGGATCGATCACCACTTCCAGCATCTCGTCGCGGTGACCGGCGAGCGCGGCTTCGAGCACCGCGTCGAGCCCTTCAAGTCTGTCTTGCAAGCCTTTGGCGATGCGTAACAAAGTACGCTCGGGTACGGCGCCCGTCAGGTTCACGATGACGATCGGAAACTCGGAAAAGTTGATCTCGTCGATGGTGTAGTTCTCGGCGCCTTCGGGGAACTCCGCCTCGGCCTTGTTCATTCCGTCCCGCACATCGGCCAGCACCTGGCTCTTGTCCCAGCCGAATTCGAACTCCAGAACGACGTTCGCGTAGCCTTCGACGGCTGTGGAGTTCATCTTTTTCAGCCCGTCGAGATCGGCGAGCTCGGTCTCTATCGGCTTGACCAACAGTTTCTCGCTGTCCTCGGCCGAAATCCCGGGGAACGGCAGCGAGATCACGATCGCCGGAATCTCGATATCCGGCTCCCCCTCTTTCGGCAGCAGGAAGTAAGAGTAGCCGCCGGCCAGGAGCGACAGCGCAATAAACGCCAGCACCATACGGGCGCGCGCGCCCGCCCAATCGACGATCCCGGTCATTGCATCGCCTCCCGATAGGTCGGCTCGACCGCGACCCCTTCAGTGACGAATTCCTGGCCCACCACGATGATATTGGCCTCTGCCGCCAGCCCACTGACAAAGATTCCGTCGGTACTGTCGCGCAACACGGTCACCGGAACGAACCCGGCGCGGTCCTGATCGTCGATCGTGCGCACGCCAAGAATGCCGTCATCGTCCAGCGTCAGCGCCGATTGCGGAATCAAATGCGCCGGCTGCCCGGCGGCCTGGATGCCAATTTCGGCGGTCTGGCCGTCGCGGATCGTCAAATCGGCATTGTCGACCTCGATCTCGACCCGGAAGGTGCGGGTGTTGGGATCGGCCGCGCGGCTGAGAAAGGTCACGTCACCCAGAACTTCGCGCCCCGTTGCCAACCGCGCGCCGGCCAAGGCGCCGACCGACACCGCATCGACCTCGGTCTCGGGCACAAAGCCCACCAGCTTGATCGGGTCGAGTTGGATGATCGTCGCGCACAGCGATCCGGGTTGCAGCAGCGCGCCAAGTTCTGCCGCGTCGGTTTCCATCAAGCCGGCAAAGGGCGCTGTGATATCGAGCCGCTCGATCTCCTTCTCGGCAGCCGCCACTCCGGCCTCGGCCGACTGGATGCCCGCCAGCGCGTTTTCGACGCCCGATTTCGCCGCCTGAACGCCCGCCTTGGCACCTTCGATCTGCGACTGAGCCGACAGCACCCCGGCGCTGGCGCCCTCGACGCCGGATTTCGCCGACTGCACCGCCGCATTGGCCGATTCGACCTGGCCCTTGGCGGTTTCCACCGCGGCCTTGGCGCCCTCGACTGCGCTCTTGGCCGATTCCACCGCCGCGTTGGCGCTTTCCACCTGGCCCTTGGCCGATTGCACGGCCGCCTTGGCGCTTTCCACTTGGCCCTTGGCCGACTGTACCGATGCCTTGGCGCTTTCCACCTGGCCCTTGGCGGCCTGCACGGCCGCCCTGGCGCTTTCGAGCTGTCCGATTGCGGCCTTCTCGCCGGCCCGCGCACCTTCGAGCCGCGACAGTGCGTTCTGCACCCCGGCCTTGGCGGCCTCGAGCTGGGAAAGCGCCGATTGCACGCCCGCCTTGGCCGCCTCCGAGGCGGCCTCTGCCGCCGCCACCCGGGTCTCGGCGGCGAACCCGCCCTCGGCAAGTTTGGTCGCGGCGTTGAGGTTGATGTCGGCCTCGTTCACACGCGCCTTCGCTTCGGCAACCCGCGCCTCGGCCTCGGGCAGCCTGGCCCGCGCCTCTGCGAGGCTGGCTTCGGCCGCCGGGATCGCCGCGCGTGCCTCGGCCAGGCGCGCCTCGGCCGTTGGCACGCTCGCGAGCGCTTCGGCCAGCCGAGCCTCTGCCGTGGGAATGCTCGCCACTGCCTCGGCGCGCCGCGCCTCCGCCGTGGGGATGCTGGCCTCGGCCTCGGCCAACCGCGCAATCGCGGCGGGGATCTGCGCCTTGGCCTCGGCCAGCCGCGCTTCGGCGGCCGGGATGTTGGCGCGTGCCTCGCCCAGCCGCGCCTTGGCCGCCGGAACGTTGGCCAGCGCCTCGGCTAGCCGCGCCTCGGCCTCCGGGACCCGCGCCTTCGCTTCCGCGACCGCCGCCGCCGCTGCCGGCGAAGCCGCCTCTGCCTCGGCCAACCGGGCACGCGCCTCCGGCAACCGCGATCGCGCTTCGCCGAGCCGCGCCACCGCCTCGGCCAGCGACACCTCGCGGGTGCCCGGATCGATGCTGCAGAGCAGATCGCCCTCGTTCACCGACGCGCCCTTTCGCAAGGGCTCTGACACAACCTGCCCGCTGGTTTCGGCGCGCACGTCGACCTGACGCGCCGCCTCCGTCCGACCACGCACCAGCACCACCTGCTCGATATCCGACGCCACCGAGGCCATCGCCACCACCGGCACCCGCGTTTCGGGTACGGCGTCCGCTGACGCACCCTCCGCATCCCCCGGCGCCTCGCCAGCGGCGAACGCAATCACTGCGTCGCGCTCGAACACCACAAGGTACAGCGTCGTCAGCACCAGCACAGCCGTCAAAATCGAAAAGAAACGCATCGCTATCGTCCTGGGTTCTTGTGTTCGCGCATCGGTCGCCGTCCGCGACCTTCCACATAGCTCCATCGGTTTCGCACGCAACCTTTCGAGCAAAGCCGCTCCGCTAAACCGTTCGGTTCAGATTAGTCTTTTCCGCAGTGCGGCGCAAGGCGCTGCCGGGGCTGCCCTTGGCAAGGCAAACCCCTTGCGTGTAAGAGGGGCGCGACATCGGCCGGGGCAGGGCAATGAGCGAAACCGACAGCTTTATCGAGGAAGTCAGCGAGGAGGTGCGGCGCGAAAGGCTGTTCCGCTACATCCGCCGCTACGGCTGGATCGCGGTTCTGCTGGTCGTCGTGCTGGTTGGCGGTGCGGCCTATAACGAATGGTCCAAGGCGCAGACCCGCGCCGCCGCGGAGGCCCGCGGCGACGCCATCCTCGCCGCCTTGGAGGCCAGCGATGCCGACGCGCGTCAGGCCGCATTGGCCGAGATCGACGCCGACGGCCGCAGCGCCGCGATCGTCGCGCTTCTGACGGCGTCCGAGGCGGTTTCGGCCGACAACGAGGCCGCCGCGGTTGCGTCGCTTCAGGCGATCGAGGCCGACACCGCCCAGCCAGAGCTTTACCGCCAGCTCGCCACGCTGAAACGCCTGATCCTGACCACCGCCGACACCGCGCCAGCCGACCGCATTGCCGCGCTAGAGCCGCTCACCGCGCCCGGCGCCGCCTTCCGGATCCTTGCCGAAGAACAGATCGCCGTCGCCGAGGCCGATGCCGGCGATACCGCGGCCGCGCTGACCCGCCTGCAGGGCCTGTTGAACGACACCGAGGCCACGCCGGGCTTGCGTCAGCGCGTGTCACAGTTGATTGTAGCGCTAGGGGGCGAACCGGAGACGACCGGGCCAGATCGGGCCGTCGCACCGCTCGACCTTCGATAACGGGCGCCAAGCCCGGCTAAACGAGGAGACGCGAGGCCGTGAGCATGCATCGAGCCGTAAGCGCAGGTCTGGCCGCAGCAGCGTTGGCCCTGGCGGGGTGCGCGGACGAGGAAGTGATCCTGGTGGGCGAACGCCTCGACGTCCGCGCCCAGACCAGCCTGGGCGTCGCGCCGCCCGCCGATCCCGACGCGCCGCCGGTGGACCGCGCCTTCGCCGCGCCGCCCCAGCAGTCGCTGGCGGAGTGGACCCATGTCGCCGGCGGACCGACGCACCGAACCGAACACGCTGCGATGCGCAGCCTGCCGGAACGGATCTGGAGCACCGGGATCGGTTCCGGCAACAGCCGCAAGCACCGCATCACGTCTAGCCCCGTGGTCGCCGACGGGCGCATCTTCACGCTCGATTCGCGCGCCCGTGTTGCCGCCACCTCAACCGGTGGTGCACCGATCTGGGCCCGCGACCTGACCCCGGAAAGCGACCGCGAAGGCGACGCGTCGGGTGGGGGCGTGGCCGTTGCCGATGGCAAGCTCTTTGTCACCACCGGCTTCGGTGAACTGGCCGCGCTCGATCCAGCAACCGGCGCCGAGATCTGGAGCCAGAAGCTCGACGCGCCGGCGACCTCCAGCCCGACAGTGGTGGGCGGGTTGGTCTACATCGTCAGCCGCGACAACGTAGCATGGGCGATCGACACCGATGACGGCCGGGTGCGCTGGCAATTGCCGGGCACGCCCAGCGTCTCGGGCGTGGTGGGCGGCGCCGCGCCGGCAGTCACCGAGTCGGTGGCGATCTTCCCGTTTGGCTCGGGCGAATTGGTCGCCGCGTTACGCCAAGGCGGCGTACGGCTTTGGGGAGCGGCGGTGTCCGGCGCGCGGCGCGGCCGCCCCTATGCCAACATTACCGACATCGCTGCAGACCCGGTTGTCGCGGGCGACGTGATCTACACCGCCAACCATTCTGGCCGTGCCGTGGCAATGAGCCTCAATTCCGGTGCCCGGCTCTGGACCGCCAACCACGGCGCCTACGGGCCGGTCTGGGTCGCCGGGGGCTCGGTCTTTTTGGTCTCCGACGCGGCTGAGCTCGTGCGTCTCGACGCCGAGACCGGGCAGCAGATCTGGGCGCGCGAATTGCCGTACTTCAAGCGCGACCGCGGCCGCCGCCGCAAGGCGATCTATGCCTATTTTGGTCCGGTCCTGGCCGGCGGGCGGCTATGGCTCGCCTCCGACACCGGCGAGCTCGTGGCCCACAACCCCGAAACGGGCGATCCGCAGGCGACACTCGACATCCCCGGCGGCGCCGCCAGCACGATGGCCTTCGCCGGCGGCACCATGTACGTGATTTCGCGCAACGGTCAGCTTCACGCCTACCGCTGAGCTGGGCCGCCGCTGGGCGCTATCATTCGTCGGTCGGACCAATGGAGCGTCCAATTGCGACCGCCTGCAGTTTTGCCCGCTCGGTCAATGCGGGGTATGAAAGCTCGCGCGGGTCTAACACCGGGCCGGCAAGCGAGCGCAATGGCACCTCGATCGGCTGTGTTGTTTGAATTTGCGCTCGCCACAGCTTGCAGTGTAGAAGCCGCAGTCCACAGCCACAGCAATGACCGTACATGTCCTTCACCCTCGCCATCGTCGGCCGCCCCAATGTCGGAAAATCGACGCTGTTCAATCGCCTGGTCGGCAAACGCCTGGCTCTGGTCGACGACCAGCCCGGGGTGACCCGCGACCTGCGCGAGGGCGAGGCGCGACTGGGCGACCTGCGCTTCACGGTGATTGACACCGCGGGGCTGGAAGAGGCCACCGACGAAAGCCTTCGGGGCCGCATGCGCAAACTCACCGAACGCGCCGTCGAGATGGCAGATATCTGCCTCTTCATGATTGACGCCCGTGCCGGCGTCCTGCCCGCCGACGAGGTTTTCGCCGAGATCCTGCGCCGCAAATCGGCCCATGTCATCCTTGCCGCCAACAAAGCCGAGGGCGCGGCCGCCGATGCCGGCGTGCTCGACGCATACGGCTTGGGCTTGGGCGAGCCGATCCGGCTTTCCGCCGAGCACGGCGAGGGGCTGAGCGATCTGTTGAGCGTCTTGACCCCGATTGCCGACGCGTCGACCGAGCGCGCTGCCGCCGACACGCCGGCGACCGACGTCGACATCGACGCCGAAACCGATCCCGCAAAGCCATTGCAGATCGCCGTCGTCGGCCGCCCCAACGCCGGCAAGTCCACTCTGATCAACGCAATCCTCGGAGAGGACCGCCTACTGACGGGCCCCGAGGCCGGCATCACCCGTGACGCTATCTCGGTTACCGCAGACTGGAGCGGTACGGAAATGCGAATCTTCGACACCGCCGGCATGCGCAAGAAAGCCAAGGTGCAGGAAAAGGTCGAGAAACTCTCGGTCGCCGACGGCCTGCGCGCGGTCAAGTTCGCCGAGGTCGTCGTGGTCCTCTTGGACGCCGCGATCCCGTTCGAGCAACAGGACCTGCGTATCGCCGATCTGGCCGAGCGCGAGGGCCGGGTGGTCGTTGTCGCGGTCAACAAATGGGACGCCGAGCGCGACAAGCAGGGCAAGCTGAAAGAGCTGCGCGAGGCTTTTGAACGCCTGCTGCCGCAGCTCCGCGGTGCGCCGCTCGTCACTGTCTCGGCGCTGACGGGAAAGGGCCTCGATCGCTTGCGGGCCGCGATCCTGAAGGCGCACGAGGTCTGGAACCGCCGCATCGCCACTGCCCGGCTCAACCAATGGCTGCCTGACATGGTCGCGGCGCACCCGCCGCCCGCCCCAGGGGGCCGGCGCATCAAGCTGCGCTACATGACTCAGGCCAAGACCCGGCCGCCGGGTTTCGTGGTGATGTGCTCGCACCCCGACAAGCTGCCCGACAGCTATACGCGCTATCTGATCAACGGGTTGCGCGAGGATTTCGACATGCCCGGCACCCCGATCCGCCTGCACCTGCGCAGCCAGGCCGAAAAGAACCCCTATAAGGACCGCAAAAGGGCGACACCCTCGCGGCTGCGCAAGCACCTGAAGAAACCGGCGCGGTAGGGCGCGCCGTGGCCGGAGACCGCCGCCGGATCGGGCGGGACCTGCAAGGAAGGTCGGCGACGGCGCGACCAAGGACCTTAGACGCGCCTTTCAAACGCGACGATTGGGTGAATTGCAATTGCCGGGCCAGCGGCTATGGTCGGCGCGCCCGGGTGCGCGGCATCCGGCAAGTCCTTTGGGGTAGGGGACCCGAGCAGCCATGACGACCATCCGGCAGATGACCCGTGCCTACACGGAGCGCGACAACCGCATCGCGACGCTCAACACCGCGGCGACGCTGGCGATCTACATGGCCGCGCTGATCGGCGCGATCCTGGCCTGCCAGGCGGGGCTTTGGGCCCTAGGCCTGCCCGCCATGGCGGTCTCGGCGGTCTGCGGCGTGCGGCTTTACATGCTGCAGCACGATTGCGGCCACGGCTCGTATTTCACCCGGCGGCAGGTCAACGATTTCGTCGGCCGGCTGATCTCGCCCTTCACGCTGACCCCGTTCAACGCCACGCGCTACAACCACGACCTGCACCACCGGCATATCGGCGACCTCGACCGGCGCGACTCGTCGGAAATCTACGTCATGACGCTGGCGGAATACCGCGCCGCGCCGTGGCCGAAGCGCCTCGGCTACCGGATCTACCGCAGCTTCGCCTTCCTGTTCCTGATCGGCCCGACGCTTCTATATGTCATCCAATACCGGTTCCCGAAGAACTCGCGGAAAGCCGGCTTGACCGACCTTTTCGTCCACAACGCCATGGTCGCCGTATTCCTCGGCGCGCTCTACCTTGGCTTCGGCTGGACCGGGCTGGCGGTCTGGCTGGGCTCGGTCGCGCTTGCCGTCTCCACCGGCGTGCTGATCCCATACGTGCACCACAATTTCGAGACCGTCTATTGGGGCCGCAAGCCCGATCTGGCCTTCGACACGGCCGCGATGGAAGGCTCTGCGGTGCTGGATTTCGGGCCTTTCTTCGACCTCTGCACCGCCAATATCGCTTATCACGACCTGCACCACCTGAACGCCTCGATCCCCAGCTACAACCTCAAGCGCTGCCACCGCGAGCTCAGCCCGCATTTCGCCTCCGTTCGCATCGGCTGGCGCGACGCCTTTCGCTGCATCGGCTGGAAGCTTTGGGACGAAGAGGCCCGCTGCATGGTCCCGTTCCCGTCGCTCGGCGCCGAATTCCAGGCCCGCGCCGCCGCCCGGACCCCTGCCGAATAGGCACGGTTTCTGCACCTGCAAAGCTGGACAAGCCCCCCGGTTAAACAATATGAACGGTGCGAGACCCGTTTTCCGGGGCCCGTCAGGATGAGCGCGCGAGGGAGACGATGAGCGTCGCATTCGACACCGACATTCGCGAGTATCTCAAGGACTGGACCGCCAAGGACGACCGCATCGGCGCCCTGAGCTTCTTCGGCTCCTACGCGTTCTTCTTTGCGGTCCTCTGGATCACCATCGAGATCGCCCGGACCGCCTATTGGTGGGCCGCCGCGCCGTTCGTCGTGGTCACGGCCTTCGCCGGGGTGCGGCTTTACGTGCTGCAGCATGATTGCGGCCACAATTCGCTGTTCTCGCGGCGCTGGATGAACGAATGGGCCGGCTACGCGCTGTCGCCGATCACGCTGACGCCATTCCGGGCGATGCAGTACAACCATAATATGCACCACGCCTATCTCGGCAATCTCGAACACCGTGAGACTACCGAGATCCACACCATGACGGTCACCGAATGGAACGCCGCCGGCTTCTGGCAGCGGCTTGGCTACCGGCTTTACCGCAACCCGCTGATCCTGCTGCCGATCGGCGGCGTCTTCACCTTTTTTATCCACTACCGCTGGCCGAAGAACACTTTGAAGATCGGTGCCTTGGGCGTGCTCGTCCACAACGCGCTGCTGGCGGGCTGGGTCTACCTGCTCTACCTGATCTTCGGCTGGACCGGCCCGGTCGTACTGGCCAGCGTCGCCGTGGTCTGCGCTGTCATCGGCGTGTTCTTGGTCTACCTGCAGCACAATTTCGAAGACGCCTACTGGGACCGCAAGCCCGACCTCGATTACAAGCAGGCCGCGCTGCAGGGCTCGTCGGCGCTGGATTTGGGCCATTGGTGGGACATCGGCACCGGCAACATCGCCTATCACGACATCCACCACTACAACCCGTCGATCCCCTCTTACCGATTGCGCAAGTGCCACCACGGGCTGCCCGCGGAACACGCCCCACGCCGGGTCAACTGGCCACAGGCGATCGCAAGCTTCCGCCTGAAGCTCTGGGACGAAGAGGCTGAACGGTTGGTCCCGTTCCCCAAGCACGCTGCCGCAACTGCGGTGCCTGCGGAATAACGTCGATCCGATTGAGTGCGCGTGCCGCGCACGCTGGTTTCTGGCCCGTCCTCGCCTCCGGCTGCGGGCGGGCGGGGCGAGGTCGGGCGATCTTGCCTGTTTTCAGGTGTTGCGCAGTTTGCAGGTGGGTGTGATTTCGCTGAGAGGCGCTTGAGGGACAAGTCTGCCCTCAAGGCGCCCTTTCAATTGTGATGGGCGATTCTCGTTCGCCGGTCCGGCTTACCCTCAAGCCCGTTCGCCGGGAAAACGATCCACCGGATCGTCTTCTGATCTGGCTCACCCTTAGTGCTTGACCCGCGGCAGAATCACCATGGTGTAGATCAGCAGGACCGCGGCGCCGGAGGCGGCCGCTGTGGCGAGGGCAGGGGCCTCGGGCCAGTTCTGCACTGTGATCGCGACCAGCGCCCAGGCGATCGGGGCGGCGTAGTCGAGAGCCGGGCCGAGCAGGCGCAGCACCGCCGCCGCCATGACCAGGGCCGCCGCAAGCGCGATCCAGGCCCAGCCGACGGCGCCCGGCCCGATCCCATAGCCTGCAGCCACCAACGCCACCGACACCCAGGCCGCCGCCGTCAGCCATCCGGCATAGAGCCCAAGCGGCACCCGGCCCAGCCACGGCGCGCCCCGCGGCGCTACGGCCAGCGCCATCAAGGCGGTCACCAGCATCACCCAGATCAGCACCGCCGCCCAGACCGCGCTGACCTGCGCCACCGGGATCCACGCGGCACCCACCGCGAGGCTGATGACCAGCGGCCAGCGTCCACGGTCCCAGCCCGCATCGTCGGCTCGCGCCACCAGCCCGAAGACCCCATGCGCCACAAGCCCCAGATAGATCAGCCCCCAGATCGAGAACGCATAGCCAGCGGGCTGAACTGGCGGGTCGATCTGCGGCACCGGGAACTGGTCCGGCCGAAACCCGCCGAAGGCGCCCGACATGAACGGCGAGGCGGCAAACGCCACCGCGCCCACCGCCACCAACACCGCCTTCATCCGGCTGGTGTCGCTCACGCCAGCGCGCCCTCGGCCGTCACCCGGGTCTTGCCGCCGAGATACGAGTGCAGCGCCTCGGGCAGCAGCACCGACCCGTCCGCCTGCTGGCCGTTTTCCAGAACCGCGATCAGGCAGCGCCCCACGGCCAGCCCCGACCCGTTCAGCGTATGCACGAAGTCCGGCTTGCCGCCGCCATCGGGCCGGAACCGCGCGTTCATACGCCGGGCCTGGAAATCGCCGCAGACCGACACGCTGGAGATCTCGCGATAGGTCGCCTGGCCGGGCAGCCAGACCTCGATGTCATGGGTCTTGCGCGCCCCGAAGCCCATGTCGCCGGTGCACAGAACCACCGTCCGGTACGCCAGACCCAGCCGCTCCAGTATATCCTCGGCACAGCGCGTCATGCGGTCGTGTTCCTCCATCGACCGCTCGGGATGCGTCACCGACACCATCTCGACCTTTTCGAACTGGTGCTGGCGCAGCATGCCCGCCGTGTCCTTGCCGGCAGAGCCCGCCTCGGACCGGAAACACAAGCTATGCGCGCACATCCGGATCGGCAGCGCGGCCTCGTCGACGATGCTCTCGCGCACCGTGTTGGTCAGCGTCACCTCCGAGGTCGGGATCAGCCACCAGCCATTGGTCGTCTGGTACGAGTCGTCGGCGAATTTCGGCAGCTGGTTGGTGCCCACCATCGCCTCGTCGCGCACCAGCACCGGCGTGATCGTTTCGGTCAGCCCGTTCTCGCCGGTATGCACATCCAGCATGAACTGCGCCAGCGCCCGGTGCAGCCGCGCCATAGCACCCCTCAGCAAGACGAAGCGAGAGCCCGAAAGCTTCGCCGCCGTCTCGAAATCCATGCCCGGCACAGCCGCCGCCAGCTCGAAATGCTCAACCGGCTGGAAGTCGAACGTCCGAGGCTCCCCCCACCGCCGGATCTCCAGATTGTCGGCCTCGTCCTCGCCGTCCGGTACGTCGTCCATCGGCAGGTTCGGCAGGCCCAGCAGCATATCGTGCAACTGCCCGTCGAGCGCCTTGGCCTCGTCTTCCAGGCCGGCGATTTCGTCCTTCTTCGCCGCCACCAGCGCCCTGAGCCGCTCGAACTCCGCCTCATCGCCGGCCGCCTTGGCCTGGCCCACCTGCTTCGACGCTGCATTCCGGTCCGCCAGGGCCCCTTCGGCCTTGCCAATCGCCGTCCGTCGCGCCTCGTCGAGCCTTAGGATCTCCGCCGAAACCGCCACCGCGCCGAGGCGGGCAAGCCCGGTATCGAACGCGGTCGGGTCGTCGCGGATCAATCGGATATCGTGCATGGGGGAACCTGCTGCCAAGGCCTCTCGCGGGCCGGGTCAAAGCAGGAAACGGGGAAAAGATCAACGCGCGGCAAGCGCCGAAACAAAGCACTCGTTACGCCGTTACCCGAAAACTCGTCACCACCGCGCGTTGTATAGTCGGTGTAACCAAGGCCGGGGCACGCTTCAGGTAAGGAATACCGGACCTTTTCCGCCGCATGACGTTAGGTCACTCGCCTTTTGCGGGAGCCCTATAGTCTCTCTCAACCTGCCACTCCTGCCAGTGCCGGTGGAACGCGTCGCCAAGGTCCTCGTCCGGCCAATGCGCCGGCCGGTCGAGACCTGCGGGCAGCGCGACAGAGCCGTCGCCGAACATCGCGTCCAGCTGATCCTGGCTCAGGGCCACTTGCGACAGGTCAGAGGACCGCACGCCCGCGAACCGCAGCTCGGCACCTTCGACAATCGTCCCCGCATCGCACTTCACCTCGCTCAGGTCCGCACCCTCCAATCGCGCGTCGCTCAGGTCCGCCCCCTCCAGCGCCGCCTGGCCAAGATAAGCCCGCGGCATCTCTGCCCGGACGAGATACGCGCCCTGCAGCTGCGCCTCGATCAGGACCGACTGCGCCATCCGCGCCTCCACAAGGATCGCCCGCTCCATCCGCGCCCCCTCCAGGGTGGCGCCCTGCAGCCACGCGCCGTGAAGCTCTGCCCGCTCCAGCCGCGCCTGGCCGAGCCTGGCGCCCACCAACCGCGCCTCGCGCAGATTGGCGTGCTGCAGGTCGGTCCGGAGGAGGATCGCCCCCTCCAACCGGGCCCCGTGCAGCATCGCCAGCCCGAAACAGGCGTCCGTCAGCTTGGCCCCCTGCAGCACCGCGCCCTTCAGCGGATAGCCGATCGCGGCCACCTCGACGCCGTTACGCCGCTTCAGCCGGGCCAGCACCTGCGCCGCCAGTTCCAGGTCCCACCGCATCGTCTGCACCCCATAGGCACGCTCCTGCAGCGACAGCACGTTGACTTCCTCACGCTGCAGACCGAACCGCGCCAGGGCGTCGTCGGCCGCGTCGTTCCCGTCTCCGTCCAGCGCCAGAAGCCGCAGGTAATCGTCCCACAGGCCGTCTTCCTCGCCGTGCTCCACCGACACCTCGCGCAGATAGCCCGACAGAAGCCCGGCGACGCGCGGGGCGGCATCGGGGCGTTCGTCCACCAGCGCCTCGAGCTGGTCGATCGCAGCCGCCCGGGCAACCACATCGTCGCGCCAGTCGGTCAGCACCGCCTGGACTCCGTAGGCGCCGGTCACCGACCGCGTCACCTGCCGCCGGGCTGCAAGGCCTTTGGCGGCGGCGAAGAGCCGGTCATCGAATGTCGGGTCGGCCAGCGCCGCGGCCGTCCTTTTCGGTCGTCTGGGCATCGCGTCCTCTCCCCTCCGCCGCGCCGAGCCCCACCGGCACGTAGGTAAAGACGCAGCCCGGCGGCCGGAGTGACGAGGCGGGATGAAAAAACGCGCTGTCGGCGAGGTCGCGGGTCGTCGGCGCATCCGTGGCCGGGGCACCCCGGTCCGCGCCGCAGAGTCCGACGCGGCTCACGTGAAAGCCCTATGCGAATCATACGACCCGTTTGCGGCCCGTCGCGCCTTGCACGCCCCCCTTGCCAAAGCTAGGGTGCGCGCCAATCTAAACGGGGAAGACAGCCCCCGGGCAGCCAAAGGACCACGAAATGTTTGCAACGCCTGCCTATGCGCAAGCGGCCGGGGGCGGCGGCGCGTTCGCCAGCTTCATCCCCCTGATCCTGATCTTCGCGATCATGTACTTCCTGCTGATCCGCCCGCAGCAGAAGAAGGTCAAAGAGCACCAGAAAATGGTCGAGGCGCTGCGCCGCGGCGACCAGGTCGTGACCCAGGGCGGGCTGATCGGAAAGGTCACGAAAGTCAAGGAAGACAATGAGATCGAGGTCGAAATTGCCAGCGGCGTCAAGGCGCGGGTGGTCAAATCGACGGTCGCGCAGGTGCTGTCCAAGACCGAGCCGGCGGAAGAGAAATAGCCTCTGAGGTCGCGCGACATGCTGCAGATCCCGCTTTGGAAACGCATCGCCATCTGGGGCGTCGTCGCCCTGGGGCTTTGGTTCGCCATGCCCAACGCCTTCTACAGCCGTGTCGAGGTCCATAACGACGCACTGGTCGAGATCGAGCGTCTCGGCAGCACCCCCGAACGGGTCGCGGCGCAGGCCGAATGGCCGGACTGGCTGCCGGCGACAATTGTCAACCTCGGCTTGGACTTGCGCGGCGGAGCTCATCTTTTGGCTGAAGTTCAAGTCGGCGATGTCTACGCCGACCGGATGGACGGTTATTGGCCGGACGTGCGCGACGCCCTGCGTGAGTTCCGCGACGAGGTCGGCACCATCCGCCGCCAGGACGCGGCCCCGGGCGCGCTGCGGGTCCGGATCAGCCGCCCCGAGAACATCGCCCGCGCGCTGGAGGAGGTCCGCGCCCTTGCCCGCCCCGTCGTCAGCCTCACCGGTGCCGGCGCCAGCGACATCGAGGTCGCCGCGGACGGCGCTGACTTGATCATCCGCCTAAGCGCGGCCGAGCAGGAAGCGACCGACAATCGCACGATGCAGCAGTCGCTTGAAATCATTCGCAGGCGTGTCGACGAGGTCGGAACCCGCGAGCCCACGATCCAACGCCAGGGCGCCGACCGCATCCTGATCCAGGTGCCTGGCATCGGCTCTGCCGAGGAGCTCAAAAGCCTGATCGGCACCACCGCCCGGCTGACCTTCCACCCCGTCGTCGGCCGCACCGACGATGCCGCCCAAGCCCCGGGTGCGCGCAACGTCATCTACCCCTCGATGGACGAAGACGGCGTCTTCTATATCCTCGAACAGACGCCAGTCGTCTCGGGCGAGGACTTGACCGACGCCCAGCCCTCGTTCGACCAGAACGGCCAGGCCTCGGTCAACTTCCGCTTCAACCCCACCGGCGGCCGCAAGTTCGGCCAGTACACCGCTGAAAACGTTGGAAGTCCCTTCGCCATCGTGCTCGATGAAGAGGTGATCAGCGCGCCGGTGATCCGAGAGGCGATCCCCGGCGGCACCGGCCAGATTACCGGCAACTTCTCGGTCGAAGAGTCGACCGAACTCGCCGTCCTTCTGCGCGCCGGCGCGCTGCCGGCCGAGATGACCTTTCTCGAGGAACGCACCATCGGGCCCGAGCTTGGTGCCGACTCGATCGAGGCCGGGCGCATCGCCTGCATCGTCGCCTTCGCCGCGGTGCTCGTGTTCATGGCGCTCAGCTACGGCTGGTTCGGCCTGATCGCCAATGTCGCGCTGATCCTCAACGTCGGCATGATCTTCGGCCTTCTCAGCGCCATCGGCGCCACGCTGACCTTGCCCGGCATCGCCGGCATCGTCCTGACCATCGGCATGGCCGTCGACGCCAACGTTCTGATTTTCGAACGGATCCGCGAGGAGTTGAAGACCGCCAAGGGTCCCGCGCGGGCCATTGAGCTGGGCTATGAAAAGGCGATGTCGGCGATTCTGGACGCCAATATCACCACCTTCATCACCGCCGTGATCCTATTCGTGATGGGCTCGGGGCCGGTGCGCGGGTTCTCGGTCACACTGGGCCTCGGCATCCTGACCTCGGTCTTTACCGCCTTCTTCGTCACCCGCGTGATGATCGTGATGTGGTTCGAACGCCGCCGCCCGAAAACCATAGAAGTGTAAGCGATGCGCCTCAAACTCGTCCCTTCGCAGACCAACTGGAATTTCTTCCAGTTCGCCAAGGCCACCTTCGGCGCCTCGATGCTGCTGATGGTGCTGTCGATCGTGCTGTTCTTCGTGATCGGGCTGAACTACGGCATCGACTTCCGCGGCGGCACCACGATCCGGACCGAGTCGGTCCAGCCCGTCAATGTCGGCGCCTACCGCCAGGCGATCCAGCCCCTGGACCTCGGCGACGTCTCGATCACGGAAGTCTTCGACCCCACCTTCGGACCGGAACAGAACGTCGCCATGGTCCGCATCCAGGCGCAGGAGGGCGACGAGGCGGTGTCGGTCGAAACCGTGCTCGCCGTCGAGGCCGCGCTGCAAGGGGTCGATCCCTCGATCACCTTTCCGTCGGTCGAATCGGTCGGCCCCAAAGTCTCGGGAGAGCTGATCCAGACCGCCGTCATCGCCGTCGTGCTCGCCATCGCGGCGGTGCTGTTCTACATCTGGCTTCGGTTCGAATGGCAGTTCAGCTTGGGCGCCGTGGCCGCGCTGGTGCACGACGTGGTGCTGACCATCGGCATCTTCACCATCCTGCAGATCCAGTTCGACCTGGCGATCATCGCAGCGCTTCTGACCATCGTCGGTTACTCGCTGAACGACACCGTGGTGGTCTTCGACCGGGTTCGCGAAAACCTGATCAAGTACAAGAAGAAGCCGCTGAAAGAGGTGCTGAACCTGTCGATCAACGAGACCCTGTCGCGGACCGTGATGACCAGCGGAACGACGCTGTTGGCGCTGATCTCGCTGTTGATCCTCGGCGGCGACGTGATCCGCGGCTTCGTTTTCGCGATGACCTGGGGCGTCGTCGTGGGCACCTATTCGTCGGTCTTCGTCGCCTCCAACATCCTTCTCTATCTCGGGACCAAGCGCGACTGGACCAAGCCCGACGCCAACCAGGGCAACCAATACGCCAATATCGACGCGTAATCGGCCTGCGACGGTGACGCCTGAGACGCCCGTCGCCCGTCAGAAAGAAGGCGTTTCGAAACGCCTTGAAAAAGGGCCTTCGAAGGCCCTTTCCCGGCACATTTTGAACCCCATGCTCCAAGCCGCTTCGAAGCGGCTTTCCCTCCGCCCGTGCTGACAGAGGCCCTCGCCACCGACGGCCTCTGGCTGCTTGTTTTCGCCGTTCTGCTCGCCGGCCTCGTCCGCGGCTTCACCGGCTTCGGCACCGCCATGGTCTATCTGCCCTTCGCCGGCCAGGTCCTCGACCCTGTCGCGGTCCTGGTCACGCTTCTCGTCATCGACCTCTTCGGCCCGCTTCCTGCCGTGCCGCGCGCGCTGCGCGACGGCCACCCGCGCGATGTGCTCCGGCTTGGGGCAGGGGCCCTCATCGGCGTGCCGGTTGGCGTCGCCATCCTCGTCGCCCTAAACCCGGAGACCTTCCGCACCGCCGTCTCGGTCCTCACCCTGATCCTTCTGACCCTGCTTGTCAGCGGCCTGCGCTACCGCGGTCATGTCGGCAAGCCGCTGATCTACGGCACCGGCGCCATCGCCGGGCTCTTCGGAGGCGCCGTCGGTCTGCCCGGGCCGCCGGTGATCTTGCTCTACATGGCCCGCCCGCTGCCCGTCGAGGTGATCCGCGCCAGCACGCTTCTTTTCCTGATCGTCGCCGACATCCTGATGCTCGGCGTCTTCGGATTCCGCGGACTGCTGGCCGCCGGCCCGCTGATGGTCGGCGCCCTCCTGATCCTGCCCTACTTTGCCGCCGTCGCTCTTGGCAGCTATATCTTCGATCCAAGGCACGCCACGATCTACCGCTGGACCGCCTATGCCATCATCGCAGGCTCCGCCCTCGGCGGCCTGCCCATCTGGGACTAGCCCCATGCGCCTCAACGAAGTCAGCTTTACCGACGCCCAGCCGATCGACGGCTACGGCCCCGGCTTTTTCCGCGTCGGCGGCGAAGTCCACCAGGGCCCGGTCCTGGTGCTGCCCACCGGCACCCGCGCCTGGGGCGGCTACGACGACCTCGCCCCGCTGACCGCAATCGCGGCGCAGATCGACGTTCTCTTCGTCGGCACCGGCGCCGAGACCGCGAATCCGCCCGCCGCCTTCCGCACCGCGCTCGAGACCGCCGGGATTGGGGTCGAGCCGATGGCCTCGGCGCCGGCCTGCCGCACCTACAACGTGCTCCTCAGCGAGGGCCGCCGGGTCGCCGCCGCCTTGTTGCCGGTCTGAGCTTCCCCGCGCCCCGCGCATCCGTTAAGCCCTGGCCATGGTTCTCAGCGTCCACGATCTCGCCTGCGCCCGCGGCGGCCTGCCGGTGCTTCAGGCCGTGTCGTTCGCGCTCGCCCCGGGCGAGGTTCTGCTGCTGCGCGGGCCCAACGGCATCGGCAAGACCACGCTTTTGCGGACCATCGCCGGTCTGCAGCCGCCGCTTGCCGGCCGCATCGACGCGGCCCCCGACGCGATCGCCTACGGCGCCCATGCCGACGGGCTGAAATCGCAACTGACGGTGGCCGAAAATCTCGAATTCTGGGCCGGCATCTACGGCAACGGCGACATCGCGCCAGCGTTTGCGGCCTTCGACATCGGCCCGCTGAAGGACCGCCTGGCGCAGAACCTCTCGGCGGGCCAGAAACGCCGCCTCGGCCTCGCCCGCCTGCTGGTCACCGGCCGCCCCGTCTGGGCGCTCGACGAGCCCACCGTGTCGCTCGACAAGGCCTCCGTCGCCCTCTTCGCCGCCGCCGTCGGGGCCCATTGCGCTGCCGGAGGCGCCGCCCTGATTGCCACCCATATCGACCTGGGGCTTAAGGCGCGCGAACTCGACGTCAGCGCGTTCCGCGCCGCCGCGCCCAAGGGCGAGGCCGCCTTCGACGAGGCGTTCCTGTGATCCGCCTCTTCTCACGCGACCTGAGACTCGCCGTTCGGGCCGGCGGCGGCTTCGGCCTCGGGCTGGCCTTCTTTCTGATCGTCACCGTGCTGGTGCCCTTCGGCGTCGGCCCCGACAACGCCACCTTGCGGGCCATCGCCCCCGGCATCCTTTGGGTCGGGGCGCTCTTGGCTTGCCTTCTGTCGCTCGACCGCATCTTCCAGCTCGATTTCGAGGACGGCTCGCTCGACTTGCTTGCCACCGCGCCGATCCCGCTCGAAGGCGTCGTGCTGGCCAAGGCCGCCGCGCATTGGGTCACCACGGGTCTGCCGCTGACGCTCGCCGCGCCGGTCCTGGGCCTGCTGTTGAACCTGGCGCCCCAGGGGTACGTGTGGCTGACCCTGACCCTTGCCCTCGGCACCCCGGCGCTCAGCATGATCGGCGCCTTCGGCGCCGCGCTCACCGTCGGCCTGAAACGCGGCGGCCTGCTGCTGTCGCTCCTGGTCCTGCCGCTTTATGTGCCGACCCTGATCTTCGGCGCCGAGACCGTGCGCCGCGGGGCCCAAGCGCTCGACACCGAGACCCCGCTTCTGCTGCTCGCCGGCATCACCCTCGGCGCCGTCGCCCTGCTGCCCTTCGCCGCCGCCGCCGCCCTACGCATCAACCTGCGTTAACGCGACCAGCCCTGTCCAGGGAAGTAGATGCGCACGACACGCAGTTCGGTTTCGGTGAAATCGACCAGCAGCGTTGCTGTCTTACGGAAATTCACAGTTCGCAGATGCCCGCGTTTGGGATGCCTCGTGCCATAGACCGCGCCGGTTTCGGCAAGGTCCAGCACCCACTCAAGCAGGTCGTTCTTCCAGGTCTCGGCGAACTCCTGGCCACGAATGCCCGACAGGTAGTCTTGGCGCCGACCTAGATCCGCCAGCGCGGCGCGAAACAGGATCAGCCCTTTTGGTTCCACGTTCCGCGCCGCTCGGCCAGAATGGCCTGCGCTTCCTCAACCGTGTGGAATTGGTTCGGATCGTCACGCGCCGCCAGATTCTCCTCGACATCCCGGTCGATCACCTCCTGCGGCACGCCGGCGGGGTTGTCGTCAAAGTAGTTGCGCAGCGCCGCCCGGATCACTTCGGAGACCGAGGCATAGTCGCCTGCCGATATTTCCGCCTCGATATAGGCGGCATGCTTATCCGTAAGGCTAATACTAACATTCCT
>JAAUYB010073448.1_pt1 | contig 24372 bp, 11 predicted proteins | sample 7278071 | NCBI WGS metagenome assembly JAAUYB01 (sample SAMN14350121, study PRJNA611818) | marine sediment metagenome | isolation source: surface marine sediment (1.8m) | place: French Polynesia: Moorea | collected 2018-08 | reverse complement strand
TGGTCCCTTCGTCGCGAACAAAACCCACCTTGCTCATAAGCAAGGTCATCATTCAGGCCGGCTGTCGGTCCCATACCCGGGTTGAGCCAGGTGGGCCTTGTTCACGCTACGTAGGGTTCCATCAAGGAAACATGATCTTGCCAATGCGCGCCACGCCCCAAAAAGCAATCGACAGGCCCACCCAAAACCAAAACGTTTTTCTTAGAAACGCTTTGGCGGACGGACGTTCCCAATCGCCTTCCTCCGTCAACGCATCGGGGTACTTGAGGTCCATAAAGAAACGGACTTTGTCGGGCTTGCCGGGGAGATAGATGAGCACGGCTGACTCGGTGATGCCTACCATGATGCGGTTGGTTTTGTGCTCCTGACCCTCCTGGTCCTGCCAGAAGAAGATGTGTTCCTTGGCGCTGGATTGGCCCGTGGGTCGCTCTTTGGTCCTGGCCCGAACGGTCATCCCCCGCGTCAACAACCGCCTGGTCCGCCAAAACGTTCTGATACGCGCCAGAATGAACCATACCAGTAAGAATACCGGTAATTGGATGAGCCAGAAACCCAGGCCCATCATCTGAGAATAGGAACTGCCCTTGATCTTGGCCAGGCCGGGGTTGTACCTGGATACCGCAACGGGCACCGTCCCCTGGTGGAAATCGTAGGAAAAGGAATAGCCCTGATAGCTTTTGCCCTCGAACGTGTAGGTGAAATCGGAGGCCGTCACCGCCTCTTCGTTCATGATGAAATTAGTCTCGAAGGAGTCCGTAATGGTACCGGTCGCCTCTTTGGCGCCGATAAAAGCCAGACGGTTGACCATGGTATCTCGGCCGAACCAGAGCAACAAACCCAGGAACAGCAGAGGGAAAGTGAAAAAGCGAAACAACAACACGCACTCATTCAGTTCGCCCAGGCGCCTGGTCGGCTTGAGGCTGATCCCCTCATGATATTTTTGATACGGGTATTTGGCCATGCATCACATCCTACTGCAAATAATTCGTCTTATTGAATGGAGTGGTGGTTGAGGTTGGTTTATCGCTGTTTTTTAGTCTAGCTCATACCAATCGGTTTGCGCAAAACCAAAATGCGGGCCGATCTGACTCTCAGCCTCGCTGTGTCGCTCAATGATTGAATGCAGCCATTTGATGCGGCGTCTACCTTTCGGACGAGTGTTGCAGGCCGGTTTCCAGGTAGAACACTTCCGTCAGTAGTTCCCGCCAGGCGCTGTAGCGGGCCTCGGCCGAACCGGTAAGCTTGACCGTACGGCCCTTTAGTTCAACCTGCAGGGGCTCAACGCCTCGGGTCATGGCCTCCGCGAGACCGGCCAGGGCCTTCTTGAACTTTTCTTCCTCTGCCCAGCGTTTCCTGGCCTGTTCGTGTTCACGGGCGGGGCCCCTGGCTGTTCTGGTGTGGCGTGACTCAGCCGTGGGCGGTCGATAGATCATATCGTTTCCTCTCCGGTTGGCTTTCTTGACTTGTTCCAAGCGCAACTCTTCATTTCGGCTTCCCAACAACCACTCGGTGTAGTGAGGTTGGGCACGGACCCTATAGTCCGCGTAATAGTCGGAGAAGGTATCCACCAGCAGGTTGTCCCTGTCCCTGATTGCGGTCAAACGGGTCAGAGTGGGATCGCCGGCGGCCGGCAACCGCTCCAGACTGTAAATCGTTCGCTTGCCCCGTTTGCGCGTTTTCAGGTAGCCGCCGAAGACTTCCGGGGCCAATTCGGCCGCGAAGCGCATGTCGTTCACCGTTCGGATGCGTTCCGCTTGTTTCTTGTCCAACCGCGACAGGGCCTTGATCAGGTCCTCGGCAATACGGGCGAAGAGGCGGGCATAGGGCGCGCCCTGGAACCTGGAAAAGTATGTCGGATCCGCTTTCATGCGGTACTTCTTTTTCAGCCAGATGTTGCCGGTTGCGTCTTCTACTTGTAGGGAGAGGACCATGCGGAGACCGGTTGCATAATTAATCTTGCCGTGGATACGAACCTCGCCCAACGTATAGTTTGCGGGCACCACCCGTATAACGCCCCACCGCTTCGTGTCTTGCATGGCGCGCATGATCTCCATGGGGATGGTGCGGGCTTCGGACTTGCGTACCCAGGCGAAGACACCCTTGTCCTCTAAAGCGTCCTCGTCGTCGGGCGGCAGGCCCGGGTCGAAGACGGGGATGATGACGTTCAGCAATTCCTTCTCGGGGAGCCTGCTTGTGTCTTGAGCATAGGTAAATACAAGGCTCGCCAGGCACAGGAAAACAATAGACGGACATTTCATGAATAAACACCCTATAGCGGCCCTCGGCCGATTTTGCCTCCATGTTAGCAAATTCGGTTCCAGGGCATTCCTTGACACTTTTCCCGGCCGGCCCTCATAGATCTAAAGAGACGGTTCCGGACCACAGAGCCGGAACAAATCCATAACCGTTACACCTTTCAATTTTCACCCAGATGGCATACTTAACCCGTTCACCACATCTTACTCACCGAAAAGATCCATCACATTTGCCTATCCCCGCACTTTTGTAACAGCGGTCATGCCATGTCAGGCTATCGCTAAATCCCGCATCGTGATACGATTTTAGTTGCTTTCGGATCATTGCCCCGATCCTTGCCACGTACATTTTCTGTTCACTACCGGCTTTGTTTCAAAGAATTCCGGTCCATTCATTGGGAGTGACATTGTCTGATGTTTCCGGTCTGGATGTCAGCGGCGAAACGCGCCACGCGCCCGACATCGAAGATCAGGTCGACAACTGGGTCGACCTGTTGCGCCACAGGGCTCGACAACAGCCCGACCGCGCGACCTATACCTTTCTTACATTCGCGCCCGACCGGTCCGAAGGTCTGACCAACGGCGAACTGGACCGCCGCGCCCGCATGATCGCCGTAGCGCTCGGCCCCTGTTTCGGCGAAAAAGTGCTGCTCTTGTTTCCGCCGGGCTTGGATTACCTCGCCGCCTTTTTCGGCTGCCTCTATGCCGGCGCCGTCGCTGTCCCCGCCTATCCGCCCAATCCCAACCGCATGCACCGGTCCATGCCCCGCGTGATGGGCATGATCGAAGACGCCGACATCGACCTGGTGCTGACCAATGACGTGATTGCCGCATCGTTGGAGCGCTTGCAGGGCGAGTTGCCGCGTTTGGCGAAGATGCGCCGGATCAGTCTGGAAAACCTCGATCCTGATCTTGCCGAACACTGGGAAGCACCCGATATCGGCGGCGACACGCTTGCCTTTTTGCAATATACCTCCGGTTCTACCGCGACTCCCAAGGGCGTGCAAGTCAGCCACGGCAATCTTTTGCACAATGAGTCGGTGATTCGCAAAGGCTTCGCAACGGGCCCCCAAGATCGCGTGGTCAGCTGGCTGCCCATGTACCACGACATGGGCTTGATCGGCTCCATGCTGCATCCGCTTTTCCTGGGCGCCCGCTGTTACTTCATGGCCCCCATGGATTTCCTGCGCCGGCCCTATCGCTGGCTGGAAGCCGTCCACCGGTTTCAGGCCACGGTCAGCGGCGGACCCAACTTTGCCTATGACCTTTGCGTTCGCAAAATCCCCGAGGAAGACAAGGCCCGGTTGGATCTCAGCAGTTGGCAGGTTGCCTTCAACGGCGCCGAGCCGGTGCGGGCCGAGACCTTGGAGGCCTTTACCGCCGCGTTCCGAAAGCGTGGTTTTCAGCGCAAGGCTTTTTATCCCTGCTATGGGTTGGCCGAGGCAACGCTGTTTGTTTCCGGTCCCCCGCGTGATCGCGCGCCGCGCCTGCTGACCGTCGCCTCCCGCGACCTGGAGCGAGGCGAGGCGCGAGTGCCCGCCGACGACGAGCCGAGTCAGACTTTCGTCAGTAACGGCGCTTGTTTTCAGAACGTGCGCATCGTCAATCCCGAGCGTGGCCGGCCGTTGGCTGAAGGCCGCGTGGGAGAAATATGGATCGAGGGTCGCTCGGTGGCCGGCGGCTATTTGGGAAAACCCGGTGTTTCCGCCTCGGTCTTTGCCGCTCGGCTTGTGGACGGCGCGGGGCCCTACTTGAGGACCGGCGATCTGGGCTTTCTGAGAGACGGCGAATTATATGTTACGGGTCGTCAAAAAGATCTGATCATCATCCGCGGCAGGAATCTCTACCCCCAAGATATCGAACGCACGGTGGATCTGGCCGGCTTGGACGATCTACACGCCGGCTGCGGCGCCGCTTTTTCGGTGACGCACGAGGGCGAGGAGCGCCTGGTGGTGGTTTGGGAGGTCGTCCGGCGCCCGAAAACCGATTCCGGCGAGATCGTCGACACCATCCGCGAACTGATTGCCGAAACGCATGAGGTGCAACCCCACGCGGTGGTCTTGATCCGATCGGCGACCATTCCCAAAACTTCCAGCGGCAAGATTCGCCGACGCGCCTGCAAACAGTCGTACCTGGAAGACGGCCTGAAGACGGTCTACCTAAGCCGGGAGCAGGCGCCTGTACAACCCGATCACCCGCAACCGCCCGCATCGGCCGCGTGCGTGTTGGAGGCTACCGATGCGGTAAGCCGTCACCATGCTCTGCGCGGGTACCTGCGCGGAAAGTTGGCCGAACTGTTGGACCAGGCGCCTGAGAAGTTGTCTGAGGACAAACCCATGACCGCGCTGGGTCTGGACTCCATTTCGGCGGTGGAACTGCAACACGCGGTAGAAACCGACCTGGACCGCGTGCTGCCGATGACCGACTTTCTGGACGGCCTGAGCATCGCGGAGGTTTCGCGGCAGATTCAGGACGCCCTCGAACAAGGTAACGACGAACCGCCCCTTGTACCCGTCGGCGCGCCGCTGGGACGTCATCCGCTCTCGCACGGGCAACGCGCCCTGTGGTTCCTGTCCAACCTGCATACCGACAGCGCGGCCTATAACATAGCCAGGGCGGTTCGCCTGCCGCGTACACTGGATGAAAACGCCTTTTCGGGCGCCCTGAAGGCATGGATGACACGGCATCCCATGCTGCGAACCACCTTCGGCTTCAAGCGCGGCGAGCCCTTCCAGGAGGTCCATCGCGACCTGCCCCTACCGCTGGAAATGATTGACGCCAGGAGCTTGCCTGAGGCGGAACTGAGGTCAAACCTGGCGGATTTGGCCCATCAACCGTTCGGCACCGGCGCCCTGTTCCGGCTGTTCCGTTTCCTGCGTGAGCGCGAGGGCGACATCCTATTGATGGTCATTCACCACGCTGCCGCCGATTTCTGGTCCCTGGCCCGGTTGATGGAAGAGCTGGGTCAAAGCTACAGCGCGCTGCGCATGGGTCGCAAGGCGTTGAATCAACCGCCGGACCTGGGATTTGTGGATTATGTACAATGGCAGGACGAATTGTTGGCCGGCCGACGCGGCGACTTGCTATGGCAGTTCTGGCGCAAGGCCCTGCCCGCCGACCCCGAGGCCCTTCACCTGCCCACCGACAAGCCGAGACCCAAGGAAATGACGGAAAACGGCGCGGTGATTCATGACAGGTTGGCAGGCGAGGCCGTGCGACGACTGGATCGGCTGAGCGAGGAAACCTCCGCCACCCGCTTCGCGGTGCTGATGACGGCCTGGCAGGTCTTGCTGTCCCGCTACAGCGGTCAGAGCGAAATCATCTCCGGCACCCCCGCCATGGGACGTTCGCGGGCCGGTCTGGCCGAACTGGTGGGTTACTTTGTCAACCCGGTTCCGGTCTACAGCAACCTCTCCGGCAACCCGGCTTTTCGCGATGCCGTGGGCCTGGTGCGCCGGTCCGCCTTGGGAGCCTTTACCCACGCGGACTTTCCCTTCCCGCTGCTGGTCGAGCGCCTGCAACCCGACCGCGACCCCAGCTATTCGCCCATCTTCCAGAACATGCTGGTCTACCAGAGCCGGCCGCCCGGTTCGACAGACGGCGTCGGCGCGTTTGCCCTGGGCGAAGAAGGTGCGGCCATGAAACTGGGCACATTGCGTTTGGAGTCGGTCGGCGTCGAACAACGGGTGACCCAATTCGACCTTACCCTGGTGGTCGGTGAAACCGGGGCGGATCAACTATCCCTGGCCTTGGAATACAACACGGACCTGTTCGAGGCACGTTCCATGGAGCGCCTGTTGTCGCATTGGAAACTGTTGCTGGAAGAGGTTACCGACCGGCCCGAGCAGGGCATCCACTCGGTCAACCTGTTACCGAAAGCCGAGCGCGACCTGATCCTCAACAAGTGGAATCGGACTTACCTGGAAACGCCCCGCGACCGATGCCTCCACCATTTGTTCCAGGATCAAGCCGCCCGAAGTCCCGATCGCATCGCCCTGGTGTTCAACGACCGGCAACTGAGCTTCGCGGAACTGGACTGCCGCGCCAATCAACTGGCCCATGCCCTGATCCGACACGGTGTCAGGCCCGGCTCCCACGTGGGCGTTTGCCTGCCTCGCGGCATCGACATGATCATCGCGGTCCTGGGCGTGCTGAAGGCCGGCAGCGCCTATGTGCCCCTGGACCCCACTCATCCGGCCGACCGCTTGCAATATATTGCGGACAACGCCGAGGTTCACCTGTTGCTGGTCCACCGTAAAACCCTGGGCGAGTGGGGCGCTTCCGGCCTGGACCTTCTTGTATTGGATGCTTGTGAAGATCGCGACCGGCTCCCCTTGGAAAACCCCGGGATCGCCGTTCAGCCCGCTGATGCCTGCTACCTGATCTATACCTCCGGCTCGACCGGGCGGCCCAAGGGCGTCACCGTTTCCCACGGCGCGCTGGTCAATACCATTCAATCCATGTACGTCAAACCGGGTATCGGTCCCGGTGAACGCCTGCTGGCCGTAATCACCCTGGCTTTCGACATGGCCGCATTCGAGATCTACCTCAGCCTGCTGTACGGCGGCACCCTGGTGGTGGCTCCTCAATCGGCAACCGTTGACGGGTTCCAACTTGCCGAAACCATTTCGAAGAACGACATCACCCTGTTGCAAGCCACCCCGGCGACCTGGCAGATGTTATACGCCGGCGGCTGGCAGGGCAAAACCGACCTCAGGGCCGTCACCGGCGGCGAGGCGCTGTCCTTCGACCTGGCCCGCAAGATGACCGGCAGCCTGAATGAAGTATGGGACCAGTACGGGCCTACCGAGGCCGCCATTTACGGTACTCGCGGCCGGGTCTACCCAGGCGAAACCCTCAATATCGGCACGCCCGTCCACAACGCTCAGGCCTATATCCTTGACGGCCAGGGCAACCCTGTCCCCATCGGCGTACCGGGCGAACTTTACCTGGGCGGCGCGGGGCTGGCGCAAGGCTACTGGAAACGGCCCGCGCTTACCGCCGCCGTGTTCGTGCCCAACCCGTTCGCGGAAGGCCGGCGCATGTATCGAACGGGCGACCTGGTCCGTTATTTCAGTGACAGCCGCATCCAATACCTGGGCCGGTTGGATCACCAGGTCAAGATTCGCGGGTTCCGCATCGAATTGGGCGAGATCGAAACCGAACTCGTGCACATCGCCGAAGTCAAAACCGCAGTGGTCACCGCGCATAAGGGCCGGGCCGGCAGTCGACGCCTGGTCGCTTACGTGGTGCCCGTGTCCGATGAAAGCCCGGATGAGGAGTTTCTACGCGGCCGGCTCAGGCGCAACCTGCCCGACTACATGGTGCCCGCCGATTTCGTCTTCCTGACTGAAATGCCGTTAACGCCCAACGGTAAGGTGGACCGGCGCGCCCTGCCCGCGCCGAAACCGCATAGCGAAGGCATGGCCTACACGGAGCCGCGCAACTGGATCGAAAGTCGCCTGGCTTCCATCTGGAGCGAGGTCTTGAACCTGGAGGAGGTCAGTGTCACCGCGGGCTTTTTCGATCTGGGCGGACACTCGCTGTCAGCTACCCGAGCGGTATCGCGTATTCGCGAAAGCTTCGATCTGGACGTACCCGTGCGCCGCATCTTTCTGTCGCCCACCGTCGCGGAACTGGCCGCCTGGATCGCGGAAAGCACCCAAACGTCCGGTGGACCCGCCCTGACGCGACGCAACGAGGACAAGGCACCCCTGTCCTTTGCTCAACAACGCATGTGGCTGTTGGAACAGTTCGAACGGGACAACCCCGCCTATTATATGCCCGCGTCCCTTCACCTGCACGGCCCCTTGGACCCGTATGCCCTTGAAGTTGCCCTGACCGCTTTGGCCGCCCGCCAGGACGCTTTGCGAACGGTGATGACCGATGAAGAGGGCAACCCTCAACAGCTTGTCTTGCCGGCAAGCCCGATCGTTTGCCCGCTGACCGATTTGAGCGACCTCCACAAGGATCGACAAGAGGCGGAACTGGCCGCCCTGATTTCCCGGGAACACACCCGTCCGTTCGATCTGTCAACGGGCCCGCTTTGGCGAGCGGCGCTTTTCAGACTCGGCGATCGAGACCACCGGGTATCCATGACCATGCACCATATGATCTCCGACGGTTGGTCGATCGGAGTCTTCATTCACGAACTGGCCGCGCTCTACCGCGCCGCTCTCGAGTGCCGGGACCCGTCATCACTCGAAGCGACGGCAGGACTGAACCTGCTGTCGATCCGCTACACCGATTTTTCCTATTGGCAACGTCAATATCTCAGCGGCAGCGTGTTGGACGGCAAGCTGGCCTACTGGACGCATAAACTGGCCGGCATCGGCGGCTTGCTGAAGCTGCCCCTGGACAAACCCCGCCCCGCCCTGCAAAGCTTCCACGGCGCCGGCATGCGCTTCAGCCTGGATGCGGAGCTAACCGCCGCGTACGATACATTCTGCAAATCGAAAAACATGACGCTTTTCATGGCGCTGGAAGCCGTGTTCGCGCTGTTGCTGTCGCGCTACAGCGGTGAGGAAGACATTCTGGTCGGCACCCCGGTCGCCAACCGGAACATGGCGCAAATCGAACCCCTGATCGGCTTCTTCGTCAACACGCTGGTCCTGCGCAACGACCTTTCGGGCGATCCCGATTTCCACGAACTGCTGAACCGGGTTTCGCAAACCGCGCTCGATGCCTATGACCACCAGGACCTGCCTTTCGAACGGGTTGTCGAGGCGGTGGCGCCGGAACGCCAGCTGTCGTACAACCCGGTCTTCCAAGTCATGTTCATCCTGCAGAATGCACCTGAAGGCGCGCCGACCCTGGAAGGCCTGGACGTGACGCTTCTGAAACCGGAACGCACCTACGCCAAGTTCGACCTGACCCTGGAACTGGTGCCCAACGGCGACCGCCTGGATGCGCTGCTGGAGTACAATACAGACCTGTTCCTGCCGGCAACCATAACGCGTCTGGCCGATCACTTCCGGGTGCTCGCCCGCGAATTGATCACGCAACCGGGATTGCCCGTATCCCAAGCCTCTTTGATGGGCGCGGAGGAACGCCGCCTGGTTCTGGTAGAGTGGAACCGAACTCAAGCGGCCTATCCCTCGGAAAAAACCATCGCCGACCTGATCGCCGAAAGCATCGCCGCCAATCCGAATGAGCAGGCCCTGGTGTGTTGCGATTCCAACGGTGAGATCACCCGAATGTCCTACCGACAGTTGAACATTCAGGTGAACCGCATGACCACCTGGCTGTTGGATATGGGTATCGGTCCCGATACGCCCGTGGGCATTTGCATGAACCGAACCGCCGAAATGGTCACGGCCATGCTGGCGGTACAGCGGGCGGGCGGCGCCTACGTGCCCATGGACCCGGCCTATCCGCACGAGCGGATTGCCTACACCATTGCCGATGCGGGTTTGAAGATCATGCTGTCCCAAAGTGATCTTTTGGACATGCTGCCGGGCAATATCAACAAGATCGCCTTGGATCTTCCGGGGGCCATGTGGCGACATGCGCCGCCCATTCCCATCACCGGCCCCGCACGGCCTGAGAACCTGTCGCATATCATCTACACCTCGGGCTCGACGGGCAGGCCCAAGGGTGTGGCTATCCGCCATCGCGGCAGCACGGCCATGATCTCCTGGATGGGTCAAACCTACCGGCCCGAGCATTTACAAGGGGTCCTGGCCGCCACCTCCATTTGTTTCGACCTCTCGGTTTTCGAGATCATGGGAACCCTGTCCCACGGCGGCTGCGTCTACCTGGGTGAAAACGCCCTGGCGCCGGCCACTCTGCCGGTTTCGGAGGAGATCACCCTCATCAACACGGTGCCCTCGGCCTTGACCGAGCTGTTGAACCTGAAGGCCGTACCGAAAAGCGCGCGTATCGTCAACCTGGCCGGGGAGCCCTTGCGCGGCGAGTTGGTGCGGCGCATTTACGGCCTGGGTTTCGTGGAAGCGGTCTATAACCTGTACGGACCCTCCGAGGACACCACCTATTCCACCTGGGCGCGCATCGATCGCGACGCCGCCTATCCGCCCATCGGACGGCCGCTGAGCAACACCCGCGCCTACCTTCTGGACAAACACGGGCAACCCGTTCCCATGGGTCACAACGGGGAACTCTTCCTGGCCGGAGACGGTTTGGCCAGGGGCTATTACGGCAAACCGGGTCAGACTGCATCGAGATTTGTGCCGGACCCGTATAGTGGAGAACCCGGTTCCAGACAATACCGCACCGGTGACCTGGCGCGTTACCTTCCCAACGGCGAAATGCTGTTTTCAGGCCGGGTGGACCACCAGGTCAAGCTGCGCGGCTTCCGCATCGAGTTGGGAGAGATCGAGGTTGCCTTGCGCAAGAACATGAGGGTTCAGGATGCGGTGGTCATCATTCGCGAGGACAACCCCGCCGATCCGCGCTTGACCGCTTATGTCACGCCCGCGGGCGGCCCTCATGACGAGCTCGCCGGCCTGCTGCGCGCCAACCTGCGGCAACACCTGCCCGATTACATGGTGCCCGCCGCGATTGTGGCGCTGGAGCAAATGCCGCTGACGCCCAACGGCAAGATCGACCGCAACGCACTGCCGGTCCCCGCCGACAGCGTACGAACCGCCGCGCAAATTGAACCGACCAACCACCGGGAGGTGGTGTTGGCGCGCATCTGGTGCGAAGTGCTGAACCTGGAAAGGGTGGGCATCCACGATAATTTCTTCGATCTGGGCGGGCATTCCCTGTTGGCAACCCGCATCTGTTCGCGGGCATCCGCCGCCTTTTCACTGGACGTTTCGGTGCGCCGCCTCTTCCAAACGCCGACCATTGCGAGTCTGGCCGCATGGATCGAAAAGCGTTCGCCCGAGGAAGCTCCGCAACGGATCACCCGCCTGCCGGATGAAGCTACCGCGCCGCTCTCTTTTGCACAGCAGCGCATGTGGCTGCTGGCGCAAATGGAGCCGGGCAATCCGGTCTACCATATGCCCGCCGGCCTGCGCCTGCGCGGCCCGTTGAATCTTCGCGCGCTTGAAACCGCCCTAACTGCCCTGGCCGATCGCCAGACCGCTTTGAGAACCGTGGTCGCCGAAGCGGCCGGCATTCCCTGTCAACACCTTTTGCCCATACAACCCATACAATTGGTCCTGACAGATTTAAGCGGACTTGACCGGAACCGGGCCGAAGCGGCGGCGACCGAACTGGCCTTGCGGGAACACGCCCGGCCCTTCGACCTTACCCGCGGTCCGCTCATGCGGGTCGCCATTTTCCGTGGAGGTGGTGACGACCATTGGGTTGCCGTGACCATGCACCACCTGATCGCGGACGGTTGGTCCGTGGGTATTTTCATCCGCGAATTGTCGGCCTTATATAACGCGGCGCTGTTCGATCGACCCGAGCGGGTTTCATTGGCAACCGCGGCGGCGCTGCCCGACCTGGACATTCGCTACCGCGACTTCGCCCATTGGCAACGAGACCGACTCGGCGGTTCGGCTTTGGAAGGCAAGCTTGCCTACTGGACGAAAAACCTCGCCGGCATTCGGGGACTCCTGGAATTGCCGCTGGATAAACCCAGGCCGGCGGTGCAAACCTTCAACGGCGCCGACCTTCGCTTCACGCTGGACGAGACATTGGCCGGCGCATTCGAAACCTATGCGAATCAGCGCGGCATCACCCTCTTCATGGCGTTGGAGGCCGTGTTCGCCCTGCTCATGGGGCGTTACAGCGGCGAGGAAGATATCCTGGTGGGGACACCGGTCGCCGGTCGCAACACCACACAGATAGAGCCCCTGATCGGTTTCTTCGTCAATACCCTGGTTCTGCGCAACGATCTATCCGGCGATCCCTCCTTCAATGACCTGGCAAAGCAGGTATCTCAAACCGCCTTGGATGCCTACGATCATCAGGACATTCCCTTCGAACACCTGGTCGAGACGGTGGCCCCGGAGCGGCAGCTAAGCTATAACCCCGTGTTCCAGGTCATGTTCATCCTCCAAAACGCCCCGGAGAGCCGCTTGGACCTGCATGGTCTGGAGGTCAACCTGGAGGAACCCAAGCGAACCCACGCCAAGTTCGACCTGACCTTGGAACTGATGCGCGGCGATAATGGCCTGAACGCGTTGCTGGAGTACAATACCGACCTGTTTCTCGCCGATTCCATGATCAGATTAGCCGAACACTTCCTGGTGTTGGCCGCCGAACTGATCGCCCGACCGGAACTCCCCGTGTCGCAAGCCTCCCTGATGGGTGCGGAAGAACGGCAAAAGATCTTGGAAGAGTGGAACCAAACCGACGTCGCATACCCGCATCGGGCGACCATCGCCGACCTGATCGCCCGGAGCGCCGCCGATCACGCGCAAGCTCAGGCCCTGGTGTTCCGCGAGGCGAACGGCGACATCACGCGGATGACCTACGCTCAATTCATCGAACAGGTGCAGCGGATGTCATCCTGGCTGCGCGACCTGGGTGTCGGGCCGGACGTCCCCGTGGGCATTTGCATGAATCGCACCCCGGACATGATCACGGCCATGGCGGCGGTCCAACGAGCGGGCGGCGCCTATGTGCCCATGGACCCGCTCTACCCCGTGGAACGCATTGCCTACACCATTACCGATGCGGGCTTGAGCCTGGTCCTCACCCAGGAAGACCTGGAGGAAATGCTTCCCGAGGACGTGGACAAACCGGCCCTGGACAGTCCCGAAGCCGCCTGGCGTAACGGCTCGCCAAATGTCGCCGACTGTCCGGCCGGACCGGAGCACCTGTCGCACATCATCTATACCTCCGGCTCTACCGGCCTGCCCAAGGGCGTCGCCATTCGCCACAAGAGCAGCGTCGCCATGATTGCCTGGACCGGCGCAACCTACCGCCCCGAACACTTCGCCGGCGTCCTGGCCGGAACGTCCATCTGTTTCGATCTCTCGGTCTACGAAATCATGGGCACGCTGTGCCACGGCGGCTCGGTATACCTGGTAGAAAACGCTCTCGCCCTGGCTGACTTGCCGGTCGCCGACGAGATTACCCTGATCAACACGGTTCCCTCGGCCATGTCCGAACTGCTGCACCTGAACGCCGTCCCCACAAGCGTGCGCATCGTCAACCTGGCGGGTGAACCCCTGCGCGGCGAACTGGTGCGCGACATCTACGACCTGCGTTTCGTGGAAGCGGTCTATAACCTTTACGGACCTTCCGAGGACACCACCTATTCCACCTGGGCGCGTATCCCCGGGGACGAACCCTATCCGCCCATCGGCCGCCCCCTGGACAACACCCGCGCCTACCTCTTGGACAAAACCGGCCGTCCCGTTCCCATCGGCCATCGGGGTGAACTATTCCTGGCGGGTGACGGCCTGGCCAGGGGTTATTACGGCAAGGCTGCTATGACGGCGGCGCGTTTTGTGCCGGACCCGTTCAGCCGGGAAGCAGGCGCCAGACTCTACCGTACCGGCGACCTGGTGCGCTACCTGACCGACGGACAAATGGTTTTTACCGGCAGGGTCGACCACCAGGTCAAACTGCGCGGATTCCGTATCGAACTCAGCGAGATCGAAGTTACCCTGCGCAAGCACCAACTGGTCGACAATGCGCTGGTGATGGTTCGCGAGGATCAACCCGGCAATCAACAACTGACCGGCTATGTGACGGCTGTCGGCAACCCTTCCCAGGATTTGGCGGATCGATTACGCGCCGATCTGCAAGCGCACCTGCCCGGTTATATGGTTCCGAGTGCGCTGGTGGTGCTGGAGGAAATGCCCTTAACACCCAACGGCAAGATCGACCGCGGCGCCTTGCCCGCACCGGCCGTGCCTGCCGCCGAGACCGATGAGACGCCCGCCACCCACCTGGAAAACGAATTGAGACTTATCTGGTCCGAAGTCCTGAATGTACCGCCGCCGGGCATCCATACCAACTTCTTCGACCTGGGCGGCCACTCTCTCAGCGCTACCCGTGTGGTTTCCCGCATTCGCGAGGAATACGGCGCCGACCTGCCCTTGAAGATCGTCTTCCAAACCGGCACCATTGCCCGCCTCGCCGAGGTCTTGGAAAAAGCGCTCTGCTCGGGGGAACAGGTCCGGCAGACCATTCCGGTTTTGCCCCGGGAGGGGAACCTGGAACTGTCGTTTGCCCAGTCTCGCCTGTGGTTCCTGTCGCAATTGGCGCCGCGCCGGGCAACCGCTCAGAATGCGGCCTACAACATTCCCGTTTTACTGCGACTGAAAGGCCGCCCGCGCATTGCCTTACTGGAGGCGGCGCTCAACCGTATCGCGGAACGCCACGAGAGCCTGCGCACGCGTTTTACTTCCGTGACAAACAAACCCGTCCAGTTAATCGACGATCCCGCACCGGTCAGCCTGGCCGTGATCGATTTGAGCGGCCGGCCGAAAGCGGAAACCGAGGCGCAACAGCTGACGGAACATGCATCGCAACGCCCGTTCGATTTGGAGACCGGACCGCTTTGGCGCGCACTGCTGATCCGCCTGGAGCCTGCCGAACACCTCTTGTTTTTAGAGCAACACCACATTATCTCCGACGGCTGGTCCCTGGGCGTTTGGATCACCGAACTGAAAACCCTCTACGGCGCCGGCGCCCGCCTGGAACATTTGCCTGGGTCGGTTCTGCCCGCGCTCCCCCTGCAATACCCCGACTTTGCGGGCATGCAGCAACAACGCCTGCGCTCCGGAGGTTTGGACCACCAACTCCGCTATTGGCAACACCTCTTGAACGGCATTCCCGAACTGTTGGAACTACCCCTGGACCGACCCCGACCGGCAGTACAAACCTTCGTGGGCGACGCCTGTCGCCGGCGCTATGACAGTGACCTGGTCGCGCCTTTACAAGCGGTTTGTCGGCAGGCGGGCGCGACCCTGTTCATGGGCCTGGAAGCCCTGTTTGCGCATCTGTTGGGACGCTGGTCCAACAGTGAGGACGTGGTGGTGGGCACGCCCGTCGCCAACCGCAACCGCGCCGAACTGGAACCCATGATCGGCTTTTTCGTCAACACCCTACCGCTGCGCAACGATCTCTCCGGGAACCCGTCGTTCCGTGTCCTGCTGGAGCGCACCCGTCTGATGACCCTGGAAACCTATGCTCATCAGGACGTTCCTTTCGAGCGCCTGGTAGATTCCCTGGCGCTGACGCGTTCGCTCAGCCACACGCCGGTCTTTCAGGTGGTCTTCGCTCTGCAGAACACCCCGCGGGAAAGCCTGGAATTACCGGGCCTGCATTTGGACGTGGTCGAACAGCCCGTTCGCACCGCCAAGTTCGATCTGTCCTTCATGATGGTGGAGGAAGACGGCGGCCTGGAGCTGTCGCTGGAATACAACACCGACCTGTTCGACCACGGGTCCATGCAGCGCCTGGCCGAACATTTCGGCAACCTGATCCGCCTGGCGCCGGCTTCTCTCGATCTGCCGCTCGGTGAACTCTCCCTGATGAGCGCGGCCGAAAAACAAAAAGTACTACACACCTGGAACAACACGGCGACCGAGGATCGTTCCTCTGATCGCATCCATGAGCACATTGCGGCGCACGCGGCGCGGGCCCCTCGGGCCGAGGCCCTGGTTTTCGTAGACCAATCCGGGCCCACGCGTTTGAGCTACGGCCGGCTGGCGGAACGAGCGGGAAAGCTTGCCCACCTGCTGCGCACCCGAGGCGTGGGACCCGAGACCATCGTCGGCATCTGCACGCGACGCTCGCCGGAGATGGTAACCGCCATGTGGGCGGTCCTTCAAACCGGCGCCGCCTACCTGCCGATCGATCCTACCTACCCCGCCGATCGCAAGGCTTATATGATCGAAGACTCCGGCATCTCCATCATCCTGACCACCCGAAAGCTTGCGGACGATTCGACCGCCTCGGCCCGCGAACGCATCCTGGTGGACGACCCGGCAACCACCGAGGGCATGCCCTCGGACCTTCCCGTGGTTGCGGTACACGCGGATAATACCGCCTATGTCATCTACACATCGGGTTCCACCGGCCGTCCCAAGGGCGTCTGCCTGACCCATCGCGGCTTCACCAACCAGATCACCGAATGTATCCGCTTCCTGCGCATGACGCCCGAGGGGCGCATGCTGCAATTCGCCTCCTTCAGTTTCGATGCCTCGGTATTGGAAACCTTCACGGCCCTTGCCGCGGGCGGCGCGCTCTACCTGGCCCCGCGCAACCTGTTGCTGCCGGGCCCCCTGCTTCAGGACTTCATGCAAACCCATCGCATTACCCATACGCTGCTGTCACCCACCGCGGCCTCGCGCTTGGATGCCGACGCCTTGGACAGCCTGGAAACCCTGGCGGTGGGCGGCGAAGCCAGCTCGGCGGCCCTGGTCAATCGCTTCGTGAAAAAGCACCGCATGGTCAACGCGTACGGCCCCACCGAGGCGACCATCGTCGCCACCATGTACGAACTGACCGAAACCGACCGCAACCCGCCCATCGGCGCGCCCCTGGGCAACTACCGCACTTATGTGTTGGACCGTTCCGGTCGGCCCGTACCCATCGGCATCCCCGGCGAACTGTACGTGGGCGGCATCGGCACGGCCCGCGGCTACCTTGGCAAGCCGGGCCTGACGGCCGAACGTTTCGTGCCCGATTCCTTCTCGGGCGATTCCGGCGGGCGCCTGTATCGCACCGGCGACCTGGTGCGCTTTACCGGCGAGGGTGAAACAGCCCGCATCGAATACCTGGGCCGCATCGATCACCAGGTCAAGCTGCGCGGCTTCCGCATCGAGTTGGGCGAAATCGAATCGGTTTTAAACAGCGATCCCATGGTTCGTGAATCCGTGATTTTGGTGCGTGAGGATCGCCCGGGCGATCAGCGGCTGACCGCGTACGCGGTCCTCAGCGCAAAGCTGGAGGCGGATCGCGACCCCACGCCTGACCTGCGTAACTACCTTAAGGAACGCCTGCCCGATTTCATGGTGCCTTCCGCCTTCGTTTACCTGGATATGTTACCCATGACCCCGGGCGGTAAGGTCGATCGCACGCGACTGCCCAAACCTGTTCACGCCGCCGCCGGCAACGATTACAAGGCCGCCGCCAGCGGCACCGAGCGCATCATCGAAGCCGCCTGGCGCGAGGTGCTGGGCCTGGAAAAAGTAGGCATTCACGACAATTTCTTCGAGATCGGCGGCCACTCGATCCTGGTCGTAGAACTCCACGGCAAGCTGCAAACGGCCCTTGAACGTCAATTTGCCCTGGTTCGCCTTTTCGAACACCCAACCATAGCCGCCCTGGCCGCCTGGCTGGATCAGGGGGCGGATGATACCGGCGAAACGGCAAAAGAAGCCGTGGAACGCGGCAGCAGTCGGCGACAAGCCCTGAAGACCAGAAAACGCCGCCGTCGAAGATAGATCGGACCGGGCTTTTACCCGCGGTTCGTGCTAGGATGCGGTAACGTTCTCACATAGGGGGGTTTGTGCGCGTCGAACGTAACCTGCTCGCCATTCATTCCGCCGTCTTTCTTTTCGGAATCGCGGGGCTCTTCGGTAAACTGGTGCAGCAGCCCGCGACGGTGATCGTGGCCGGTCGCACCATCTGCGCGGCACTGATCCTCTTTCTCGTCGCCGCGAAGCAAGCTCGATCTCTGCGCCCGGACAATCGACGCGACCAGGTCTTTCTGGCTCTGACCGGCGCCTTGCTGGCCTTGCATTGGTTTACCTTCTTTCAATCCATTCAGGTCTCTACCGTGGCCGTGGGACTACTTACCTATGCATCCTTCCCCTTGTTCGTGACCTTCATGGAACCCATCTTCTTTCGAGAGAAAATTCGCGGACTGGACATCTTGTTCGCCTTGCTGGTCACCGCGGGCCTCATCCTGGTGGTGCCCGATTTTGACCTTGGCAACCGCACCACCCAAGGCGCCGCCTGGGGGGTTCTTTCCGGCTTCACCTTTGCGCTGCTGTCGTTGATGAACCGTAAATACGTCACCCGCTACGCGCCGCAAAACGTGGCATTTCATCAAAACCTGTTTGCGGCCCTGGTGCTGCTGCCCTTTCTGGACTTCCCGGGCGGTCTCCCATCTCCGCGAGACCTGGCTTTGCTGGTGTTTTTGGGCGTTTTTTGCACGGCCCTGGCTCATGCGCTGTTTATTCAGGGGCTCAAAACCATCAAGGCAGGTCTGGCCGGTGTCATTGCTTCCCTGGAACCCGTTTACGGTATTATATTTGCTGTATTACTCCTGGACGAAATCCCCGACACGCGCACCCTGGCCGGCGGCCTGATCATTTTAGTCACAACCCTTTCGGCCACCCGATATCGCAAACGTGACGTCAAAACCGATGTAAATTGACGTCAAAACCTGGTTTTTGACGTCAAAAAAAGTACCTCAGCCTCGCTTGTGGACCCTTAAACCTAAAGAAGAAGCGACCTTGCGGATACAAGCCCCGGCCGGCCCGAACTTTGCAGTCTACAACTTGAGGAGCCTTCGTTAGGAGTTGTCGATGAAGCCGGAAAGTAATACATTGGAAATAAGCTTACAAAACAGTAGTAGGAAGAATAATAAAGGACTTGTCTTATTTGAGCAGAGCGCCAACAGTCTGCAATTGAGCTTGGAAAACAGGGGAGGGCCGCATCACAAGGCCGGGTTCATTCCCGGAGAGCCCATCCCCCTCAATCCAACCCGCCGACCGGATCACACGGTGTTGCACATCATCGGCCTGGGCGATCTTTTAACGCCCTCGGAATTGGCAACCCTCCATATCCAGGGCTGGAAATCAGCCATCTTCAAGGGTCCCTTGGGATATTACATGTCGCTGAGCCCCAACTTTCCCTTTGCAGTTTTACCAGGCCGGCCGGTGGTTCAGAAAGGCTGCTTGAACATAAACCACGGCTTGAGTAATACCTCGGCCTCGCTGTCGCTGGTCTACCAGGGTATTTCCGGTATGCTGGACGATACATGCAGCGCCACCGCCTTGATGCAATTACACGTGCCCGAGTGGAAAACGCCTTACGTGTTGCATTTTGCCTAAGTGCCTCACCTGAAGAACCCGGGCGGTTCCATAGCACGAACCCCCTGTCGCCTCGTAGCCGCCCGGGTTTTTTTCGCGACCGGGCGTCGTAGGGACCACTATCTGTTTAGGATAGCCAATCACAATCGTCGAAGGGTTTTTTCTCCAGATCACGAAAGAAACTGAGGTCCTCTTCGATTTCTTCGATGGGAATGCCCTTTTCCCGGCTCAGTTCTTCAAGGGTCTTGTCGTCAAGCTCCAAAGACTGTAGGCCCTCGGCGCGTGCTTCGATCCTGGCCAGGGCGTCCATGGCATCCTGATGGTGCTGCACGGCGCGTTCCACACCGGCGGGCATACCGGAGATCCCCAATTCCTTGAGGAATTGTTCGTCCTCGGCGCTGATCCAATTCGCGGGAAGCCTTTTCGGGTCTTTCATCTACTCACCTCTACACATGATGGTAACCGCGCACTTGGAGCGCGTCAAGTCACGTTCTTGTCGGCGTTTCCAATAACTGTCGAAGAAATCCTGTTTTTTCCATGTCGCCGGCCCTGAGGAAGAACGTCCTCAACAAAACCTTTATTGCGCCCTGGTGACAGGAATACCATAACGACGCTGAATAGTAATGATCCTGATCCGCCGGACGACTTTTTTAAGCACTGTAAACAAATTTGACCGGCCGTTCCATGTACTACCTTGATATAAGCGGATTTTTTTACTTTTTACAATGCCGTTTTCAGCCGGCCTCAGGTCCAACCGCTGTCGGCGCGACCGGCCTCAACAAAGCGATGAACATCATGCTGCAATCTTTTCCCAAAGCTGCAACAGTAACTTGAAAGGTACGGTTCGTAACCATAAAACGTACGCGGGAAAATATATTCAAATTATTGGGTATACACATGATAGCGCATTCATGTATGCTGGTTTTCCGGTCGGGCAATTTCCCAAGGCCGGCCGGACTAAATACAGCGAGAGTTCCCCAAAGCTCTCTATTACCACTAAGGAGATTTCATCATGTTACGTTCTATTTTAAGTGTTGTAACCGCCGGCATGTTGGTGGCCGGCTTTGCCGTGTTGACACTACCCGTCCAGGCGGGCGGCTGGTGCACGGGGCCTTTTTACCAGGTAGGCGCCATCGGCATCGCCGAAGACTACAACGATGCTTACACCCAAATGGTAGGTAAGCTGAATACCGCGGCCAGGAACTACAACGACCGTTGCCAAACCTTCGGGACCTGCCAGGAGTCGATTACTATCGTCGAAGAGGTTTATCTGGGTATCGGCACCTGGTACATCCGAGGTATAGAAGACTTCCGTTGCCGTCTGGACTTTTAAGACCGTTGGAGGGCCCGGCCCTTCCCGGGCTCTCCTTATCACGAGGTGTTGCATGAAAGTCTTTTCGCTTGTTTACATGATCCTGTCGCCCCTGTTGATCCTGTTCCTGGCCTACCAGAACTACCAATTGAAACAAATGGTCAACCGCCCCGTGGTCGCCGACCAACGACAGGTCGTGCCTCCTGCTGATGCCCCTCTCTTGGGATCGCCGGATGCACCCGTCAGCCTGGTAGTGTTCTCCAACTTCGCGTGCACCTACTGTGCCGATGCCGCTCACGTCTTGAACCACCTTTTGGAGGAGTATCCCGAAGAGGTCTCGGTCTCCTATCGTCATATGATCACCGGAGAAGGCGGCATGGGGACGGCCCTGCTCGCGTCGGCCGCCGGAGAACAGGGGTTTTTCTGGGAAATGCACGATGTCTTGTTCGCGGGCATGCCCGACTTTGGAAAGTTGGACTACGCGAAACTGATTCCCGGATTGGACGAGGCGCAACTGCGCGAGGACTTGATGCGCGAGGACCTGCAAAAGCGCATCGATGAGGATAACCGAACGGCGGCGACGCTGGGCGTGGAAGGCACCCCCACCGTTTTCGTCAACGGCATCGAGGTAAGCGGCGTTCGCTACGAAACCTTGAAAGCGCTGATTCTGAAAGAACTGGGTCGATTGAACGCGGACCGCTCTTGAATTGGATTTCGGTGCGGGGATTTCCCCGCGCCGTGGTTTAATAAAGACAAGAGGAGGTCCTGGACATGGCCGAGAAACAGGCGAAAAAGCGAATTATCGATGCTCAAATGATCATTGCTCTAAGCGCCGTCTTGATCAGCCTGTGCGCCGTCTTTATTTCGGTCTACGAAACCTGGCTCATGCGCAAGCACCAAAGGTTGTCGGTCTGGCCCAGCCTGGCGGTGATGACGGTGATGACCCCGGAGAAGTTCGAGGTACAAATCAGAAATAACGGCACCGGTCCGGCGCTTGTCAAATCGGTCCATGTTACCGTGGACGGCGAAACCGTTACCAACTGGAGGGGAATGCTGCGCAAACTGTATCCCGACCAACCGGTACCGGTTTTTTCCAGGTCTCAATTGAACGGCCGTGTCATCCAAAGCCGCGAGAGTGTTCCCGCATTCTCGATAGAGGCGGAAGGTTGGCCCAACAAGCTGAGGCGAGATATTGAGCGCATCGGAATGACCTTGTGCTACAGCTCGATCTACGAGGAATGTTGGGTCATCGAGGGCGACGCCGAACCGACCCTCCTATCGGGCAAATGTATAGACCGGGGAAAAGAAGAGTTTGTCCAATGAGTTCGGAAAACCTTCGGTTCGTCGCATCGAGGTTAGAGATTCTGAGGGACATCAGCGCAGCCGCCCCAATTCCTCACGAAATACTTTAAGAGAGAGCGGGGCATCTTCCGGCCAGGACTCTGCTTTGGCCAGGCGTTCCACATACGGCTTACAAACCGATTCACGTTCCAGTTTGGGATAGATGTCTTCTTCATTGACGACTTTTCCCATCAGGTAATGAATCCAGGTCTCTATGTTTCTCTTGGGGATGGATAGAACTATCGGCTCCTTGACGCCTCTGGGTTCTGTCAAAGAATCGAGGAGTTGTTTAAAGCGATCCGCGACCAGATGAGCATCGGCGTCGATAACCGTTACCAGAACGATGTTCATATAGTTCTTCGAACGCAAGGTATTGACTTCCTTAGGGAACCAGTTACGAACGTATTGCTCGCCGGATTGTTTTCCCTTGGGACACATGTTGATGCGAATCTTCCGTTTTGGGTAGCCCTTATAAATCATGAACCACCGAAGGAAGACCTGCTGTTGTTTGTCCTCACATAAAATTACCACCCGAGCTGACTTTGTCATTCGCGTAACCAACCCCTGGCGACCAGTTCGGACATACCCACGCCGGTGTTTCCTTCCGATTGCAGCCGACGGACTCTCGCGGGCGCGTTTTGCTCTCTTTCGAACCATATGCCGTGATCGGCAGCGATAAAATCGATGTACTCCGGGTGATGGGAGATAATCACGGCCTGAAACTTTTCTTCGTCGCAACGATCCTGTAGGGAAGAGATCCAGGGTTGGATTTCCGGCAAAGCAAGGAAGTTTTCCGGTTCGTCAATCAAGAGCGTCGTGTTTTGTAAGCAGAAAAGCAAGGTCTCCAGGGCGATCAAACTGCGCTGACCATCGGAAAGTTCGTTAAACCGATACTCCAGTTTTCGATCGCCAAAAAGCAAACGAAGGGATTTGACATCCTCGCCGACAGTGACGAATCGAAAGGAGACAAAACCCGGCATCGTTTCCTTCAGTTGATTCACCAGTTCCAGATAAAGGTCTTGATGTTCCTGACTTAGAAAACGGAGCCAGGCTACAAAGTTACGACCGTCAGAACTGAGACGACTGTCTTCTCCAGTGCAGGTCGCCGACATCGAACGCGGCTCCAATTGGACAACCACCCACCGAGCAACAGCCTGCTTGAATCTGGTCAGGTTCGCATTGTCATGTCGCTCGGTCACCGTATTCAAGCCGGAGAGATGCCAATCAAAAGGGAAAGCGGGGCCCTTACCGTAGTCGTCTTGAAATAATTGAACATGACCTTTCTCGAACAGAAACAAGGGTCGATCGTCGAGAAGAACTTTTTCCTCAACAACATGGACACGACCATGTCGATCATGTTCGATTTTCAGCCCATAAGCAAAGGTATCGGAACCGTGCTGAATAGAGAATCCAAATCTCTGCACCGGCGTGGTCTGCCATCGGGTCAAGGTGGCGGCGGGAAACAAAGCTCCTATCTTTTCACCGGCAGTGATAAACGATTGGAGTGCTTGCACCACCTGAAAAACCGTTGTCTTGCCGGTTCCGTTGCCTCCAAGCAGAAGGTTGAGCCGGTCGAAATGGATTTCGAAGTTAACCAGGCATAGGTAGTTGTCCACATAGACTTGCTTCAGCAAATATCAATCTCCTGAAAGCCGACTTAGATGAATTGTAACCCTCGCTCATCACGGATCGCAAGCTTTGTGCCTGAATCGGCTGTGAATCAAACCGTTCTCGATTAAAGTCAGGGGCCACATGGCTTACTACCGGGAACGTGGGCATGCAACCTTGCCCCTGCCTTTGTTACTCAGTAAATCGTGCTGAGGCAACGCTGCCCACCGGTATGTTACGCAGTACATCGTCGTGGGGCAACGTTGCCAATAGGCATGGGACTCAAGTTGATATATCAGTGTAAGCCCTGATATCCAACGATTCTTCAGGTTGTGAAATGAAAAACAGTAGAAAACAGACGCCTGGAAGTCGCTTCCTTGTCGAGACGGCGACTTAAGGACAAACCCCCTCCTGACAGATATTGATACCCATTTGAACACTGTTGTTGACCAGCACCTGTTCCCCGTTGCCGTTGTTTTCAAAGAAAAGGTTATCGGCCCAACCGCCTCCGGCCATCCTCAAGCCGTAGCCCCCATTGAGCCGTGCCGTATTGTCCGTAACATTACAGCCGGTGTCGGTGACGATGCCGTCCGCCACATTGCCGTGGGCGTTGTTCCCCCTTACCGTGCAGCCTCGGCCTGCCCAGATGCCGTCCTGCTGGTTCCCCTGTGCGATATTGTCCTTCAACAAAGCGCCGTCCAGGGCGGCAATTCCGGTATCTGCGTTGTTATAAGCCGTATTCGCGACCAGTGATGCGCCGGTACCGGCCAGGATGCCATGATCGCCGTTATTGAAGACCTGACTTTGGGTAACGACGGCGTGATTGAACAGCGCCACGATAAATGATGGAAAAAGCCCTGGAACTGTGCATTTTATTTGAGGGGTCGGGTGGAGAGCCCCCCAGAAATTTTGGCGAAAATCAAAAGGGCCCTCC
>JAAUYB010067411.1_pt1 | contig 24374 bp, 30 predicted proteins | sample 7278071 | NCBI WGS metagenome assembly JAAUYB01 (sample SAMN14350121, study PRJNA611818) | marine sediment metagenome | isolation source: surface marine sediment (1.8m) | place: French Polynesia: Moorea | collected 2018-08 | reverse complement strand
TCAGCCCTCATTGCAAAACTACTTCAACCTTTGAACTTCCTAACTTTGTCAAATGATCAGAACCCTGCCAAACCCCGCCACAGACCTTTTGAACAGAGCCTGTTCTTGTTCCAGGATGGACACTTAGCACTGAAGGATACCGCAACGCATTTGAAATTACCAGTATGCGTTCAAAAACGACTGAGTACGTACCAGTGCCCACATTCTTCCCCCCTTTCCCACGTTCTTCCTGTTCTGTCTCTTCTCAAGCTACTTTTTGCTCCTAATGGGCGGCGAAGGTGGCGGTAGCAAAAAAAAGGCGGGTAGTGAGAAAGAGAGAGAGAGATAGACCCCGCCGTCGTCGTCAGACAGACAGCTCCTAAGTAAGAGGAGACGTGACACATATTCCCTCTTTTCTATCCCCTTTACCCAAAGTGCTAAGGCAGCGAGAGGGCCTACTACATCTATCTAGAGCCGAGCGAAGTTAAGATCGCGAGAGGAAATTCTTGTTTGTCTCTAAGCAGCGTTGTTTATTGTCGTCTGTTGTTCATCGAGTTTTTTTAATGCGTGTTCGTTTATGCTTTTGTTTTTTCCAGTTCGGTGTCCTTGAACAAGATATGAAGAAATCGTTATCTCAATATTTCGTACAAAAAGGAGAGAGTGGGAGAGAGTTTTGCTTTCTTTTGGCGATCCAGCATCATCGATCGCTCAATATCCGTCTCCGAATTGTGGGTCGGTCTCTATACCAACCCTGTGTGTGTGTGTGTGTTTCGTATTTTTTTACCATCTGGATTTTTATGGATTCGAATAGCGCGCGAGAGAGGGGAGGGGACTATAGAGAGGTTTATATAAGAAGTTTTTGTTTGTTCAGTTTTCTTCTTTTTCCATAGTTCTCCTTCATATTTCCAGCAGGTCTTTCTTCTTCATTCTTCCTACTTAGGCTTGGTGATATTTACGTACATTACCATATTTCGTCATCTTGGGAGAAAAGGGAGGGGATAGTACTCTTCTTGTGTACGTTTAAGTAGTGGTAGCATTATATATTCAGCAGCTTTTTAAAATTCATAATGGTTTTCTGGTAGAGTAGTAGTTCTTAGGCTTCTTCATTAATGTTATTTCATACTTTTTCCCTAGCGTAATGAGTAGTTTTAGCATGCACCAGTGACAAGACAGCTAACGGAATAACAGGCATATTTTTTTTTCTTTTTTGCCCTTTCCTCCCTTGTTTTGAAGTAAGGAAAAAACAGAGTTCTTTCAGGGGAGTTGCAGAAGTTTCTTAGTGCCGATACCTTCTTTCTCCTTCCACCTCCGCTTCGTCTTTTGGGGCAGCCTTTTGCCAGAGGCTGTATCTCCTCCCACTTTGAATAGGCAAGTTCTGAGCACTATCATCATTGTTCAAGCGGGATAAACTTCCATGCCGTGATACTGACGACTTCTTGTTTTCCTGCGACCATCGACCATCAACAACAGCGTCTTAAATCGAGTCGGTCCTTTGTGGGACAGCTCAAAGAAATTCCGCACTGTGCTTTTTGACAGATGGTTCTTCTCCCAGATGGGAATAATCGCTTGACCATGCCACGGTTCGTTCAACCACCTCCTCAGTGTTTGGTAATTTACCGCGTCGGAGGTTGAGCAGGGTTGGCGGAGGAGGAAGGTGGCGGCGGAGGAGCGCCCTCGCCATGAGTTTCCAGGTGTCCACCGCTACCACTGCCTCCGCCTCCGCCTCCGGCGCTGCTCCCCCCGGCACTGCTGGCTCCGCAGCTGCCGCTGCCCCGCGACCGGCACTTGGAGGAGTTACAGCCGATCTTGAGGTTCTCCACGCTGGGCGACTTGGACGACCTGGAGGAGGACTTTCCTGACCTGGAGGAGGCCGCAGACATGGATGAGGACGGGAGCGTGGAGCGGAAGGAGGTCATGGTGGCCAGGCGCCGGTCCACAGTGGCGGAGGAGGGAGGGGCTACCGCAGGAGCGCCGCCACCGCCGGAGGAGGAAGACGACGGGTTCAGGATTCCCTTCCTCGGCTGGTAGAGATGCTGCTGCTGCTGCTGCAGGTGATGCTGGTGGTGCTGGTGGTGGTGCCGTCCATCAAGCGTGTGGTGCCTCCTTTCGCCGTGGTAGCTGTGCTGCTGTTGGTAATGAGGGTGGTGCTGGTGGTACCGCCTCCTGCCTCCCTCACCGCTCTCCTCCTCTTCCTCGTCGTCCCCGTTGTTGTGGTGTCTGTGATACGGGTGGCTCTGGTGCTGGTGCTGCTGCCTGGACGCCGGGTGCGCCGGGTGGCTGTGGTCACTGCTGGCGTCGGAGAGGCGGTCACCTATGCTGGCGCTCCTCGGCCGCATGGTGAATATGTCGGCCCCCCGATGCGGCGGCGGCGGCGGCGAGGAGCCCTTCCTCACCCCCTGCCTTCGCAGCCTCAGCGCCCGCTCCTCCTCGCCCTCCTCCTCCTCCTCGTAGACGCCGTCGTCGTCCCGCAGCCCGAACCCGCCGCCGCCGCCGCCGCCGCCGCCGCCGCCGTCCCCTTGGCCGGGAGGGGGAGGGGACCGCATCTGCTGGGACCGCCTGTCATCGAAGCGGTGGTGATGGTGGTGGATTAGGTGCGGAGGAGGAGGGGGAACGCCGCGGAGAGCTGAGACTGAAGAAGGACCGGGGGCACCGGACTCTCCCTGTGAGTGGCGTTGGACATACGTCATGCGGCGAATATATTCGCCTTGACTAGTTTGTTCCGATCTGCAAAACATGCGTCAATTTAAGTATCGTTCAGGTCTCTCTCCGTTTGTAATCCTTACCTGCTCTCCTCGTCGTCCTCGTCCTGCCCCTCAGTCGTCTCTGTGACCTCGTCCTCCTCGTCTTCCTTTTCGCTGGGTTCGCTGCCGGTGGTGGAGGTTCCTGCGTGGGCAGGAGGAGGAGGGAGTGGCTGCTGCGGCACCTCTGGAGAAGAGAACTCTATCGACTTTCCTCCTCCACCAGATCTGTGGTCAAATCCTGCTGGGGGCGGAGGCGGTGGGAGTGGGGCGCCTGGTCCTACCCGCGGAGGGTGAGGCTGCCGGACGCCCCCGCCCCCAGGGACAAAGTCGAGCAGTCGCTCCTGAGAGGAAAATGAGCGGTGAGGCTGCTGGTAGGGCGGACGAGGCAGCTCCTGCTGATGGTGCCCCTGGTGATGGTGACTATGGGGATGAGGATGCTGTTGTCTTGGCGCTGGCCTGCGGTCCTCGTAGCCGTGGGGGGGAGGATGGAAGTGCTGCGGAGGCACAGGAGGAGTCTGTTGCTGCTGGTGCTGCTGCTGTTGGTGGGACTGCCGCTGGCTGTAGTAGTAATACTGGTTGCCCTGCTGATGCTGTTGAGACTGCTGTTGTTGCTGCCGCTGGGGAGAATAGTTGTGGTAGCCCCTGTGGTAGTCCACCAGTTCCTCCTGTGACTTGGTCAAGGGCATGCCACCAGGTCCTCTCCGCACCTGCTGGTTGTGATGGTGGTGGTGATAATAGTGCTGCTGTTGTGGTTGCTGGTGAGGGTGGTGGCCCTGGTGATATGGCAGGCGCTCCCTAGAGGAGTACCTGCTGCCGCCGCTGGAGCCGTAAGAGGCGCTTCGTCTGCCGTCGTGATCCAGATTCTCTTGAGACCTGCTGTGGGCAAACTGCTGAGGGTGATGGTGATGGCGGTGTTGATGCTGGTATTGTTCCTGCTGTTGCTGGGGCATGTAGTTGTACTGCCTCTGCTGATGGTGGCCCTGGTAGTGGTGATGGTGGTTGTTTCTGTAGCCCCGTTCATCCATCTCCTGACTTGATCGCTCCAGTCTCTCTTGCGATGCCCTCAATGCGGCGGCGGCGGCGTTCGTTGCCTTCTGTTGCTCCTCCAGCCTCTCCTGGGAGGAAGATTTGCTCCTGAGAGACGCCCTCCGCCGATGTTGTCGCCTCCGCACAGTCCCAGTGCCCTCCTTTAGGGGAGATATGCATTGCAATTTCCTGCATTATTCAAACAGTATTTTTTTGTACGAACCTGTATGCTCCTCTCGTCTCCCGACTCGTTTCCGTCCTCCTCCTCCTCTTGTGACCTGGATCTGGACATCTCCGATGACGTCCCTCCGGCCGAGGCGGCCGCGGAGGACGCCGAAGCCGCCTTGTTGCTATTCTGTCTTATGCCTATGACGCTTCCCCCGCCGTCTTCGGAGGCGTCAGCGCCACCTCCTGCGTCGTCCCCTTGGCCACCGCCCCCTTCCTCGGCCCCGTCTCCCACCCTGGCGACATCGTCGTCGACAGTCTCACCTACCCTTTCGTAAGTCCCGTCTGACTCTCCCGCATCCACCTTCGCCCCGTCACTCTTACCGCCACCGTCCTGTTTAGTTTGATGCAGGAGGGCCCGGTCTGCGGGCGGTCTCTCCACCTCTGCCACCACTTCCTGTTCATGTTTGTTAACCGTGACTGCGGCTGCGGCTGCAGCTTCCTTGCCGCCTCCACCCCCGCCACTCTTTATAGACTCGTGGGAGGCGTGGGAGGAGGATCCCCGCGGAGTCGTACGGGAGCTGCTTCGGGAAGAACTGGAAAGCAAAAACCACGAAAAACTTTGAACTTCTATTCAAAAAATGTGTTGGCGATTTTCGTACCGTGGATGACTCGGGAAACTTGGATGCCTCTGCAGCTGAGGCGAAGGCCTGTTGCCAACAGGGTCTCCTCTGGTAGCGGGGGGACTCCTCACCATGCCCTGGCCCCGGTGGTGATGCTGGTGGTGCTGGTGGTGGTGCTGGTTCTCCCCGCCCTCACCTGAGTGTCCAGACTTCTCCGGTGTCCCCATCTGCTGGTCCTTGAGGGACATGGAGGAGTGCTTCCGTATTCCGGGTCGACTAACTCCTCCCCCGCTGCTGCTGCCACCGGCGCTGCCGTTGCTCTTGGAGGAGTGGCTTCGCTGGTGGTGGTTGTAGCTTCCAACGCCGCCGCCTTGAGTGGCATCACCCTCTTTGTCGTGGGCAAAATGCCTTCCTCCCGAGTGTCGCCTCGGAGCTGTCTGTGGCCTCGGCGGCAGGGGAGGGTGGTGGTAGGAGGTGGAGGGAGGGATGGGGTAACCGGGAGAATGGTGGGCCCCGTGGTGGGCGGCAGCAGCAGCAGCAGCCGAGGCCGCCGCGTTGGCGTTGTTGACCGGTAGGGAGTTGCGGATGGAGGAGAGGATGGACATCTTCTGGTTGATGGTCTCCATGAGGGAAGAGTGCACCAGGTCCCGCTGGGAGAGGAAGGGAGGCGGGGGAGGGGTGGGCACGGACGAGGAGAGGAGGCCGCCAGCGGCGGAGCTCACGTCCTCGTCATCCTCCTCCTGGAAAAGGGGAAAGGGCATTTAACAAAGGAGAAGAACAGCAACAGCAACTATAACCAGATTCTCAATTCCCTTACCTGCGACCTCGACCTTGCCCTCGACCCACCGCCCGACCTCTCCCTGCATGACGACGGCGCCCGAGGGTGGTGGTGCCCGGACGAGCCGGACCGGCGGTGACCGACCCCGCCGCCGCCGCCGCCGCCGCCGCCCATGCCGCCGCCGCTGCTCCCCCTGCTCCCCGCCCGGCTGCTCGAGTTGATGGAGCCGAAGGAAACGCGGCTCTCGCGGTTGCTGCTGTTCTGTTGAGAACTCGCCTGCAGCAAAAACAATTATTCGGAATTTTCGTTATTGACATTTGTTGGCTTCTTCATTTTAATTTTGTTTTACCTGGTGAGCACATGCTGGACAAAAGACATCGTCGCTGCTCTTCCTGCTGGCCCCCGACTCCCCCGGCGTGAGCGGCGTCCCTCCCGGCCTGACCACCCCTGTCCCGCCCCCGACCGTGGCCGCCCCCCCATCGGGCGTCCCGCTGTAGTAGACGGACTCCTCCGCCCCGCTTGCTCCTCCCGCCCCTCCCGGCGGCGGCGTCACCGAGCCCCCTCTGTCGCTGCACTGCTCGAAGGCCTCTCGCTTGTTGCGCGGGAGGGTGTTTCGGTCGGCCGCCGTCCGGTTGGACCAGTCGGGGTCGCCCAGGAGAAGGTGGCGCTCATAGGCAACCTTCTCGGGGCTAACATGGTTTCCCACCTGAAAGGAGAAATATACTCTTTGTTGGAAAATGGTTCTTTCGTCCGGTGCTTTATAAGGATGTAAACTCACCTGAGCTGAAGACCCTCTGCGGTAAAATCCTCCTCCCCCGCTGCCCGCGCCGCCGCTTCCCGTTGCTGTGCTTCCGACGCTGCCGCCTTCGTTGTTGTGTACGGAGCCGGAGGAGGAAGACTTCAGAAGCCTTTCACGTTCTATAGAAATGGATACAAATGTGTTTCAGAATACAATAAGTGCTCACAGTACATTGTTGGAAGAGAACTCGTAGAATATTTTTGTTACCGGCTCGTTCCCGGGATCGGTCTCTCTTAGCAACCGCTGACACGGGAACCTCGCCGGCCTGTTGCTGCTGTTGCTGTTGCTGCAACTGCTGCTGCAACTGCGCCTGCTGTTGGTGCAGCTGTAGCAGCCGCCGTTGCGAGGTTAGCTGCTGGTAGTGGCTCGTGCTGTACGTCGTCCAGAATCCCCAAGCCATCTTGCCGTTGAGAGTTCCAAACGTGTTCTGACGAGGAAACAAATAGGAGTTTCGTTTTGGAACTGGGGGAAATCATGCAGTGACGTCACATATTTTATTGTAGCAAGCTTTCCTCCTCTTTCATCCTCCCACGCGAGTCCACATCTCAGGGGGGGCTGTCTTATAAAGCCGTGATGCCTGACTCAAACAAGATTTTTCTTTCCCCTCCTTCTACACTTCTTTTTGGGCCTTCTTCCTGGACCCTACATTTCCTCCCCCCTTTGAGGATGCTCTCTTCTCCCCTTTTTCTTTTCTGCCAGTTTGGGAGTCACCCTACGCCTACGCTTCCCCCCCCCTTCCTCGATCTTCTTCCTCCCCTAGGAGTCTCAGGCCAAGGTGGAGCAAAAGGGGATGGGGAAAAGGAAAGACCAGCACTTTTTCTGCCTCCTCTGCTTGCTTTTGCTCCCCCAAACTCTAGCCTTGCTAAAGGAAGAAGGGAACTTTGGTGGCGAAGGGAGAGGAAGGGAGAGAAGAGGGGCGCTCCCTGTCTTGATGCTGACTGTCCTGAGCGAAGCCGGAGGAGGAGGAGGAAAAGGGGGGATGAAGGCTATTCCTGGCTTCCGTTCCCCTTCTCCTCCCTCTCCTTCCGTGGCCCGTCCGCTCTGGGATTTGTCAGTGGCCATCTCTAGTCCCCCGCGACCGCGGCCGGGGAGAAACGGGTCTGCTGCATCCAAGGGACGGACGGGGCTGACCGACCGACCGACGAAGAGGAGGAGATCGAGGTAGTGAAGGGGAGATAACTGCCTGCCAGTGAGGAGGGATTCGACAATTTTGCGACAGAGTACTGTTCAGAAGGAAAGAACTGCATATTCAACCTTGACAGTAATGAGTGCTTTCCACGCTTGGGTGAATAAAGGGAAAAGGGTTGGGGGAATTTTGGGCACGACGACGACGACAGGGCCCATAAAGAGAAATGATTCGTTTTCCTCTCCTGCTATTCCCTCCGACTTTCCCCTCTCCCTCCCTCCCCCCTTTCTCCCCAACTCTCCCGGCCCTCCTCCACGCACCGTGCCCCATATAACCCTGCTGAATGTCGTGTACCGTGCTGCCTCACTGGATTCATGCTCCCATGGAGCATTACAGCTCCTCCCTAGCTGCCTCCCGTTCCATATTCTGCACATGTATGACGGCATGTCCTAGTACGGTATGTTGTACCACCAGTGTAAAGAAAGACGCCACTTTGTTCAAGTAAGGCAGGCGGCAGGCGGTTTTGCTCACCAAAAAGACACCGCGGAGAAGAAGACGGGGGAAGGAGGATGTTGTTCAGCAAAAGTTTTTCCTGCCTCGAGAGTCCACGCCACCACTACCCAGCTGCTTTCATACTTTGGAGAAGAAGGGGGAGGTGGCGGTGGTGGTGGCGTGGGAGGCGAAAGAAGATGCCTCCTCCTCCTCGGAGCCGCCTTTGATGTGGTTTAACTCTCCGCTCCTCTTTCCTCTTCTTTCTTCCAGCCCTGCAGGCCGTTGGTGGACCTCTCGGTCGCGGCGTAGGAGAAGGATGCCTCCGCCCTGCCTCCGCCTCCACGTCTTGTCGCCCTGGAAAGGAATTCAACAAAATGTACAGTCACGACTGATGGTAGTCTGGAGGGAAAATTTCTTGTATTGAACTACAGTCAATTGCACAGGAAAATTTCACCTGCTCCACCTCTGCCACAGCCTGTGTCCCCTCAGCCTCTCCCCCTCCTTCCCCCGCGTCGGGTCCGGCTCCTACTTCTCCTCCCCTCCTCCCCTCTTTCGTCATGACCGGAAGGAGGACCAGGGACGCAGAGGACAAAGTTGAACGAATCTCGGCTCCCTCTTCCTTTTCTTCTTCCTCCTCCCGCTCCTCTCTAAAAGTCTACCCTTCCCCCTCCTCCACCTCCCGGTTCTTGACTTGGGCTGGCTTTGTTGTTGGAACAGAGCGTAGTATGTAGGAGAGCCGCTGTGTAGAGAAAGCAAATTCCAAGTTGTGGGAAATGTTTTATATACGGACGATGAAAATTGTGCAAGACACTATGACAAGGGTTTCGTCTCATAACCATTGCAATGCATCTTGTTGAATTCCTCACCCTGCAGACTGTGACTCCTCCTCTGCGGTGAAGAAGAAGGATTCTCTACGGTTGGTTTTGGTCGCCTGGTTGATGCGGGTGGGAAGGAGAAACTTTGGAAAGAAGAAGGAAGGGTGGTACGGTGGTATGGGAAAGATGGTTGCTAGCTCTCCTTTCTCGTCTCTTTCCCTTCTCCTCCTTCTTTTTTCACCCCCTTCCCCTCACATGCCAGCCGTCACTCAAGAAGACGCCTCTTCCTCTTTTCCAAGTTTTGTCAGATGGCGGCGGCGGCGGCGGCGGCGGCGGCGGAGGCGGCGGCGGCGGGGAAGGGACGCGGACGCGGACTTTGCCTCTCCTCCTTTGGTACTATGGTGCTTTGGCAGATGTGATGTGGCTTTTCTTCGTCCGTTCGGAAAGGGAGGGATGGGGGAGTGGACGACGACAGGCGGAGGGGGGAAGAGGAGACGGATGTCGTCGGCGTCGTCGCTTCTTCTTGTTTGCGAAAATATCTTTTCGTCGGGGGATCGAAAGGCGGCGTAGATGAATTGATGGATCTGTGATATCTGTCTATCGATGGTGGATGATGTGACGTGACTTTGAGGGCAGGGAATTTTTTCCTCCTCTCGGTCTTTTTTGTGCGCTCTCTTTCCCTTTGGCCTTTTCGAACTCCTTCCGGAATCCCTGCGGCGACGACGAGGCCAAAAGAGTCGGAGCAAGAGAGTAGATCAATGCAGGTCTCGATAGTCCATTTCCCTTCCGCACTTGCCTGTAAAGAATCAGGAAAACGGGAGGTTGATTGATTAAAATTGGCCTAGAAGGAACTTGAGTACGTAGTAGTGGGGCGGGCCATATGAAGAAGGGTCGGTTCAAGGTCTGCCGCCGTACTGTTTTGGCGCTTTCGCCATCGAATTCTTCTCCAATTTCGGCGCCGGTCGTTTCGCCGCGGAGTCAATAAGAGGGGAGGGGGACGGTTGAGGAGGGGCGTAAAAAGTAAAGTAGGGAGCGGAGGGTGGATGGGCGCGCTCGAGAAGGGAGGGCAGTAAATACCGCTGCAGCAGAGGGATCGGCCTACCGGATCGTGATCCCCTCCTACGTCCCCTCCTTTCACAGCCAGTTTCATGTCCTTCACAGACTTTGCCGAAAAGATCCGAACTTCAATCTTCCCTTGCATTTTGAGAGAAAGGAGCCCTGTGGTGTTTGTCTGTTCAACATGCAGAGTGCTGAAATAGCAATTTTGAGAACGAACACACTGAGGCAGAGGCAGGCATGATTTAGTTGGAATTTGGACATATTTTGTCTCCATGTTTTTTTTAGACATGTATATCCTCTTTCAGAGACATTTTCTAGACATTTTAGCTCTTTCTCCTGACAAGCTCCCCTCTCTTCTTGCTGCTTTGCCGGCATTTTCCGCCCCATTTGACTCTTCTTCCACCCACTATACTCTCTCCCGCAGACGCAGCCTACCCAACTTTCCTCCTCGCAGATTCAAGTCTTTCCCCCTCTCGCACATATCCATCAATAAAAAAATTCGAATTCCGGGAAAATTTCGACTTTTCCCTTCATACTTTTTGAGGGAGATGGGTGGGGGCCCTGCTCAATTGCTGTAGAAAAAGAGGCAAATGGAGGGGGAGGATAAAGTTCAATCTCTCGCGTTCCTACGTACTTTCTCTCCGGAACTGGATAAAAAACTTGATTCAGGAGACCCCCTTCTCTCCGGATCTGTCTTTTTCTGCCGTTGCTTGTGTGGAATCGAAGAATCACCAAATGTGGAAGATCGCGACACCGTGAACACAGTGGGCGACCTTGAAATCAAATCGTCGTTGGTCGAATCCCTCTGCCCTTTTTTTCTCTGCCGACCCTCTTATTTTACAGTCGTAACTCCTTGGTCCTCGATCCCAACTGGCTCCGGTCCCTCCCTCCTTCATACAGCCCGACGGACCGACTGAGTTTCCACCCACAGCTGGCCCACTGCTAGCTGGGCGAAAAAAGTTAAGTCGGAATGAAGAAAGAATTAACAGCAGTGTCTGTCTGTCATGGCATTGCGACAATCTGCAGTTTTTGAGCCACAAAGAAAGTGCAGATCAAAGCATTTTGATCCCCCAGACCGGGTTTTCCGCCTTCGGTGTATATATTTTCGAATTGCCCTGCTGCTATCTCTCTCCTCTACGGGGGGGAAGGGCGCCACGGCCAAGTATCCTTTTATATTCGAGTGGTTGGAAAGTGCAAGGGCGGACGAGGAAAAAAGGAAGGAGCTAGAGGAGGAGGAAGAGGAGGAGGAGAAGGGAGCCACTCGTGAATATTTCAAACGTTCCCCCGCCTTCCTCTTCCCCTCCTCCCCTAAGGGCTGCGGGGGAAAAAAGGACTTTTCTTCGACTTGCAACGCCGGCTGGGAAAGAGGAGGAGGAGAGGAGGAGGAGGAAGAGGGGAAAGGAGAATATTGGAATACCTCCCCCTTCCCCCTCGTTCCCCCCTCGGGTTCTCTTGGCGAAAGAGGGAGGGGAGTTGGAGGTCGGGAGGGAGGGAGGGAGGGAGCTTTGAAATTTTATCGAGGTCGGCATCGTCCTGAGGGCCACCAAAGCCTTGCAGAAAAGGGGAGAGGGGGCGTTTCTGCCTACGTCTAACTCACTTTTTGCATCCAAGGCGCTAAAATTCTGCACAATAGAGCAGCAGCACTATGATTGGGTTCATATTTGTTTTTCCTCCTAAACATTTTCCATCGCGCTAGGGAAAAGGAAAGAGAGGAAGGAAGCTTTATCCGCCATTTTCCTGGGAAAATACAAAAAAATGGAGGGAAGGAGGGGGGATTCCGCCGCCGAGATTGGAGCCAACCCTTCTTTTCCTCCTTCCTTTCTTCCTATCTGGCACCAAGTCCTCTCAGCCTCCTCCAAACCATGCCATCCCAGTGGGCTTAACTTCTACCCTGCAGGAGAGAGAAGGAAGAAAGGAGAAGACGAACAAATTTAGTGGAGGCGGCGCAGATGGGGAAACAAACCGCTGCCAGCCAGAATGATAAGAAATTGCCAAAGATAATGTCACCATGACTTTTATTATAGGAGGACGTCCCAACTTGATACAATTGATCTATTTTGTCCATATTTTGTAGCATTTAAATATCTAGCCATTGCTCCGCCGACCTCGGCCTATAACTTCGCTTCCAAAACCCGGCCGCCCAAGCCCAGCCAGCTAGGAAGGGGGAGGAAGGAGGAGGGATTGGGATAATCATTGCCGGAGGGGGAAAGGATGGGGGAAGGAAGGAGGGAAAAACTTACTTCGTTCATCCGACGTCTAGCCTGCCTGGAACCCTCGTCTCTCTTCCTTCTCCCCAAAAAAGAGAAAGAAAGGTTTTTCCCCTTCATCCATCCAAGCTTGCTTGTGTTCTTCCTCATTGGGCGGAGAAGGGAAAGGAAGGAAGGAAGGGCTTAACACGGGAAAATGTGGGTTGGCGTCGTCGGTGGGTTTAGGATCGAGGCTGAGCGGGAGAGGGGAGAAGAAACTTTTCTGGAGCTGGCTTGTTTTCCTCCCCTCCCTCCCTCCCTCCCTTCCCTCCATTGTACAACTTTTGGGGGACGAGGAAGAGAAGTGGTTGAGCGGTTGAGGGGGAGGGGGAATTTTACGCTCGGGCGCCCACCTCTCTCCATCGTTTGCTGAGGGCGAGGAGGAGAGGAGACACGGTCGGTCAGTGAAAGTGGGGCAGCGTTTTCTCTTCTCCTCCTCTCCTCCCCATTCCGATGTCCTTTTGGGTATAGCGAGGAGAAAGAGATTGCGGTTGCCAAAAAGAGGGTTGAGAAATGCCCCGCGGTACAAGTCGTACGGCGTGTCACACATATACCGTACCCACAGGGAAAGGCAGGAGGAAGTAGGTGCGTGCCCACTGTCAGTATGAGCATCACCGCCCATTTGCTGACTGGAGTGTCCGTCCTCCTCCTCCTCCTCCTCCCCATTCCTCTTTGGCTATAGTGCTGCCGGCTGCCAAAAAGCGATCTGGATGGTTGGGGAGGATGTGCGGTAGGTTTCGGGTGGTCCATTGAAAGGGTTTGGTTGGTGGCAAAGAAAGTACTTTTATATATAGGGCGCCGAACCAGAAGGGCGCGCCCTCTCCCAATCCACGTACCCACCCATTGCAAGCCGCTACAGCCGCAGATTCTTTTGATGGCCATCAAGGGCATTGTGATTCTCATTGGATGGTGACTTCGAACGCTTAAAAAAATCATAGTCCCTGAGTTCCCGAAAAGCCGCAACTTACCAGAGTACTGTACAGATAGAGTAGTACGGTTAAGGTGAGCCCTTGAACTAGGTAAGGTTGGCGCCTCCGTCGCTTTGCACCCCTTAATTTCGCAAAGTGCCTTCGTCTCCCGGCCTCCCTCCCTCCTGGCTCAGGACCTGTTGGGAAGGAGTCGGCCCTACCCACCAACGCATATACGTGCTGCTACGCCGACGCCGCCGACGCCGCCTCGAATGACAGGCATTTTCTCGCCGCCGCGAGCTCCTGCAGAGGCAGGCACAAGAGGAGGAGGACGAGAAAGGATTTTGCAAATCCCAAATCCTACCGCCGACGCCTTACTTTGCCTAGCTTCCGTTTTCCTCGAGAGTAGGGAGGAACAAGAACATACTTTGTTCAATGACCTGCGGCGAAAATTAGCAAAAAGATCAAAGAACTGGTTAACATTAATGATTTTTTTGCTCTCTTCAAAAAATTATAAAATTTGACCTTGACTTAGAGTGGTATCTCTGTCAATTAAGTGATCTTAATTCTCCCCTATGATTTCATAATGGGGTGTGACCACCAAGGGAGACTGAAAATATAAAGTGGTTCATTTCTCACTATCATTTCAGAATGGGGTGTGAACCTCCCCTCTGTCTTCATAATAGAGATGGAGTAGGGAGGGGGTCACACCCCAAAATGATTTCGGAATGGGGTATGACCCCCTCTTAAACCATACATGGGAACCATACACGGGTTTTTTAAAATAAGAATGATGAAACTGATTTCAAATATGGGGTTCTTCTTTCAATTCTTTATAGACCAGACATGGGCTCTCTCGAAAGCCCATGTATAAAAGTTATTTCCCCCAACAACAACAACCAAATTCACTAGTAGACCAGCGGGCCTACGGCCGCAGGTAAAAAGGAGGACGAGGTGGCGGAGGAGGAGGGGGGAGGGGTAAGGGAGAGGCGTGAGCAGACTTTGCAAAATCCCCTTCTCTTCTTCTTCTTCTTCTTCCTCCAAGGCATCTCCTCTTCAAGGCAAGCTGCTTCAACAAGGTTTTTTTAAAAAAAGTAGTGGCGGCGGCGGTTTTTTCTGGGCAAAGGCAAACCAAACCCAAGGGACTTAGGCGCCAAAGAGGGCTCTTTTGCTCCTCTCCCCTTCTCGTGGGGGGGAAAGGAAACTTTTGTGGTGCGACGTCTAACGTTTCCTGCGGCGGCGGGCGGCGGCTGGAGTGCACTTGCTGGCAAAGAAGAAAGAAGAGGAGACGCAAAAAAAGGCGAACAAGTGAAAAAATAAACCGCTCTTGCGCAATATATCTCCCCGAAAGAGTGGTTTTTTGTCGGGTGGGACTTATTTCTATTCTGGTCTCCCTCCTCCTCGTTTTTCCCTGCTGCCTCCTTCCCTCTTCCTCCCCACCTCTTCTCGCTCTTCCCCTCGTCTCTCTAGGGAGACATTGATGATGACGAATCCCGCATTTCCGCCTTTTTTCTTCCTCCCTTTCTCCTCTGTTTCTTCCCTTTTTCCGCAACGGCTGAGGAATGGAAAGAAACACAAGCACCTGAGGCTGTTTAGTGCTTTGAGAAATCTTGCTACACTTTTAGACGCACCTAATTAATAATTCTTCTACCATTTAACAATCAATGCATTACTTTTGCACTATAAAAGGCATGATCCGTAGAAGAAAGCCGTACACATGTTGGAGAGACAAACGAGAGAATAGGATGGATATTTACAATTAATTGCTAGAAGAATTCAAACATCACATCGAAAGCAGACTTGAGTTAGTAAAAGCCTCTCCCCTCGGTAAATTCTTTCGAGCTCTTGTCCCCTCTCCTCCCATTTTCGCATCAGCAGCAGCTGGCTTCGTGAGGATGGAAGGGGCGGGAAGCTTGGGGGGAGGGGGGAGAAAAAAAATGTAATTTAGTGGCTGGCTTCTTCTTCCTCCTTTTCCTCGCTAAGGCTTGCACGCGCCCCCTCTCCCTCTCCCTATCTTGGGGCTAGGAGGGAGGGAGGGAGGAGGGGGTCTTAGCTCCCCCCGACCAGAAATCGCCGTCGGCGTTTTTAAGAGGGAGAGAGCGAAGGACGCCGCTGGAAAAGTGAATTAAAAAGCACTGAGAAGGTATGCAACGGTGAAGATGTTAAAAATAGTTGAAGCGTGGATGGAAAAGTAGTCGAATCTCTCTCTCTCTCTCTGGGATCTCCCGGGCAACGGTTTCCGCGAGGGAAGAGGAGGAAAAGGAGGAAAGGGGAAGCTGTCTTGCCGCCGCCGTGTACCAGTCGTTCATGGCCGAAGAGGAGGAGGAGGAAATGGAGGGAAAAGGAAGCTCTCTCCCCGTATTTGGCTGCTATAAGGCCACTGCCGCCTTCTTCACAGAGGAAGGGAGATAGAAAGACGGTGGAAGCTAGACTCGTTCGCAAGAGGAGTGCCGCATATCGCCCAAAGCGAGAACAATGTGTTTCTCTTAAAAGGATCAATAGGCTAATATTCCTCTTTGTCAACTTTAAATCCAGAGTCCATTTAAGAAATAGGAAGATGCCCTTTTCAAAACAAACGAGCACCTGCGTGAGATAACGATACCAGCTAGGCAAAAATATGAAAAAACACCTTTTTTGGCCGCAAAAAAAGACCCTCCTCCCGGTCTAAACCTTTTTTTCTCCTTCTCGAGATAATCTCCGTGAATAATCCCCCAATTATTCTCGCCACGAGGCGAGAAGTGGAAGGGAGAAAAAGAGGGATGTGCGAAAGGCCCACGGCGGCCCAGCAAAAGGGGAGCGGAGGAGGAGGGAAAATTGGGGGAGATGGCGGTAAGTGGGAACAATGTCCCATCCGCCGCCCAAGCCCAAGCCGACGCCTCTTCGTCAATAGATGACGCAATTCTTGGTCCCCATTACAGGACGGACTTTGGACAACGTCGGCGCGTTCACTCAACGCTTTGGTCTGTTCAAAAACTGAAGTCGACAAAAGTTGGACAAACCCGCGCCATCCATCGGCCATTTCCTTCCAACCCCCTGATGTGTCTTCTTCCATCATTGCCCCTAGCGCCATTTACAAAGCGGTGGCGGCGAACGAGGGAAAGCGAAAGGGTGAGGGGGATATATCCTCATATTCGGCGATCGAATAGAGATGACTTTGTACAAAGGTAGAGCGGGGCTTTGGAGGATGTTGTAAGTGAGTAGTGTGCAGATGAACGATCGAAGATGGTTCTATAGCCATTATATCTACGTACAGCTTCATGAATCATCATCGCTTTCCTAGTGCGCGGTGTCACGTCTCCCCCGCAATGCACGATTGTACGTGACGTTGCAAAGAAAAGCATAAAAATGATCCGCCCTGATGACAAAGGTTCGGCCGCATAATTTCGTCGGCAGCTCTCTCGGTGTAGAGATTACATACCCCAAGTCCCATTCTGAGTTTGATTAATTTACTCCTTTAATATTTGCCGCCCCGTGCCAAAAAAGGGCGCTTTCTCACTCCTCCTCCGCTCCTAATGCAATGTTCCGTCGTCAACAGTCCTCGGCATCTTCAATTGGTGCTCCATCCATCTTTTCCGGGAGTGCACAGCGGAAGAAGAAGGGGGGAAGGAAGGTCTCTACCTCCGCTCAGCCTTTTCTACCCTCCCCTCCCCCCCAAAAAAAGATATGCTGGCAAAGGGACATAAGCATAATATTCCTCCCCCTTCCTTTCCTCCTCAGAATACGTCTGAATGGAATAATAGGAGAGGGGAAGGAAGAGATGGGCTACAGAAGAGGAGTAAGAAAAGGAGGGCAGGCGGGCGGGAGGAGAAATGGAGGAGGATACAAGAGGAGGAACGAAGTGGGGCTGTTACCGTTTTCTGAGTTCGGTTGCGCGCAGAATCAAAGGATAGAGCATGCCAAAACGGGTTCTTCTGACGTTTGTGGGATTCTCCGTATTTTCACATTTTTCCATGAGTCGCCCTACATATGTAATATTTACTACCAATATATTTAGGTCTTGAGTGGTCAGAGCCACACGTGGGCTGCTAGGGGGAAATTTTTCTCGCCCAAAACACACATCCGAAACAGTATAATTTGCGCGCGCAGCGCGAATTGTTTTTGATTTGGTGACATTTCGAAGAAATTTTTCTTTTGGTGGGGGGATGCCCGTAAAATTTTCTAAAAAGAGATGGATTGGTGGTTAGTAAGGCCTTGTGCATGGGGGGTATAATTTTATGGAAGTGCATGGGGAAATTAACCCCATCCCCCCTTGCCCATGTGTGGTCAGAGTGACCTTTTGTTGAATATCCAGAGCACCTGTGAGAGTGTGCGTATTGTAACATCCCCCCAAAAAGCCCTCGAAAGTGTAAGCTCCGAAAGAACCATTTCGCGGTGCTCCTTTCCCAACTTTCCATTTCTCCCTTGATGTGCCTCGGTCGTGGAAGAAACAGAAAAGTCGGCCCCACCCCCATTCCGAAGGGACGCTTGGGGGGGGAGAAATAAAACTTGTGCCATTTGGTTTGTGGGAAAGAGGGTAGAGGTTGGTTGGCTTTCCCGGTTTCTCGGCGGCGGCGGCGGCGGCGGCGGCCCAGCGTCGTCCTCGTCGTCGTTTTCCGCTGAGCAATAACTTCTTCCCATCTCCCATCTATCTCTTACCTCTCAGATCTCCTAGAAAGGGGGGGGGAACAAAGTTAGCCAATTGCATGCCACCAAAAACCGTAGCGGACAAACCCTTCCAATGCTCCTTTCAACCTCAGGGAAGCCGCAGATCGTCCCACGGCGAAAACCGAACTGCGACCTTCTTCGGCGAATTTCTTGCATCATCCACATGAAATGGGCTTCTCCTCCTCCCCTTTCTCTTTCTCGAAATAGCTTTTTCTCCATCCCACGAGCGCTTCTCTCCATGAAGATAGGAGGAGGAGGGAGGAGGACGCGATTTAAAATCGTTAGCGGCGCCCTCCCTCGCTCCCTCCTCTGACTTGAATTTCAATGTGGGTTGAGCGGGAAGAGAGAAGGCAGCTAGAAAGAGAAGAGGCCTGGGGAGGATGGGAAAGAAGGCGCCCGACGCCGCCGACGCCGACGCCGCAAAATCCCATCAAACCCTCCCCCACCCATGCAAGGCCAACCAAGTCCTCTCCTTTTGCGTCTTCGGCGGTTGCCGGGAATGCGTTCTCTTAGGACGCATTCGTCGAGTGAAAAAGAAATGTCGGAAGTTAAATCAATTTTGTTAACAATTGCTTGACGAAAAATACTGTACGAGGAGATTGAATTGTGGTTGACTACCGGTGTCCCAGCGTGAACGGACTCAAACCGTGTCGACGGGTCTTCCAGGATCGGCCTAGGACAGCTGACTGGCGTTCAGACCCAAATCCGACCCAATGTAGGGTTTGGGGGAGGCTTCCTCGTTTCCTTCCCCTCACAGATGCAATCTATGTGAGTTCAGACTGACGTACGTAAAGTACGTTGGCACTTTTCTGCCCATCCGTCCTTACTCCCAATCGTCGTCCAAAATACGACGTACGAATGATCTTCAATCGCATCGGCAAGGGTCTCCAAGGAAAATAAAGTCCCTTTTAGCGCAGGCGATTTCGTCGAAAGTACGAGGAAATGAAAGATACCATAGTAAGAAAGAAGGGGAAAGGGGAATGTTTCCCCCGGCATTTTTTCCACTCCATTAGTCGTGCTTTGAGGAAGAGGAGGAGGGAAAGAAGAAGGGAAAAGTCGAACGGAAGAGGCGGGGGAGGAAGGAAGAGAAAAGAAAAGAAAAAAGGCGGCTCCTTCGATGTGCCTTATTCCCTTCCCATTTTCTCCTTTTCCCCCTCTCTTTGCCTTTAGATGCTTCAATACCTTCTAATGGTTGCACTTTGGAGTAAGGTATTTTGCATCGAACACTTCGAAGAAATCTTGGGTGAATTCCGCACCGTAAAAGCACGAAAGGAAAGGGAAGTGTAAGAGGAGGAGGAGAAGGGGTCGATGGGAGTAGCGTGGAGGTGGAGGAGGAAGGTGTCTTCTTCTTCTTCGTGATCTACCGGCGCCAAAAAGGGGAGAAGAAGGGGTGGAGATGGGAATTTTTGAGAGGTGAAAAATGAGTGCCCCTCCTCCTTCTCCAGCCTTCTTCTCCAGCTCCAGTTGGTAAGATGCCAAGGGAAGGTATGAGAAAGAAGAGGAGTTGAAGAAGAGGCTCCTACTTTTGTACTCCTATCTCCCAACGCCCCTTCTCCCCTTCTCCTTTCCTTGGCCTCTCAATGCAAATGTGTTTCTTCTTCAGCTTCCCTCTTCTTCCCTACCTCTTCCTCCTCTCACTGACTGACTTCACAACTTTTTTTGGAACCTCACTGTTCTTGGCTCCCGTTTCATGCTGAGGGCGTTGGTAGGTGGCCTCCTTTTTTGTCTTTTGAAAGGGGTACAAAGTGTGACGTGTCCAGAATGTAGAAAAAAGGAAGGGGACGATGGCATGCCGTGAACATGAAAGTACGGAGAAGAAAAAAATATACTGTATTTGAAAATTTCACCCACACAGGCAGCTGTAACAAGGTGGACAAAATACAATCATACCATGTTTGTTTGTCGTGAAAATCAATCTTTTCTTCGGCCGATTTTGTAGAAATGTTGTTGGGAATTTTTTAAAACTCTGCTGTGATCCTTTTGTCTCTTCTCTGTGCCACGATCGAGGGACATCAAAGCGACTCTTTCCCTTGAGATGTGTGCGAAGAGTCTTATTTTTAGCGCGGGCGACTGAGAGACTTTTGTGCCTGCGTCAGCATTGCCTCCTTGGGTCTCTCGGTCCCATGAGACGGAGCGGAAATATACGGAAGATATACCAGCAAGCAAGTGGCCTAGTCGTTCGTCGTCATTGCCGCCGTCAGGAATTCACCACCGAAAAGGCGACTGCACAGACTGTCATCCGTGCCTAGTACATACCGTATTAGCGGTTATAATTCAGCACAGTTTTGGCGAATTTCTTCCCGAAAAAGGGGAGTGAGAAAGACAGGAAAAAGTTTGTGTTGCAGTAGAGCAAAGAGGGGAGGGAGGGAGAAGGGAGCTGTCAAAGAGAGAGGAAGAAGAGAAAATAGCCTTTTCTTCTTCTTTTCTTTCTTTCTCTTTTTTCCGCGAACCCCATAGATCAGTGTTAGCCAGCCCAGCACCACCACGGCCCCCTCCAGCCAGCCAGCCAGTCTTTCCAAGACACGGGAATATTTTTCCCTGTCTTTCTTCTTTCTTCTGTATTTACGCCAAGTCTCTTTCCCTCTTCTATCCAAAGGGGAAAAGGGAGGCTTTTTCGGTTTACCGTGTTTCCCTTCCCTTCCCGCCTCCGTCGGCCTCTTTATTTACGAGGTCTGCGCATGCTATGAATCAAATTTCGCGGATGAAGTTTCTCTCCCCACTACTAGCTCCGCCCCCAACCAAACCCTCTCTTTTTCCCGTGCGAACCGAGCAAGGCGGATCCATTTTCGCATAATGCTTCGCAAAAAAAAACCCGGCGTCGTCGGCAGCGGCGCTTATTCGGCCCACTGCGCAAACCACTCGCCTGCAGTCCGTCGTATACAAAGCTTGGCCTTGTTGGAAAGGCAGCATGTCGCCCGCGATTGACCCGGCTCCCCTCGCGTGCACCATTCGTCTGTGCCACCACCACGTACGTACGTTTTCCAGTTTCGCTAGTCGTAGTACGGTAGGTTCGTGTCACATTTTGCGACATTTTTCATCGTATGTTTGGTGGTGCAACGTATAGCTGCTCTCTTTTCCTGTTTCGCCGTCCGAGGCTCCCACTCCTCATTCATGCAGTCCCCTTCTCCCTTCGTTGTGGCAAAGGGTGAAACAGGGGGGGGGGAGACTTCGTCGGGGAAATGAGACATTGGACAACAAATTAATTATCACTCTCGTTCAACGTGACCCGTGGAAAGGGCGGCTTTCGGACTACACAATATCACAATAGCAGTGCAGCAGCGAAAGAAACTAGACACCCTGTCGTCGTCGAATCCCCCCCTATGCTTCGCTCCTAGACTACCCAAGTGGAAAATGGACTCCCTCCCTCCCAACATAGTAGCCCAGCCCCTCCTCGGGGCCTGTCCGCGGGGGCCGCTGCCTTCTTCCCTCCCCTTCCCCCTTTTCCTGCCGTCCGGAATTAGTTATGCAAGGCAGACTTTGGCACTCCCTCCTCCTCTTACATCCCCCCACCAGAGGGAAGAAGGACGATCCCCCCCTTTTCTTCTGTTCCATGAAGCCAAAGTGCGTGCGCCGCTTGTGTGACCAAGGGCGCCCGCCCGCCGCCCCTGTGTTGAGTGGGTGGAGAGAGGAGGCCCTTTGAGATGGCTGGGGCAGAGGGAGGCACAAGGGGAGAGGGTCGAGAATGACTTCTCTACGTGAGGGCCTTTACCAACTGTATGGCAACGTACTAGTGTGGTTATGTATTTACCTTCCGTATACTTCAGTAATTGTTATGAAATAATATTTCTTGATGGTGAAAGCAAAGAAAGGTCTTGGCCCCTAGGTTCGATTTTCAAGTAGTTGGTGAATTTCGCCCCCTTCTGATGTTCTCCTCTCGTTTCCTTTTCCTCCTGTGTTTGGTGCAGCGTGGGAGAAGAGAGAAAGAGAGAGAGCTGGCTCCAATGTCTCTCTCTCTCTCTCAGACAGACAAAAGCAGTAGGGAAAGGAGGAGGCATCAGACCTCCTTCTCCCGTTCCTTCCCTCGACGGACGGAGGTCTCGGCGGCGGTGGCAGAGGCACCACTTGACTTCCTGGCAGTGGACAATGGCCTTTTCGGATCGAGGAGGTCGAGGATAGGATCAAGAACACATACTCAACATACACGCGCGGCACATATAAACTCGAAGACACTTTGAGAGATGGAATTTCCCCAAGTCTTTTGGCAAAAAAGCTTTTGTCCAATTCCGATTGCTGTTAAATAATATGCCCGAATTATTTTCTAAAGTAGTATCAAACCTCGTCTCGTCAAAGTCAAACCTATCCGACCCTGCCGGGCGCTCTGCGGCGAACCCAAACCCATAATGAGTAGGGCGGGGAAAAGAGGCCGCAGTGAGGTCAATCGGGGCCAAAAGCGCCACATCCTATTATAGGTAGACGCCGTCCGTCTGAATGACCATCCGCCCTTTCTCTTTTCCTCCAGACAGCCAGACACATATCTGAGCGGCAGCACACTCAAAAAACCTGGCAACGAAAGGTCCTTGCAGAGCAGGAGGAAAGGTGAGTCTTTTCTTCTACGAGGTACTAGCACTCCTTCTTTTCCCTGGCGAGAATGGTGGGCGAAGAATGAGAGAAGTGGGATGGCGGGGGAAATGGGATGGGGACGGAAGAGACGTCGCCCGATTCATCCAAGAGGAGAAGAGGACACTTTCGGAGAGCTAGGGGCGATGGGCAAGGAGAAAGAGTGGGTATATAAGATGACAAGAAAGTGGAGAAGAGTTCCAAATTCTTAAGTTTTTATTTACGTACCGTCGGGATTTTGTTGGAATTATCGCCAGTTGGGTTATACCCGATAGAGGTGAAAGTGGGATCTTCTTTTCTTTCCCATCTGGACTCAATACCCTCTTCTCTCCTTCTCTCGATCCCCTCCTTTCCTCTGGCGAGTCGAAGGGACAGACGGACTGAGTACAGAGGAGTACAGCCCCTCCCGTGTATAGGTAGGTATATCCTCCCTGATAAGGTCTCTCACCCGCTCCCTCCTCCTCTCCGCTTTTCCCTCGGAGGTGTCACTTCCAGCCGGGGGCGCGGGGGAGAAGGAGAGAAGAATTAACTAACGGACAGGACTTACCTACTTGTAGTACAGACCCGTATGCAGTAGGCTGTTCAGTACTATTGTCACAATATTATGTACATCGTCGACTACAAGCCGTCGGCTTTCGCCCCTCCTATGTATGTATTCACGGATATTTCTTCCGTTTCATTGGATCGAGGCAGACAGTGAAAAGTTTGCTTCACGGTCATAATCCTGTGGTCCAGTGAGTCAAACACAATATAGCCCAGTACCCCCTCGCTGTACTTTTGGCCTCCCGTGAATTATGGACTCACATTGGGGCGATACAGCCGCAATATAATCCGCGAGCGCTCGCCCGAATGGCGGATATCCCTCCCTCGGCCCCTTCCCGCCCTCTTGCATTGACGAACGGGAGAAGCGCCAGCGCCGACCCAATACAACCGGTGCACGTCGGTTAATTATCCTTTCGTTAGCAAACGCGACAGCAAGGAATGGTTATGGATGGGAGGTGGGTGGGAACTGAAGCTTTGCGTGGGGTATGCGTGGGGTGCACTCCTCTCGATCGTGGATTACACACTGGATCGGGAAGGAAGGAAGCTTGGAGGATCTCCTACTCCCAAATCCCAACACCCCCGCTAAAGTCTGATAAAAAGATCGTTGTTTTTCTTGAAATTTCCCCTACTATAGCACTCTATCAGAAACTTTTAAAAAGTGCTGGAGGCTAAGTATGTATACGTACACAGCTCCATGGCAGGGTGTTCGAAATAATTTCCCTTCGCTCGAAACGCTGGTTGGGCTCTCAATTAGCCCGAACAGCGTCGACACCGAGGATCAATCTTACATGGGCGGCGGGAGCAAGACACCACCTCCGTCACCTTCCCTTGGGCATGTAGATACCCACAAACCTGGCATTCATTCGTGTAGAAAAAGAACATGGGATAACAAGTTTTCCTGCGGCCTGAATGAAGTCACAACCGACATAGTGTGTGTGAATGGACACTAGCAACTCGATCCCGTCATCATCATCGCTTGCCTTCCTGGAGGGGCGGAAGAAGAGAGGAGAGAGCCATACTGCTTCCCTGACCCTGATGAAATATTCAAAGTTTTCTCTTTCCTCCAACCAACCGCTCTCCCTTCTGGCGGCCGTGGTGTCGGCGGAGCCTGCTCGAGTACAGAAAGGGGGGAAAAGAGATGGAGAGGCCTGATATCTTTTCAGGCATTCTCAAGCATGAGGAGAAACTTGAATATATTAGGGGGGAGGAAGGCCAGCAGCCATCCACATCCCTCCTTCCCTCTTTTCTCGTCTATTCCTCATCCGTCCGCTTGTATGGAGACGTTAGAGCGCCAGGCAGGCTCACCCGCCCGCCCGCATGCCAGCTTCCCACCACCATGCATCAAATGTCAGATTCAACAAAAATTTCGCTACTTGCTGAAACTCTTCCCTGGCAGGAATGCATATTCGTGGGATAACGCTTCACTGGATGCCTCAAACTTGTTGGCGAATCTCATCCCTCTCTCCTCCGTGAAGATGGAGGCTGCGGACGCCCAATTAGGGAGTTTTGGAAAGAAGGGGGGGGGACAAGGCGGGTCCACCGCCACCGCCTTCACTTCACTCTATTCATAGAACAACCGTCTCTGACAGGCCCCTAAAGAGTGCCCCCACGAGCTCTTGTTTCATAAACGTAAAAAAGGTTTCCAAGCGCGTGCAGCTTTACACTACAGGAAGTTTCAAAATTCCGCTCGCGGAGTCTCCGTAAAAAAGATGGGGGCAACATTATCTTCTCAATTCCTCTCTCTCTCTCTCTCTCTCTCTCTTGTTCCTTCGCACCTTTTCCCGGCAGAGTGACGTCAGCACCTCCTTCCCCCTCCTCCTCCTGCCTTTAAACGAAGAGGTGGGGAAACAAGGGAAGAAAGAAGGGGGAGGGG
>JAAUYB010216826.1_pt1 | contig 24405 bp, 20 predicted proteins | sample 7278071 | NCBI WGS metagenome assembly JAAUYB01 (sample SAMN14350121, study PRJNA611818) | marine sediment metagenome | isolation source: surface marine sediment (1.8m) | place: French Polynesia: Moorea | collected 2018-08 | reverse complement strand
GGTAAAAGATAGAAACGAAACCAATCTTTATGCTGTTTTTTGTAATAATTAACCTGTGCAGCAACCAAAGGATTTTCTAAAGAAGGAATCGGTAAAGTTGCAATAATTAATAACTTAGGAATAGTCAATTTATCTTGATTATTATGCCAAAATTTCCAGCCACTAATCAAAATACTATTGTCGTCCATATTCGTATTTTCTACCTTTACTTGTGAGCCAAATTCCGCCGCTAATAATGTCCCAACTTGTGCTTTTAAGGGAACATCGTCAACAATGATAATGATAGGTTTTAAGCGTTGATAACAGGCAAAAACAAGCTTTCTAACTTCTTCTATTAATACCCTTTGGAATTCTGGTGTATTCGGCATGGGTAAACGATCACGAATGTATAATTTAATTAATTCATTTTGACGATGAGGGGCAAACTTTAAACACAAAATATCCTTCGTTAAACCAATGGTATTTCTATAAATAGGAGCGGATTTTTGACTATCTAGAAAGCCTCCCATTAAAACAACTGTAGAACTTTCTAAAAATGGGGCTAAAACAGAAGAAATATGGAGAGGAGTTAAATGAATAAAAAAAGTTTGATTCTCACGGTTAATTGATGCCCATATTAGTTTATTTTCATGATATATATATTGTTCAAATTTGCTCAATAAACTATTTTGAGAAATAACTTGACAAAGATGATGTAAACTTTCTTTTTCTTCTAGATCAAGTAAACAACATTGATAGGGACTATGAGGATGACTAAAAATAGATTTTTTTAGAAATAACTTAACCTCTTGAATTAAATTCCCATAGGCAGGATACTGAGATTGTAATTGTTGCCAATCATCAGGAGAAATAGTTATAGTTAAATAATCTTTTGTCCATTCTTCCAAATAATCAGCTTGATCAATTAAAGTCAAAATATTATCAGGAAAACGCCCTCTATTTTCTAAGCGATCGCGTAACCAAACATGGGGAGAAACTATTAATAAGCCTTGAAAATTATCAAAATTAATCCCATGATCCTCATTTAAAATAACTTTATCGGCTTGTAACCATTGTTGAAGACGGGGGATTTCTTGTTGTATCAATCTTTGTTGAATAGTTAAAGGAGCAACTAATAAAATTGGGCGATCGCTCAATAAAGAGGGCATTAAATAACTTAAACCATAACGAGAAATAGTGCTTCCCGTTTGAATAATAGCAGAACGATCAAGACGCAATGCACGAGAGACTAAACGGGCCATAGTCAAATGATGATCCCATAAAGGTTGTCCCTGTTGTCGTAAAAATTCCCGTAGGGAAATATGAACTTCTGCTTCAAGTAGCGTCATGGGGAATGGTCTCAAAAAAATATAACAAAGACATCAATTAATTTATCATTTCTATCATGATGAGTTGATGAGATGATAAATTGATGATCATGTAAATTTAATCTAAGGATAACAAGCATGGCTCAAATTCAGTTTTCTCGTGGTGTTTCCGAACCCGTTGTTCCTGAAGTACGCTTAACCCGCGCTAAAAGTGGAAATAGTGGAACCGCAACCTTTATATTTGAATTACCTAAGATTCTTGATTCTGAGAGTACCGATGAAATTACAGGAATGTATTTGGTAGACGAAGAGGGAGAAATTGTTACACAAAATGTTAAGGGAAAATTCATTAATGGAAAACCCACTTTTGTAGAAGCGATGTTAATTATGAACTCTTCAGATGAATGGGAACGTTTTATGCGCTTTATGGAACGTTATGCCAAAGAAAATGACCTCGGATTTTCTAAAGCTTAATCTGTTATAGGTTTTTGGGAAAGGAGTTTAGGAGTTTACCCTATCTTCTTTTTCTCCTTCTTCTGACTTCTGTGCAGTCGCGCCGCAGCCTAGGGAGGAACTTCTGCTATATGCCCACCCCTCACCCGGATCACGAAACTATTATCATCCGTTGTGTGATCGTTACTGTGAGTGATACTCGTACCCCTGAAAGTGATCGCAGTGGACAACTCATTCAACAACGTCTCACAGACGCAGGACATCATGTTAGCCACTATGACATTCTCAAAGATGAAACCCAGCAAATAACAGCCCATATACAGCAATTAAGCCAAGGTTTTGAGGTGGATGTTATGATCCTCAATGGAGGGACGGGTATTGCCCCTAGAGACCACCCATGACGCATTAGCAATGTTACTGGAGAAAACATTACCAGGGTTTGGGGAATTATTTCGTTATCTGAGTTATCAAGAAATTGGTTCACGGGCCATGGCCTCAAGGGCGATCGCAGGGGTGTATCAACAAACCTTCCTCTCATATTAAATTGAAAAAGACTAAAATAAATCCACTCATCAATCCAATATGAGGGAGATTATGATTCAGAGGACGTTGCGTAATTTTCATCAAAGGAAAAAAGCTCAAGAGTAAAGTTGATAATAATGTTACCCCTTGGAGAAAAATAGCAACATCCAGACTCCAAGTCATCGTTGGTAAATTAGTACAACTTAGACCAAAACCCTGAAGTATCATCGGGAAAATATCACCCGCTTCAGTTATAGCTGCCGGAATATAATAAGCCAAGTTTATCCCTAATGTCATAGGTAAATAAGCATAGATAACGGTCAGATAATCAGGAAATTGGGGATCAAACAGACGAGTTAATTTATGAGTTAAATAAGTCGCAACCAAGGGGATAGTTAATAAAATAGCCACCACAGGCACTGAAATTAATAAATGCTCTGAATCAATCAATAAATCGCCCGAACCTAACCAACCGAGAAGTTGGGGGGAATAGTGTAGAAAAGCTCCCCCAAACAACAACAGCATCAGGGCGACTTCAGCAGAAAAACCGTGGCCATTATTATCCAGGATATCAGCAGCCGGAAAACGTAAATTAAGCTGAACCGAACGATTAGGACAAGCTTTGAGGCAAGTCATACAAAGAACACAATCTCGATTATCTCTTAACTGGGCTGGATGGGAGTAGAGAGGACAACCCTCCGTTTCTTGTCCTTCAGAGGGGAGCGCATCAGAAAATTTAGCGGTGGTGGCTTTTCCCCCTTTGTAACAGCCCGAGGTACTGCATTGACTACCACACAGTTGTTGAGTTGAGCGAACTTCCATCAGAGCTAACTTGGCAAACATCCGATTCATTCCGCCAATAGGACACAGATGACGACACCAGAGCCTCCGTTCGTAAATCAAGCTACAGATAGACGCTCCCCCCGCAATAATCATTAATAACCAAGCACAGAGATAGGCTGTGTGAGGCAAGTCCCACAATTTTTCCCAAAGATAAATACCCACAAACCCTGCCCAAAGTATCCAAGCACCCCATTGATTCAACCATTTAGTTGGCCAACTCCGTAATGGACGAGGCCAAATGTAAAGAGAAATTTTCCTAATCCATTCTCCGGCAATCATAAAGGGACAAACTGCGCACCAGAGACTACCGATAATCGGAAAGAGTAAAAGGGAAAATGGCCACCACCAAGCCCAAAATAAATTGAGGGTAATACTTGAATCGCGGGTTTGAGGGCCGATAAAACCCATAATGGTGACAGGAACAAAGACTGCCATGATCACTATCCAAAACCTTTCTGGCCACCAGTTCCCCAGGAAAAACCCACGCAACCCAGGAAATTGATTAAGCAAATCCAACCGCCAGCGATTTTTCGGGGACTCCACTGACCATAATACCTGTTCGGCAATTACAGTCTGTTGAGCAGGAGTCATCATGGCTGCCCGTTGGAGAATAGCTTCAAGTTCGACAATGTTTTCAGGATAGTCGTAACTTAGCAAGCGACGGAGAGAGGCTTGGTTTAATTCTAAGGGACTGCGTCCCCGTTTTTGGCAAAATTTATTCAGGAAATAGTGGGAAAATTCAGGAATATCCTGTTTCCGTTGGCAGAGAGTAAAGAGTTTGATTTGATGAGTTTCTATTTCGGGAAAGACAATTTTCTGAGGACTGGCAATAATAAGACGCACCCAACTTGGGCTTTTTATTTCCTCTGCTCTGGCTCCTCGATTGGCAATAATATATCCTGTCTTCAGGTAATGAAGAAGAAGACGCTCTTTCTCACACTGACTTAATAAGTGAACATTATCAATTAATAAGGTACCCCTTTTTAGTAATGCAATGACACCGAGTTGGGATTCGGCTCTCCCAAAAAGGGCATCAGTATTCAACTGACCCTGCTCCGTTTTAGGTAACTGCCCTAAGTCAATTTCGGCAAAAGGGTGATTTTTAAGAAGGGAATGCCCGTGAATTAACCTTGCTACAAAGGTTTTCCCACTACCGGCCGGTGAATTCAACAGAACTGGTTTGATATCTGTTGCGGCTTGTTGAACTTGTTGAGCCAATTTTTGACTGGCTTTGCTGTGACCAATCACTGATTCATCTACTGGAATGGGATGGATTAATGGTTGTAATCCTTGGATGTGTTCTGTTTCCCTATTTATAGGTTGAGTAACGTCAACTAAGTCTTGATCTAAGAGATAATTAATCACACTTTATTGGCTTAAAATGTCGATGTTTGCTTTTAATTCAAGAGTTGGTTAGGACTGAAGGCTATTTAGAACACAATAGCCCTAGACAATCACTAATAATCCCCACACCCAACCTAAATTAATCGTAAAAAACTTAAGCTTTTTTTTCGGTAGTCCCAGACACATTTTCAGTAGATGGACAAGTTTTTGAAATAGGCGGTCTCGCCTCCGCGAGTGCGGCTGCATCGCCAGCAAAGAGGTTCAGTAGATCACAAAGTTGCTTGTATGATTAAAAAATCTAACAAGCTCAACAAGAACCGCGATCGCCCCCTAATCATTTGGGAAACTCACTTTGTAGAGGTGCTAATAAGTAGATAAAAAGATAGTTAAACCTCCTCATGTCTTTTGAAACCTAGCTAAACTGAGAATATAAATGAAGTCATTCGTCATTGGTCAGAAACTACAAATCCGCATTTGCTCATCTAAGACAAAATCAGTAACAGGAAGATTGGTTGCTTCGCATCGCCACGGCTCAATTATTTGACTGTAGGGATTGTAGATGGCCATAACTTTGCGCTTATTTTTCTTGCGAATTAATTCACATTCTATTTGAACCGTCTGCAACCAAACCACTAAGACACTATGGATCTCAGCAGAAATGGTTAGGGTAGCTCGCTGTTGGAGATCACTTAGTTTGCGCTCTAATTCTAATTGAGTTGCTTCAATGCGGCTCATTTCTTTAGCTAAAGCCTCTCCCTCTAAATTCTTTTTCTGGCATTTCTGGTGAATTTCGGAAATAATAGTCTGATAATACTCAGTTAGTCTTCTTTGATCCCGGTTCAGTTTGCGCTCCTTGCTATGACACCAAGGAGCAATTTCAGCTTCGATGGACTCACGAGCGACGATTTGAGCCAATGGCAATAGAGTCGAAGTATCCAATTCAAGCTCTTCAGGAATTGGGATGCGATCGCTTTCCCAAAATAGGGCATCCCCAACGGAGACTCCAGGGACTAGGGTGACTCCATTAAGCCAAAAAGAAACTAATCCTAAGCGTTTTTCATCAGCCTCGGCGGTGTAGGCTACATTAAAGAGGCAGTAGGGAGTCCAAGTGGGTGTAGCGGCACCGACTCTCAGTAGTCCATTGTGGGGAATTAAGGTTTCGGTGATTAATTTCTCAAATCCCGATTGCTTCAAATAACCTTGGTATTCAACAGCCAAACTGACAAAACGGCCCTTATCTCCTAATAAGGTTTCACACCGTTGAAAGATTTCGGAGTTGTAACTGACAAAGGTATAGTCGCGCTGTGCGGCTGATGTGGAGAAGGTGACAGAATCGGGTACTCCTAAAACTTTAGCCACAGACTCAGGCAAAGCAACTTCTAGGGTGTCTTCCTGGTTAAATTCGGCGATTCCTTCGGAAACCGTAATCACTTGGCCTAGTGCTTCTAATAATTGTTGGGCCATAGTTTAAATTTCTCCTCAAATTGATCGTAACATTGGGGTAGTTCAGGCTTCAAAATCTTCCCCAAATAACTCTTCTTCATATTCTTGAATCTCAGCGTAGCTATGTTTGGCTTGTAGTAATTGGGAACCCAACTCTTCAAAAGCCTCTTCCCGTTCTCTTAGGGATTGATTTTGTAACCATAAGGACACTACCTCTTCACCGAAGTCAAATTCCTCACCCATTTGACCTAAAATCGTGTCAATCTCCCCGACTACTAACTCAAAGAGGTTAATCTTCTCGTGCAGCACTTTGAGGATGTATTCCTCAAGACTGTTGGCATAGCAGAAATTAAAAATGTAGACATCCTGGGTTTGACCGATGCGGTGTAGCCGTCCAATGCGTTGTTCAATACGCATGGGGTTCCAAGGCAAATCGTAGTTAACGATAGTGTTGGCAAATTGTAAGTTGCGCCCCTCTCCCCCCGTTTCTGAAGCTAGCATGACGGGAACCGACTCACGCCACTGTTCAATGGCGGCATCTTTGGCTTTGAGGGAAAGATTGCCCCGAAACTCTGTATGTTCAATTCCGGCAGCCTTTAAAACTTTGGCTAAATAAGATTGAGTGGCACGGTGATTAATAAACACTAAGGTTTTGCTGTTTTTAGCTTGACTTAGTAGGGCGATTAATTGTTTGGCTTTCTCGCTTTGGCGTACCTGTGAAGCCCACTTGCCCAAAAATTTTAACTCGTCATGGTCAAAGCGTTTTTCTAATCCTTTGAGGGTTTCTTTCAAGGCCGCAGGACTGCTTCCTGCCCGCATTAAGAGGGTATTACGGGTCAACTTATCCAGTTCCGTTGGGTGTTGTTGCAAATAAACGTTAATGGCCCCATAGAGTTCTTTTTCTTTGACGGTGGGTTGACAGACAATGGTACTGGCAAAACGTTTGGGGAGTTTCACATCCACCCCAGAACGGGTATTGCGAACCATCACCTCCCGCATCAGTTGTCGCAACTTTTCTGGGTTTTTGACAACCCGTCCATTTTTGGATTTAATGTATTCTCGTTTAAATTGAGCTTCTGTGGAAAGTAATCCTGGTTTGAGTAGGGTTAAGAGATTATAGAGTTCTAGAAGGTTATTTTGGACAGGAGTAGCCGTTAACAGCAAGATGAAACGTTTTTTAAGAGAATTAACTAATTTCCAATTGAGGGTCGAGCGATTTTTCAGATGGTGGGCTTCATCAACTACTACTAAGTCCCATTCTCGGCTGGTAACGTATTGCCAATGGGCTTTGTGTTTGGCGGCAGTGATGGAGGCCACGATCTGATCATTGACAGCCCAAAACTCTTCTGGGGGAACGTCTCTGGCATCTGTTGTCTCGCTCCTAATGCCAAATTTTTCTGCTAATTCTGATTGCCATTGGGAGACTAAGGTGGCTGGAGTCAGAACTAAAAGGGATTTGATCATGCCACGGCAGAGATATTCTTTACAGATGATCCCCGCTTCGATGGTTTTGCCTAACCCTACCTCGTCCGCTAAAATTCCTCGTCCACCCAACTGTTTGATCACTTTCTTGGCTGTTTCCATTTGATACCAATGTTTATCAATGGAGTCGAGTTCACTAAGACAGATTAATTCATCGTAATCAGCACAGATAGCCAATCTTAATAGGGCCAGCCTCGCTTCATAGGCTTTTATGGCACTACTATCCGAGTTATGGAGCTTGTGGGGGGTGGCTGAGGGTTTGAATTGAAAATGAGAGGAGATTTTCAAGGTGATTGACAGGAATTTGAATCTTATTGTTGGGGATTAGGGAAATTTACTGATCATAAAAACTTCCTAACCCATTTTAGCAAACCATAGATATCCATTAATATCAAAATGTTGAGAATTATTTTTGAGCAACAATGAAAAAATAATAGGTTTAAAAGGGAAGACGAGGCATTTTACTAACAAGGCCTTCAATGCTTTGATAAATTTCTGCCAAGCGATCGCCGTCTACATGAAGTTCTTGAGTAGGATAATTCTCAAAAATTTCAATGACTCGAATGTTTTTATCTGAGAGAGCAGATGTCACTAATGCTCCTCTTAATGACTCTCTGTTTGCTCGTTTTGAAGGGGTATGAATTACTTCACTAACAGGATCAAGTACCATACCTCCGGCGAAACTATTGAGAACCTTGGACAAAAAGACGGGATCAACATCTACATTATTATTTAATAAAGCTCGTAATTCTTCTGGTTGTTTATTGGCTAATTTGAGATAGGCTCTTAAGGAGCTTGATGCTTCTCCTGTGTTGGCTAAGGTACTTAATTCTTCAACGGATACCGACTCTCGCAGAATACTATATTTTAAGATAACTTGTTCGGCAGCTTGGGCGGGTACCCTGACAGAAAATACACCAATTATGCTTACCATTAAACTAATAAGAATCTGAGGCTGCTTAAATATAATTTGATTCTGTCTCATAATTTTTAACAATGTTTTCCTGCTATTCTATTTTAACTGAAAGAGAATTAATTTACCTAAGTTTAGGGACAGTCACCAAGCTTGTCACAGGAAGCAATGACATATTCTCGTTATTTCTTAAACAAATATTATTGTAAGAATTAACTCGATTATTTTCTTTTATAATGGAAAGTAGTGGGCAAAGTAAGGAAGGTATTTGATGACACCTCAGCCTGAAATTATGAAATCTGTTGAACAGTTAGGCTACCGTGTCACTGTTGGTGACGTGGCAGCACAAGCTGGACTTAATATTAATTTAGCACAACAAGGATTACTGGCTCTAGCCTCAGATGCTTCTGGACATTTACAAGTGGCTGAGTCTGGGGAAATTATCTATCTTTTTCCTGAAAATTTTCGCACAATTCTGCGTAATAAATATTGGAAATTACAATTAAAAGAAACTTGGGATAAAATTTGGAAGATTCTCTTTTATTTGATTCGCATTTCTTTTGGAATTATTTTAATTGTTTCCATTATATTAATGATCATTGCTATCACTGTTATTATTATTGGCATTAATTCTAGTCGGGAAGGGGATAATAATAATTCCAGTAGTAGTGGTGGGGGAAGTTATAGGGGAGGCGGCATCTTTTTCTTTCCTAATTTTAGCGATCTCTTTCTTATCTTTTATCCTGATTACAGTTATAATCGTTACGGTTATTCTTCTCCCTCAAGACCCCAAGGTTCTAGAAATTCTAATGAGATGAATTTTTTAGAAGCAATATTTTCTTTTCTATTTGGAGATGGTGATCCCAACTATAATTTAGAAGAGCGTCGTTGGCGAGCTATTAGTAGAGTAATTCGTAATAATAAAGGCTCAATTATTGCTGAACAAGTTGCTCCTTATCTCGACAATATTGATCGCTATAATCAAGAAAATGAAGACTATATATTACCTGTTTTAACCCGATTTAATGGAACTCCTGAAGTGTCTCCAGAAGGAGAACTTATTTATTATTTTCCTGAACTACAAGTAACCGTTCAAGAAACAACTAAAAAATCCATTGCTAGTTATTTACGAGAAAAATTATATAAGTTTAGTGAAGCTACTAGCAGCCAAACTATGTTAGCTATTGGTTTGGGTGCCTTGAATTTTATTTTAGCATTAGTATTAGGATCATTCCTAAAAGATCCCAGTATTGTCGAGCAACTTGGTGGTTTTATTGCCTTTATTGATTCAATTTACTGGTTATTATTAGGCTATGGGATGGCCTTTTTAGGTGTTCCTTTAATTCGCTACTTTGTCATTCAATGGAAGAATAGTAATATAGAAGATAGAAACAGCAAACGACAAGAAAAAACTAAACTTTTACAACAAAAAAATGACAAGATAAAACATAAATTAAATTATGCCAATCAATTTGCAAATCAAGCAGTTATAAAACAATCTGACATTACTTATACTACAGAAAAAGATGTCTTAGAACAAGAAATAGAGCAAGCTGATAAAATTGATCAAGAATGGCAAAAACGTTTAGATTCTTTAGATAATTAAAGATTCAAGAGTTTATCTAAAGAAAGTTACTTAAGTAAGAATAACTCAATTATTAATTATTCATAGTCTAAAATAACCTTTACCCATTTCGGTGGACGAGGAATAGGATTTCCCAATTTATCTAACACTAATAATGCCACTAAATGCACAGCAAATAAATAGATAATACTATTGACAAAAATAAGCATAACTGCTAGAGATTGAATAAAAACAGAACTAGGTTGTGCCAAAATTCCTAACCTTAAAAATAACCATTCAGCTAAACCCGTCATTTGATTAATGACATATTGCCATAAATCTTCTCCCAACAAAATTGAGAATAACCAGAAGCGAAAAAAGAAGCCAAACGTCCCCAATAATGCCCCTGTTAACATAGAAAACTCCCAGGCTACGCCCCTGCGCCAAAACGCTCCCAGTTGAACCCCCATAAGTCCATAAGGAATGAGAAAAACAATACTACGAGTCGGCCCCATCAACACAGTTAATAATAAGCCGGAAACTAACGCTCCCATCCAAGCAGGGCGACTTCCCCAACGAAGATAGAGCAAGGCAATGGGAATGGGAAAAAAGAGCCGTAAGAGGGGGCCTAGGGGAAAATAATAGTTAATTAACCAAATCAAACTTCCCGTACTAGCGAAAAAAGCCGTTTCCACCATGGACAAAGTTTGACGTATTTTAGCGGACTTGGGGTTTAAAGGGGAAGGTGTCATTTTAGGAGAGGTAGGTTGAGTTTTACTAATTAACTCATCCCCCTCATCTACCCAGTTGGAGTCATCCATATTTAAGAAATAATCTTTTCTAGAGAGTCTAGGGAGAAAATACAAAGGATATTATCTTCCCGTTTTATTAAAGCCTTTTTTTCCAATTTGGTCAGCGATCGCGTGACGGTTTCTCTGGCCAACCCACTAATACTACTCAACTCTCGATGGGGTAAATTAGGAATTTCTACTCCTTGCTCTGTTTGTTTTCCCTGGCCTTCAGCCAAGAATAACAAAGTATCTGCTACCCGTGAGAGACTGTCCGCTTCCCGTATCCTTAGTCTTCGGTTAAGTTGACGTAGGCGTTTAGCCATTACCTGAGCGAGACGAATGCCTGCCATGGGATCACTATGAAGTAGGGTAAGAAAATCTTGGGCAGGAATGCTACTGATAGTGCTGGGGGTTAAGGTAATGGCATCAGTGGAACGAGGAGCTTCTTCTAGGGCGGCCATTTCCCCGATAACCTCCCCTTTGCCGACAATATTGAGGGTGACTTCTTTGCCATCAAAGTTGTGGGTGCGAATTTTGACCCATCCATCTAGGATAAAGTAAACAGACCCCCCCCAATCATTTTCTAGGAGGATAACACGATTAGGCGGATGACTACGGACAACAGCATGACTCATTACCAGTTCTAAACTTTTTTCTGGTAAATCATGAAAGAAGGGTGCTGCTTGTAGGCGTTCTCGAAGGTCAAGAGATTGATGACGATAGTTTTTGATATCTTCCATAAGCTTCATAAGCAGATTACAAATTGATCTGCTATGCTAAGCCTATCAAAAATCATCGGCTTAATTTTTAAAGTTTCTCAAAGTCACCTATTTTTTGTATCTTTGACAGGTTGTTGTGACAGTTCAAGATAATCTTCAATCCCTAATTACTGAGCTTGAGCGGGTTCTGTGGGAAGACAAACTCACAAATAATCCAGAGGTGTCACTATTGCTCGAAAGAATACGACACTATCTGCTGATGCGTCAATGTACCTCAGAGAATGATTATGATATTCAGGCGGAAAAACTAACTGAGGTTGTTTTAAACCGTTTAGATACCAGTATTCTCCATCGGGTACAACCGTTACAAGAAGAGTTAAGGCAATTACATGATCAACGACAATCTTTATTGCAAGAAATTCAAAGTTTAGAACAGCAAAGAAAAGAAATGCTATCGGATTTTTTGCAGGAATTGTCTAGGGGTTGTTATGCTGTCTTACAGCAACAGTTAACTACTACTGAAAAATCTTCATCTCAGGAGCAGCAATCTAATCTTGTTGAGTTACATTCTTCCTTAGAACCCGTCTTTAACTCTTTGTTTCAAGAATTACAAACCTATTCTGATTCTTTACAGGAAGGAATAGAAAGAATGTATAGTTTAGGACAACAGGGAGAAACAAGGTTTTTAGCATATTTTAATCGTTTACAACAACAATTAGATTTATCTTTCCAGGAATCTGCTAAGAACAGGGAAATAATTGATGACCCTTGGTATTTGGGCATTGATTTAACAAACAGTAAATTTACGGTAGTTTTATTTACATGGAAGGGAATAGGTAATAGTTTAGAAGGGCTAAATTTTCCCTCTCAAAACCCTTCATTTATTAAACTGACAAATAATAATTGCTCAGAATATTTTACCAGTCATTGTTTATCTAAAATACTTAAATTAGATACTATAAAAGTAGAGCAAAATAATAGCTTTTTAGATAAATTTAAACAAAAATTAACTCATTTAAATAAAGTTCTGAATCAATCAGAAACTCAATCCCTGAAGTTAGGTAATCTCCTCCTAGAAAAGATAGTAAAAAAGATAACAAAAATTGTCTTGATTTGTCCATCTCAATGGAATGAAAAGGATCGTTGTTTACTGAAAAATAGTATCTTAGAAACCCTAATTATTAGTAAATCAAAGGGTATTATCTGGATTCCTAAACCAATGGCTTTAACCTTAAGTTATGCACCTCAAAAACCCTCTGATACTTCATCATTTTATTTGCTATTTGACCTCACAGAAACCATGACAGAATTATCACTGATTGATATATCTCAAGGAAGTTCTGGCATAGTGACTCAAGGGTTTTCTTATGGAACAAAAGGGATAGATCAAGATATTCTCTGTCAATTAATTTATCCTCAATGGTATGAACAAATAACCACAATTATTGTCCCTCTTGCCCAGCCATTTCCTAACCCGGGAATGGCAGATTTATTAACTAGAGAATCCTTAAATAAACAGCTAGAAAATTATCCCTTGGGAACGGCTTTATTAGAAGCTTCTCAATTAACAAGATTGATATTGCAACAACAAGAAACATTCGCTTCTACTATTATGCAAAAATCTTGGTCTGTTCATCGTCAAGCTCTGAGTGAGAAAGTAATTAAACCCTGGATACAACAGATAGATCAAAAGCTGAAACTATTGTTATCTCAGGGAAAAAAGTCTCCTAATTATATTACTAAAATTATTGTCTCAGGAGAAGCAAGCGCCTCAGTTAATTATGATTTATTTCCTTGGTTAACTGAATTATTTCCTGATGCTACTTTAATAGCAGCAGAAGAGCAGGGAAAAGATGAACTCATCTTTCAAGGCTTGGGTCATTTACTTACCAATAATTCTTAGGATAATTTAGTTATAGGTAAGGCCTTGTAATTACATATTCATGCTATTTTTGTCCAAAGTCCAATTCATAACCATTCCCTATTCCTAAAAAGCCCTATTCTCCTCACATTTGCTTTTGAGCAGACATCTATGGACCCTTATATCAAGATTTCCAGACATTAATGAGCAACGACAATGAATCTTAATGTTTTCTTTGTATATAGGTCTTTTCGATGCCCTAAAACTCAGTATAGTGTCCCGGTAAAAAAATAAATAAAAATATGTTATTATGAATCTGGAAAGTATGATGGTCATGTTGTGACTATATAGGCTAAACCAAAGAAAAAGCCTTAGAAAAGATTAAGGATGCAATTGAAAAGGTAGGCTTTCCAATTATTAGACAGGGGAACGATATTACCATGACCAATAGGGGGCTTATTATTGTGATTCCTAGAGCTAATCTAGTTAATGCCTATACAATGCTGAAATTGTTAACAATGCTGAATTAACCAATAAATAAAGTAAAACAGACAAAAAATGACCATTAACGATATTTCCCCACTCTCTGAAACTCAACCCACCAAACCCTTACCTAAAGTAAAGTTATTGACCATGTTTCGGTTAGGATTATTCCAAATGGGACTAGGGATCATGTCCTTATTAACCCTGGGAGTCCTCAACCGGATTATGATTGATGAATTGACTGTACTACCCTGGATCGCAGCAACGGCGATCGCCATGTATCAGTTTGTCAGTCCCGCGCGGGTATGGTTTGGGCAAATGTCAGACACCAAGCCCATCAAAGGTTATCATCGCACAGGTTATGTTTGGATAGGAGCCATATTATTTACAACTCTCTCTTTTATTGCGCTACAGATAGTTTGGCAACTGGGAAATAGTATCCAAGCTACGGGGTGGAGTTGGATGAGTTATGGTTGGGCAATTTTTTTGGGGTGTATTTTTGGCTGTTATGGGTTAGCCCTCAGCATGAGTTCAACCCCTTTTGCTGCTTTATTAGTAGATGTTTCTGATGATGATAATCGATCGCAGTTAATTGGTATTGTCTGGTCGATGTTAATGGTAGGCATTGTGGTAGGTGCCATCGTTGGCTCCCAATTACTGAATACCCCAGAAATTTGTGGCACAGAGATTTTGTCCTATGATCCGACACAAACGGCAAAAACCGTTAATATTGCCACCCTTCAAGGGACAGTTAACCCCGTCTTTATAATTATGCCGGCCCTTGTTTTAGGAATGTGCTTTCTGGCCACCTGGGGAGTAGAGTCCCGTTATTCTCGTTTTTCTGTGCGATCGCAGACGGTGCAACGGGAAGATCAAATTGGTTTAAAAGATGCTTTAAGTGTTTTAACAGCCAGTCGTCAAACGGGACTATTTTTTAGCTTTATTTTGATATTAACCCTGAGTTTATTCATGCAGGATGCTGTCATGGAACCCTACGGGGGCGAAGTGTTTGGGATGTGTATTTCCGAAACAACGAAATTAAACGCCTTTTTTGGCACGGGAACCCTTTTCGGTATTGCCTCAACAGGTTTCTTCGTAGTACCCCGTTTAGGGAAGCAACGCACCACAAAACTCGGTTGTATTATTGCAGTAGCCTGTTTTGCTCTTCTGGTTTTGGCCGGGGTTAGGTCGAGTCAAAGTTTACTAAAATCAGGGTTACTCTTTTTTGGGTTAGCATCAGGAATGATTACAGCCGGGGCCACCAGTTTAATGTTGGATTTGACCATAGCAGAAACCGCCGGAACCTTTATCGGTGCTTGGGGTTTAGCACAAGCTATGGCTAGGGGAATATCCACTGTTTTAGGGGGAACGGTGTTAAATTTTGGCAAGATTATCTTTACTGTTCCTGTTTTTTCCTATGGCTTAGTATTTCTCATTCAAGGAATAGGGATGTTAGTGGCTATTTGGTTATTGGGACGGGTCAATATTCGGGAATTTAGAGATAATGCCAAGTCTGCTATTTCCGTTGTTATGGAAGGGGACTTAGATGGATGATAGGTGAAAATTTATAATTAACGAGGGAAGTTAGGAATAAACTCCAAGAAAGTAGTTCACGCTTTATTCATCCAAAGCATGACAATAGTAGAAACATATTTGCGTCCCTTACTGAGATAATCCCATAAATTAAGCCCTGTTTTACTTTCCCCAGAAGTACGGGGAACACAAACATAGGGAACTTCCTTCATTTTATAATTCAATCTGGCAGCCCGACATAATAAATCAATACAATATTCCCCATAATCTCCTTGAAGGCGAATTTTTTGTAAAACTTCCGAACGAGCAGCAATGAACCCACTGGTGTAGTCATGAACTTTGCGCCCCAGTAACAACATGGCAAAGTTATTGATAATCCAACTTAACACCCGTGCCATTAAACCATGAGCCACATCAGTTCCCCCTTTAACCCAACGAGAGCCAGCTACCACATCAGCTCCCTCTTCCTTAATGGCTGCCACTAATTTTGGCACATCTTCAGGGGGCATAGAAAGATCACAATCCATCCATGTAATAATATCTGCCTTATAGGTTTGTATGGCCTCATCAATACCCCGTTGAATAGCTGAGGTTAAACCCTTTTCTTGAAGACGACGCACTAAAGCAATACCAGACTTAACGTCTTTTTCCCCAGGGGCGTAGGGCGCATCAGCAGCCATTTCTGCTACTATTTTCCAGGTTTCATCAGGGGAGTCATCATCGACCACCAACACTAGGTAAGGAGGGGGAACGCTGGCAATGAGACGCTCAATTAAGTCGGTAATATTACCCCGTTCGTTAAAGGTGGGTAATATGGTGCAAACCAGGGTATTGTCGTCAACCTTAGTCATGGGTGTAGTTTTGGAGAAAGATATCTCAATATCATTTAAGATCACAAAGTATTCTAACTCAGAATGGCTCTAAGACTCTGAGTTAAGAATAGATATAAGTTTGAGGTTCTGTGTCTGGGGAAATTTTGGGCAACATTAATAGATAACGATAACCCGACTCTGGGGAACCTTGAACCATAATTCTGCCCCCATGATTTTCGATCAAGTAACAACTCAATAGTAAGCCCAATAATTCTTGGGAATTCTTGGTAGGAAGTTGATTCGGTTGCTCTCCATAAATCATTTTTTCTAAGGAAGACGCAGACAAAACATAATCATTGACAGTGGAAGTTGAAGCTTCACTCTGATACAAGGAATTTAAGGAATTATGAAGTTGGGGCAATTTCTGCTGAGTTGCTGAAGGATGGCAATTTACCTGGGGGAAACAGTCCCCGAACCAGGGGTGAGACACCCAAACCGCCATATTAAGGGTTTTACTACGACGGGAGACATGAATGCGAATTTCTCCTCCCACCTCTCCTGATTCTAAAATGCTAATGACCAAATAATATAAGGCTTGTCCTACAATTCCTTTATCTAATAACCAAATGCGTTTTCCAGGTTCGACGGATAAGCGTAGGGTTTGCTGTTTTTGATTGACCACTTCCCCCAGACTATTAATGGTCTGCTGGGCAAGCATTTCAATATTGACAGGGTTTAATTGTAACTGGTTATGGTTATTATTGGATATCCCTAATTTGAGAATTTCCTTGACCAAAGAGTTCATCTTTTGGCCGCTATTATGAATAATCTTTAAATATTCTTTTTGCTTGTGAGTTAATGAACCAAAAACTCCCCCCTGTAAAACACTAGACATTCCAATGACTGAGGTTAAGGGAGTGCGAAATTCCTCCATCAACTGTCGTAATAATTGAAGTTTAAGGCTATTAATGGAAGCAGAGCCTGATGATGCCCAAGTAGCATCATTTCTCTCAGATGTTTGCGGGTTAGATGGGGTTACATTTAACCATTCATCATCTTGATGGGGGCGGGTTTTAAGCAGATGATTTCTTTCAAATTCTCGTAGACACCAACGGGCCGTTAAAGCCAGAAATTCCACATCTCTGGGAGTAAATTGACGGGGAACTAAATCCATTACTGCAAGGGTTCCTAGACATTCCCCTTCAGCAGTAATGAGAGGTGTCCCTAAAAATGCCCGAATTCCATAATGCTGTACTAATGAACTTCTAGCAAAGACAACATCTTGAAGAGTATCATTAATGATTAAAGGCTGCTGACTATCAACCACATAGGTGCTAAATGCGTCTTGACGGGAGATTCTACGGGTTGAGGCTAAATTGTTCATCAGCCCTAATCTTGAAAGACCTACAGCTGATTTTAACCATAGATGATCTTGAACCATTGTCCCTAAAATACAAATGGGAGCTTCGATGAAACGGGCAGCAGTTTGGGTGGCCTCGTCGAATATGGGAATAGTTTCCGTATCCAATAGTCCCAAATGTTTTAAGGTTTTGACTCGCTGTTGTTCTCGGACTGCTGGGGTTAACCCATCCAAACGACAAAAGAGACCATTAGTTGAGTTGAACATATTACTAATATTTACCCCTAAATTTACTGCTTGCACTTGCATCACAAAATCCCACTGAATTAAGGTTTAGAGAAACTACGCAAAAATAACCAAAACTTAAGGTAAATACCAAAACTTAAGGTAAATAAATGTTTACCGGGGAGCATCCCATTTTTGTAAGAGCATAACCAAAGTCACGACAGACAAGGGTTTCAGCCATCCAAAAACGGTTAACGTGCAAAAATGGGATGCTCCCTGTTTACCTCTGCTAGTAGCTAACCTGCTCGAGCTTTTTTCTTGTTTTTTTGCTAGTCTTAAAGTTCCCAAAAATTTATGTTTAAGAACATATTGTTCAACCTGAGTTCGGTGTTAGGAGTTAAAATTAGTTGACCCAAACAAAGAGCTTCCAAGATATGGCTCTCTATTGGGGAACGCACCACCCCAACCGGAATCTGCGGTGGGTTACGCTGTCGCGCTTCCCACTCTACAATAGCCCCATGAGATATGATCGATAATGGGCTTTAAACTTTAAAAATATTATGAATCCGACTGATCGACAAGCTCAAGGATTGTATCGCTTATGTTATCGTTTAACCAATGCTATTTATCCTCAATGGCAATATCGAAATATAGAACTGGTAAGAATTGATGAAAGAACGGGGAATTTGTATGTATTGGCTGGAGAATTAGACTTTGAAATCAAACCATCTGGAGGATACGAACCATGAAACCAATTAAATATGAGGCTTTGAGCTTAAATGAACTCAGACAATATGTATTAACTCATCGAGAAGATACTAAGGCTTTTTATACCTACATTGATCGTTCAAAAAGCGAGGGAAAAATGATTACCGTTGATTTAGAAGATAATCATTGGGAAGAGAAAATAACAGAACGAATACAAAAAGGATAAATGTGATCGCCTCGTAGGTGCGTTCCTTAAAACCATTGCAACTTCGACATTACCCTATATTTGGGAACACACCACCCCTACCATTCATTGGTTTGATCGTGTTACACTTGCGACGCAAAAGATGAAATAGTGACGTTCTCCCTCCGTTAACGCTACCGCGTATAAAGGGGGCTTCTAAAACACGGACAATTGCATATACTCAGTTCTAGAAGTTTCCTGTTTCACAGGCTGTATTTCTTGACCCTCGCATAAGTAAATTTATTGCTAATTTAAAAACTGTTTCTGAAATTAATGAAGGGATAAATCGTTATGCTTACAAAAAAGGAATCTTTGTGATTAAACCGTCTGGAGATAGTCTAAGGATTATTAATGATGAGGATTTTCAACCCATAACTTGGTAGCAAGTTATATTAGTTGTAGAATTTTTTGAGAGTATAAGTCACTGAAACACACAACCAGATTCTTCCGTCTTCTAATTACAATATCAAACATAATTGATTTCTAGCAGATTCTGAAATAACTGGTCATCAGTAATCAAATCATTGATAATGAATAAAATTAATAAATTTCTAAATTAAACTTATGTGTGGAATAGTTGGCTATATTGGTACTCAAACAGCAACCGAGGTATTAATCGGCGGTTTAGAACGATTAGAATACAGAGGCTATGATTCAGCCGGTATTGCTACAGTTTTAGAAGGCAATATACACTGTACTAGAGCCAAAGGTAAACTGTATAACCTAAAGGAAAAATTAGACCGAGAGGTTAACCCCTCTCAAATGGGTATCGGCCACACTCGTTGGGCCACCCACGGAAAACCCGAAGAACATAACGCCCATCCTCATAGTGATAATAGCAAACGAATCGCTGTTGTCCAAAATGGCATCATTGAAAACCATCAAGACTTACGGGAAGAATTAATTAATAACGGGTGTCAATTTACTTCAGAAACTGATACAGAGGTTATTCCCCATTTAATCGCTCAATATCTCCCTGAAACCTCTGATTATAATGACTTTCTAGAGGCGGTACAAAAAGCCATTCATCGTCTCAATGGTTCCTTTGCGATCGCCGTTATTTGTGCCGACTATCCTGATGAGATTATTGTGGCACGAAATCAAGCCCCCTTAATTATCGGCTTTGGCCAAGGGGAATTTTTCTGCGCCTCTGATGTGACTGCGGTAGTACCTCATACCAATGCGGTTTTGTCGCTGGAAAACGGCGAAATTGCCCGTTTAACCCCCCTAGGCGTAGAAGTTTACGATTTCAACCTCAAACGTCTCAGAAAGCTGCCTCGTACCCTTGATTGGAATCTTACCACTGTTGAGAAACAAGGGTTTCGTCACTTTATGCTCAAAGAAATTTATGAGCAACCTTCGGTGATCAGAAGTTGTTTAGAAACCTATCTTAATCCTAGCTGGAATACTAAGGGTGAGGGGGAAAATAGTCCCATTGATTTAGGGTTAGCAGCAGAACTTTGTGACAATGTAGATTATATACAAATTGTTGCCTGTGGTACCAGTTGGAATGCAAGTATGGTAGGGAAATATTTACTGGAACAATTAGCTGGTATTCCTACTATGGTACAGTATGCCTCAGAGTTCCGTTATTCTCCGGCACCCATGTTAGCCAATACCTTAACTATCGGGGTAACACAGTCAGGGGAAACGGCGGATACTTTAGCTGCATTAGAGATGGAAAAACAACGAAGAATGGGCTTAGAATTTCCTGACGATGCGAGAATTTTAGGCATTACTAACCGTCCCGAAAGTACCCTTGCTCATATGGTAGATCGTATCATAAATACCCAAGCAGGAATTGAAATTGGGGTAGCGGCAACTAAGAGTTTTACCGCGCAATTAATGGGCTTTTATTTCTTAGCTTTAGAGTTAGCTTATCGCCGGAAAAGTTTTAGTTTAGAAAAGTTTAAATCCTTAGTAACAGGTTTAAGAGAATTACCTAATCAAATAGAACAAATTATAGAAAAGCAAGGGGAAAAAATAGAAGAATTAGCACACGAATTTACCGAAACTCAAGACTTTATTTTCTTAGGAAGAGGGATCAATTTTCCCATTGCCTTAGAGGGGGCTTTGAAATTAAAAGAAATCAGTTACATTCATGCTGAAGGGTATCCCGCGGGAGAGATGAAACATGGACCAATTGCTTTATTAGATGTCAAAGTTCCGGTAGTTGCGATCGCTATGCCGGGAAATGTTCATGATAAAGTATTATCTAATGCTCAAGAAGCAAAAGCGAGGGATGCAAGATTAATTGGGGTGACACCTATTGACGATACAGAAGCAAGATCAACCTTTAATGATCTGTTATTTGTTCCCCATGTGGATGAATTATTATCTCCTATTATGGCAGTCATTCCCTTACAATTATTAGCCTATCATATTGCAGCAAGACGCGGTTTAGACGTGGATCAACCTCGTAATTTAGCCAAGAGTGTTACGGTGGAATAATTGTGAGTTTTGAGTTGAAAAACAAAATTTTTGTGGGTGTATAAATCTTAGCCATACATCCCCAAGAACTGTCTTTAGGTGTGAAAAATTGTAAGATTTATATTAAAATTGGATCAGGTATCCTAACTCCTCAGTTTACTTCATCACCTTATATGGATAGATTCTTAAAGTCTTTACAGGGAAAAAAAGGGCAAGAACTTGAAACAATTGGATCTGATATCTTCAAAAAGATTGGATTAAAGTGTATTACTATAATAGATAAACATAAGCGTCAAATTCCGATTAAGCAGATCAAACCCGATTATACAGGGACGAGTGATGATAATATTGAAATTGACTACTTTATACCAGAAGGTAAAGTATGTTTAATTGGTGAAATAACGGGAAGAAATGATGAAAGTAATATCAGAAAAAAATATCAAAAATTTCTTAATGCCATTAATATCATTAAAAGTATAAAATGGTCAGATGAACTATGTAAACAAATAGGAATTACACAAGCAGATGCTAGAAATTTTAGGGATATAGAGACAATGAAGGGATTTTTTATTACTACAACTAAAGAAAAATCAAATATTAATTTATCAATTGTAGACGATATAGCTATATTTTATCAATCTGATTTTGTAAGACTACATGAATATGCTGAAAGTATAGGTGAATGGACGAAAAATTATTTCTTAAATAGTTTTGGTATTGATCATAATAGAAACAATGCTTTGACAATTTATGAAAAGAATAATTCTTTAATTAGAAGTACTGATAGAAAAATTAGTAAAAAAGATATTCCTTTAGCAAATTTATATACATTTTCTGTATTCCCTTACGAACTATTAGATATAGCTCATGTCTATAGAAGAGATGAACTTCCATTATTACAAAATTCAACCTATAATTATCAAAGACCATTAGATCACAAAAAAATAGAAGAGATAAGAAATAATTTATTAACTGATCAAGATTTTATGTTTCCATCAAATATTTTAGTGATTTTATCTAAAGAATGTAAATATACTAAAGATGGAACAAATAATAGTTATTTATATATCCCTAGACAATATGGAAGTATCTCTATAATTGACGGTCAGCATAGATTATTTTCTTATGCTAATGGAAAAGTTAAAAAAACTATGACAAGCGATTGTAAGATTATGGTAACAGCAGTTGAATTTAAAACTGAAGCTCAATCACTAATACATGAATTTACTGCTAAAGTCTTTATAGAAATTAATATTAATCAAACAAAAGTAGAAATCAGTCATCTTGATAAAATTGCTTATGAATTAGGAAGTGATGATCCAAAAGTAATCGCTACAAAAATTATTGTTAGTTTAAATCAACGAAACAAATTTAGTAAATTTTTTGATATAAAATCAGATAAATTAAGTCAAGGTATTATTGAAGCTAAAACAATCATTAATGAAATTAAGATAATAACAAATATAAAAAAAATAAAACAGCTTGAAAATGCAAGAACTTACAAAAACAAACATAAAAAATCTAGTTATGAAAAACTGTTTGCTACTGAAATAACCAAATTATCTAACAGAGAAGTATTAGTTGAAAAGGTAATTATTCTTTTTGAACGTTACTTTAATGAAATTTTTTCTATCTTCAAACATGACAAACCGAAAAATAAAAATGAACCAAAAAGTTCTTTTTTATACTCAAATTTTTGGGGTGGTTGGATAAAGTTGCTAGTTATATTTACAGAGGAAGGATTAGATTGGAGTTCAATTAAAAAAGAGCTTGAGAATATAAAACAGAATGTTATGATTTTGCGTAACATTAATGATTATAATTCACCATTATTTAAAGCAGATGATCCTACTATTCCATCTAGTGATAGAGCCACAAAAACCAGTAAATTTTTAAATCAAAATCGTCAACAACCAGTTTCTATTCAAGATATAAGTTAGAGGACTATGATTAGGATTAGTTATAAATAGATTAATCGACAAAAAACAGCCTTATTAATGAATGATTAAATTTAATGCCAAAGAAAATAAGAGAGCTTAAATCAATGTTACTCAAGGCAGGATTTAGCTATCGCTCTGGTAAAGGAAGTCACACCGTTTGGAGTCATCCCCTTTTACCCTACAGTTTAACTCTTTCAGGGAAAGATGGTGCTGATGCCGATCGCTATCAGGAAAAAGATGTAAAAAATGCACTCAAAGATTTAGACAATTTACAGGAGTAAATCAATGAACTATCAATACAGTATTATTATTCAATGGTCAGATGAGGATCAAAAATATATCGTTAGCTTACCTGAATTTGGTCCTTATGCTCATACTCATGGTAATAGTTATGAGGAAGCTTTAAAAAATGGTCAAGAAGTGTTAGAACTTTTAATCGAAGATTATCAAGCTAGAAATATACCTTTGCCTAAACTAAGTAATCTTAAAATAACGGTTGAAGTTTAATAATTTTATCTTTTTCTATCAGAGTGATCGCAATTTAATGAATATGTAAAGGATCAATATCAATTTTCAAACTAACCGAAGAAGGACATAATTTATACCAAGCTTTCATGTCAGGGATAATAACTTTAGCATCGGGTAAAAATTTTAGTAAAATTTGCCATCGATAACGTTTTGCTACTCTCATAATACTAGCAGGAGCCGGTCCCAAAATTTCACAATCTAATCCTAAACTCTCCTGTAAAAATTCTCCTACAACCTCAGCAGTATTTTGAACTTCTATAGCATCTAATCCACTTAATTGCACTAAAATTAACCGTCCATAAGGTGGAAAATTCAACTCTTCTCTTCGGGGTAATTCTTCATTGATAAAACGATGATAATCATGTTTTTTAACTGCTTGAATTACTGAATGTTCAGGGGAATAAGTTTGTATGATAACTTGTCCTGGTTCCTCACCTCTTCCTGCTCTTCCTGCAACTTGTGTTAAGGTTTGAAAAGCTCTCTCTGCAGCACGATAATCAGATAAGTGTAATAACCCATCAGCAGAGACAACACCTACTAAAGTAACTTGGGCTAAATCTAACCCTTTGGTTAGCATTTGTGTCCCCACTAAAATATCAGCTTCACCCCGCGAAAATTGGTTCAAAAAGCGACGATGAGAACCCTTATAACGGGTGGTATCACTATCAAATCTTAAGGGCTTTAATTCAGGAAATTCTTGCTCTAATGCTTGGGTTACTTTTTGAGTTCCACTGCCAAAGAATTTAAAATAAGGTGAGTTACATTCAGGACATTTCGGGGGTTGAAGTTGAGTATGGTTGCAATAATGACACCTTAATAATTCTGTAGCTCCCTCATGGGTATAATGATAGGATAAAGACACATCACAATCAGGACATTCCATCACATAACCACAACTTC
>JAAUYB010122579.1_pt1 | contig 24413 bp, 22 predicted proteins | sample 7278071 | NCBI WGS metagenome assembly JAAUYB01 (sample SAMN14350121, study PRJNA611818) | marine sediment metagenome | isolation source: surface marine sediment (1.8m) | place: French Polynesia: Moorea | collected 2018-08 | reverse complement strand
TCGCTTTTCTTACTTTCAAACAATTACCGCCACCCTCAAACAATTATCAGACCAGATGGTGGTTGCCCCTGAACGCTATACAGGCATGAAACTCCCTGAAAATGCCCTCAATGGGGATAAGTCTTCCTGGCTAACCCGAGAAAATCCGTTGACTCCTTCTTCTTTATCCCTTCCTGCCGAGACAACTGATTTTGATTCGTTGGAAATGGATTCCTATGGCACTGTTTATTCTATCGTGCAGAGTTTACTCGAAGAAATGATGCAATTAGAGGAATCAGTGGATGATATTGTGCTGTTTGCTCGTTCTTCTAATCAAACCCTAGAACAACAAAGACAAATGCTTACCTTACTTCGAGACGAATTAATGTGGGCCAGAATGCTACCGTTAGGAGAAGTGTTAAACCGCTTCCCCAGAGTCTTACGGGATTTATCCAATAAGTACAATAAACCAGTTAAATTAAAGCTAACCGGTACCTCTGTTTTAGTGGATAAAGCAGCCTTAGAAAAATTATACGATCCCCTGCAACATCTCCTCAGAAACGGCTTTGATCACGGCATTGAACCGCCCGAAATTCGTCGTAAATTGGGCAAACCCGAACAAGGACAAATCGAAATTCAAGCGTATCACCAAGGCAACCAAACCATCATCGAAATGCACGACGACGGCGGGGGCTTGGATTTGGAAAAAATTGCCAAAAAAGCCATCGAAGCAGGGTTAGTGACCCCAGAACAGGTTGCTGTGATGACAAAAGAAGCCCTGGAACATCTTATTTTTGAACCCGGATTTTCTACGGCAGCCCAAGTGAGTGAATTGTCGGGCCGTGGGGTGGGGTTAGATGTGGTTAGAGAACAGTTAAATGCTCTCAAAGGCAGCGTCTCTGTCAGTTCTATTTCTGGCCAAGGAACGACCTTTACCCTGCGTTTACCCCTTACCCTGACCATTGCCAAACTGTTAGTCTGTTTAGTTCAACAGGAAAACCATCACCAAACCACCACCATTGCCCTCCCCTCTGATAGCATCGAAGAAATTATTATGCCAGAACCCGAACAAATTAAAACCTCAGGGGAACAACGGTTTTTAGCCTGGCAAAAACAAATTATTCCCATCTATCCCGTACGTCATCTACTGGACTATCGTAGTCCTTTTCCTGAAGGGTTTACCTCTCAATTACTCCAAGGCATTCCCACCCCCGATCATTGGGGTTCTCCCTTACTGATTTTACGACGGGGAGACCGTTTATACGCCCTGGAAGTGAGTCGTTTGGTCACGGAACAAGAATTAGTGATTAAACCCTTTGGTAAAGCCATCGCCTCCCCTGCTTATACCTACGGTTGTACCATCTTAGGGGATGGCACCTTAATTCCGGTGATCAATGGCAGCACCTTACTCGAAGAATGTGTTGATTCCTACGAATCTTCAGGCAAAGCAGCCGGTATTGTGGTCGAAGAGGACAGAGATGACGCTTCCCCTCCGGTGTCCATGGTGCAAAATCCCACCATTTTAGTGGTGGATGACTCAGCAGCCCTACGGCGAACCCTCGCTTTAACCCTACAAAAATCCGGGTATCGGGTCATACAAGCCAGAGATGGTCGAGAAGCTCTCGATAAACTACAACAGACCACAGGGGTTCAACTGGTGATTTGTGACGTGGAAATGCCCAATATGAATGGGTTTGAATTTTTGGGCCAACGCCGTCGTGACCCCGAATTAATGAAAATTCCCGTGGCGATGTTAACCTCTCGTAGCAGTGAAAAGCACCGTCAGTTAGCCACCCATTTAGGGTCCAGTGCTTATTTTACCAAACCCTATATTGAACAACAGTTCCTCGAAACCATTAAAAATATGATTGTCACTTAATTCCCAAGGTAAAACACTATGGCTACTCCAACCACTTCTTATGACACGAATGCACTTAACACCTATACAAGCCAAGGGGAAACCGGTCCTCGTAAATTGTTGATTTTTCAAACAGGAACCCTTGAGTTGGCCTTACCCATCGAATCGGTGAAAAAGATTACTCACTATACCCCCCTACAAGGGAGTGGTACGACGGCGGTGGGATTGATTCATGTGGATGACAGGGAAATCACAGCTATCGATCTTCATAAACGTCTGTTTAGAGTTCCCCAGCCTTCCCGAGAAGAGCGACAATTCCTGATCTTAGCTAAGAACAGTATTGAGGAATTATTTGGCATTGTAGTGCCTGAAACTCCTTCTTTACTGGAATTACCCCTCAGTCAGATTCGTAGGTTACCTGAGTCCTATCGCCATGGGGATACGTTAGAAATAGCCAGTCATGTCACCAGAGTGCCACATAACGATCAATTATCAACTATCTTTATTTTGGATGTTGATCGCTTAGTTCCACCGATGGGGATGGGGGACTTTGTCTTTTAAGCCATCAACCAATCAACAACGATTTGATCTATCCTAAAATCTGAAGGATATGTGTGTGGTGTGAGGAAAACAATGGTAAAACGTCAAAAGGGATTCCCACAATCCCGAAACATCCCATTCAAGTTACCCTTGTTAGCTTCAATTTTTTACAGTTGTTCTCAGGGAATGGTCGGTTGGACTCTAATTCAAGGGTGCTTACCCCCCCCTAGTCTGGCTCAAGAGGTGACTCAACCAACCCAAGAGATTCCTGAGTCGCCCGGAGATGTTCCCCCAGGAAATAATCGACCCCCTCTGTTTGATGTGAGAACCTCGGAGCAGTTTAATCTTTATCGTTTAGCCATTGGTGATGGGGTAAGTGTTAGCGTTCTCGACTTTCCTGAGTTTAATTTTGCAGGAGCGATCGATCCTGAAGGGAAAATTCGGGTTCCCTTTTTAGGGGAAATCTCCATTGTTGGACTCACTTTAGATGAAGTAGAAACAAAAGTGGCCTACGAACTGGGCCAACGTTATCTACAAGAACCACCAGAAGTGATTGCTGTTTTGGCAAGCCCCCGTCCCGTACAGTTAACCATTTTAGGGGAAGTGAGTCGTCCTGGTTATTACTTTTTTGGGCCAGGAATTACCCTCAATAACGTGATTACAGGGGTAGGAGGCAGTACCCCAGAGGCTGACTTACGCTCTGTTATTATTCGTCGTCCCTTAGTGGATGGAACGGTACTCGAAGAACGGGTCGATCTATATACCCCCTTAATTGAAGGAACCCGCTTACCCTCATTTCGCTTACAGGGGGGGGATACGGTCATTGTTTCTAAGTTAGATCCAGGACAAAAAGACTATGATCGTACCTTAATTGCTAAAACGAATTTGGCGCAACCCACGATTATCGTCCGTGTTCTCGTACCCATTAACCCCATCGGGTTAGCGGTTCGTAATTTAACACTTGCCAATGGTAGTACCTTTATAGACGCAGTGGCAGCGTTACCTCCCAATGTCCCCCTGATTACGAGAGAAGAAGTAACCCTACTGAGATTTGATCCAGAACAAGGCAAAGTTGTTACACAGGGATTAAACCCCATTAAAACGGTAGAAAATCTGGATGTTACTCAATATGTCACCCTACAAAATGAAGATGTTATTATTGTCAGTCGTACCCTATTAGGGAAAGTCTTGGCCGCTTTCCGAGTCATCACTCAACCGATTCGAGATGTGTTAGGCTTAAGTAACTTTATTATTAGCTTACCCAACAATAGCCTCTTTAATGGTGGTGGTGGTGGTCGTGGTAACAATAACTTTAGATTTTAAGCAGCCAGACACAAATGGAAACAACCGAACTGAAACGAGAAATTGAATTGATTGGGTCGCGCCTGGGGCAAACCCAGGACTACCTTTGACTTACCGGCCTTGAAAGCAGGGATTCAAAACCTGGAAAATACGGCAGCACAACCGCAGTTTTGGGATGATCCTGAAACGGCACAAACCACCCTGCAAGAATTAAACGATCTTAAATCCCAATTAGAACAGTATCAACAATGGTGCCATCAATTAGATGATACTAAGGCGATCGCTGAATTATTGGAATTGGAAGACGATACCACCCTCCGTCAAGAGGCCCAAGCGAACATCATTGAACTTAACCATAATCTCGATCGCTGGGAGTTACAACAATTATTATCGGGGATTTATGATACCAAGGGGGCGGTATTAGCCATTAATGCCGGTGCCGGGGGAACGGATGCTCAAGACTGGGCGCAAATGTTACTGAGAATGTACACCCGTTGGGGAGAACAACAGGGCTACAAAGTCCATTTAACGGAACTGTCGGAAGGGGATGAGGCAGGTCTTAAATCAGCGACGTTAGAAATAGAAGGCCGTTATGCGTTTGGCTATTTAAAGGGAGAAAAAGGAACCCACCGACTGGTAAGAATTTCTCCGTTTAATGCCAATGGCAAACGTCAAACCAGTTTCGCTGGGGTTGAAGTGATGCCGATGTTAGAAGAAGATGATCTTAAGGTAGACATCCCCGATAAAGATTTAGACATCAGTACCTCTCGTTCTGGAGGCAAGGGGGGACAAAATGTCAATAAGGTGGAAACGGCTGTCCGTATTGTCCATCTTCCCACAGGTCTTGCCGTTCGTTGTACCCAAGAACGTTCCCAACTGCAAAATAAAGAAAAAGCCCTCGCCTTATTAAAAGCAAAATTATTAATTATTGCTCAAGAACAACGGGCCCAAGAAATTGCAGAAATTCGAGGGGATATGGTAGAAGCAGCTTGGGGGAACCAAATTCGTAATTATGTTTTCCATCCTTATCAAATGGTGAAAGATTTACGAACTAATGTGGAAACCACGGATATTAATGGGGTGATGGATGGTAATTTAGATTCCTTTATCGAAGCTTATCTACGCTATGATACGGCTGCTACAGAGTAGATCAACACAGAAATAAACGCCTCAATTAATATTAGAAATGAAGCCTGACTGATTCTGTGGGTAACAATGTCTCATCGTGAGTTGGGACGATGTCACCAGATTGCGATTGAGAATCAACCCACTGATGGTAATCTTGCGATAATTGGTTAAGAAGACGGTTTTTAATGCGATTAAGAACCCCTCTTAACAAACTATTTCCTGTTACTTTGAGCAAAGGTTCTGGTGTTAACCGTAAGGCCGGAGGTAAATCTACTTCCACCGTTAAATTTGCTTTTCCTTGTAAATAGGTTTTTCCTTCTTTTTCTTGAGGACAAAGTTTTCCTTTCAGGGTTAAAGAAAAACGATCATTAATATAATCAATTCCTCGAATGTCACAATCTTGAGATCGTAAAAAAACCGTTCCTTTACTATCAGACCAAACCCCCAAAATGACCGTAGGTTGAAAATGATAAATATCCATAAAATTCAAAGGCCGCATTTTCAGACGAAACTCATGATCTGATAATGGTTCCATTAACTTGGGATCAGCGATCGCCTTGACTAAGCGTCGAGGCTGTCTGAGATAATGGTGGACGGGTATCGGTGTCTGTTTAACCGGCAAAGTAAGGGATTCAGACGCTTGGAAGCGAATCAGGTAAGAAAAATTTTGATCAAGCATTGAGACTTTTATAGAGGAAAATCAGCTAAATCTATAATTTTGATTAAGAAGCCATTCTAACACCCCTAGACTTAAGGGGTCTACGGGTTAATGGCAAGGAATGCTATATTAAAGGGCGCAGAGACTAATCGCGATCGCCTCTTGAAGAAAATATGTTTGGTTTTTTGTCTTCTCTTAAACGTCCTCTGAACAAGAACCTAAGAAATTTAACCTTAGGTACTTTGGCAGCTATTGTGACTGTACTCCCTGTTTATGCCCAGTCAAGACTCATTTTTATTTACCCACCGATTAACTTATCTTTGGGGGTTGATTCGTTAGAACTGTTTGCTAATGAAGGGGTGGTTAATAATGAATTAGCCTATTACATGAATTTAGCAGGGGTCAATGAAGAACAAAAACAGGCCTTTCGAGAAGCTTTACTGAAAAAAGCCGATCTCAACCCGGTAGAACTCTCTCGTTTCTTCAATAGTCCCATGGGAGAAGAATTATTAAATCGTGTGGGTCGCTTATTCTCTATTCAAGGGGGACGCAATGGCAAATATCCCCTCAGAGGAGCGATGGTTCAAGCTGCTTTTGACCAAGAAGAAGGGTTAACCTTACTGAATTTTTTGCGTTATTTGCCGGTTAATATGCAGTTTAACCTGGAAGAAATCCTCAAAGCTGCCACTTATTTAGAACTGTTAGGACAGGGAACTAATGCTGTTGTTGCTGAAATGAAATCGATTTCGGCCCAAACTAGACAACAGGAGAACGTTCCTGACTTCAGCAGTATCAGAGATATTCGCCAACGAGGAGATTATGGGGTTGCCCCTTCCCGTAGACTCAGATTATTTGATGAAAGTCGTCAACGAGAGTTTGAGGTTTTATTGGTACAACCCCAAAGATGGCGAGAGGGTAAAATCCCTGTGATTGTTTTTTCCCATGGTTTAGCCTCCCGTCCGGACGATTTTGAAGAGGATGCACAACAGTTAGCGTCTTATGGTTACGTGGTGGCTTTACCTCAACATCCAGGTAGCGATTTTAATCAGCTTCAAGAAATGTTACAAGGCTTTTCTCGGGAGATTGTTAAAGTTGATGAATATGTTAATCGTCCTCAAGATGTTAGTTATGTGATCGATGAGTTAGAACGACGTAATAGGGGAGAGTTTGAGGGACGCTTAGACCTGGATAATGTGGGGGTGATGGGCCATTCTTTTGGGGGATATACTGCGTTAGCTTTAGCTGGTGCCAAGCTAGATTTTGACACCCTAGAAGCAATTTGTGGACGAGAACTATGGGGACCGAATTTATCTTTATTATTACAATGTCGAGCGTTAGAATTACCCCGAAACGCTTATAATTTTCGGGATGAACGAGTGACTTCTGCTTTGGTGATTAACCCTGTTACTAGCGCAGTCTTTGGGGCAAAAGGACTCTCTCAAGTCAAGGTTCCTGTTATGTTAGCAGCCGGCAGTAATGATCCGGCTACCCCTGCAGCCATTGAACAGTTACAAGCGTTTGTTTGGATTAATACGGATGACAAATACTTTGCTTTAGTGGAAGGACAAGCTCATGTTAACTTTTCTAAGTTGGATGCACAAATGACGGCGGTATTAGATTCTTTACCGGATTTAAAGCTTCCTAATCAAAAAGTGATTGATACTTATGGTAATGCTTTCTTAGTGGCTTTTGCTGAGGTTTATACTGCAAAAAATGAGCAGTTTCGTCCTTATCTAACCTCTAGCTATGCTAAGTATATTAGTCGAGAACCGAATCCGCTTCATCTAGTTCAAGATGATGCAGAAGTCCCCTTAAGTGAGTTATTTAATAGCAGAAAAACTGCAAGAATTCCAGCCATTTATCCCCGTAATATTATTCCTAATAATGAGTAATTTAAACCCTTGTGTCTACTTTATTGGTGCTGGACCCGGCGATCCTGATTTATTAACGTTAAAAGCCTATAAAATTATCACCCAAGCTGATGTTATTTTGTATGCTGATTCTCTAGTTCCTCAACAAATTTTACAAGATGTTCGTGATGATTGTGAGTTAATTCCAACTGGAAACAAAACCCTAGAAGCTATCATGAAAATTATGATTGATCGGGTTAAAAATCATCAATCTGTGGTGCGTCTTCATTCGGGGGATTTAACCCTTTATAGTGCCATTCATGAACAAATTTCTCTTCTTTTACAAGAAAATATTGAGTTTCAATTAATCCCTGGAATTAGTGCTTTCCAAGCAGCAGCAGCGAAAATAGGCACAGAATTGACCATTCCTGATTTAGTTCAGACTATTATTTTAACCCGTGTTAGTGGTAGTGCTTCCCAAGTTCCTGATGCTGAAAAATTGGAAAGTTTAGCAGCCCATCAAGCCAGTTTGTGTTTATATTTAGCTGCCCGTCATGTTAGAAAATCTCAGGAAAAATTATTACAATACTATCCTGCTGATACCTCAGTTGCTATTTGTTTTCGTATTGGTTGGCCCGATGAAAAAATACGGATTGTTCCTTTAGAAAAAATGGCAGAAGTGACAGAAGAAGAAAACTTAATTAGAACAACTTTATATTTAATTAGCCCTGCTTTAAATACCAATCAAAATTATCGTTCTCAATTGTATCATCCCCAACATAGTCATCTATTTAGACCTAATCAGTGACAAAGGTGGGCAATAAGAAAGTCTATCTTATCTTTTAGAAGAGGCAGGAGGGTTTTTAAGATTTAAGTTATCAATATTAAAAGGGGGGTATCTAAATCGGATGTGGTATCATTTAGACATTTCCCACCCTACAACCTGTCAAATGGTTAATTATTGACTATCAATTTTAGCTAAAATTTCGGTTGCTTCTGCACATAATGCTTCATGACAATGACCATTACTAGCAATTAAACAACCCCATTGACGCACATCGCCTCGGTTATAAATTAAGGGATCTCCGTTTTCATGGGTAAATTTTCCCCCTGCTTCGGTTAAGATTAATTCTGGTGCAGCAAAGTCCCAATCTTTGGCCGCAGATTTACCGGATAAAGAGATATAAATATCAGATGTTTTTTCTAATAAAGTTGAAATTTTTCCCCCAACACTACCCATATAAATGCGATCTTTTAAAGGTAACGCCTCGATTAAAGCCTGAAAGCGATCGTCTCTATGGGTGCGACTCACCACTAAATATAAGTCTTCTAATTTATTTCTTTGAGACACTTTAATGGGCGTAATTTTTCCATCGGCCGTTTCTACAAAAGTCCCATTTCCTTTACTCGCATAATAGATTTTTTGAGCTTCAGGAATGGCAACCACGGCCACCATGGGACGGCCTTGATAAGCTAAGGCAATATGTAAAGCATATTCTCCGGTTTTATCGATAAAATCTCTAGTCCCATCAAGGGGATCAATAATCCAAACCCAGTCATTAGCAATGGGTTCCATTCCCTTATGGGTTTCTTCACTCAAATAACCAAATTTGTCTTCAGGAAAAACCGCTTGTAATTTCTCTAAAATGTAATGGTTGGCAGCAATATCTGCAGCCGTAACCGGGCCATCTTTTTTATCTTCATTAACGTTTAAGTCCCCCTCTCCCTGATAATAAGAACTGAGGATTTTGGCGGCCCCCCAACCCACAGAACGGGTAATGGCTTCGATTTCTTCTAAATTTTGGGTTTGTGTCATGTCTAAGCGAGTCCCTCTATGATTGCACTGTCCTCATTTTAGGTCAGTTATGCCCCTTCTCAATCATATTTATCAGTTGATTTCTTCTACTGTTTCTACCTCGGAACTCTGAACGCATTGAGCATTATTTCCCCCTGTGACACCCGCCACCCTTCCTGTACCAATGGTGGCATCGATAGACCGTAAACCGATGATTTGATACTTATTCCCTTGCGCAATGGAACGACAGACAACGGTTTTATAGGTTCTATCGAACGGATCATAACTCACTGCGGCTGCATAATCGCGGGTTCCATATTTGTCGTTATCTTTACCTTTTGCTCCTTGCAACCCTCCCACGGTGAAACTATTAGTGAGATTCACAAAGACGATATAATGCTTTTCGTTACCTACCGGAACCTCTAGTTGCTCCGCACTCCGAGCAAAGGTGGCTTTTTCATTAAAATAGCCTTGTTGGGCGCGATTCATCGCCCCCATTAAACTTCTGGCCTCTGATTCTCTACTGCGTCCAATCATCCCCAACATTTGTGGCAAAGCGATCGCACTTAAAATCCCTAAAATAATCACCACAACCAATAATTCAATTAAAGTGAATCCTTGATTTTGTTTTTTTTGAGTTAACAACATTTTTCAACGTTTTTTTCTGCTCTCGACCAAAAAAATGTTTGGAGAATCCACGAACTTATTATAGGCTGTGGATTCGTCAAGTTACTTGATTTCTTCGGTGCTATCTCCGCATTCGGAAACGGCGTTAGGAACAGTGATCTGACCGGTGTTATTGGCAAGACCGGTCACGCTACCCACAACGGTTTTATTGTTGTTAGGATTTTGCTGTGCGTTTCCATGAAGGACGTATTGAGCGTCTTTCATCGCTTGGGAGTTATCAGCACGACAGACAACGGTAGAAAAGAGGCGGTTGAGAGGATCGTAGGTCACACCAGCCGCATAGTCACGGGTCCCGTTTTTCCCATTAGGACCTTTTCCGATATCGATTACCGCACCCGTATTGTCTCGATCAATACCAGTGGCCCCCATCCAACCCCTTTGGGGAACATTGGCAGGAGCAATTGCTGCTATATCGATAAAAATACCGTAGAATTTCTCGTTACCCACGGGAATTTCTAATTCATCTATGTTGCGAGCAAAGCGTCCTCTTTCGGCAAACGCACTTTGTTGGGCGCGAGTCATGGCACCCAGGGTGCTTTTAGCCTCAGATTCACGAGCTTTACCCACTTGTCCTAAGAGGTTGGGAAGGGCAATGGCCGCTAATACCCCAATAATAATAACAACAACTAATAATTCGATGAGGGTGAAACCTTTATCCCCTTTTTTGTTAGCAAGGGTTTTGAGCAGGTGGGCTTTAAAAGTGGTATTCATAGCTTTAAAACGAGTTCGGGAGCAGCGAGTTCACGGTTATCAATCACTAAGAATAAAAACAGGTGGCAACCGTAACGAACCACCTGAGATTATTATTTTAGGTTACGTAGGTATTAGTAAACCCTAGAGCCTACTTAACTTCTTCGGTGACGGCGTCATCACATTCAGCTAAAGTAGCAGCATTGGTCACACCCGCACTGGTTAGACCAGCAACCGTTCCAATTACGGTTTTGTTATTCTGTTGTCCATCTGGTCCTGCCCCAGTATGAAGAACGTATTGACCGTCTTTCATCGCTTGGGAGTTGTTGGCACGACAGACAACGGTGGAGAAGGTACGAGCAACGGGGTCGTAGTTGATACCGGAAGCGTAGTCGCGGGTTCCATTTCGACCATTAGCAACACCACCAATGTCAGCGACGGTTCCATCCGCATCGTTTCTGGTAACCCCAGTGGCTCCCATGCGTCCAGCACCGGCTCCGACTGCGTCAGCATCAACAAAGATACCGTAGAATTTCTCGTTACCCACGGGGACTTCTAATTCATCTAAATTAGCAGCAAAACGTCCTCTTTCTGCGAAAGCGGTTTGTTGAGCGCGAGTCATGGCACCTAAGGTACTCTTAGCTTCAGATTCACGAGCTTTACCTACTTGACCGAGGAGGTTGGGAAGAGCGATAGCTGCTAATACACCGATAATAATGACAACAACTAATAATTCGATTAAGGTGAAACCTTTGTTACCTTTTTTGTTAGCGAGAGTTTTGATGAGGTTAGCTTTGAATGTGTTATTCATTGGTTTAATGTTCCTTTTTGGTAGAGGTTAGTGTTTTTTCGCTTCTAGAAAGAACATACCCACCTGGATCAAAAAACATATCACTTTTGCAAAAATTTTTTTTTATTTTTTTTTGAGCAAGGCTGAAACACGGATAGGAGAAAGGGGTTGAAGTTGTAGAGAATTTGACCATCCACCCAGATCAGAAAGAGAACCGACGACTTTCCGTGTTTCGTCTCGGTTCTCTTGTCTGGTTCGCTCCTCACACTACATATAAATATATAGCAAGGTTTATGTTTTGTCATGTTCCTTAAGATTTATTTTGGGTTTATTACATTCTTTTACAATCTTTTATGAGGCGGCTGTTCTATCTGTGATAACCATAACCCTTGGAGTAAAATTTGTGTAATAGCGACTAAAACGAGTCTTGCTTGAGATAATTGGTGTTTTTGACCACTTATGTCCCCAAAAATGCGACAGTGACGCTCAAATGTTAGAAAAGTCTCACTTAACGCTAGTGCTAATTTTATCTCATTGGGGTTTGACTCATTGACTAAACGATCAACGGTGGTGATGATTTGAGAAATCAGCGATGGCTCAAATTGATTTAATTCTAAGTTAAACCAAGTAATTTCTGGCAAGGTCGACAATGACCAAATATAAGGCTTGAATTGCTTATTTTTAAGCTGTATTAGTCCTTCTTGTTCTCCTAAGCGGAGTAAACTACAACAACGGGCATGAGTATATTCCAGACACCATAAATTGTCAAGATTTCTTGACTTGGGCGTGAACTTTTTACCAGGATAGGAAAATCTTGGCCAAGATTGTAACCAAATGGATAAACTGCGATCGCAGAGGGTAAAGTCTAACCACCCCGGAGCGAGGAGTGTTATCGTAAAGCTTAAAGATATGTTTTCCTGTTTTTTTAATAAACCTCCTGCCTTCTCTAAAGGTTGTTGTAGGGTGTTAAAAATAGTATCTGCTAGAGTGAGGGGAGATAGGGAAGAATGGGGGGATAGTTGAAAGGCGATCGCGCAACGATAAGTGATAGAATCAATTTGCGGTAATCTATAAAGAGAAATAGGGTTATTCTTGTTAAGGGAATGAGTAGTATCTAATATATCTGAGTGTAACAGTTGAGTGAAGATAAACTGCTGTAACTGTTGCTGAATAGAAATCTGGATAAATGTAATAGTTAAAGGATAAAACTTCTTAATTATTCTCGTTTTTGTCATCTTTAGTTTGATTCGTTAGAATAAGACCATATTAACAATGATGGCTTAAGTGTTTGGCTTTTATGCAAAGAAGAGAGAGTCACTATCTTAATAGTAAATTAGAGCAAAAAAAATCTTCTGATTCATCATTAACCGCCTCAAAAAAACCTCCTTTTAATAATTGGCAAGAACTTTATAATTGGGGACGTTCTCATTGTCGTCAACGAACGTTCCAGAAAAATCAAATCATTCCCACTCGGCCAGGTTTATTATACATTGTTAATAAAGGGGCGGTGCGTTTGATGGGTTTAGCTTCTTTGAATGAAGAAAATCAACTGACAGAAGATGAAACGATAGAAGAGATTTTTTTAGGTATTTTAGGAACCAATAAACCCTTTGAAATTGTGGAAAATTCTTATAGTATTATTAGAGTTGAAGCTCATGTTAATCAAACCTCTGTGATTTGGTTATATTGGCATGAATTAGTTGACTCTCTGAGTATTTATATTAAAGTTTTAGAGTTGTTTAGGCGACAACATCAAATTCAACTGGTATGGACGAATATTTTAGCTCAAAAACGAACCATTGATCGCTTAATGGGGTTTTTGATGTTGTTAGCAACCGAAGAAGGAGAAAGAACAGAAAACGGTCATGCTTTACCCTATATTTTAACCCATGCTCAAATTGCCAGTGCCATTGGAACTACAAGGGTTAATGTTACCCGTTTAATGGGACAACTGCGACAACAAGGGGTGATTGAAGTTGATAAACATAATCGAATTTATTGGAAACTTAATGCTTGTGAAAATAAATTTAACTTTTAAGCTTCAATAATCACTCTTAAATTACCCCGTTTCCGAACCACTCGACAAGCGGTTGCATTACCCGACCTTTCAAACTCTAAATCTAACAAAGTTTGACCAATTTTCAGGTTTTCTAAGGATAAAAATTGCACCGAAGACGGTAACGTGGGATGAACAATTTGTAAACAATTATTGGCAGCATCGGGGATTAAATTGGCCATCATCTGCAAAAATTGGAAAATGGTTCCGGTGGCCCAAGCTTGAGGGGTACAAGCGACCGGATAACGCACCGGACTGCTATTGGGGAGACGAGGATAACCGCAAAACAGTTCAGGGGGACGAAAATAGGGTTGATGAACGGTCATATCAATAATCCCTTGCGCCACTTCCAGGGCCTGTTCCACACGACCCAGCGATCGCAGTCCGGCCGCAATCATCCCGTTATCGTGGGGCCAAACGGAACCTAAATGATACCCCATGGGATTATACGCAGGTGACAGACTGCTAAGGGTACGAATCCCCCAACCACTGAACAAGTCCGGGGCCAGTAACCGTTCGGCCACACTTTGGGCTTTATCGGGTAACAAAATATCCAACCCCAAACAATGACCCGGGTTGGAGGTGATACTATCAATGGGTTGACCATCATCGTTTAATCCCAAGGCGATATATTCTGCTTCCGGTAACCAAAAATGTTCGTTAAAGCGAATTTTGAGATGATGGGCTTCTTTTTCCCAACGATTTGCGAGATCATGCTCTTTTCTTAGTCTGGCTAACTGACTCAAGGCTATTTTCGCCCCATAGACGTATCCTTGCACCTCTGACAGATAAATATTACCCTCAGCTAAACGACCTTGACTGTCGACGATACAGTTCCCCGAATCTTTCCAACCTTGGTTTCTTAAACCGCCGGGGGATTTGCGTTGATAGGGAAGATAGCCGTTTTCTTTACAGTTGCGATCGATCCAGTCCATGGCCGCTAAAGCGTTGTCCCACAGTTGGTCGAGAAGTGCGTCGTCGTGGGTCCAACTATAGTATTGAGCATATAACAGTATCCACAACGGGGTAGCATCCACCGTCCCGTAATAAGGAGTATGGGGAACCTCCCCGCATCTAGCCATTTCTCCGAAGCGAATTTCGTGCAGAATTTTTCCAGGTTCTTCTTCTCGCCATTCGTTCTTTACTGTACCTTGATAAGCAGCTAAAGTTAAAAGGGTGTTCCGGGCGATTTCTGGGGTAAAGATCAGGGTTTGATCGGCGGCAATGATCGAATCACGACCGAACAAGGTGGAAAACCAAGGCACCCCGGCGGACAGAACTTTGCCCTCTCCAAAGGTTTGACCCAAGAGATAAATATCCTCCTCGGCCCGTTCGATGACCAAGTTTAATTCTTGGTTGTCGGTGCGAATTTTTGTGGCGCGATCGCGCCATTTTTGTTCTTCGCTTAATTCGGCTGCTAAGGCTTGTTGAAGGGTGGCTGGAGGACTAACAGCAGAGGCGATTTTGCCACCAATAAACGGCTGTAAACAATAACCGACGGATTGGGTTTCGTGAGGGTTTAATACCATGCGCCAAATGGCGGTATACCCTTTGAAATAGTCGGGTTGGCGGTGATCAAAACGGATACGAGATTCCATTAAAACACCATCTAAGCCGTGATAGGCTAGGGTTAACGCGCCGGTTTCTTCTACAACCCCATGAACATCGTGGGAAGTGTGATTAAAGTCCATCCCGCTTTTTCCCAGTAAACGCATGACGGTTCCTGTGACGTGACGAACGGCCCCACGAATTACAAATAGATCCACAAAGTCAGCGTCAAAACTGACACTGATCTCAAATTCAACCGGTGTGGTGTTGTAGTTGGTCAGGGTTAATTCTTCAAACAAAGCCCCTTGTAACACAAGATTGCGTTCAACGCCAATGGTTTCGGCCTCAATTTTTCCTTCTATGTAAGGATTAGCACATAAGGCAGAGAGGGCAAACCCCTGTCTAGCGGTACTACTGAGTAAAATGGGGGACTGGCCTTCGATTTGTAGTTCTAAACGACTGAGAAAACGGGTATCTTTGCACAGGAGTCCTAAACTGACATCGCCTTGATCTTCCACACAACCACTAATATTCCCTAATTTATCGGTAATTAAGAATAAATCGTCATCTTTGAGGGTTAAAGTGGGTTGCAGTCGTTGGGTGATGGTACAGGGCCATTCGGGGATGGGAACTTGTTCGGAGGGTGCAAAGGTTCTACCACCGAGATTAAGCAGTTTGAGGGGTTGTTGGGTTTGATTGGCTTCGATCATTTGTTCACTCATTTGATATTAACGGTGGGGTGAAAGATCATTGACCGCACGGGACATCAAGGCCATAACCGTTGCTTTCTGAGAGGAAGATGGTCTGAGCAATTGTTCATAAATTCGTTCGTAACCGTCTACCATTTGTTGAACGGTAAAGTTTTCGGTTACGTGATGATGACAGTCTGCACGGTTAATCTCATCAAGACGGGAAACTGCTACACTCATCCCTTGTATATCGTTCTCGTCGCAGAGAAATCCGGTTTTTCCGTCGATAATAATTTCGGGGGTTGACCCTCTGATACTGGCAATAACGGGGGTTCCACAAACCATAGATTCGATCATTACTAGGCCAAACGGTTCATTCCAACTAATAGGGAATAGAGTTGCTAAGGCCCCTCCTAAGAATTGATGTTTATCTTTTCTGGTTAATTCCCCGATGAAGATGATCTGTTCATTGTCAATGAAGGGTTCAATGGTGGTGTGGAAAAAATCTTCGTTGAAACGATCCACTTTACCGGCTATTTTTAGAGGAATACCAACCCGTTTGGCAATTTCAATCGCAATATGGGGCCCTTTACATTTGGAGATGCGTCCGAGAAAAGCTAGGTAAGGTGGATCGTTTGGTTCGGGGTGAAAGGTATATTGAGCGATGTCGATAGCGTTATAAACGGTTCCGACATAGTTTAATTCTGGGATATCTTTTTGTTGCGCTTGGGAAATACTGATATAGTTTTGCCGAGGATGTTGTCTAAACATCTTTTGACTCAACTGGGGAAAATAACCGTGAATGGTATGGACAGTGGGGGTGGTGATGAGTTCAACAAAGGGAAGTGCATCTTGACCGACGTGGGAATGGATGATATCAAAGTCATCGGCCCTTTGAAACACCCGACTTAATTCCATCTCTAGGTAAACCATACATTCTTCAGGACTGAGATTTAAACGACGAAGTCCTGTTTCTGCGCCGGGTGCTAAGGTGGCTAAGGTCTGAGAATCTTCTGTGGCAAATAGGGTGACATCATGACCCCGACGCACTAATTCATCGGTTAATAAACTCACGACTAATTCAATTCCACCATAACCTAACGGTGGTACAGATTCTTGTAACGGGGCAATTTGTGCAATTTTCATAATTTATTTCCTCCCTTCTTTCCTCGGAGTCAATAGCCTCTATCAATCGCAATCAATGATTTTTAACCGTTGATTTCATCTTTTATGTTGTTTAAAGCGGAATGATTACCCATGTGAAATCCGTTTAGTCAGCCATTGTGACACTCATTACACTTAAACTCATCCTCCCCTGCTTCCCCTGCTTCCCCTGCGGTATTTAAAAGGATTTTATTTATGAGCCGGTGGCATTTTCTGATGACAGTGACTACAGTACCAATAGACCCCGTTTAAACTGATATGACGTAATAAGGGATAAGAACAACAGGGACAGACTGGATTTTTGTCCACATAAAGTTTTTTTTCGTGTCTATTTTCGTATCCATTAGGATTGAGAGCATTTTCGTGAGAAGCTTGTTCGACTAAGTGAGTATCCATTGATTACCTCATTTTCTAATGCTTCTAGGGAAAGTGTTCAAGTTTGATTACATTTACACATCTATGTTCTAATTCCAGACAGACAAAATAGACCCCTTTCCCTATTAGAAAAACTAGGCAAAAATATAGTGACTATTAATAGTCAGGGCTTGGAGTGTATCCTATCAGTCAAGGATAATCAGTTGAGTCCATTCCTTGATTCACTTCCGTTTCTACCCTAACGAATAATTTATCAAATATTGTCCGTTTGTTTATAAAAGTTAATTTTTTGGTCAGATTTCTTTCATGGATAAACTAATGCGTTTTAATTTTTCATCAATTTCTAAGACTTTGACTGTGACAACTTCTCCCACTTTAACGACCTCTTTGGGATCACTAACAAAATAATTAGCCAGTTGGGAAATATGAATTAATCCATCTTGATGCACGCCAATATCTACAAATGCACCGAAGTTAACCACATTGGTAATAACCCCTTCTAGGATCATTCCTTCGCTTAAATCACTAATTTCTGTTACCCCTTCTTTAAAGGTTGCATACTTAAATTCTTCTCTGGGATCTCGTCCTGGTTTTTCTAATTCTGCGATCAAATCTTCTAGGGTGGGTAACCCAATGCTATCGCTTACAAAGCTGTTTAAATCTAAAGATTTGAGACGAGAACTAATATTATTAATATCAGATAAAGACACTCCTAGTTGTTTAATAATCATTTCTACTATATCATAACTTTCGGGATGCACTGCGGTATTATCCAAGGGATTTTTTCCATCTCTAATTCTTAGAAAACCGGCTGCTTGTTCAAAGGCTTTGGGTCCTAATTTTGATACTTTTAATAACTCTTTTCTGTTGTTAAATTTTCCATTTTTATCACGATAACCAACGATATTATTAGCGATAGTTGGGGTAATTCCTGAAACAAAGGTTAACAGTTGTTTTGATGCAGTATTGAGATCAACTCCCACATAGTTAACACAACTTTCTACTGTTTCCTCTAGATTCTTTTTTAATAGTTTTTGATCCACATCGTGTTGATATTGTCCTACGCCAATTGATTTAGGGTCAATTTTAACTAATTCTGCTAAGGGATCTTGTAATCTTCTCCCAATACTAATGGCACCTCGAACCGTAATATCTAAGTCTGGAAATTCTTCTCTTGCAACATCACTGGCTGAATAAATAGATGCCCCTGATTCATTGACAATTACTTTTATGGGTTTATTTTCTAAGGGTTTAATGACCTCTGCAACAAATTGATCGGTTTCCCTAGAAGCAGTTCCATTTCCAATAGCAATTAATTTTATATTGTATTTTGTAATTAAGTTTGCTAAGGTATTTTTCGCTTCTTTTTGTTTACTTTCTCCACTATGAGGAAAGATAGCTTGATACTCTAAAAATTGTCCTGTTTCTGATAGTATAACTACCTTACAACCTGTGCGAAATCCTGGATCAATGGCTAGGGTTGGCTGCATTCCTGCGGGGGGAGATAAGAGTAATTCTCTTAAGTTAATTTCAAAGGTATTAATGGATTCCATATCAGCCCAATGTTTTCTATCTGCTCTAACTTCTCTCAATAATGAGGGTTTAATAAGACGGTTAAATGCGTCTTTTAACATGGATTGATAAAAGGTTTTTATTGATTTATTTTTTGTTTTGATTTCTTGATATTCTAAGTAAGAAAGCACAAACTCTTCATCAAAATCAATCTCTAGAGAAATGATTTTTTCTGCTTCACCTCGAAACAAAGCTAAAATATTATGAGGAGCAATTTTCGTTACACTTGCTTGAAAATTTCGGTACATTTCATATTTTGTACTGCCTTCTGGATAATCTTTTTTGATTTTAGAAATGAAGACACTTTCTTTCATTAAATAGTCTCGTAAATAAGCTCGTAAATTGGCTTTTTCTGCAACTTCTTCTGCTAATATATCTGATGCACCTTGTAACCCTTCTTTGATAGTATTAACCCCTTTTTCTTCTGATAAATAGTCTTGTGCTATTGCTTCTAAAGCTTGGGGTTTGGCATTAGGATGATTGAGAGATTTGATTAACTCGGCTAACTTTTCTAAGCCTTTTTCTCTGGCGATAGTTGCTTTAGTGCGTCGTTTGGGTTTATAGGGTAAATATAAATCTTCTAGTTCGGTTTTTGATAAACAAGCTTCGATTTTTTTCTGTAATTCATTGGTTAGTTTATCTTGATTTTTAATGGCTTCTAAAATAGTTTCTTTTCGTTTTTCTAACTCAGTTAAATAATTATAACGTTCCCAAATATCTCTAATTTGAGTTTCATCCAGTGATCCTGTTTTTTCTTTACGATAACGAGCAATAAAAGGAACCGTCGCACCTTCTATTAATAATTCAAGGGACTGTTTGACTTGTTGTTGTCTTAATGATAATTCGGTGGCAATAATTTTGTTGTAATCAATCATAATCAATTATTTTACTTTCATTTGTAACCAGCTAAAAATTTTGTTAGCAGTTAACTCTAATTCTATTTTATCTAAAATTGGTAAGGTTTCTTGCTTTATTTGGTTATTGGATAAGTCAGCTTTATAAATTTTTGGGGTTTGTTGAGGTTGAAAGACAAAAATTGATTTCTCATCGGGGTCTATTAACCAACCTAACTGACTACCATATTCTAAACAGTGTAAAATATTACCAATGACTTTAGTTGATTTTTGATTAGGGGAAAGAATTTCAATTGTCCAGTCAGGAAACGAATTAAATTGATTGGCAATTTCTCCTTCTTCCGTTACAGGTATTCTTTCCCAATAAAATATACTAACATCAGGAACAATAGAACGATCGCCAAAGTTACAACGTAACTCAGGTAAAGCATAGGCAAGATTAGACGTTTCTGCAACTTGATTAATGGTTTCGCATAGTTTATATTGAAGCTTACTATGTTGTCCTTGAGGCATAGGTTTTTGTCTTATTTCACCATTAATATATTCCCACGCTGGAGACTCATCAATATTGGGTTTTTTGAGAAAGTCTTCAAGGGTTAAGGCTGAAATAGGTGTAATGGTCATAAGAGATAGAAAATTAATAGTTCATATTCAACAAAGGGTTAATATTCTAAGTTTAACTTAATCATGTAAATATTTTGAGCATTTAATCATCCTTCAAAATTTCTTCTACACTGAAAGGACATTTTTCAGGAAAGATGGAAGGAGATAATTCTGTTTTTTTAATTACTCTTTTTCTAGCTTTTTGATACACTTCTTCAACATTTGCCAGAAAATAATTATAAAGAGTTTTTGATTCTAGTAATAGTTGCAGTTCATATCGAAAATTACTAATTTCTTCTAGCCAACCTCTACCAGAATAGGGTTGTTCATTTTCCCAATAAAGATATAACAATAAATGAATTAATAATTGTCTCAGATAGCTTTTAACTTTTCGTCTTTGTTCGTTTCCCAATGCTTCTATTTCCTCGGTTAAATGCTCCCAGTCTAATTCATTTACATCTCTATTTTTAACTAATTCTAATGTTTTAAGTAACCATAAATAATAATCTTGTTCATAAATGTCTGTTAATTTTGTCTCTGATAAGGGAATCATTATCCTAACTCTATGATTTGATTGAACAAAGTAGTATTTTACCTTTGTTATTTTATTGTACAAAAAATAGAGAAATCTGACAATAAGCATTAGTAAAAAAATCAGACAAGATTTTATTTTAACTTAATACTAATTGCCAGAAACTTTTCTCTATTATTGACTATCAGGATCAAAACTCTTTTAATCTCGGTCTCGGTTAAAAATAGATTCTACGATCACAATACTATTGGCTAGATATTGGATGATGTCGTGCAATCTTTGCGACCGAGATTTACTTGTTGATTCTTGGCAAGTTACGAGAATCATGATAATTAGACTGAAGCTACAAACAGTTATTATAAGTCGATCTATGGTCATAGTTTTACCCATCATTTCTGGTTTTTCATAGTTTAAAGTTATCATATATGCTCAAAAAACATTAAAATATTTGTTGTTTTTTTAGTTCTTTTCTGGGTTGATAGTTGGAAATAATTTAAGGACTTTTCTGGGTTGACATTTTTAAAAAATCAGGACTTTTTTCGGCTTATTAGATTTAAAATGTAATTAGTTTTACCGTTTATTTTGAAAACGGTGTTATGCTAGAACACAGTTAAAGAATTGGTTTATCTTACAATGATTCATGATAAAATGTGGGGAGATTTTTTGAAATCATGGCGAGAGAAGATGGGTTATACAGAGGAGGATCTCGCAAAACTCCTTGGTGTAGACAAAAAGACAATCAAGCGTTGGGAAAAGAATGAAACTTATTTACCTCTAGATTTTGCTATAGAATGCTGCAGAGCGTTAAAACGTCCTTTAAAAGACTTAAAAATTCTTAAAGCTCAACCCTATAAGTTTCAGGAATGGCGACACGAAAAAGGCTTTCAAACAGCTAGTAAATTAAACAAGAGAATCGATCGTGCGCTTAAACTTGTCTATGGCTCTAATGAATTGAAACCCCCAAAGCTAAAATTAAAGAGAAAGATCGACGGGTTGGAGAGAGGGAAAATTTCCTTTTCGAGACTTGCGAGGGTTGGAGAAATTGCTGAGCTTTTAGGATTTGACCTTGATGATTTAATCAATCATCGAACCAAATTTATTAAACAATCAATTCAAAAAAATACCACTGAACAACAACATACTAACAACAAACTACCTAATTTACGTAAAGGTTTAGGTACTGAAATAACTTCAAAATCTAACTCAAAACAGAGTAAAAGTAGTGAACCTGATACAATAGATATAGAATTGGTTGAGGATGATCTGAAAATTTAAACAATTATGAAACTTTTAATTGATGCAGATTTTTTCCTAGAAGCTCTTCTTAATAGAGAACATTTAATAAAAGATGCAGAAAAGTTATGGAAACTTTTAGAAAATCAAAAAATACAAGGTTTCATGACAGATATAGGCTTAGAAAAAATCTGCATCTTTGCGAAAAAATTAGGAGGGATAGAAGCTGTTGAACAAATTACTTCAGTTATAGAAAGTATGGTCAATGTTAAAATTGTTGATAATAATCTTATACAAAAAGCACGTTCATTTGATTCACTCGATTTTGAATCTGCTGTTGAGATAGTCTGTGCTTATACTTGGAAAGTTGATGCGATTGTCACTCAAAATATTGAGAGTTTTTCTGAGGCTAAATTTCATATTTCCCCTGATGCTAAACTTCATATTTGGTCTATTTCTAAGCTATTAAGACATCAAACTTTAGAAGGGATACTATCAGCTTTTACTAAGGGAAAAAATCATATTACTCCATTCATAAGAATTGTATTCATTCTTATACTAATTTCAGGCAGCGCATTAGCATTGGGAGCATTGCTACATTATCTATCTGGTTATCAACCCTCTTTTTCTTATGAGCATAGTGGAAAAGGTATATTCGCATCATCAAATTTTTATGATAATCCTTTTGGGTTAAAAGGAGAAGATAATAGTCTAACAAATGATTTTTATAATGACACTAAACAAGATAGACCGATGGTTGCTAGTTTTGAGATCGAAGGTATTTATACATTAGAAGATGAAGCTTTTACATTATCTGATACAGATAGTCAACTAGGTGTGATTCCTGAAATACAGTTTGAGTTTCAAGAAAAATTTAATGGTCTAACAAATAATTTTTATAATGATAGTCAAGAGGATATTATCTTTTATGATAATCCTCTTGATTCGTATCCTAAATCAATACCAATATTTAATGATGTTGATGGGGATAATTTGTCGTTTATTGCTGGTAGTGATGCGGGTGAAATAGAGTTTCTTGCTGGTGCTGATGGTGTCATTGGAACCCTAGAAGGAGACGTTCCTGAACCTAGTACCATCATTGGTTTAACTGCTTTAGCTGGACTTGGTTTAGGCAGTAGATGTGCAAGAAAGAAAAATAAAACCAAAAATAACAAGAATAATTTATCAAAACCTGAAACCATTCCACCAATAAACAATCTAGATTTTGTCGTTGATGATTCTATATATAAAAAATAAAGGGAATGGATAACTTACTTCTAGTTTCCATTCCCTTAAAATTAAACAAAATTAAGCACTAATAACACTACCTAAAGCACGTCCCATATTAGCCGGGTTCATGGCATCTACGGCTGCGGTGGGTTCATAACCACAATGTACCATACAGTCGGCACATTGAGGATTACCACTGGCCCGTCCATAGTTTTCCCATTGGGTTTCTTCCATCAACTCATTGAAGGTTTGATAATGGCCTTCATTGAGGAGATAACAGGGTTTTTGCCACCCTAAAACGCTATAACTGGGACTTCCCCAAGGGGTACATTCATAATCTTTTTCCCCTAAAAGAAAATCTAAAAAGAGAGGATTATGATTGAAGTTCCATTTCTTTTTACCTAACTTCCAAGGCATTAAAATTTCTCGGAATAATTTCTTAGTTTGCTCCCGTTTTAAGAAATGATCTTGATCCGGGGCCCATTCATAACTATACCCAGGAGAAATCATCATCCCATCCGTTCCCAATGTGTCTAAGAAATCAAAGAATTCTTGCATTTCTTTGGGGTCGGTTCCTTCAAAAACGGTGGTATTAGTGGTTACCCGAAACCCTTTGGCTTTGGCTGCTTTGATCCCTGCGATCGCTTTATCAAAAACCCCTTTGCGATCGACACATTTATCATGATGTTCTCTGAGTCCATCTAAATGCACACTGAAGCAAAAATAAGGGGAGGGTTCAAACTTATGTAAACTCTTTTCTAAGAGGATGGCATTAGTACACAGATAGACAAATTTCTTCCTTTCAACTAATCCTTTGACAATCTCATCAATTTGAGGATGCAGTAAAGGTTCACCACCCGGAATAGATACCACTGGCGCACCGCATTCTTCTACGGCTTTGAAGCATTCTTCGGGGGTCAGATTGCGGGCTAAAATATCGGTGGGATGTTGTATTTTTCCGCATCCAGAACAGGCTAAGTTACAACGGAATAAGGGTTCTAACATCAACACTAAGGGAAAGCGTTGACGACCCTTTAAACGTTGGCTGATGATATAGGTCCCTACGGTTAGGGCTTGTTTTAATTGAACGGCCATAGATTTCTCTTCACACCATATAATTTCTCGTCATTATAATCATTCTATTCAGTGATCTGTGAAAATTAATAAAATTACCAAAAAAGTAGGGGTTTAAAGCCCCGCCGTTTACGGCGTACAGTAAGCGAAATTTGTGCTAGAATTTGTATGGTTGAAATACCCGACCCCCTACTGCGTAGGCTAGG
>JAAUYB010215067.1_pt1 | contig 24477 bp, 38 predicted proteins | sample 7278071 | NCBI WGS metagenome assembly JAAUYB01 (sample SAMN14350121, study PRJNA611818) | marine sediment metagenome | isolation source: surface marine sediment (1.8m) | place: French Polynesia: Moorea | collected 2018-08 | reverse complement strand
CTAGAGCCATGCCGTCATACTTTTGAGACTCCCCCCCCATAATTCGCCAGGGTAGCCCGCCTCGCCCAGGGTAGCGCTGCATATTTGAACAGGCCGCCCCATTGTTGCACCGATTTTACTGTATCTGTAGACAATTGCTGCATTATTCGGTAGGCCAGGCGTCAAAGATTTGACGGGCCAGGATCATGGCCAACAATACAAAAACACCTATTTTTATAGATTATTTCTCGTTTTCGCCTTGAAATTATCCCGGCATTAACTAATCTATATGCATGCCGAACGGGGCAAACCGTGAACCTTCTAGGAGAAATGCGATCATGAAACCCAAGGGTTATATCCTTTTTGAAGGCGCCAGCGTATTAGACGGCGCACCAATAGTAGTCATTGCAACTATGTCCACTAGCAATGTGAAAACAGGCGATATGGTACAGACCTGGATTCTGCGCAGTGACGTTAAGCCTACGGAAGCTGTTAAAACGGGCGACGATGCCAGCGTATGCGGAGACTGCCCACATAGACACTATCTGGGAGGCGCGTGTTACGTAACCGTATTCCAGGCGCCGCTCCAAGTCTGGAAAGCTTACAAAGCTGGCAAGTACTCCTCAGACTACGCCGAGTTTTGCCAGCGAATCGCTAATAGACGCGTTCGTTTTGGTGCCTATGGCGATCCTGCCGCGGCCCCAGCTTCTTTGTGGTCATCGATCGCAAAGCGCGCCGCAGGACATACCGGATATACGCACCAATGGGCGCATAAAAACTTTAATCCTGCACTGCTTGATAGTGTTATGGCGAGCATTGACACGCCAGCACAGGCGACGAACGCGCCAGGACGTTACTTTAGAGTTAAACGGCCGGAAGATCCTGCAATGCCGCGCGAGGTTGAATGCCTAGCGGATAGCGTAGGCAAATCCTGCGCTGATTGTCTTTTGTGCGACGGCGGCATTAAAGGTAAATCGGTTTATATCAACGTCCACGGGGCGAAAGCTTCGAAGTATCAGCCTGACCTCATCGCGAGGGTAGGATGATGAGCATAATCGAAACGATGTATCAGTGGGCTTCGCGTGAGTGGGGAAACTTGGATCACGATCAGCGTGAGTATCTGGAAGTGACGCTCGAGGAGCAATTCCCGCAGGCTGACACCTGGCAAGTAGACCAAGCAGCCAGCGAGGTGCGTGAGGCTCTGTGGGATGCGGCTACTGATTCTGCTGCTTCAGCCCAGTATGAGCGTGATTTTTACGCCGCATAGCGGCATAGAAAACGGAGAACAAACGATGTTTTATCAATTTCAAGACGAGCGCGCTTCTGTAACCATTGAACGCGATGGCGCCGACTGGCGCGCCATGGTTCGCCTAAAGCCTAGTATTGACCTGCGCTATGGCGAAACCCACACCCGCTATTTTACCGCCCACGATAGCGCGCCGGATGGCGGTCTATTGCGTGTCATTAACTCGCTGAGACGCGAATTCGGCATTGTAGGTACCTATCATCGCGTTGATCAGGCGCCGGCCTAGCGGCATAGGAGAGACAGGAACGTACGTCAAACAGTAGCCACAACAACAAAGCACACAATCCGCACCCGGTCCACGTAATGGTGACCGGGTTAAACGGTGCCAATACTGGCAAAACTGCCGCGAGTCACGCGGTGACCCTGAACCCGTGGAGCCTAGCCTATGGCTAAAGACCCAGCGCACGCTTGTGAATTTTCACAACAATCCAAGGCGTCAACGATATGACAGTTTGGCCGTCAATTTTCTGACGTCAATTTTCTGACGTCAATTTTTTGGCGCGCCAGGTTTTTGACGCACCCAGTGTGAAAATTTGCTAGGCCCCAGTGCAAAAATCTGGCATGGCCCAGTGCAAAAATCTGGCAGACCCAGTACGAAAATTTGCCGTGACCCAGTGCAAAAATCTGGCGCGGCCAGGAGCAATCAAAATGCCGCGAGATACATCACACACGAGCGAGATCTACGTTCAATGCACGCCGAAACAAAAGGCGCGCTACGTTCAGACCGCAAACCGCAACAACATGAAACTTGGCGAGTGGGTACGCGACCGCCTGGACCGGATCGCCCGATTCGATGACGAGCCGCCCAGGGAAAACGAGGGTCCAGTCAGGTGATGGGGTAGCCGTCAGATCCGATCGCTGGCTTTGCCCGAGCGGGATCGTCGACGCTCACCGATTTTCTGTTATGGCACGCCGCGCAGAGTACCTGCAGGTTTAGCAGTTCCAGTTCCAGTTCCGGAGCGTGGCGGCGCGCCTTGATGTGGTCGACGTACGGCCGGCTCTCGCCCATGCGACCGCCGCGCACCATCACGCCACAGTGCTGGCATTGCCAACCGTCGCGGCGGATGGCCTTCTTGCGCAAGGCCTGCCACTCGGGTGACCGGTAGAACGGATCGCTGGGCACGGATTACCCCCAGTGCAAAAATCTGGCTACACCCAGTGCAAAAATCTCAGCTGCACTTGCGGATCTTGGCGACCACCGGACATGAGAACTGCGCCACCTGGCCGCCCGTGCCTGTCGCTACGACGAGCGCGGTGTACGGGTGGTTGTAGAGCAGCGTCATGTTGTGCGACAGGGTGGCCTGATAGGTGCCGTCGGCTACGTGGCCCATCGACGCGGGGAACACCTCGCCAGGCACGTCGACTCCCTGGTCATCCTGAATCCGCACTGTCACCGTGGCGTCCGTCACCGGCAGGTTGTCGACCGAGTTAGTCAACTTCTCCAGCTCAACGACGTTGGTGTTCCCGATGTACAGGCTCAGCGATGGCGTAGTTGCGCAGGTCATCAGCCGGCCGTCGTCACCACGTTATCGACGAGGAGCGGCCCGTTGGTTCCAGGCTTACGCTCGCCCTGCTCGCCGGTCTCAGGATCCTTGGCCCAGCCCAGGTCGAGGTACTGCTGCGCGACTGCCGGCTCAAACGCATCGCGAGCGCCGGCCATGTAGATGCGGCCGTTGATGCGGCACTCCTCAGTGAATTCAACCATTCTCATGCTGCGTCCCTCACTTCATGATCAAAGGCAGATGTGTCAACCGTGCCGCCAGAGGTTAGCGCCTGGGCGCCGGTTGTGGTTACCAGATACAGCGTATCAGTGCCGTTGCTGATTGCAACGTGGTTAGCCGTACCGCTGGCCGCGATCGAGATCCCGGTCTGCGCCGGCACCGTCTGTTTGCGGCCGGAGGTGTCGCCGTCGGCCTTGTTGATTGAGCCCGAGATGGTCGCGCTGGCTAGCTCCACGCCGGAAATGGCGGCGTAGTTGGCCGGCTCGGCTGAACATACGTGGATAGTCGTGGCGGAACCCAGCACGGCATCCAGCTGCCCATCGATGATGGCATCAGGGATAAGCTTTCCCATGTGTGTACTCCTAGTGAGTGGTTTTCAGTGATGACGCCGTGAGCGCCGCGGTATGACGGACCTCTCCGTTCAAGGCAAGGTAGATGGCCACTTCGCCACTGGCGACCAGGGCGAGACGGCCGTTGAGCTTGCCAAAAATCAATTCTGAGTAGCCGGTAGACTGCACCAACTGTGTCTGTGTCAGATCCCCGAGCGACAGGACCGACACCGTCGTGTACGTCGCCTGCTCAAGGTCGATGTCCTGAGCCACATTATCGGGCAGGAGCCCCGCCTGGAGCAGCACCTCCCCGATGGTGTGCTCTTGCAGCAGCGACTGGATCTGCAGCGAGTAGTCGGCCTGCAGCGTGGCCACGTCCAGCGTTGCGTCCTGATCCACGTCATCGCACGCCAGGTTGTAGGCGGCGAACAGGGTCAGTGCATCCAGGCTTGAGTCCTGCGACACGTTGTGCGTGCCCAGCAGGCCAGCCGATGACAAGGTGACGCCGCCGAGCGCGATGTCCTGCGCGACGGGATCCAGGCTGATGGCGTACGCCTGCGTGAGGCCAGTGATGCCCAGTGCCTGCAGTTGATCGACGGACTCCACGGTCATGCCGTGTGCCTGAGTCAGGGCTGTCGCGTCCATATCCTGCTGCTGATCCACCTCTGCGGGGCTGATGCTACCGGCCTGCGTCAGTGTAATGCCGTCCACCGCGGCCGTCTGCGCCGCCTCATCGACGCTCAGGCTGCTCTGTTGCGCGAGGGTGGCCGCGTCGACCTCGTGCTCCTGCGACAAACCCAGCGGCGATAGGTTTCCGTGCTCCGTGAGTGTGGGCTCATCGGTGGCCTGCGACTGATCGGCATCTCCTGGCGTGAGGAAATGCTGCTGCGTAATAGCCACCACCGCCAACGCATGATCCTGAGCCAGTCCGTCAACTGTAAGAGCAACGCCTCCACCCGAATCATCCAGCGCTGAGAGATCGATGACCGCATATGCAGACCCCACGTTGTTGCCAGAGCGATGGACCCAGTGCGTAATGGTGCCGGCTGGATCGGTGATGCGAGCACCCAGGCAGCCGCGGCCATAGGCGGTGCCGGTGCCCGTTGTATCGACAAACCACTGCAGGGCGAGGTGGTCAATGCTGCGATCAGTAGGTGCTCCGGTGGGCCAGGCGGCTGTGCCGTAGGCGCCGTTACCCTCTGCAATGTTGTTGGATCCAGCCTCCCGATACACATTGATGTCGGGGTTGTGTATGGCGTACATGAACGCGCTGCCGTCGTTTCTGGCGTTACCGTCACCGTAGGCGTGCAGGGCGCAGGTGATCTGGCTCGTCGACGGCCCCGGCACAAAACAGCATTCCGTATCGGATAGGCCGTCTTCAGCCGTGTCGCCCTCCATGCTGGCCTCTATCCAGGCGTTGTCCCAGCTGCCAATGGATTGGCTGAGCGACACCGTTTCATCGGCGGTGTCGTGCGACGAACTCGTGGCGGACGCTACGGTCCAATTGGAGCCCGTGAACTCAATGACTTGAACAAAGGCCGTCGTGGCCACGCCCGCTTTGTTGCGAGACGCCACTACGTTGCCTAAGCCATCCATGCGGACGCCGATAACACAGTCGGCGGTGTTGTTCCGTCCAGACTGGTTGGTGGTGACGCCCAGCAATATGGGCACGCAGTCAGCTTCGTTGACAATGCCCGCGACCGCCTGACTGGTCGACAGAGTCGACACGTTCAGCTGGTAGATACCTCGGTTGATGAACTCGTTGGCTCCACCAGGGCTGCCGTCGTAGCGCCACACCTCGCCCACAGCCTTGGTCAGAGTGCTGAGATTGCCACGGCGGAACGTGATCGTACTCGTATCGGTCAGCTCAAACCCGACGCAAAGATCGTTCGGATCCTGGTTGCCCGTGATGCCGGTAGGGCCGGCACCGAACTTGAGCGAGGCGTTGTTGTGCCGGATCATCATTGCCGACGTGGCCGAGCCGGCGTTGGTCAGGGTATGCGTTGTCCCATCAGCGCCGACATCGACATCAAACGTCTCGACCAGTATGTCCATCAGTGCAGCGTGACATCGCCAGCCATTGCTGCATAGATCAGGATCTTGCCCTCCAGGCTACCGATGACCAGGCCCCCGAAGTTGGCGGCCTGTATCGCCTGCGTCTGGGTGATTTCGTCAACCGCAAAGACGTGGAACTGGGTGAGGTTTGTGCCGTCCAGCGTCTGATCCTGAATGATGTCGGCCACGTTCAGGGCGTCCACAAAGGCCTGCAGCGTGACGCTCTCGAGATCCACGGTCTGCGTGACATCGTCTGGGCTGATGATGTGTGCCTGAGTCAGAATAACGCCATCGGCCACCTGCTCCTGGCTGATCTCGTCAGGCGCAATGATCCCGGCCTGCGTCAACACAGCTACAGCCACCGTCTGCAGCTGGTTAACGTCGTCGAGTAGCAGGGTGCCGGTCGCCACGATGGTGGGCGAGCCTACGACCTGATCCTGGGCGAGCTCTGCCGGCACGATGATGTGCGCCTGAGTGAGCGTGGGAGCGTCGATCTCCTGCGTCTGGTCGGCGTCAGCAGGCACAATGCTTGAGGCTTGCGTGAGCGTCGGCGCGTCTACGAATTGCTCCTGATCCACCTCGGCAGGCGATACCGACCCAGCCTGCGTCAGGGTGGGCTCGTCGACGGATTGATCCTGATCCACGTCAGCCGGCGCTGTAACGTGCGCCTGGGTGAGCGTCGGCTCATCGATCTGCTGATCCTGCTCAGTGTCCGCGGGCGTGACACTGGCTCCGGTGCTGAAAGTGACGGGGCCTAGCGTCTGCTCCTGATCCACCCCATCCACGGTTAAAATGTGCTGCTGGGTGAGCGTGATGACGCCAATGGTCTGCTCTTGCACCAGGCTGTCAAGGGTAAGGCCGCCCCCGCCCGACGCAAAGAACGTTCCGGGGTCGGACTGGTTGAGATGCTCGGCTTTGATCCATGCGGCGGATAAGTCGGCAGTTCTTAGACGTATCTCATCAAGCGCACCGTCGAACTCACGGTTTAAGCCTAAATTATTTCCAATGCCGAGATCCTGCCCAGAATCCGATAAAGCATTCCCCACTGCCGTAGAGATTTCTGTAACAGTGACCGGCAATCCATCGACATACGCCGTAGGGTCGTTTGTGTTAGGCGAACGGTCGTAGTGGACATCAACTTTTCTGAAGGTTGCCCCGAATGTGACGGGGAACGTCCATTCGCCGTCATTGGTGCTGAAGTCATGCAAAAACGACAGCGTGTTATTTGAACTTACTCTCAGTCCCCAGCCGGGACTCCTCTTTTGTATCAGCCGACCTAGCCCGCCTTCTCCTGTGCTGTCGGTTCTGACCCATAGTTGGACTGTTGCGGGGTCTGAAAAAATGTCGTCAATGGAAGCATCGCTTCCGCCGTTTACGTTATCACCGCCAGAGCCATCGAACTCGATGGCTTCACCAATTTGCCCGGAGACACCTGTAGTAGCACCATTGTTCGTCAAGGTGCTGTTGCCCGTCGAATCGGTAAGGCCGTCGTGGGAAACAAATGCGTAGTCATTGGCCCACACCGAATTCCGGCCATACGTCGAGTCCACCGGAGGAGCACTGCTCACACCGTCCGTGTGTATCTGGATCGGCGTGTTGGTGATGTTCGAGACGTAGGGGATTTTGGCCCAGATTTCGGCGGTCTGACCTCCGGGAACACTCCCGTTTATCGTGGCATCATTCTGCGCCGATCCTGCGTCAACGATCACGCCTGAACTAAAGGAATCACTAGCAACCTGCCAATCGTGTACAAGGCTGGTTCTGGTGTTGTCACTCCAATAACGTATGCGACGAACGTCGCCGCCGAAGTTGAAGGTAAGTTGCGTTCCAATTCTGCCGAACTGCGTAAAGTTGTCGAAGTGTATTGAAGCGTCTGTTTCGCCAGTGACGGCACCCGACGTAGCCTCTACACCGTCCATGTAGGCGCGAAGGTTTACCCCGTCCCAGACCAACCGAAGGGTTCGCCAAGCATTATTGGCATAGTAGTCAGTTGCGTCTGTGCCGGACCAGTCAAATGTCTTGTTTGCGTTATTGGGTCTCCAAACGAATCTGAGGTCTCCAGAGTCCTCCCTTATTTCTGAAAATGTACTGGTAGAAGGGCCGCACAAAAGGAAATGTCTTTCTAGTGTTCCTGAATCAACCCCCTCTCGGCAGCGGTGCTCAATCTCAATTTCCCACGCTGAGTCTTGGTGGCTGATTGTGCTGGCGAATGACAGGTAGTCGGTTTCCGTACCGTTCATCGAAATATACGGAGACTGGGGATCTAGCGAGACGACTTCAACCGGGCATTCGACTGTGTTGTTATTGACGAATACGCGAACGTCGTCGCCGCCCGCTGGCTGCGTACTGGCCCCAGATATAGTCCCGTTGTTTCCGCCTACAGAATCAATCAAGCTGCCGCTTGTCGTCGGCGTCACCAAATAGTCGTGAACCAGCGAGCCTGATCGCTCCACCGTAAGGCGATGAATTCCGCCGTTGTAAAAAGCGGCTGCGCCTGTGTTGAACGCGCCCAGTATGTCTATGTTGCCCGCAGCAAAAACCGTAAGCGCCAATTCGTGTACGGAATTGTCTTGCGGCACTGGCTCGCCGTTGGTGATGCTCTTGCCGTCAAGCTCAGCAGTAGATACAAATACCGCGCCCCCCGTCCCTCCATAATTAATCGTGTTACTGGACGAAAAGTAAAGATAAAGACGAGTAGATTCGCCGGTATCAAAAACGTATTGATTGCCGCCCGGAACCCAGCGATTAAAGTAAAGCGTAACCACGTCACCCGCTTGCAGGCTAAGAGGTGACGCCAAATCAACCTTATCGTTTACACCGTCGAACGAAAGGTAATGGCTATCCCGAACACTGCCCCAGAAGCCCGCATCCAACTGCGAACTCGGAATGAGCACCGGGAAATCAAATAGCTCCTGATCAATGTTCCCAGCGTCAATGTCATCAACGCTGTTCGTGTTCTCCGTGGCCGCTGCCAGAGACGCATCCGCCGCAATGGCACCTATGTCGGAGTAGATGCGGGTGCGGCCCTTGAGGTCCGTGCGGGAGCCGTTGACTAACTGAGCGCCGACCTTTGCGAGAACGCCTGTATCCGTGGGCGTGTAGTCGCCGGTAGACGGAGAGACGAAATCAACGCCGTCCGAAGTTGAAACTTCCACGCCACCGCCAGGCATAGTATCTCCAGCTTCGCCCGCGTTGCCTTCATACGTGCCAGAAGAGTTAAACGTAACCCAATTGTCTGTGTTTCCAGCCGCGACAACATTTCTAACAGTTGTCGTTACAGCCGTATTAAGCCGTACCCCTTCGGTGCACCCCGTAATTGTGACGTTTTCAAAAATGTCATTCCTGGCTGCGTCATAGCCAGTCAATATGCCTCGGCTACCGCTCAGCACAAGTAAGTTTCGAACTGCAAGATTCGCACTTGCGCCTGCAATATAAAACGCAGTCGAACCACTGCCAGTGCCGCAGGAAGTAATGCAGCGCTCTATCGTTCCGCTGCCTTCCCCATAGGCATAGAATCCGTGATCGTTTGATGTCGTACCTTGGGACTCGTTTTCTATATCAATCAGATCAACGTGCCCGACGTTCCAAGACAGCCCAGCAACGCCCGCTGTCTGTCTAAAAACGTATCCCGCGCCTTTTACACCGTTATGCTCATGCCCCGCCTTTGCCCGAACAATAATGCGCTCGGTCTCTGTTGTAGTTGCTGTGAGCGAAAAAAACGAGGAGTAAGAATCAATGAATGCCTCACATTCAAATTCCCAAGACTCTCCGTGAACACTAGGACTTGTGTGCGCTGCCACAGCCGCGTCATACGCTGCCTTCAGAGACGCATATGTGCTGCTGGGGCCAACGGTAAAAATAGCCACGCTGTAGCCTTACGTGACAATGGTGTAATAGATAACGCTCTCAGGCCCTTCTTGGACTCGCCACAGTTCTTTTCTGACGGTCCACGGGACAGGGTTGCCGGTTTCGGCGTCAATAACCGGAACGAATACCTCGGCCTCAAAGAACGAAAAGATGCCAAGATCAGGCCGAGACTTCAGCAACTCAAAGCCCGCAATGGTGCCGTCCAGAACCTTACTCGCAAGAAACTGCATTCCCAGCGCGTTTTTATCTACCGGAAGATCGGGTTGCCCGCTAACAAATGTCGCTTGCTCTGCCTCGGCTTCAGACAGAACAACCTGATTGCCATCCTCATCCAGCACGGGATCGCCAGCCGCGTGAAGGACTGTAATTCCGTCCTCGTCCAGAACGTCTTCGGCGTACACCTGCGGTCCCGCCACTTTGCCGGGGTTTAGCACCCGATAAATAACTGAGACGCCCTGTGTCTTGTCTACGCCCCGTATCTGGATGGTCGGTATAGACCGAACCTCCGCAACGCCGGGAACATTCACAACATCACGAGCATTTAACGGCTCGTTGTCTTGATCTTCAAAAACTGCAACGCACTGCACATTCAGCAGATCAATTAGCTCTTGCCTGTTCACACCTCTTCCCTCGCTTCCACACGTAGTTATCGCCGTGTTCCATGGCCCGCACTGCCCTAAACCCGCGCAACGCTTTCATGGTGCCTTCTTAAACGTCGTATTCAATGTGAATATGGGTCGACTCCACGACCACATCGAAGTCGTCTCCGAGATCCTCGCGCAAGTCGTCCGCGAGTCTGTGCTTTTCCTCAAGGCTCATTTGCGTACCCCGGGTGTCTGCCCACGTGCGCCAGTCCTGCGCTTTCATAGGTCGGGTGTAATGAAACGAGCCTTTTTTGTGCTTCCCGTCCCTGCCACTGGTAATCGTCGCCGTATACCCATGCCGACGGAATACCTGCATAATCGTAGGCCAAGCGGTGACACAAGCGGGGTGGACGTCGGTAAGGTCGACCCCAGGCTTAACGGAAAACGTCATCGGGTCTGCCACTCAAGAAACGCGACAAGCGTTCGATCGCTCATGTTAATCAGCCGGTAATTGTAGGCCCCCGGCTCCAACCGCGCTGACTTTTTGGTGTTGCCCCGGATGACAGCGTTGTGCTTCTGCTCGTTACCCTGGAAAACCACTTGCCGCACTTTCTCACCGCGATTCATAGAGCGCCAGGTAAACGTCACCCGACTTGCGCCTTGAGGGACGACCATTGTGTAATTTAGGGTCTGGTTTCGGCTTAACCGGATCGTCGACATTTTCGGCAGCAAGGGATAGCTGCTCGGGAGTTCAGGTTCTGGGTCTGGATCTGGGTCTGGGCCTGGGTTTGGGTTTGGGTCTGGGTCAGTAGAGCCGAACAACCCCGGGCAGTTCAGCGTTATCTGACTATTCCCATTCCCGTCTGTAACCGCGTTCATAGATCCTTTGGGACACGAGACCCCGTTAACCGTCATGGTCTGCGCTAGTCCTGCAGAACTGGCGAGTAAGAGCCATCCGGCAATTGCCGCGCCACTTCCATACCGCATACAAACTCTCTCCCGCTTGGTAATGGGAACCACCATTTAGCAAACCAACCTAGCGTTCCGTCTCGAATCGTTGGCTCCAAAAACTCCAAATAATCTTTTGTCGCCCACGCTTGCAAGTCGTTCTGGTAATACCGCTGCGCGAGGTCAGGGCGGTGCGCCTCAAAGTCGGTCTTGCCTTTGTAGTATGAGAGCGTGAACTTGAACCGCTCCTCATAATCGCGGTTAAGGTATTCCATGACAAAGGAAGGATCTTCTCCCTCACCGTTGTACACCACGCTCTTACACCACGCAGGGCGCTTGATCCGATCCAAGAACGAGTAGATTGCCCCACCTTCCACATCATCAATGCTCTCCCCACCGGCAAGCCGCTCCAATTCCGCAATGAGAATGGTCGCCGTAACCAGCTTCGCTGTCTGCTGGTTGTACTCGCTGCGCAGCGTGATCAAATCTTCCTGAAGTACCCGCACATACTCCGGCTCTACCTCGGTCGCCGTCTGCGTGATGAGCAGAAACGCCACAAGCAGAGTCACCCCATTCGAGATTAAATGCTCGACGAGCTTTTGCGATGTGATCTCGGGCATCCATTGTTACTTTTTCAGGGTCTCATGTATCCGCTGCTGCTGCTGTTGTACCAGCTCCAAACGGGCCTGCTCCGCCTCTGACAGAGCCTCCCCCTCCTGTAACTTATCTGTGTAGTATTTGGCTACCTCGGCGTATCGCGTGGACTCTGCCATGAGAATCCGCTCACGTAATTCAGCATCCAACAGGCTCATGGATGCCTGAACCTCGTCCCTGTGGGCGTACTTGGCATACTCCCACGCGGTAAACCCAACAGCCGCACCGCCGACCACGGCCAGCACGGCTATCGTGCGCTCAACAATTGTCCAGTTCATCCCAAGGACTGTCGAGCTACGCCGTTTTTCTTTTCCCAAGAACGCATCCCGCCGAGACCTAGCAGACCCATCAATACCGGGTACAGTAGGTTGCCGTCCACGGGCGGCATGTCAGAGACGACGATCGACGCGATCGGGTGAAGGATCGTGTTATACGCCAGAGCAATTGCACAGATCCACATGATGGATGGCCGCGCCCCAGCCACAAACAGGCTCCCGTGCTTCGCTTGCTCCTTGTTCACGTCGATCTGAGCGATCATTTGCCCGTGAGCCTGCGCAGATGCTGCCAGCGCGATCTCATGCGCAAGACGGTTACGTTCGTCCTTGTCGGTGATCAGTTCTGACAAGAGCCCTGATACGGGCTCTATCAGTTTTTCAGCAATAGCTGCTACCGGATTGGGGATGCTGATAGGCATAACTTAGCCCCGCTCACCCCGGCGTTGCTTACGCTGCGGTGCTTCGCTTTCGTAACGGTCGCCAAAGTTGATCATTTCCAGGCCGATCGCGTTCACAATGCCGATCATTTCTTTCTGCTGGAAATTCTTTAGCTCTACGCCGTCTTCAAAATACTGCTCAAGGATGACGCGCTGTTTGGTACGCACACCATCATTCGTCTCCTCAGTAATGCTGCACGTAATGCTAAAACAGTGCGGATCTTGTGGTACTTCACTCATTGTCAATTTCCCTCAAAGCTGACCAAACAGCCCAAGTCATAACGGCTGCGTAGAACCCAGCAACGTATTTCCAATCACTTAAGACCATCAGGAACTCAGGCGAAAAAAATCCGATTGGCGGGGTCACAACGCATACCGCACAAAAAACAGTTTGTAGTAGGGATAACCGCACCCAGCCAACCAGGCTATAAGCAGCCCGATGGCCAAGATGCGGTTAAACGTCCTTGCTTTCACCCCAATCACTAAACCGCAACGGCTTAGTTAAAACCCTGACCGGTGAGCGGACTGGAGGGGTTTGATTCGGGCAGATCAACGGGCAGGGTCTCATCGATATAGTTCGTAAGAAACGAACGAATCTTAGTGAGATGCGAGCCGAAGCGACCTTGATCCGGTTCAGCTAGACCGTTTGGCGACCGCCGAGAACCGCTCTTTGACATTTCCGCCATCCAAACGCGCATTAGGCGAACGCAATCTCGCAAACCCTTGTTCTCCGGTGCCTGTACAAGCCGCTTCCCATCGGGCGTTTCCGCGCGATTAGACAGGTACTCAATCGGGTACACCATCGGATGCGTTTGCGGCGAATCCGTCTCCGGCTCCGAAATCATCCAGTTAAAATACCGTTCGCACCGGTCGAGATAGGACGTGATGCGCTCCCGATCTGCTGTGCGCCACTGCGTGAGCCCAGACGATTGCGATAAGAGCGTTTCGTAAATCGCCTCGTCGATCTTCTCAATCAGCCCAGCAAGATCGCTGTTCTCCATTTCCGTAATCGAATACGGGGTTTCTACATCTTCAGCCATAGCGAGTTCTCCCTGCTACAAAAGGTGCGGACAGAGCCGCAGGTTGCGGGCAGGGAGCACCGCAGTACCCTGCGACCCTGCCCGCGATCTGGTAAACCAGAAAATTCATGTAGGTCTTACGTCGTGTCGCTCAATCACAACCATTCCGTTTGCCGTGATCAGGTCGATAGCGCGACCCAGGTCCTTGCGTCGTGCGTTCCCGCAATGATCCTTTTGCCCAATGAGCCGAAACGGCACGTTGATCGCCCGGGCTACCCACGGCCACCGTCCGTTTTCCCGGTGCCAGTCGGCCGCGCCGGAAATCGACTCATTTGCTGTGCGTGTGTACCGGTGCCACCTGCCGTTGTACTTAACCGGGATCCAGCGGCCGGCAAGCTGGGATAGTGCATCCCAGGTAGTAACCCACTGCTCTACGGCAAGCCCTATAGCGTTTTCAGGTGACACGGCGCATCCCGTCAGTAATTGGATAAAAACGGCCGCCAGAGGTTCTGTCGGGCTAGGAGCATGGGTGACGACAGGAACATGGCGGCCAGTGGGTTGCTGCGAGAGTGAGTGGATTCGCAGCCATCAGGCTCTCGCCCAATAAAAAACCGAGCGGTGAGTGTTGATGCGTTTCAGGAACATCAGCGGACACGCTCGGCAAATTGTACATGGAATATACCCCCCAACTGCATGCACTTCAACCTTACGGCAGGCGCGATTCGACCCAGCTTTCGGCCGCCTCCCTGGCTGCCTTCACCTTGTTGCGCCCGATCCGGCGGCGCCGGCCGATGACCGTGTCGTTCCAGCCGAACAGATAGGCGTCCGTCAGCACGACCCATCGGTGGTCGTCCTTGTTGTTGTAGGAGCGCATGTACAGGTCGGCGATGGCCTTGTCGACAATCAGCGCCAGCTCGTCGGTGACCGGCGGGATCGGCAGGTTGGCCTGGCCCTCGTGGACGATCAGGCGGGCAAAGGGGCTCGCTCTGGGGTAGTCGATCTCTATGCCGTGGCCGTGCATGCACCAGCGCGCCCAGGAGCGCAGGGCCAGCTGAGCGTCGGTGTGGGACTTCAGCGGCGCCACGTCTACAGGCCGCGTTACAGGGGCTCTATGATTACGGTACATCGGGCATTGTCACAGGGATCTCGCCAGACGTTATGTGACTCTCGGATTTGCGAGTCGTCGATATAAACGTCTGCGCGTTGCAGTGCGTCGTACAGGGCCTTACCAGCGAAGTTATCAAGATCTCGTCGTCGCCGATCAGGCGGGTAGAGATCGACCTGAATCCGCAGGGGCACTCCGTACGCACGATGACCCGGAAGCTGTTGTTTGGCACAGTAGTACACCTCTCGTGCGAACTTCTTGCCTGCGGCGGCGATGACGTGCCGGCCTCGATAAGTTTTCCAGTAATGGTTGGTGCTGGGTGGGAAAGGTAAATCCAGGCGGATCACTGGCCAACCTCAAGTAGAGCCGCGCCGATCATCTCAGGCCACCTCATCCAGCAGCGCCTCGCGGTACTCGCTGTCGCGCGGGTGGAACAGATCGATGCCCTTGTCAATGGCCCAGGCCTCGTGCAGTCGCAGAGCATGGACGCGCTCTCCGCGGGTGGCGGCCCGCAGGCCATCGTGGGACCGCCTCGCCCAGGACAGTCGCTGGCCGTTCTCGTCAACGCCGAGCCACTTCTTCGTAAACAGCTCGTGAGCGGCCTCCGGGCCGAACGGGGCTCTTAAGATGACGGTGCCGGCACTGTTGGTGATGTCCAGGGTGACGCCCCTGGCCGCCATGAACTCAGCTGTCGTCGCCATCCACGTTCTCCAGAGTCGCGCCAGCCCCCACTTACCAGTGCTCGGGCTCCGCGTCGTCAGCAGCAGGACCGGCTCCTCGCCCAGTTCCTCCTGCAGTTCCCCCATGATCTGTTGCAGATTGGCGGCGGTCAAAACGTGCTCTTTCATACGCTACCTCGACATGCTTGCGAACAAGCTCGCGAAGTCTCGGGTCAACCGCCTCCAGCATCTTGCGGCGTTGCTCGCGAGAACGAGTGCGGATGATGCGAGCAGCGATAAGCCGCGGCGGCTCATAGTCCAATCACTCGTACCTCACCCCGTCCTCAAAACATTGTCCGTACTTGGACATAAAGTGCAACCGCACCTCAGGATCCCCAGTGAAGTTGTGGGTGAGATCATCCAGCTGGCTCATGTCCCTGGTCTTCACCACCTTGCGCGCCACATTCGCGCGTTTGAGCCATGCGTTGATGAATCGTTTGACGCCGGCCGGTGTCTTGCGTTTCTTGGGATTGGCATCGCACCAGCTCTCCATGGCGGCGAGCTCCGCGTGGACATCGCAGTGCGGGAAACAGCGCTGCCACTGGATGATGTCAGATTGCTCAGGTTCAAAATCCGATCCGTCTTTCAATAGCATTCAATTTCTCCAGGCATGACTACCGCCCTTTCTACCTCATGGCTCCACTACGGTGACCAAGTTCATAGCATCAAACTTGTTCCTTTTTGTTTCAGGTTGTTCCTTATGTGATGGTCTGTGATGGTCTGTAATGGTTTGTGATGGTTTGTAATGGTTTGTGTGGGCCCATAGCAGTAGTAGAAAGCCGTAGAATGCCGTAGACTGCCGTTGACTTGCATAGACGCCCGTAACATTGCGTTGCATTGCGTTGCATTGCGTTGCGTTCGCGTACGCTTCTTGTTGCACGTTTCTGCAAGTGCCTGTAGGTGTTGGCGCATTTCAGGCAGGTCAAGGGGCTCTCTGCCCCTTGGCCCATACATCTCCCTGTGCTAACTTCGTCGTTGCCAACACCTATGGGCACCGACTGGCGGTGTCCTCTATATCTGTTTAAGGGATACTGCCTATGAGCACTCATCTTCGCTTCCCCGCGCACCCCGGTTACGTTTACGTCCTTGACATTGGCCAGGGCTATTGCAAAGTCGGTGGAACAAAGCGTGATCCCCAAATCCGTTGCAATGAGCATCAGTTCAGCCCCCAGCTCGACATGTTCAGCAGGCCCGTTTTGTACCAGGCCGACTACGTCGACAACGTTTGGCAAATTGAACACCTTAGCCATCAGATGCTCAGTTGGTGCAAGATTCATGGCGTAAATGACGTGTATCAAATCTCTGCTTCTGAAGCCGTTTTCTATATTGAGAGATCCATCAGTTTCTATGAATCGTTAATTGCTTAGTTACATGCTCTTTGGTGAAGCGGTAGTTTGATGGCGAAAGGAACCCAGTCGAACTAAATCGACATGCGTCCCTTTCACCCATGCTCTTCGGAGCCAGCGTATAGCCTTCAGGCGGCAAGCCATTAGCACATTGGACTTGCTCGGCGTCATTCCACTTTGTGCAGTGTCCAGCCCCTCTAACGCCTTTCGGACTCAGTTGCGGTGCGGGCTTACTTTGTACCGCGTCAACATCCCGGCCCAAAGGTGACGCGCACAGGCGCGGACGCATAAACCGGGTGCGGCAATCAGGGCTATTCGGATTTGAATTGATGTGGGCTATAATGCTGCCCATCATGCAATCGCGGTCCAGTTTACCCGATTGCGTGGATTGGGAATGGCGGCTAACCAAACCCAACACACACGGCCCTTCAGACTTGTCTGCGGGGCCGTTTTTATTTCTACGCCTTTCTGCGCCGTGCGTCAACGCCAGAACCCTCACACACCTCAAAATACAGCCGCCGCAAGGCATCCCCCACGGTGTAGGTAGGATCAGATCCATTCAGGATCCGGTACACGGTCGGCTGTGTGCAGTACACCCCAGTGTCGGTGATCCGTCGTGCTATCTCCGACTGACTGAACCCTTTTTCTACGAGGCGCTGGGCCATAAGTTGAGTATTCATGTCTGTAGTCTGACGCGACGGGGGCTATACGTCAAAGTATATCCGGCCAATTCCTTATTGACAGGACTATACGCGCGGGTATAGGTTTAGATGGCGCCGCACGGTGCGGCAGGGAGAGAGAAATGATTGGATACGTCTACAAACGCCAGGGAGATGCTCACACGGTGCGCACCCAGTACGGAGTCTTTACCGCCGACAGCAAAGAGGCGGCGATCAAACAAGCCGATGACTTTGCCCACCGGCAACGGATCAAGGAGCGACGGGAGGCACAGCGTCAGGCGCTGCTGCGTCAGACCGACCGTCGGATGAAGTACCTGTGAACGACGTGGCCGACTTCCTTGACGACCGGGAATCGTTCCTTGATTGCGCGGCGGATTACATGCTGTACCCCGGCGCCAATCGTCGAGAATGGGACGACGCTGCCAATGATCTGCGGCAGCTGTTGGCCACGGCCTTCAGTCTCAAAGACACGGACACCTACGATTACGACGAGGCCTGTGTCGCCGTGTGCGAGCGGATCTTCAGCAACATAGAGGAGTCAATGTGATGTTCAGCAAGAATGCCATTTTCAACATCAACGTGTTGGATTATGAGGAGCATCAGGGCGAGTACCTGCAGCAGTGTGGGCAGGGTGACCGCATCAAAATCCTTGCGGCCGCCCGGGTCGCCCTGGCCGCAGAGGAGAAGGGCCGGCGTGACGTGATGGACGAGTCCTACCGGTGTATTGGCAAGATGATCGTGCGCTCGCTGGCTTACAACGCCATCCGGCGCGCGCGCGTGGCCGCGGAGGAATCGTGATGGAGAGGGCGGAACTCATTGTCGCCCAGGCGATGCCGCAGTTCTCTCGGATCGCGGAGGCGCAGAATGTGGTGGTCTGGTCGGAGGAGAGCCAGTTCGCGACCCAGGCGCTGCAGAGGAACAAGCAGTTACGCGAGTGCGATCCAACCACTATTCAGAACGCCATCATCAACGTGGCCGCCACCGGACTGACGCTCAACCCTGCGGACGGCTACGCCTACCTGATCCCCGAGTACAACAAACAGACGAAACAGAACGAGTGCCAGTTGCGCATCAGTTTCAAGGGGCTGACGGCGGCGGCCACATCGACGGGGATCTGTGAATGGATCCGCGCGGAGGTGGTGAAGGAGAACGACACGTTCAACTGGCTGGGCGTCGACGAGAAACCCGAGCACAAGATGCAGCCGTTTGGCGATCGCGGACAACCGGTGGGCGTCTACTGCGTGGCCAAACTGACCTCTGGCGATTTCATGTGTGAGGTGATGCAGTGGGAGGAGGTGAAGAAGATCCAGGCCTGCGCGAAGGCGCAGTCGGTGTGGTCGGCCTGGCCGGAGGAAATGGCCAAGAAGGCGGTGATTAAACGGGCCGCCAAACAGTGGCCGAAGAACAGGGCCAGTTCAGTGCTGCACAAGACCATTGAGGTGATGAACGATTCGGAGGGCAACCGCGACCCGATGGCCGAGATGGAGCGAACAGCGGACGACATTCTCACGCTGCTGGATCAGGACGACCTGATGGGCGTGGGGCAGATCTGGACCGAATGCACAGAGGCCGAGCAGGCCACGCTGTGGACGGCGAAGACAAAGGGAGGGTGGTTCACCATGGAACAGAAATCAAAGATACGGGAGGCAGCCAGTGGATATGCAGCAGCAAATCACGCAGCAGACGCTCAAACAGGAGGTTGAGGAACACCTTGAGGATTGCATCTTTCCGGTGCTGGCCAGGGCGCACATCTGCGCGGCCATCATGGGCATGTCTGAGAGCACGTTTCGCAAGGGGCTGATGGCGGAAGGGACGACATGGACGAGGCTGTACCAGTTCGAGATCTTGCGGCGCGATCGCCGGTACAGGAATCAGGGGATGAGCAAGGAAGAGATAACTGACCTCCTGGGCTACGGCCACGTCAGCGATTACGTGCGAGGCATGAAGACCGCCCGAGCGGCCGTCCGATGATTATCGCCGGCCTCCTGTACATCGCAGCGGGGCTGGCCTTTGCATGGTGGCTCTACCACAAGGAGAGGAGCATAAACGATGGAGACTGAGCACCGGATGCACGAGAACTCCCTGGAGGCGTATTGGGACGTATACGAGAACCTGTCGCCAAAACGGATGCGGGTGTTTGAATGGATAGCGGGCCAGGGGCCGTTAACCAGACAGCGTTTGGCCGCAATCAGTGAGACCCCTATCAATACAGTGTGCGGGCGCGTGCGTGAGTTGCTGGATGCGGGGATGATCGTAGAAGAGGGAGAGGAGTTTGTTGAAAACCGCCCCCGGGCACTACTGCGAGCCGTCCAGCCTGACGAGTTTGAACTGGTGCAGCCGGCGGGTGAGATGGCCCACACACATGCGATGGTGTCGTTGGTGGAGCTGGCCGCACTGGAGAAAGACCGTAGGCGGCTAGAACTGATGGTCCGCGCAGGCTTCACCTTGCTTGATGTTGAGATCGATGAAAACGACGAAATGCGTTGGGGAATGCTTGATCAGGGCATGAACGATTACATCACCGGATTGTACGACAACTGGCGCGATGCCATAGACGAGGCAATGAGTGATGAGTGACAAAACAGGCGAAACAAACATGGACACAATAGAAGTAAACGGCGTTCAGTACATAAGAGCGGATTCAGTGCGGCAAGCCCCCAAGGGCTCCAGAGCGGTCGTCGTCGTAGACCGTGGCTGGATTTTTGCGGGCGATGTCGCCGAAGAAAACGGGCGCATCAAGCTGTCCCGCGCGGTGTGGGTATTTCGCTGGGAATCCGTAGGCTTTGCTGCGGTTATTGCTGATCCCAGCAGCGCCGACATTAGACCAATTGATGACGTAGACATTCCGTCAGGCGCTGAGATTTATCGCATCGCTGTGGAGGATTCATGGGGACTGTAATGCGCCCCGTTGGCGATGGCCATGGCTATGGCAATGGCGATGGCTCTGGCGATGGCTCTGGCTATGGCGATGGCTATGGCGATGGCTATGGCTATGGCTATGGCGATGGCGATGGCGATGGCAATGGCTATGGCAATGGCTATGGCAATGGCGATGGCTATGGCCATGGCTATGGCAATGGCTATGGCAATGGCTATTGCGATGGCTATGGCCATGGGTTTGCGACAGTGAGCCGAAATCCTAGGAGGAGGAGGTGAGCCATGAGTGAATTTGAAGAAAATGCATAAGGTTTTAGATTTGTTTGCGGGTATCGGCGGGTTTTCCTTGGGGCTGGAAAGAACCGGGGGATTTGAAACCGTCGCCTTTTGTGAGATTGAGACCTACGCGCAGAAGGTGCTGCGCAAACACTGGCCGGAGGTTCCCATCTATGACGACATCCGACGACTCACAGCAGACCGACTGGCTGGAGACGGAATTGAAGGAATTACAGTCGTCACCGGTGGCTTCCCGTGCCAAGACATATCCCTTGCGGGCAAGCGGGCCGGCATTGACGGCGAGCGGTCGGGCCTTTGGTCAGAGCTGGTCCGAATTATTGGCGACCTACGACCCGAGTACGCGATCATGGAGAACGTCTCAGCGCTCCTTAGTGGAGGAGACGGGGACTGGTTTGGAGCGGTTCTCGGAGACCTGGCCGCGCTCGGGTATGACGCGGAGTGGCACTGCATACCTGCTTCCGAACTTGGCGCGCACCATCACCGAGATAGGGTCTGGATTGTTGCCTACCCCGACGACTCAGAGCGGCGGCGGGGAGCGGAGCGGCAACAGGAAGGGAACGGGCAACCTTTACTACATGGCCCGGGAAGCGATGTGGCCAACGCCAACGGCAACAGACCACAAAGGATCGCCCTCAATCGAGGCGGTCCGAAGAAGGGCAGAGGAGTCATCACGCGGAGTGCGCTTGCCCGAGCAAGTGACACGCATCGAGGGGGAATCTGGCGCTCTGAACCCGACGTGGGTCGAGTGGCTGATGGGATTCCCCGAAGGTTGGACCGACTTAAATGCTTAGGTAATGCGGTGGTTCCGCAGATCCCCGAGCTCCTTGGCCAGACCATCCTAGAACACGAAGCCCGCGAGCGATCCTAAGATGAAGTCGTAGAGATAGTGGTGAAGATGAACTAACCATGCATCGCCGGGGGATGGGTGGGTGTTGTGAATAGATGCCCGTTGGGGCGTGGAGGTAGGTGTGAGACATCAGATCAGTTTCAGCGGCGGCATGGGTAGCGCCATAAGTGCACTAGTGGCCCATGAGCAAGGCTTGGATTTCAACCTGATCTTTGCGGACACGTTGATTGAGGACGAGGACCTTTACCGATTCAACAGCGACATAGCAGCCGCAGTGGGCAAGGAAATCGTTCACCTGAAGGACGGTCGGACTCCCTGGGATGTGTACGTCGACAAAAAGTGGATCGGCAACACCCGAACGGCGCACTGCTCCACGGAACTGAAAACAAAGCAGGTGCAGAATTGGCTGGCAGAGAACGCGGATGACGATGATCCGCTAGTACTGGGCATGGATATGTCCGAAATAGACCGCCTAGCTCGAGCACAGCAGCAGTGGAGCCCGCGCCCGGTTGCCTCTCTGTTGATCCGGTATCGCGTCTACCGGCCTCAGTGGGACGGCATTTTGGCCCGATACGGCATAGCAAAGCCTCGTCTCTACCGCATGGGCTGGAGCCACAACAACTGCGGCGGCTTCTGCTGCAAGGCCGGTTTAGTTCAGTTTGAACGCCTCTACCGAACGATGCCAGAGCGCTACACGCATCACGAGCGGGAAATGAACCGCGTCATGGGTGAAATCGGGGAGACCGCCAAGCCGTTCTTGCGGCAGTCAGACGGCGGCGAGATTCAGTATTTAACGCTGCAAGACTTCCGGGAGCAGATCGACGCGGGAACTCAAGAGTTGCCCATGTTCGACGCGGAAGGATGCGGCTGCTTTACGGATTAACCATGACCCGCCGCCCCATAGAGCGCCCACCGCTCCCCGCCGTACTCGCAGGGTGGGTTGTTCTGTTGGGGATAGTGGCAGTGGTTTTGATGCCGTGGATTTGACATTGCATACAGAGAAATTGACTTTAACGCCGATAACGCTGCGCGAGGCGAACCACTTTGTTGCTGAGAATCACCGCAACCACAAACCGGTTGCCGGGCATAAATACAGCATAGCTGTGAGCCAAGGCGGTACCGTTCGCGGAGTTGCAATTGTTGGCCGGCCCGTAGCTCGAAGACTTGATGACGGTTGGACCCTTGAAGTTACGCGATGCTGTACAGACGGGGTAAGCAATGGTTGCTCTATGCTTTACGGCGCGGCCTGGAGAGCGGCAAAGGCAATGGGATACAAGCGACTAGTTACCTACACATTGCCAGAGGAAGGCGGCGCAAGTTTGAAGGCTGCGGGATGGCGATGCGTTGGAGAGGCAGGCGGAGGTAACTGGAACGTGGCATCTCGACCACGCATAGACACAGAGCACCAGCAGATAAAACTTCGCTGGGAGGCGGAATAACGCGTCAGCGCGCAGGAGGGCGACAAGTGATGAGCGATGACGTGAAAGGATTCATCCGAAAGAGAGAAGGCAAAGGATGACACCGAGCGAAATGTTTTTTGCGTTTGTTGTGCTCCCTGCCACTTGTTTTGTCTGGTATTGGGTAGGCGTTAACGACGGTATCCGGAAAAGCGAAGAAGCGCAGGTCAAGTACGACAAGTGGAAGAATGGATAAACCCTGCGACCCGGAAATGTGCGGCTGTGCCGACATTGGCGCGGACTTTCCGAACCAGTGCTACCAGGTGACTCCTGAATTCAATGAGGCCCGTACACAAGGCTCAGGCCGGGGAGGGGTGATGGATGACTATTTAGCACGGTTCATAGACATCGACGAAGATGATGTCGTTACTGCGAGCGACATTGAGGAGGCGGCCATAAGGGCCGCAAATGAAATAGAGAATCTCCGGTCGGCGCTGCGTGACATTGCGACGGGCAACCATTTTGGCACCGCCGGTGACTATGCCAGGAAACGGCTGGGGGAAATTTAGGCGATGGCGTTGTTCCGGAAACTGTCCCAGAACAGATTGTGATCCCCTTTCCATAGCCCGATGCCGCCGAGCGCCAGTTTGGAGTCGAACATGATTGACGGCGGCGTGCGGCTCAACCCATACGCCTCCGGCACGATCTGCTCGTAGATCTCGTAATCCGCCAGCTGCGTGTTGGCGCCCAGTCCGAATACCACATCCTGGGCATCAATATAAATTTGGTCGGCCACGCCGATCGTTATGCTGGATCTGCCAATCAGCCACCGGATGTTTCCCTCAAGAACAGCAGACTGCACCCACGTGCTGACCTTCACGGTGATGGGCACCCAAAAGTCACCGACCACCGACAACCCAGGATCCCACGTCCAGTCAAAGGAGAACTGCGGCACGCTCCCTGGCGTTAGCGGCCCCTCCGTATAGGACCGGCCGAAGTGGGTGTACGTGAACGTCAGCGTGTCGGTGCCGGTGTTGTGCGTCAGCTCCAGGGTGCCGATGTCCGTCTCAGTCGACAGGTCGGTCTTCAAGAACACAAACGAGCCGCGCCATAGTCGGGACTGTATGAAGTTGCTCACCGAGCTGGGCAGGTGCAGGTCGGGGCGGCCGATCACCGTAGCGAACCCATCCTGGCCGTCGTATGACTTTCGAGATGACGGAACAAAGTAAGGCGCCGTGACACCGCCAACACCGTTGCCGTCCGTCATCTCAATGTACAGCTGCTCTTTGTTCGGCTCGCAGGTGTTCACTGGAAAATGCGGCTGGCTCTGAATCGTGCCGTCGTAGGTCTTCTGCACAAACGAGTTCGGCCCCCAGTCGGCCAGCCCGCTGATGGTGGAGTCCTGTAGGGCGTCAAATCCGCCGGCTGGGAACGGGAACGGCCAGACCTGCTCGCCGGTCACACCGCTGTACCAACGTGAGCCAGCGACCTGATAGAACAGGTATTCAATCTCCTCGCACACCCGCCCTGGCGCGCCGATGCCACTGAGCCCATCAAAGTACTGCCGGCCCGGTTTGGCCACGCCGATGTTGATCGGCCACAGATCCACCTCGCACTGCGCGTCGACGTAGAGCTCGCCCAGAGGAACTCGCCGGATCCGGCCCGTGAATCGGGCCACCGAATAGTCGTAGGTAGGCGTCGGGTCGATCACCTCGTGCTGATCCACACAGGGGATGACGCACCAGCGCGTAATGCCGTACGTGTTGATCCACGTCACCCAGTCGGTCCAGTCGGCCAGGGCGATTCGGAACGTCATTGTCATCCGCGTGGCGCCCGTGCTCATGAACCGATATTGCTGCGGGAATCCCTTCTGCGGCGACCGGACCAGGCCGGCGTCGACCAGGCCCGCGTGCGGCGAAATCTGCGGGATCGGCCAGGAGTCGGGGTAGCGCGCCAACTGCGGCGTGGTGATGGTCATTGCGTGTAGCCCCAGATGATGAACGTGTTCCCGATCGCGCCCGTTATCCGCAGGACG
>JAAUYB010119838.1_pt1 | contig 24557 bp, 21 predicted proteins | sample 7278071 | NCBI WGS metagenome assembly JAAUYB01 (sample SAMN14350121, study PRJNA611818) | marine sediment metagenome | isolation source: surface marine sediment (1.8m) | place: French Polynesia: Moorea | collected 2018-08 | reverse complement strand
CACGATGAACCCGGTATCGACCGGCTGATCGCCGCGCTTGCCCTTGATCAACGTGCGCGCATGGCCACCCAGCCGCGGCTCGGCCTCGTAGAGCGTGACGCGGTGGTCGTCGCCCAACATGTGCGCGGCCCCCATGCCGGAAATTCCGGCTCCGATGACGGCGATTTTTCTGGGCGCAGCGGCGCGGGCTTCGAATGGCATAGTGCGGTCAGGTCCTTGGTGGTGTGTCTAGTTTGCTTTACGCACCCCCGACCACACTGGATGTAAAAAAGACTACGAAATCTTTTTTTGATCCACAAAGCATCCACCTGCGTAGTATGTGTATGTTCGGACACTCATACCCTGTGGCGCTTGACGAACGTGAGGCCGTGGCTGTTGAAGCCCGGCCGCAAATGCGCGATGTCATCGGGGTGAGTGAAAGGACGACCAAAGTGGGTTCTGAAACCCCCGATTCCGCAGCGACCTGGGTCAACCTGATGCTGCGCATTCGTGATCAGAAGGACGAAACCGCCTTTGTCGAGATGTTTGGGCATTTCGCACCGCGGGTGAAGGCCTTTCTGATGCGGTCCGGCAGCGATGCCGCCACCGCCGAAGAATGCGTGCAAGAGGTGATGGCCACGGTCTGGCACAAGGCGCACCTCTTTGATCCGTCGCGTGCTTCCGTTGCGACTTGGGTCTTCACGATCGCACGGAACAAAAAAATTGATGCGTTGCGTAAGCAGCGCCGCCCCGAACCCGAGGAGCTCACATGGGGCCCCGCGGCTGAGCCAGACCAGGCTGACGTGATTGGTCTGCAACAGGAGAGTGAACAACTTGGAGAGGCGATTGCCTCTCTACCCGCGAAACAGCGGGAGCTGATCGAAAAGGCCTACTTTGGCGATTTGTCGCACAGCGAAATCGCCGAACAGACAGGTTTGCCCCTTGGCACGATCAAATCCCGCATCAGGTTGGCGCTTGAGAGGCTGCGCCACGCTATGGACCAGAAGTGACTGAGATGACAGAGATCAACCATCACCTCACAGACGAACTGATCATGGGCTATTCCGCAGGAACGCTGCCGGAAGCCGTGAACCTGATCGTCGCAACACATGTCTCGATGTGTGACAGCTGCCGCGCCGCGGTGGAAAGCTATGACGCCGTCGGCGGCGCCGTGATCGAACAGACCGAAAAGGTCGAAGTGTCGGATGCCTGCCTGCAGGGCGCGCTCGACCTGATCCGCAACACCGCCTGGGCCGCTCCGCAGGTGGCGCCGCGCGCCGCGGATCCGGTGATCCCCGCACCGCTCCTCGATTATGTCGGCGGGTCGCTCGATGACGTGAAATGGCGTCCCGTTGGCATGGGTGTGAAACAGGCGATCCTGGCAACCAGCGACGAGGCGACGGCACGGTTGCTCTACATCCCTGCCGGCGTGGCCGTTCCGGACCACTCGCATGAGGGGATGGAACTGACGCTGGTGCTGCAAGGCGCGTTCCAGGATGAAGACGGCCGGTTTGCGCGCGGCGATATCGAAATTGCCGACAGCGATCTGCATCACACGCCGATTGCCGATGTGTCCGAGGACTGCATCTGCCTCGCCGTCACCGACGCGCCGCTGAAATTCAAAGGTTTGCTGCCGCGTCTCGCGCAGCCTTTCCTCAAGATCTGAGCGTCAACCCCCGACACTCAGTGACGTATGGCAGCCGCGCTTGCGCGGCTGTCGTCTTTTCTGGGCTCAGCGTCGCCGTGATCAGCCCCGGTGCTGCTCCGGCCCGCGCGCATTCCGCGCCATCCGGTCCGGCAATCACGCTGCGCCCCAGATACGCCTTGCCGCGCTCAACACCAGCGTGATTGGCATAGGCCAGATAGACCCCGTTCTCATAGGCCCGCGTCGGGATCATCGTATCCGCGACCCAAGCCCATTCCTGCCCAAGTGCTGTCGGCACCAGCACCACCTGCGCCCCCAGTTGCGCCACATGCCGCACGGCTTCGGGAAACTCGGCATCGTAACAAATCAGGATCGTACAGCTCAGGCCCGCATAATCGAAAAGCGTGCATCCGGCGCCAGGCTGGAACACGTCCTTCTCAAACCCCGGTGGGATCGCCAGTTTGCGGTGATGCCCCAACGTGGCGCCATCCGGCCCGATGCACAGTGCGGCATTGAACACCGCCTCCCCTGCCCGCTCGGGATAGCCATAAAGCACCGCCACGCCGTAGCGTTTCGCCAGATCCGCAATCCGCCGCGCGATGGGGCCATCGGATGCTTCGGCCAGATCCGCAACCTCGGCGCCGATATGGTAACCGGTTGCAAAGAGTTCCGGCAGAACAACCAGTTGCACCCCCGCCGCAGCGACACCGGGCAGCTCGGCCGCCAGCCAATTCAACCGCGCGTCCACGCCGTCCAGCGCGGCCGGCGCCTGCAACACCCCCAACCGCATCACGTCTCTGTCACCATCACTTCGCGCGGATACTGCGTCAGGTACTCACAGCCTGTGTCCGTCACCACAATCGAATCCCCGATCCGCCCCGCCGTCACGCCATCAACCGAGATGCCGCCATCGACCGCAAAGGTCATGCCCGGCTGCAGCACCGTTTGATCCCCCGCTTTCAGTTCTGGCGCCTCCAGATACGCCACCCCAATCGACCGCCCGGTGCGATAGCCGGTCTGATAACCGCGCTCGGCATAAACCGCGTTGGCCGCCGCGGCGACCTCTTCGGCCCGCACCCCGGGCCGGATCGCGGCAATCGCCGCTTGCTGGGCGTCAATCGCGGCCTGCTGCACCCTTGCGTCCGCATCGGTGATCCCGGCCACGTGGAACATGCGGTCGAACCCCAGCTTGTACTGCTTGAACTGCGCCATGTTGCAGAAACAGAAATAGACCGGGTCATTTGCGGCATAAGCTTTGACCGAGGCGCGCCGGTGCACCATCGATGTGTCCCGCCCGCTTTGCAGGATCTGTAGGTTGTGGATCATCGGTGAGACAAACCTTTCCCACCCCTTGTCGGTCAGAAAGCCCGCCGCCTTGCGGGTGCCCGCCTCAATCACCGCCAGCGCGCTTTCGTATTCATGCGCCCCGACGCGGAGCGAGCCATGCGCCGCCGCCATCATCGCCCCGGCAATCTCACCCGCCTGTTTCATCACACCAATTTCCAGCGGCGACTTGATCATACGCTGCGCACCAAGGATTGGCCCGATGTCGTGTAACGCGGTGTCAGGCCAACGCTCATCGATGAAAGCGCGGAGTATGGCGGGCAGGTTTTGGCGTTCGACCCAAAGCTCCGCGGGCTTTTCTGGCAAAGCCTCAGCCAGCACGCGATGCCAACTGCGCTGCCCGGCATCTTCCCAGGTGCGCACGTCTGCGACCCAGGTCATCTCGGCCACCATCTCGCTTTCCATCAGCGGGGTGATGACAATCGGATCGTCATCCACCGAGACCAGCAGCATCGTCGGCCGGCCAAACTCGATCCCCAGATACCCCCAGAACCCCGCGAGATAGGCAATCGAGCTTTCGTCGGTGAAAAGCGCCTGCACGATCCCTTCGTCGCGCATCCGCGCTTGCAGCGTTTCTGTCCGTTGGCGGGCCTCGTCCAGCATGATGTCCCCTTGCTTTCGGGCCAGCCTAAGGGCTGACACTCGCGTGCGCGGGGCCAAAACCGACATCCGTTTGTCGCGCGCAGCCTGAAAGCAAAACGTCCCGAACGGCGGCCATTCGGGACGAATTGGTGCGGACGTGCCGACCTTAGTGCTTGCGCTTTTTCGGCGGCATCAGGTCGGTGATCGTGCCCTCGAACATCTCGGCGGCAAAATTCACCGTTTCCGACAGCGTCGGATGTGGGTGGATCGTGTGGCCCAGATCGACTGCGTCCGCCCCCATCTCGATGGCCAGCGCCACCTCGGCAATCAGGTCACCCGCGTTGGTGCCAACGATGCAGCCGCCGATCACGCGCTGATCCTCGGGATCAAAAAGCAGCTTGGTCACCCCTTCGTTGCGCCCGTTCGACAGGCTGCGGCCCGAGGCGGCCCAGGGGAAGACACCCTTTTCAAACTTGACGCCCTGCGCCTTGGCCTCGGTTTCGGTGAGGCCGGCCCAGGCAACCTCGGGATCGGTATAGGCGACCGAGGGGATCACGCGGGCATCAAAGGCGCGGTTTTCGCCAGCAGCCACTTCGGCGGCCACCTTGCCCTCATGCACCGCCTTATGCGCCAGCATCGGCTGGCCCACCACGTCACCGATGGCAAAGATGTGGCTGACCCCAGTGCGCTGCTGGTGATCCACGGCGATAAAGCCGCGCTCATCCACCGCCACCCCGGCCTTTTCGGCATCGATCAGCTTGCCATTGGGCTTGCGACCCACGGCGACCAGTACCTTGTCGAAACTGTCGGTGAAGGTTTCACCCTTGGCATCCTCAAAGGTAACGAGCAGACCGTCGTCTTTGGCCTCGACCGCTGTGACCTTGGTCTTGAGAAAGATGTTTTCGTACCGACCCTTGATACGGTTGTGCAGGGGCTTGACGATGTCCTTGTCAGCGCCCGGAATGATCTGATCCATCAACTCGACAATGGTGATCTTTGAGCCCAGCGCATCGTAAACACAGGCCATTTCCAGCCCGATGATCCCACCGCCCAGAACCAGCATCCGCTTGGGGATGTCTTTGAGCTCGAGCGCGCCGGTGGAATCGATCACGCGATCATCGTCATGCGGGATAAAGGGCAGATCCACCGGCTCGGACCCGGCGGCGATGATGCATTGGTCAAAGCTGACTGCGGTCATGCCATCGTTGCCCTGCACCTCGATCATGTTCGGCCCGGCAAAGCGGCCATAGCCGCGCACGACCTGAACCTTGCGCCCCTTGGAAAGACCGTCGAGGCCACCGGTGAGCTGACCAACCACGCCGTCCTTAAAGCTGCGCAGCTCATCAAGGTCGATCTTCGGTTTGCCGAAATTGATGCCGTGGCTGTTCATCTCCTCAGCTTCGGTGATGACCTTGGCCACGTGCAAAAGCGCCTTGGATGGGATACAGCCCACGTTCAGGCAGACACCGCCCAGCGACGGGTAACGTTCGATCAGCACGACCTTTTTGCCCAAGTCTGCCGCACGGAAGGCCGCAGTGTAGCCGCCGGGGCCAGAGCCGAGAACAACCACCTCGGCGTGCACGTCGCCGGGGCCGGACGCCGTGCCCGTGGCCTCCACCCGTCCCGGGCTTGACCCGGGACCTCCTGCCTGAGGCCCCGGCGCGGAGGCCGGGGCGGGTTTTTCTACGGCCCCTTCCAGCGTCAGGATGACCGACCCTTCGGACACAGTGTCACCCTCGCTGACGGCGATCGCGGTGATCTTGCCGGCTGCAGGGGACGGCACTTCCATCGTGGCCTTGTCGGATTCCAATTCGATCAGCGGGTCCTCTTCGGCGACGGTGTCACCGACCGAAACCAAAACGCTGACCACGGGCACATCGGTGAAATCGCCGATATCAGGTACTTTGACGTCCATATCGATCCCCTCACCACATCAGTTTGCGCATATCGCCAAGCAGCGTCTTGAGCGTCACGCAGAAGCGTGCGGCCAAGGCGCCATCGACGGCACGGTGGTCATAACTCAGCGACAAGGGCTGCATCAGGCGCGGGACAAATTCCTCACCATTCCAGACCGGCGCCATTTTCGACCGCGTGAGGCCCAGGATCGCAACTTCGGGCGCATTCACGATCGGGGTAAAGCTGGTCCCGCCGATCCCGCCCAGCGACGAGATGGTAAAGGTCGCCCCCTGCATGTCACCGGATTTCAGCTCACCCGCCCGGGCCTTGCCACTGAGCTCCATCAGATCTTTGGAAATCTCGACGATCCCCTTGCGATCCGCATCTTTGATCACCGGCACCATCAGCCCGTTCGGCGTATCGGCGGCAAAGCCGATATTGTAGTAGTCCTTCTTGATCAGCTTGTCGCCGTCCGGATGGATCGAGCTGTTGAATTCCCAATGCGCTTTCAACGCGCTGACCGAGGCCTTGATCACAAAGGACAAAAGCGTCACGCGATAGCCCTCTTCCTTGGCCATCGTGTCCATCTCTTTGCGATACTTGTCGAGATCGGTGATGTCCGCCTCGTCATTGTGGGTGACATGCGGGATATTGAGCCACGACCGGTGCAGCGCGGGGCCGGAGATCTTTTTGATCCGGGGCATTTCCACGTCTTCGACCGGGCCGAATTTCGAGAAATCGATCACCGGGATCGGGGGGATGCCCATACCACCTTGCGCGGCTGTCCCCCCACCGGCGGCGGGGACGGTCTGGGCCTTCAAGGCCTTTTCCACGTCCTCACGCAGGATGCGGCCCTTGCGGCCCGTGCCGTTGACCTTGGCCAGGTCCACCTCGACCCGACGGGCGAACGCGCGCACCGATGGTGAAGCATGCACCTTGGAAAAGCCGGCATCCGTGACCGGCGCGGGCGTCTGCGCAGGCGCGGGTTCGGCCCGAGGCCCCGGCTCGGAGGCCGGGGCGGGGTCACCAACATCTGCGGCTTTCTCATCGCGCCCCGGGCCTGACCCGGGGCCTCCTGCAGCACCATCCGCCTCGACGATCAGGATCACGCTGCCTTCGGAAACGGTATCCCCTTCCGACACCTTGATCTCCTTGATCACCCCGGCGGCTGAGGACGGCACCTCCATTGTGGCCTTGTCGGATTCCAGTTCGACGATCGGGTCCTCTTCGGCAATGGTGTCGCCAACGCTGACCAGAACCGTCACCACCGGCACATCGGTGAAATCGCCGATATCGGGCACTTTTACTTCAGTTGTCATTCTTTTGTCTCCTCGTGCCCGCTCAGACCAGACGCGGGTTCGGCTTGCCGCCGTCGATGTCGTATTTGTCCAAGGCCTTTTGCAGGTCCTCGTCGCTGACCACGCCCTCGCGCCACAGATCGACTATGGCCGCGGCGGCGATGTGGTTGGCGTCCACCTCGAAGAAGCGCCGCAGGTTCACCCGGCTGTCGGACCGGCCAAAGCCATCAGTGCCCAGCACGGTGTAGCGGCCCGGCACGCAGGCGCGGACCTGTTCGGCGTAGTTCTTCATGTAGTCGGTGGCGGCGATGAACGGCCCTTTGGCGCCCTCAAGCTGCTGCGCGATATAGGGCACCTTGGCTTCGGCAAACGGGTTCAGCCGGTTGTGCCGCGCCGCATCCTGGCAATCGCGCGCCAGCTCGTTGAATGACGTGGCCGACCAGATATCCGAGGTCACACCGAAATCCGCCTTGAGCATCTCCGCCGCCTTGATCGCCTGCACCAGGATTGTGCCTGAGCCGATCAGGTTGACATGCTTCTTGCCCGGTTTCGCAGTTTTCTGGAACCGGTAGAGGCCTTTGATAATGCCCTCTTCGGCGCCCATCGGCATTTCGGGGTGGCTGTAGTTCTCGTTCATCAGGGTGAGGTAAAAGAACACGTCCTCCTGATCGGCGAACATGCGCTTCAGCCCGTGCTGCACAATCACCGCGACCTCGTAGCTGAAGGTCGGATCATAACTGATGCAGTTGGGGATCGTGCCGGCAAGGATATGGCTGTGCCCGTCCTCGTGCTGCAGACCTTCGCCGTTCAGCGTGGTGCGCCCTGCCGTGCCGCCCAGCATAAAGCCGCGCGCCCGGCTGTCACCCGCAGCCCAGGCCAGATCGCCGATCCGCTGAAAGCCGAACATCGAATAGTAGATGTAGAACGGGATCATCGGCACGCCGTGGGTGCTGTAGCTCGTCGCCGCTGCAATCCAGTCGGCCATGGCGCCGGCTTCGTTGATGCCCTCCTGCAGCACCTGGCCGTCGATGCTTTCCTTGTAGAACATCATCTGGTCGCGGTCTTCGGGGGTATAGTTCTGGCCCAGCGGGTTGTAGATGCCGACGCTGCGGAACAGCCCCTCCATCCCGAAGGTGCGGCTTTCATCCGGCACAATCGGCACCACATTCTTGCCGATCTGCTTGTCCCGCAACAGCGTCGTCAGGATGCGGACAAAGGCCATGGTGGTGGAAATCTCACGCTCTCCGGTGCTTTCCAGCTGACCTTTGAAGGCGTCCAAAGCGGGAATTTCCAGCTTGGGCGCATCGCGCCAGTCGCGTTTGGGGAACTCACCACCCAGCTCACGTCGGCGTTCGGCCATGTAGGCCTTTTGCGCGTTGTTGAGCGTGACAAACGGCGCCTTGGGCAGGTCTTCGTCCGACACGGGGATGTTGAAGCGATCCCGCATGGCGCGCAGCTGATCCTCACCCATCTTTTTCTGCTGGTGGGTGATGTTCTGGCCTTCGCCCGCGGTGCCCATGCCATAGCCCTTGACGGTCTTCACCAGAATGCAGGTCGGCTGGCCCTTGGCCTTGGTGGCGCGCAGGAACGCGTTGTAGACCTTTTTCGGATCATGCCCGCCGCGGCGCAGGGCCCAGATCTGATCGTCGGTCCAATCTTCGACCAGCGCGGCGGTTTCGGGGTATTTGCCAAAGAAATGCTTGCGGATATAGGCGCCGTCCTTCGACTTGAAGGTCTGGTAATCGCCATCCACCGTTTCGTCCATCAGTTGGCGCAGCTTGCCCGAGGTATCCTGTTCGAGCAGGTCGTCCCAACCCCGGCCCCAGAGCAGCTTGATCACGTCCCAGCCCGAGCCGCGGAAATCACCCTCAAGCTCTTGTACGATCTTAGAGTTGCCGCGGACAGGGCCATCCAGACGTTGCAGGTTGCAGTTGACCACAAAGATCAGGTTGTCGAGGCCCTCACGCGCGGCCAGCGCGATGGCGCCCAGGCTTTCGGGTTCGTCCATCTCGCCATCGCCGAGGAAGGCCCAGACCTTGCGGTCGCCCATGTCGATATGGCCGCGGTTGTGCATGTATTTCATGAACCGCGCCTGGTAGATCGCCATCAGCGGCCCCAGCCCCATGCTGACGGTCGGGAATTGCCAGTAGTCGGGCATCAGCCACGGGTGCGGGTACGAGCTCAGGCCGCCGCCAGCCACTTCCGAGCGGAAGTGTTCCAACTGTTCCTGGCTGATCCGGCCTTCCATGAAGGACCGCGCGTAGATCCCGGGCACTACATGGCCCTGGAAGAACACCAGATCGCCGCCATGGATCGCCGATTTCGACCGCCAGAAGTGGTTCAGGCCGACGTCGTAAAGCGCCGCCGAGGACGCAAAGGACGCGATGTGGCCGCCATATTCGCTGCTGACCTTGTTGCGCTGCACCACCGTGGCCATGGCGTTCCAGCGGTTGATCGTGCGGATGCGCCATTCCATTTCGGTGTCGCCGGGCAGGTCAACCTCGTCATCCGGCGGGATGGTGTTCTGATATGGTGTGGTGGCGGAAAACGGCAGCGCGGCGCCGGCTGCGCGGGCCTGCTGCACCGCTTTGTCGAGAAGGTAATGGGCCCGGTCGGCGCCATCGCGTTGGATGACGTCCTCGATCGCTTCCTGCCATTCCTGGGATTCAATCGGATCGATGTCTTGCGCGTTGTCCGTCATGTGACCTCTTCCCTTGTCGCGGGCGGTTCCCCGCATTTCGATTTGTTTAGCCTTAAACTTTCAGGCCTGCGCAGGCGATGCGGCATCGGGTCTACCCAGATTCACCGACAGCGGCTGCGCGCTTGCGACCGTGTTTACCAAGCTGGGTGACGCAAAGGCAGGGTGCTGCACGCATATACGTTATGCGCGGCGCGCATGACGATTGTTCAACGTTAAACATTCGTGGGCGCGAATGTCAGTCAGCCGCCTTGGGTTTCTGCGTCAGGGGCACAACGGTGTCGGGGGCGTCCTTGGCCAGCTCTTTGAAATCGAAATTATCCAGCCGCCGCGCGCGTTTACCCGCCTTGTCTGCGCTGATTTTAATGTCAGCGATATCCTTCGCCGCCTGCCCAAAATGCCGATCCAGATTGTCGACCCGCGTGCCCAGACGATCCACATCGGCGTAAAGCAGGCCCAACTCGCGCCGGATCGCGCCGGCCTGCTCACGCATCCGCGCGTCTTTGAGAATGGCGCGCATGGTGTTCAGCGTCGCCATGCAGGTGGTGGGTGACACGATCCAGACGCGGGCCGCGAATCCCTCACGCACCAGTTCGGGGAAATTCGCGTGCAGCTCGGCATAGACCGCCTCGGACGGCAGGAACATCAACGCGCCGTCTGCGGTTTCACCCTCGAGGATGTAACGTTCGGAGATATCCTTGATGTGTTTGCGCACCGACAAACGCAACTGCTGCGCCGCGCGGGTCAGCTGATCCGACGTCTCGGCGCGGCGCAGCGCCTCATAGGCCTCCAAAGGAAACTTGCTGTCGATGGCAATGGGACCGGGCGGGTTGGGCAGGTGGATCAGGCAATCCGCCCGCTTGCCGTTCGAAAGCGTGGCCTGCAGCGTATAGCTGTCCGATGGCAGCGCCTTGGACACGATGTCGTTCAGCTGGATCTCCCCAAAGGCGCCGCGGGTTTGCTTGTTCGACAGGATGTCCTGCAGGCTCAGCACATCTCCGGACAGCTTGGTGATATTCTCCTGCGCCTTGTCGATCGCCGTCAGGCGTTGCTGCAATTCGCCCAGCGAATGCGCCGTGCGGCGTGAGCTGCCTTGCAGGTTCTCGGACATCCGTTCCTGCACCTCGGCCAAGCGTTTCTCCATCAGTTGCAGCATCGCGGTCTGGCTTTGCGCCTGTGCTTCGGAGACATGATGCAACCCACCCGCCAGCCGTTCCTGCCCGTCGCCCAGGTTCTGCACCCGCTGGCCCAGCTGCCCCAATTGCAACGCCAACGGCTCCGCCGCCCGCGCCGAGCGCCCCGCCGCACGGACGGCCATGATCAACAGGATAAACAGCAGGAGAAGCGCCGCCACACCACCCAGCGCCGCCATCACCAGCGGATCTTCAAGGCTATAGCTCTGGTCGCCGATCTGGATCATGTGCGGCCAAACAGACGTTCGATGTCGGTTAATTTCAGCTCCACATAGGTGGGGCGGCCATGGTTGCACTGGCCGGAATGCGGTGTCGCCTCCATCTCGCGTAAGAGCGCGTTCATCTCTTCGCCGCGCATCCGCCGGCCCGAGCGGATCGAGCCGTGGCAGGCGACACGGCTGAGGATCGCCTCGATCTTGGCCTGCAAGAGGTCGCTTTGACCCTGGTCCGCCAGTTCATCCAGGATGTCGTGGATGAGTGCCTTGGCGTTCACCTCCCCCAGGATCGCCGGCGTTTCGCGCACCGCAATTGCTCCCCCGCCAAAGGGCTCGATACCCAGCCCCATCGCGTGCAGCGTCTCGGCATGGGTCAAGAGCCGCGCACAATCGTCGGGCGACAAATCCACCACCTCGGGGATCAGCAGCGCCTGCGCGGCGACGCTGTTCTCTGCCATCTGGCGTTTCAGCCCCTCATAAACCAGCCGTTCATGGGCCGCGTGCTGATCGACGATGACCAGCCCATCGGCGGTCTGCGCGATGATGTAATTCTCATGCACCTGCCCACAGGCGGCGCCAAGCGGTAGGTCAGTGGGTGCCGTCTCGTCGGGCGTTTGCGGGGTGCCAACAACCGTATCGATGCGGGCACTATAGCTTTCGGTCAGCTCGGCAAAACCCGGCGCTGGCACAGGGCGCGGGCGGTCCATCTGGTAGACGCGCGGCGCGGTGGCTTCCGGCTGAAATGCGCCAAGGGTGGCGCCGGCCACGGTGGTCGAGGCGCGATGCCCGGCCTCGGCCAAGGCATGGCGCAGGGCCGAGACGATCAGACCACGCACCACCCCGGCCTCGCGAAACCGCACCTCGGACTTCGCCGGATGCACGTTCACGTCCACCCGGTGCGGATCGAGGTCGAGAAAAAGCGCAACGGCCGGGTGCCGATCACGGCTGAGGAAATCCGCATAGGCGCCGCGCAGCGCGCCGATCAGCATCTTGTCCCGCACGGGGCGGCCGTTGACAAAGAGGTACTGCGCCACAGAAGTGCCACGCGAATAGGTGGGCAGGGCGGCGAAGCCGGTCAGGCGGATGCCCTCACGCTCGGCATCGATGGGCAGGGCGTTTTCGACAAACTCCGCGCCCATGACTCGCGCCAACCGTCCGCGCAGCGCGTCAAAGAGATCACCGCTTTCGGGATCGGCGCGAAAGGTAACACGTTCGCCACCGCCCGATACATCGCGCAGGGTAAAGCCAACCGCGGGCTCTGCCATCGCCAATCGTTTGACCACGTCACTCACGGCCTGCGTTTCCGCCCGATCACTGCGCAGGAATTTTAGCCGCGCCGGGGTGGCGTGGAAAAGATCGCGCAGGGTCACGACCGTGCCTTGGTTCAGCGTGCAGGGTTTTAGCGCGCTTTGCGCCCCGCCGCTGACGCCGATCTCGGTCGCGTCCGCACCCTTTGCCCGGCTCTGGATCGTCAGCCGACCAACGGCACCAAGCGACGGCAGCGCCTCGCCCCGAAAGCCGAAGGAGTGAATGTTCAAAAGATCTGTCCCGTCGATCTTGGACGTCGCATGCCGCGACAAGGCCAGCGGCAGATCCTCGGGCCGCATCCCGACACCGTCATCCGTCACGCGGATCAGGGTTTTGCCGCCATCCGCGATATCGACCGTGATCCGCGTGGCCCCTGCATCGATGGCGTTCTCCACCAGTTCTTTCACGGCGGACGCGGGGCGTTCGACCACTTCCCCCGCCGCGATCCGGTTGATCGCTGCCTCGTCAAGTTGCCGGATTACCGGGCGGATGTTGGGGTTATGGCGCGTCATGCCGCTATATCTAGCAAGACTGTGGCGATTCTGGAACGGGTTTTCGTGAAATGTTCCCGGCCTAGCCGGTAAATCGTGGAACTAATATTAAAACAAAAGTAGTATTTGCCGCGTAACAATGTTGCGCTAGGTCCCAAATCAGAGGACAAAATCGAGGAGTATCTGTCATGCTGGTTCCGCTGATCACCTACGAAACCATCGCATCGGTTTACGGCGAAGCCTTCGCCAAGGCCTGGTTCCGCCCGGTCTCGCTGGTCAAAGCCCGCGGCTGATGACTTAACCGCCCTGCGCCGCGCGATACCACGCGCGGATCGCGGCGCGTTCTTCGTCCTCCATCCACGCAAGATTGGCCGGGGGCATCGCGTGGCTGAGCCCGGATTGCAGGTAAATCGCGCGGGCATGCGTGGCCACTTCGGCCTCGGTCTCCAGCCGCACGCCTTTGGGCGCCCAGAGCAGCCCGTCCCAAACCGGTTCCGCCGCGTGGCACATCGAACAGCGGCCCAGCACAATGTCATGCACCTCGGTAAAGCCATCGGCCTGCGCGTAACGCGCCAAAGGCCCTTCGGCGAGATCCTGTTCGTCCTGCTGCCAAAGCGGTGCGGTCGATAGCCACATGATGATCAGGAACAGCACAGTGGTGGCCAACCAGGTCCAGGTCGGCTCACCCTGGCGGGCATGCATCGAGTTGAAATAATGCCGGATCGTCACCCCCATCAGAAACACCAGTGACGCGATGATCCAGTTGTACTCACTGGCGAATGCCAGCGGGTAATGGTTCGACAGCATCAGGAAAATAACCGGCAAAGTCAGATAGTTATTGTGCGTGCTGCGCTGCTTGGCGATCTTGCCGTATTTGGCGTCGGGGGTGCGGCCGGCGATCAGGTCAGCGACGACGATTTTCTGGTTTGGGATGATAATGAAGAAGACATTCGCCGTCATGATCGTGGCGGTGAAGGCCCCCAGATGCAGCAGCGCGGCGCGCCCCGAAAAGACCTGCGCGTAGAACCACGACATGCCGACGAGCACCACAAAGAGTGCGCCCACCAGCACGTTCTGGTCGGCGTTTACAAACACGCGGCAGAGCATGTTGTAGGCCAGCCAGCCGAACGCGAGGGAGGCCAGCGAGATCGCAATCGCCTGCCAGGCGGCGAGGTCGAGAACGTTGGGATCGACAAGGTAGAACTCGGCCCCGAGGTAGTAGACCAGGGCCAAGAGGATAAAGCCGCTGATCCAGGTCCAATAGCTTTGCCATTTGTGCCAGATCAGCCCGTCGGGCATGTGTTCGGGCGCGACGAGGTATTTCTGGATGTGGTAAAACCCGCCGCCATGGACCTGCCATTCCTCGCCATCGGCCCCGGACGCGAGGTTACGATCGCGGTGCAGCCCCAAGTCCAAGGCGATGAAATAAAACGAAGATCCGATCCAGGCGATGGCGGTGATCACGTGCAGCCAGCGCACCGCAAATTCGATCCACGCCCCCATGGCGGCCAGGTCGTACATGTCGAGTCTCCCGCTTTTTGGGGAGGGTATACGCACGACCGGTTGAAGGTTAAGTTTGAAAATTCTGAGGGACTTTCAAAAATCCCCGAAAGCTGAGAATTTGCGCAGACGCCAAAATGGGCGGCATCCTCCAAGGTACCCGATGTAGACGGGCAAGGCGTTAAAGGGGCGGGCGATGGCCTATGTGAGCAACATCCGCATGTTTGTCCGGGTCTATGAACTGGGCAGCATGAGTGCGGCGGCGCGGGATCAGCGGACCTCGCCTGCCGTGGCCTCGAGCCGGATCGCCGATCTGGAGCGGCATCTGGGGGTGCGGCTGTTCAATCGGACGACGCGGGCGCTACGCCCCACCGAACATGGGCGGCTGTTCTATGACGGCGCGCGTGGGATTCTGGAGGCAATCGAGACGGCTGAAACCGCGGTAATGGAGGCGACGCAGAGCCCGCGTGGCACGCTGTTTGTGGCTGCCCCGCTCGGGCTGGGGCGCAGGATTCTGGCACCCGCGATGAAGGCGTTTCGCGCCAAATACCCGGAAATCGACGTGCGATTGCGGCTGTCGGACCGGATGGTGGACGTCACCGCAGAGGGGTTGGATCTGGCCTTTCACTTGGGCGTTTTGCAGGACAGCGACCTGAAAGTACGGATGATTGCGGACTGCCCGCGCGTGTTGGTGGCCGCACCCGACTATATCGCACGCAAGGGCATGCCCGCGGATGGTGAGGCGCTGGTGCGCGACCGGCATGACTGTCTCAACTTGCGTTTTCCCGGCGCGCAAGAGTTTCAGTGGACGTTGAAAACGCCAGACGGGCCAAAGCGTTACGAGATCAGCGGGCCGTTTGAATCCGATGATGGTGACGTTCTGACCGACTGGGCGCTGATGGGTTGCGGGGTGATCCTGAAGCCGGAATTCGAGATTGCTGAGCACCTGCGCAGCGGTGCGCTGATCCCAGTGGCGACCGCCACGCCGCCCTACCCCACGCAGCTGGCCTGCCTGTCACCGTCGCGGCGGCATCGCGATCCCAAGGTGCAGGTGTTTTCCGATTTCATGGTGGCGCATTGCCGTGAGGCGCTGAAGGCGGCTTAGGCTTGCTTTCGCGCGCGGGGTCTTTCACCTTGGAGGCAGGGCATCAGCAAGGGAGATCGGCGATGAAAAGCGAAGAGGTGGGCCAGTCCACATTCGAGACCTGGACCGTGGACGAGGTCAAAGACGCGCTCGACAAGGAAGAGATCGTGCTGATCGATGTGCGCACGCCGCAGGAGTTCATGTTCGAACATATCGAAGGCGCGCTACTGATGCCGCTGGCCTTTTTCACCGCCAAGGGCCTGCCCGGACAGAGCGACAAGCGCATCGTGTTCCATTGCGGATCGGGGGTGCGATCGGAAAAGGTGGCGCGGCAGGCGATTGCCTCGGGCCTCGCGCGGGTGGCGCATATGGGGGGCGGGTTCGCGGCGTGGAAGGGCGGCAAGAAACCCTATATCGGCACCAATATGGCGACCGGCGCGCCGCATCGGGTGGATTGATGAAGAGCCGGTGAATTCCCTTGCCAGAGCGGTTAATTCGCTGGCTTTGGTTGAAAATCACGGGCAGGCGCGGGGTGTGTTTCCGCGCCTTTTTCTATGCCCCTGGGGAGCAATACGTCCGATTCGTGCCAATTTCGGTACGGATTGCTACGCCCCAGAGCCGTTGCTTGGAAAATCTGATCAAGCGCGCGGGGGCGTTACGGGCACCGCGCGGTGGGCACGGGCAGCAATACGTCCTGAAAGGCCTTTGAACAGGACGTATTGATGAATCGCGATGTGAGTGCGTCAGTTGCGGGGCGCCGCTTTCATCAGGCCCTGTTCTTTGAGATCCGCATGCGCCTGATCGAGCGACTGCCAGGCGCGGTCGATCAGCGTGTCGATCTCGGATTCCGAAATCACCAGCGGCGGCGAGATGATCATCCGGTCGCCGACATGGCGCATGATCAGGTTGTTGGCGAAGCAGCGTTCGCGGCAGATCAGACCGGCGGTGCCGACATCGGCCTCAAACGGGGCGCGGGCGGCTTTGTCGGGCGTCAAAGCGATGGAGCCCATCATGCCGACGATCTGCGCCTCGCCCACCAGCGGGTGGTCGGTCAGGCCGCGGAACTTTTCGGCGAGGTACGGCCCGGTGATGTCGCGGACGCGTTCGACGATCGCCTCGTCTTCGAGGAGGCGCAGGTTTTCCAACGCGACCGCGCAGGCGACCGGGTGGCCGGAATAGGTGTAGCCGTGGTTGAACTCGGCGCTGTCGATGACGCGGGCGACTTGGTCAGAGACCAACGAGCCGCCGATGGGCTGGTAGCCCGACGACAGCCCCTTGGCCACGGTCATGATGTCGGGGCGGATGTCCATGGTCTGGCTGCCGAACCAGTTGCCGGTGCGGCCGAAACCGCAGATCACCTCGTCCGCGATCAGCAGGATGCCGTATTCGCGGGTGATGCGCTGGATTTCCGGCCAGTAGGTTTCCGGTGGGACGATCACGCCGCCCGCGCCCTGCACCGGTTCGGCGATGAAGGCGGCGACGTTTTCGGGGCCGAGTTCGAGGATCTTGTCTTCGAGTTGGCGGGCCGTTGCCAGCCCGAATTCCTCGGGCGACATGTCGCCACCCTCGGCCCACCAGTTGGGCTGGTCGATATGGGCGATACCCGGGATCGGCATGCAGCCCTGGGCGTGCATACCCTTCATCCCGCCGAGGCTGCCGGAGCCGACGGAAGAGCCGTGATAGGCGTTCCAGCGGGAGATCACCCATTGCCGGTTGGGTTGGTCCAAGAGCTGCCAATAGGTGCGGACGAGGCGGAGGTTGGTGTCGTTCGCCTCGGACCCCGACGAGGCGTAGAAGACGTGGTTGAGGTCGTAGGGCGCCAGTTCGGCGAGCTTGGCGGAGAGCTGGATCGCGGGGACATGCGAAGTCTGGAAGAACGTGTTGTAGTAGGGCAGTTCCTCCATCTGGCGGGCGGCGGCCTGGGCCAGTTCACGGCGGCCATAGCCGATGTTGACGCACCAGAGCCCCGCCATGCCGTCGAGGATGCGGTTGCCGTCGCTGTCGGTCAGCCAGCAGCCCTCGGCCCGGGTGATGATGCGCGCGCCTTTGTCGGCGAGACCGGCACCATGGGTGAAGGGGTGCATGTGATGCGCGGCGTCGAGGGCCTGAAGCTCGGACGTGGGGGTGTTGGTCGAGATGACGGACATGGGCGCACCTATCGTTGGAGGGGGTAGCGCCAGAATATGATCAAATTATCCGCTGTCAATCGAATCGCCCAGCGTGGCGGCGATCTGGGCCATGCCCTGTTCCACATCGGCCTGCATCGCGGCTGCCGCTGCGTCAGGGTCGGCACTGGCGAGGGCGGTGAGGATGTCTTTGTGGCGGTCGGGCAGGTTGCGGGTGCCGAACTGGCCGCAGACGACGCGAAGGGAGGGGCCAAAGCGCAGCCAGAGCCCGTCGACCAGGGCGCAGAGGATGGGCGCGTCGGCGAGCGCGTTGAGCTCGGCGTGGAAGCGGTGGTTTTCGACGAGGTAGCCCTGCACGTCACCGGCGGCGATGGCGCGGTCGAGACGGGTGTCGGTGGCGCGCAGGCGGGTGATGGCCGCGGGGGTGGCCGCATGCGCCGCGCGCCTTGCCAGCAAAGGTTCGAGGGCGATGCGGGCCTGCGTCAGCTCGGCCACCGCGTGGGTATCCAGCACCGGCACAGCGATGCGGCGGTTGCCCAAAGCTTCAAGGGCACCCTCGGCGGTCAGCCTGCGCAGCGCCTCGCGCACCGGGGTCATGCCGGCGCCCAGACCCTCGACCAGCCCCTGGATCGTCACCGCCTGCCCCGGCGCCAGATCGCCAAACAGCACCATGTCACGCAACCGCCGGTAGACGGTTTCATGCGCGGGTGGTCCCGCCGGTGTCTGGCCTGGTGCCTGAGATGTCATCACTTTGCCCTTTGCGCGCCGTCCCGCAGGCCGCCACGTCTTGCAAGACCCCCATTTGCGTGAAAACATCGCGTAAGTTGCTCAAAGAGGCAATCTTTGATCAAATTGACGGGACAAGGGGGCCGCAAAAAACCCCATGACCAACGGGAGCGTATGAAACCAATGATGAAATCCTTGCTGACAGCCACCGCCGGACTGGCCCTGATCGCCGGCACCGCCATGGCCGATGAGGTGCGGGTCTATAACTGGTCCGACTATATCGACGAAGAGCTGCTGACCAAGTTCGAGGAAGAGACCGGGATCGACCTGATCTATGACGTCTTTGACAGCAACGAGCTACTCGAGACCAAGATGCTGGCCGGCGGGTCGGGCTATGACGTCGTTGTGCCCTCGGCCACCTTCCTGCAGCGCCAGATCGCGGCGGGCGCGTTTCAGCAGCTCGACAAATCCAAGCTGCCCAACATGGCCAACATGTGGGACGTGGTCAGTGACCGGACAGAGCAGTACGACCCGGGCAGCAATTACTCGATCAACTACATGTGGGGCACCACCGGCATTGGCGTGAATGTCGGCAAGGTGACCGAGCTTTTGGGGGAAGACGCCCCGATCGACAGCTGGGCGCTGGTGTTCGAGCCGGAGAACATGGAAAAGCTGGCCGAATGCGGCGTGCATTTCCTGGACGCGCCGACCGAGATGATCCCGGCCGCGCTGGCCTATATCGGCGAAGACCCCGACAGCCACGATGCGGACGTGATCGCCAAGACCGAGGCGATCTATACCGCCGTGCGCCCGCATATCCAGAAGTTCCACAGCAGCGAATACATCAACGCGCTGGCCAATGGCGATATCTGCGTCGCCGTGGGCTGGTCGGGTGACGTGCTGCAGGCGCGGGACCGTGCGGATGAGGCCGATAATGGCGTCGAGATCGCCTATAACGCGCCCAGCGAAGGCGCGCAGATGTGGTTTGACCAGATGGCGATTCCTGAGGATGCGCCGAACCCAGAGGCGGCGCATACGTTCCTGAACTTCATCATGGATGCGCAGAACATGGCGGCGGCGTCGAACTATGTCTATTACGCCAACGGCAATGAGGCCTCGAAGGAGTTCCTGGTGGAGGACGTGATCGGCGATCCGGCGATCTATCCCAGCGAGGCCGCTTTGGAGAACCTCTTCACCACGCGGCCCTATGACCCACGGACCCAGCGGACGGTGACCCGGCTCTGGACCAAGATCAAGTCCGGCTCCTGACCTGATGACCGGCCCGCGCTGCACCTGGCGCGGGCCTTTTTTTATGACCGGACGTGCCATGGCCGAAACTGCCCAAAAGCCCAAAACGAAATCGACCGCTCCCGACCAGGCGTTCGAGCCGTGGGAAGACCCGAACGCCAAACCTCTGATCGAGTTCAGGGGGGTGACCAAGCGGTTCGGCGATTTCACCGCGATCGATGATCTGACGCAGGACATCTATGAACGCGAGTTCTTTGCCCTGTTGGGGCCGTCGGGCTGTGGCAAGACAACGATGATGCGGATGCTGGCGGGGTTCGACATGCCCACGGCGGGTGAAATCCTGATTGCCGGGCAGGACATGGCGGGGATTCCGCCCAACAAGCGCCCGGTGAACATGATGTTCCAGAGCTATGCGCTGTTCCCGCATCTGTCGATCTGGGACAACATTGCCTTTGGGCTCAAGCGCGAGGGCCGCGGCAGTGACGCGATTGCCGAGCGGGTCGAAGAGATGCTGCGCCTGACCCGGCTGGAACGCTTTGCCCGGCGCAAACCGCATCAGATCTCGGGCGGGCAGCGCCAGCGCGTGGCCTTGGCGCGGTCTTTGGCGAAGGCGCCGAAGCTGTTGCTGCTGGATGAGCCGTTGGGCGCTTTGGACAAGAAACTGCGGCAGGACACGCAGTTTGAGCTGATGGACATCCAGGAAAAGACCGGCACGACCTTTGTGATCGTCACCCACGATCAGGAAGAGGCGATGACGGTGGCCTCCCGCGTGGCGGTGATGGATGAAGGCCGGATCGTGCAGGTGGCAACACCGGCGGTGATCTATGAGGCGCCAGCGACCACCTATGTGGCGGATTTCATTGGTGACGTGACGCTGATTGCCGGTGAGGCGAAGGCGCATGAGAGCGTGGTTGAAGAGGTTGTTCCAGAGCCGGAGGTTGCTGCGCCTGAGCCGCTGGTTGCCGCAGCTGAAGGGGAGCGCGCGCCACAGCCAAACGCCCTGGGCGAATGGCTGCATGACCGGCTCTTGACGCGCGTTTTGGGGCCGCGCAAGGCGGCGCCCAAGCTGTTGCCCGCGCCGGAGGTGGCGGCGGTGGTCGAGGCGCCCGTGGCGGCGCCAAAGGCCGCGCCGACCGAGGGGTTGGCGATCCATTGGGCGGCGGGTCAGCCGCCTTTGGTGGCCGCGAACGCGCCCCCCGATTGGGCGGGCAAGCGGGTGACGTTGGCCTTGCGGCCTGAGAAGGTGGCGATTTCCAAGGCGCGACCGGAGGCGGCCAATGCGCTGCAGGGCAAAGTGATCGACATCGCCTATCTGGGCAACATCTCGACCTATCATGTGGAGCTGGCCAATGGGTCGATGATCAAGGCGCAGATGGCCAATACGCGGCGGATTTCGCGGCGCGACATCACCTGGGAGGATGATGTCTGGGTGAGTTTCAGCGACACGGCGGCCGCCGTGCTGGAAGAGTGACATGCGGCGCTGGGTTCTGATCGCCCTGCCCTATGCCTGGCTATTGGCGCTGTTCCTGGCGCCGTTCATCATCGTGCTGAAGATCTCGCTGTCGGACATCGCGCTGGCGCGGCCACCTTATATGCCGCAGCTCGATTTCGGCGCCGGGCTGGCCGGGCTGCGCGAGTTCTTTGCGGCGCTGGATTTCGAGAATTTCTGGTTCCTGACCACCGATGATCTCTATTGGAAGGCGTATCTGAGCTCGCTGCAGATTGCGGTCGTGTCGACCTTCCTGACGCTGCTGGTGGGCTATCCGATCGCCTATGGCATGGCCCGGTCGGCGCAGGAATGGCGGCCGACGCTGTTGATGCTGGTGATCCTGCCGTTCTGGACGTCGTTCCTGATCCGGGTCTATGCGTGGATGGGGATCCTGTCGACCGAAGGACTGCTCAATCAGTTCCTGATTGGGCTCGGGCTGGTGTCGGACCCACTGACGATCCTGAACACCAATACGGCGGTCTATATCGGCATCGTCTATACCTATCTGCCGTTCATGATCCTGCCGATCTACGCGGCGCTGGAAAAGATGGACGAGTCGCTGTTGGAGGCAGCGGAGGATCTGGGCTGTTCAAAGTTCTCGGCGTTCTGGCTGGTGACAATACCGCTGTCGCGCAACGGTATCATCGCCGGGTGTTTCCTGGTCTTCATCCCGGCGATTGGCGAGTTTGTGATCCCGTCGCTGCTGGGCGGATCCGACACGCTGATGATCGGCAAGGTGCTGTGGGAAGAGTTCTTTTCCAACCGCGACTGGCCGGTGGCCTCGGCGGTGGCGGTGGTGCTGCTGCTGATCCTGATCGTGCCCATCGTGCTGTTCCAGCGCAACGAACAAAAAGCGCGGGAGGCCGAAGGATGAGCGGCCAAAATTCTTACAAAGAATTTTATCAAGAATTTTCGAAAAATTCTTGGGGGCCAGGGGCATGAGACGGTTCTCCTGGTTCAATGCCACTTCGCTGACTTTGGGCTTTGCGTTTCTCTACCTGCCCATGGTCATCCTTGTGATCTACAGCTTTAACGCGTCGAAACTTGTGACCGTCTGGGCGGGGTTCTCCACGCGCTGGTACGGTGAGCTGATCCGCAACGAGGAATTCCTCGACGCGGCCTGGGTCACGTTGAAGGTTGCGTTCTTCAGCTCGACCCTCGCCACGATCCTAGGCACCATGGCGGCCTATGTCCTTGTCCGCGCCGGGCGGTTTTCCGGGCGGACGTTGTTTTCCGGCATGATTTACGCGCCGCTGGTGATGCCCGAGGTGATCACCGGCTTGTCGCTTCTGCTCCTCTTCATCGGCATTGGACTGGACCGAGGTGTTTTGACCATCGTGCTGGCGCATACGACCTTTTCGATGTGTTACGTGTCGGTCGTTGTCTCCTCGCGCCTCACCTCGTTTGACCGATCTTTGGAAGAGGCCGCGCTTGACCTTGGCTGTTCGCCCTTTGACGCGTTCCGCCTTGTCACACTGCCGATCATTGCACCGGCGGTGATCTCGGGCTGGCTACTCGCCTTTACCCTTTCGCTCGACGACCTGGTGATCGCGAGCTTCACCACCGGCCCCTCAGCCACCACCCTGCCGATCAAGATCTTTTCCGCGGTGCGCCTGGGCGTCAGCCCCGAGATTAACGCGCTCTCGACCATCATGATCGGGATTGTCACCGTCGGCGTGATCACCGCTTCGCTGATTTCCAAACGTGCCGCCGTGGCGCAGGCCCGCGACGAACAGGCCGCCGCCCGCACCACATGAAACGGCTTTACGAGACGCCCGCCTATGGGCCGCAAGGCGCCTGCTGGTGGGCCGAAACGGTTGACGACGACACCTGGCCGCAGCTGACCGGCGATCTGCACACGGAGGTGGCGGTGATCGGCGGCGGCTTCACCGGCCTCTCGGCCGCGCGGCACCTGGCGCGGGACGGCGTGTCGGTGACGGTGCTTGAGGCGGAACATGCGGGTTATGGCGCCTCGGGGCGGAATGGCGGGTTCTGTTGTCTTGGAGGGGCCAAGGCGCCCGGTGCGCTTTTGCGTCGGCGGTTCGGGGAGGACGGCGCGCGCGACTGGTACGCCTGTGAGCGCGCCGCCATCGACACGGTGGCGCGGATCCTGGACGAAGACGGGATCGACGCCGACATCCATTCCGAGGGCGAGACCTTGCTCGCCCACTCGCCCCGCGCCTGGGCCGCGATGCAGGATGAGGCGCCGCAGGTTGCGCAGGATTATGGCGTCGACCCGGTGCTGACCCCGCGTGACGGGCTGCGCCAGCAGGGGTTGGGCGGGCCGTGGCATGGGGCGATGACCATCCCCTTGGGCTTTGCGCTGAACCCGCGGCGGTATCACGCCGGGCTGGCGCGAGCGGCGCAGTCGGCGGGGGCACGACTCTACGGCCAGAGCCCAGTCACCGGACTGCGTCGTGATGGGAAATGGCAGCTGGATACGCCGCAGGGGCGGGTCACGGCGGACACCGTGATCCTCGCCACCAATGGCTATTCCGCCGAAGACCTGCCAAGTTGGTTGCGCGCACGTACCTTGCCGGTGCAGTCGAGCGTTATTGTCACGCGTCCGCTGACCAAAGACGAACAGGCGGCGCAGGGCTGGACCTCCGCTCAAATGGCCTATGACAGCCGGACCTTGCTGCATTATTTCCGCCTGATGCCGGATGGGCGGTTTCTCTTTGGGATGCGCGGCGGGTTGCGCGCCACGTCGCGAGCCAATGCCGCCATCGCCCGCCAGATCCGCGCGGATTTCCATCAGCTGTTCCCGGCCTGGCGCGACGTAGAGATCACCCATGACTGGCAGGGGCTGGTCTGCCTGATGGCGAACCTGACACCCTTTGTCGGCCCGGTGCCGGATCACCCGGGTCTTTTTGCCGGGCTGGGCTATCACGGCAACGGGGTCGCCATGGCGAGCCATGCCGGTGCGCTCTTGGCCGATCTGGTGCAGGGGCGCAGACCGGCGCAGTACCCCGCCGCGATGCAAGCCGAGCCGAAACGTTTTCCACTTGGGCCGTACCGCCGCGCCTTGCTGGTGCCAGCCTATCTGGCGGCGCGGGCCTTTGATCTTTGACCCCTTGCTTCTCTGGTTCTAAAATACCTCGGGGGAGTCCGCAGGACGGGGGCAGAGCCCCCATTAGCCCTGCGGTGTCATCCCGGGCCGCGCCTTGCCGCGTTGCAGGCCCAGCTGCCGTTCGCGCCAGATGATGATCACACCGGCCACCATCACCACGGCCGAGCCCATCAGCACCATGGCGGTGGGGGTCTCGTCAAACACAGTGTAGCCGATCAGGATCGCAAAGAGGATCGAGGCATAGTCGAAGGGCGCCAGCACCGCGGCTTCGGCGTCGCGATAGGCCGAGGTCAGGCAAATCTGCGCCGCCCCGCCGATCAGCCCGGCCCCCACCAGCATGGCAAAGGTCGCGGGGTCGGGCAGCACCCAGCCGAAGGGCAGGGTCAGGAGCGACAGTGTGGTCGCGGTCAGCGAGAAGTAGAACACGATGGCCGAGGTTGCCTCGGTCGCGACAAGGCGGCGGATGTGGATCTGGGCGAGGGCGCGCAGGGCGGCCGAGGTCAGCGCGAGCATGACGCCGATGGCAGCGGCGCGGTTGACCTCGTCCTATCGCGACGCCGAAGCCGCGGTTCTGGCGCCCTTCTAATATGCCTCTATCCTCTTTGCGATCCTGATCTGCTACACTGTGTTTGACTAGACCCCCACCGCCATGGTGCTGATGGGCT
>JAAUYB010109694.1_pt1 | contig 24643 bp, 26 predicted proteins | sample 7278071 | NCBI WGS metagenome assembly JAAUYB01 (sample SAMN14350121, study PRJNA611818) | marine sediment metagenome | isolation source: surface marine sediment (1.8m) | place: French Polynesia: Moorea | collected 2018-08 | reverse complement strand
GTGGGCGAGGGGCTCTGCCCCTCGCGCTCCCCGAGGTATTTGTGGCCAGATGAAGGAGCTTTGAGTGGCGCGGGCCTTGGTCTTGTTTGCCCATCCTTGTCCCGAGAGCTTCTCGGCCGCGCTGCATGCGCAGGTGGTCGAGACCTTGGCGGACCGGGGTTGGGAGGTCGACGATTGCGACCTTCATGCCGAGGGCTTCGCCCCGGTTCTGACCGTGGAGGAGCGGCGCGGCTACCATGAGGCGCAGGCGAATTGCGCCCCCGTGCAGGACTATGTCGAGCGTTTGCGCGCGGCCGACGCGCTGGTGATGGTGTTTCCGGTCTGGAATTTCGGCTATCCAGCGATCCTCAAGGGGTTTCTGGACCGCGTCTTTCTGCCCGGCGTGTCCTTCAAATTGGTGGACGGCAAGGTCAAACCCAACCTCACCCATATCCGCAAACTTGCCGCCGTAACCACCTATGGCGGCACCCGGTTTCGCGCGCTTCTGGTTGGCGATCCGCCCCGGAAATGCGTCACTCGCGCCGTCTGGCATGTCTGCCGCCCCGCCAAGATGCGCTACCTCGCGCTTTACGATATGAACCGCGCGACGGACGCGGCTCGCAGGTCGTTCCTGAACAAAGTTTCGTTTGAAATGAAGGCGTTCTGAGATGCGCGCGCTGGTCGTCTATTGCCACCCCAGGCCCGAAAGCTTCACAGCCGCGGTGCGCGATGTGGTGCTGGACAAGCTGGCAGAGGCCGGCGCCGAGACCCGGCTGACCGACCTCTACGCCCAGGGCTTCGACCCCCGCCTGACGGCGCACGAGCTCGACGTCTATGAAGACACGGCGAAAAACCAGGAACCTGTCGCCGATCACATCGCCGATCTCAGATGGTGCGACACGCTGATCTTCGTCTACCCCACGTGGTGGTACGGCCTGCCGGCGATGCTGAAGGGCTGGCTCGACCGGGTCCTGGTGCCGGGCTGCGCGTTTCTGATGCCGGACGCGGTCAACACCGACATCCGCCCGGCCCTGACCCACATCACCCGGCTCGGCGTCTTCACCACCTGCGGCGCGTCGTGGTGGCTGACCCGCTATGTCAGCGCTCCGGGCAAGCGCATGATCCTGCGCGGCATCCGCCTGCTCTGCGCCAAATCCTGCACGACCTGCTACGCGGCGCATTACCTGATGGACAGCTCAACGACGAGAAGCCGCGCGCGCCATCTCGACAGGGTTGCCGCCAAGATGGACCGCTTCCTCGGCCCCGCGCCTGCCCGCAAGGCGGCCCCGGCGTGATACCGGTCCTCGACTGGCGCCGGTTCGAAACCGAGCGCACCGGTTTTGTCGCCGACCTCGGCACTGCGTGCCGCGGCCCGGGCTTCCTCCTCCTCAGCCATCACACGGTCCCCAAAGACCTCCGCGCCAGTGTCTTCGACATGGCCAACGCCTTCTTTTCGATGCCGGACTCGGAGAAGGCCAAGATCTCGATCCTCAACACCCCGCACTATCGTGGCTGGGGCAAGGAAGGCGACGAATCCCTCGACGAAACCAGCCCGCTGGTCGACCGCAAGGAGACCTTCAACATCGGCTACGACTTGCCCGCCGACGACCCCCGCGTGATCGCCGGAGAGCCGTTTCGGGGCGTCAACCAATGGCCTGATATCCCCGGTTTCCGCGACACACTTCTGGCCTACTACGACGCCGCCCTCGCCCTCGGCAAAGATATCCACCGCGCCTTCGCGCTTGACCTCGGACTGCCTGAGGATCACTTCGCCCGCGCCTTCGACGAGCCGCTGGCCGCCCTGCGCCTGCTGCACTATCCGCCTGGAACCGGGGCGAAGAACGAGATCGGGGCGGGCGCACACACCGATTATGGCGCGATCACGCTGTTGATGACCGATGGTGAGCCGGGGCTGCAGGTCAAGCCGCGCGGCGGCGACTGGATCGACGTGCCACACGTGGACGACGCCTATGTGGTCAATATCGGCGACTGCCTGATGCGCTGGACCAACGACATCTACGTCTCGACCCCGCACCGGGTGCTGCCGCCGATTCGCCGGCGCCGGTCGGTCGCGATGTTCGTCGAGGCTAACCCCGACCAGATCATCCGCGCGCTCCCGGGCACGGGTGCGCCGAAATACACCCCCATTCGCGCGGCCGACTACCTGATGTCGCGGCTCGACGCGACCTATGCGCCGAAGGAGGTCACATGAGACGCCGCGACTGGGCCGACTATCGCACCACCGAATACACCGATATCGACCCGATGAAGACCATCGCGATCCTGCCCACTGCGGCGATCGAACAGCACGGGCCGCACCTGCCTGTCGGCACCGACACGATGATCGCCCAAGGCATGCTCGACCAACTGCGCGCGGATTGCCCCGACGATCTCGACATCCGCATCCTGCCGATCCAGGCGGTGGGTAAGTCGAACGAGCATCTGCACGCCCCCGGCACGCTGACCTTGACGGCGGAGACCGCGCTGAAGGCCTGGGTGGAAATCGGTCTGTCGGTGGCCCGCGCAGGCGTGCACAAGATTGTCATCGCCAATTCGCACGGCGGCAATCTCGACCTGATCTCGATCCTCGCGCGCGAACTGCGGGTGCAGGCCCAGATGCTCGCCGTCAAGTGCCAGTGGGGCGGTTTCGGGTATCCCGAGGGTCTCTTCAGTGCCCGGGAAAACAGCTTCGGCATCCATGGCGGCGATGTGGAGACCTCGCTGATGCTGGCCTTTCGGCCCGAGACCGTCGATATGGCCCAGGCGCGGGATTTCCGTTCCAGCGCCGAGGACACGGCGATCTCGCCCATCGGTCCGGTCAGCTACGGCTGGATCGCCAGCGACCTGAACCCGGCCGGCACGGTGGGCGAGGCGCATCTGGCGACCGCCGAGAAGGGCAGGGTGACAGCCGAGCACCAGGTGGCGGGGTTCATCGAATTGCTGCGGAAGGTTGAGGCCACGCCGCTCTTTTCAAGCTAAGATCGCAGCGACTCGGGACACCGTTTGCGCGAGGTGCAATAATGAAAGTCGGCGACACCCCCTATCGCTCGATCTGGTACGACGCAGGCGCGGCAGAGGTCCGCATCATCGACCAGCGCTGGCTGCCGCACGAGTTCCGCATCGTGGCGCTGAAGACCCGCGACGACTTCGCCGCCGCGATCCGCGACATGTGGGTGCGCGGCGCGCCGCTGATCGGCGCCGCCGCCGCCTACGGCATGGCTGAGGCGATGGCTCGCGACGCCTCCGACGCCAACCTCAACGCCACCTGGGACGCGTTGCACGCCACCCGGCCCACGGCGATCAATCTGCGTTGGGCGCTCGACGCCATGCGCACCCTCCTGACCCCGCTGCCAGAGCCGGACCGCGCCGCCGCCGCCTTCCGCAAGGCCGCCGAGATTTGCGACGAAGACGTCGAGAGCAACCGCATGATTGGCGTACACGGGCTGGAGGTCATCAAAGATATCGCGGCACGGAAACCGGCGGGCGAACCGGTCCGCATCCTCACCCATTGCAATGCCGGCTGGCTTGCCACCGTCGATTGGGGCACCGCGACCTCGCCGATCTACCAGGCCCACGACGCCGGCATCCCGGTGCATGTGTTCGTCGACGAAACCCGGCCGCGGAACCAGGGCGCGCATCTCACCGCCTGGGAGATGGCCGGCCACGGCGTGCCGCACGACCTGATCGTCGATAATGCCGGCGGGCATCTGATGCAGAGGGGCGAGGTCGATCTGGTGATCACCGGCACCGACCGCACCACCGCCACCGGCGACGTCTGCAACAAGATCGGCACCTATCTGAAGGCGCTGGCGGCGCAGGACAACGGCGTGCCGTTCTACGTCGCGCTGCCGTCGCCGACGATCGACTGGACGGTGCGCGACGGCGTGGCCGAGATCCCGATCGAGGAACGCGACGGCCACGAGGTCACCCATGTCCAGGGAAAATCGGCCGACGGCGCCACCGCCGAGGTGCAGATCTCGCCCGACGCGACGCCCGCCCGCAACCCCGCCTTCGACGTCACGCCGGCGCGCCTCGTCACCGGCCTGATCACCGAGCGCGGCGTCGCACCCGCCAGCGCCGACGGCCTGCGCGCCCTCTTCCCCGACCGCGCCGCCTGATCCGCGGGCCGCTTCCGGCGCCGAGAGGTCCCGGGTCAAGACCGGGACCGCGGCGCGATCAGACGAGCGGCGGGGTCAATTGCGTGCGCCTCCGCGGTGACGTTTGTCGGCGGTGGAATTGATCGCCGAATCCGCTGTCATGCGCCGGCCCGGCTGGCCTAGCTCTTGGGGCGGAGATCGAAGAGCACCCAGGGCACGGACTCAAGGGGCGCAGCCCCGCCGTGCCCATCGCCAACCCGCCCAGGAGGGGTGGCGATTTGTCGACACCAGCGCACCGCTCGAAGTCCTACGGATTCCACAGCAATAAAGCGCCGCCGATCAGAGGTCGGTTCGCCACCCCGCGGGTCGGCGATGGGCCCGGCTCCTCACGAAACGATCGATGGCCGCTCCACGGAAACGTCAATTCCCCGAACCCGACTCCGTCACCCAATTGCCCTCACCCAGCCGTCGCGCCCACCGCCGTGCTACGCAGCTCCCGGTCCGCATTGCGCCAGGCGACGATCTCGGCCAGCACCGAAATCGCGATCTCCTGCGGATCGACCCCCTTCAGGTCCAGCCCCGCCGGCGATTTCAGCCGCGCAATCTTCTCAACTGGAACCCCCGCGGCAGCAAGCTTCGCCGTCAGCGCCGACGCCTTACGGCGCGAGGCCACCATCGACACCCGCCGCGCCGGGCTTTCCACCGCCGCCCTCAGACAGGCCAGATCGCGCGCGCCCTGCGAGGCGACCACGACGAAATCGCGCGGCCCCAGATCCAGGCCTTCAAGGCCCGCCCCGTCGAACCGCGCCACCTCGGCATCGGTTTCCAGCGCCTCCGGCACCACCACCCGGTAGCCCGCGAGCGCGCCGTGCGCAGCCAGGGCCCGGGCGATCGGCGTGGTCCCGAAGATCACCAACCGCGGCGGCAGCTCGAATGGCTCGATCAGCAGATCCACCGTGCCGCCTGAGGGGCAGCCGCTTTTATAGACCTGCGCCCCGTCGTCGTCGGTCAGCGCCACCACCGTGTCGGACGGCTTCACCCGGATCACCTGGGTTTCGCCGCTGGCGATCGCCGCCAGCCCCGCCGCCCGCACCGCCCGCTGCACGCAGGCGCCGCCCAGGTGGCCGAGGATCTCGCCCGCGTCGGTCACCGCCGCCTTGGCCCCGGCCTTGGCCGAGGTCACGTCCGCCGTGCGCACCACCGTGGCGATGCAGAACGGCCGCCCGCTGCGGCGCAACGCGTCCACAGTATCGAAGATGTCGAACTTGCCCATATTCGCCCCCTAAAGCTTCGCAAACTGCGGTTCCAACGCCGCCAGCGCCTCAATTGTGTTCGCCGGCAGATGCGCGTCGAGATAGGGCATCGCCGCCGACATCCCCGCCGCCACCGGCGCATAGTCGCGCCAGCCGAGCAGCGGGTTCAGCCACACCACCCGCCGCGCCTTGCGCTTGATCCGTGCCAGCGCCCCGGCCAGCGCCTTGGGCGCCCCGGTGCAATAGCCGTCAGACAGAACGATCACCACAGTGCGCCCGTTCAGCGCCTGCGCCGCATAGGTGTCGGCGAAGGCGTTCAGCGCGCCGCCGATGTCGGTGCCGCCGCCGAAGCCCTCGGCCATCAGGCTCAGCCGCCCCGCCGCGCGCAAGCTGTCGTGGTCGCGCAAGGCGGCGGTGATGCGAATCAGCCGGGTGTGGAACAGATAGGCGTCGGCCTTGGTGTCGACATCGATGAGCCCCTTGACGAAGGCCAGAAACACCCGCGCGTAGACCGTCATCGAGCCGGACACGTCGCAGAGCGCCACGATCCGCATCGGTCGGTCCGGCCGGGCCTTGCGGAAAAGGTCGATCGGTTCGCCGCCCCGCGCCAGGCTCGCCCGCTGGATCCGCCGCAGGTCCAGCGCCGGTCCGCGCAGCGCCCGCTTGCGCCGCCGGGATCGTTGGTCGCGGATCGCCCGCGCTAGATCGCGCGCCGCTCTTTCTGCCGCGCGCAGGCTGTCCTCATCCATCAACTCGCGCAGATCGCGCTTGCGCAGGTTCTCGGTCCGCGTCGCGATCAGCCGCCCGTCGACGCCCTCCGCCGCGCCGTCGCCATCGCCCGGCGTGGTCTCGCCGGCCGCCTCGGCGCCGTCCTCGCCGTCGAGATGCGGTCGCCACAGCGTCGGCCGCGCCGATTGCACCCGCACATGCGCACTGCTCGTCGCCGCCCGCTGCTTGCCGGCGTTGAACCAATAGGCGCCGAAAAGGTCGTCGAATTTCCGCCAGCCTTCCGCATCCGGCACCAGAAGCGCCCGCAGTGCCAGCCGCGCCGCGCCCGGATCGGTCGCCTCCACCGCCCCGAGCGCCGCCAGGGCCTCCGCCGTCTCGCCGGGGCCGAGCTTCAGCCCGTTCATCCGCAGATGCGCCACGAAGCCCGCCATCCGGTCGGCCACGCCCTGGGCCCGCGACGGAAACCGCGTCACCGCCACCTCAGGCCACCTTGCCGATGATCCGGTCCATCACCTCGACCGGCGCCGCATCGCGGTCGGCGGCGGTCTTCAACAGACAAACCAGCGTGGCCTGCACCGCGCCCCGGTCGTCGGCCAGGTCGTTGATCCCCAGTCCCGCCAGCGCCGCCGCCCAGTCGAGCATCTCGGCAATCCCGGGCTTCTTCTCCAGATCCTCGCGCCGCAGGCCCTGCACTACGCCGACGATCTGCGCCGCCAGCTGCGGCTCCAACCCCGGCGCGCGCTTGCGCAGGATCGCGAGCTCCGTCTCACGGTCCGGATAGTCGACATAGGAGTAAAGGCACCGCCGCCGCAGCGCGTCGGACAAGTCCCGCGTCCCGTTCGCCGTCAGCACCACCACCGGCCGCGCCTTGGCCTTCACTGTCCCCAGCTCTGGAATCGAGATCTGAAACTCCGATAGGATTTCAAGCAAATACGCCTCGAACTCCTCGTCCGCCCGGTCGATCTCGTCGATCAGCAACACCGGCGCCACATCCTGCGAGATCGCCTCCAAGAGCGGCCGCTTCAGCAGGTACTTGTCCGAAAACAAAGCCTCCTCCGACGCCCCCTCCGCCCGGATCGCCAAGAGCTGCCGCTGATAATTCCACTCATAGATAGCGTGCGAGGTATCCAGCCCCTCATAACACTGCAACCGAATGAGCCGCGTCTCCTGCACCTCCGCCAAAGCCTTCGCGATCTCGGTCTTGCCGACACCGGCAGGCCCTTCAAGCAGCAATGGTCGCCCCAACGCCAGCGCCAGGTGCAACGCCATCGCCAGGCTCTCATCGGCCACATAGCCGACCCGCGCCAACCGCTCGCGCAACGCCAAATGGCTCAAGAGAACGCTCCCTTCTTCATCTCTTTCGAAATACGCCGGGGGTCTGGGGGCAGAGCCCCCAGCCGGTCGGATTGCCGAAGGCAATTCGAACCCGATTACGCATGCAGTCCCAACTCACGGGCCGTCTTCCACACCCGCCAATGGTCATGCGGCATGTGGCTCTGCGTCAAGCCGAACGGACGGAACGCATCGTGTACTGCGTTGGAAAAACACGGCACCCCGCCCACATTCGGGCTCTCGCCCACGCCCTTGGCGCCGATCGGATGGTGCGGCGAAGGCGTCGTGGTGTGGTCGGTGACGTAGGTCGGCGTCTCCCAGGACGTCGGGATGAAGAAATCCATCAGCGTCGCCGTCTTGTGGTTGCCCATCTCGTCATAGGCGATTTCCTGCCCCATCGCGATGGCCAACGCCTCGGTCAGCCCGCCATGCACCTGCCCCTCGATGATCATCGGGTTGATCCGGGTGCCGCAATCATCCAACGCATAGAACGACCGGATGTCCGTCTCGCCCGTGTCCACATCGATATCGACGACGCAGATATAGGCCCCGAACGGGTAGGTCATGTTCGGAGGGTCATAGTAGCTCACCGCCTCCAAACCTGGCTCCAGCCCCGGGATCGCCTGGTTATAGGCGGCGAATGCGATCTCTTTCATCGTCTTGAACCGCTCTGGCGCGCCCTTGACGACGAAGCGGTCCACGTCGAACTCCACATCGTCGTCATGGACCTCCAACAGATACGCCGCGATCATCTGCGCCTTGGCCCGGATTTTCCGCGCCGCCATCGCCGTCGCGGCCCCCGCCACCGGGGTCGAGCGCGACCCGTAGGTCCCAAGCCCATAGGGCGCCGTATCCGTGTCACCCTCTTCCAACGTGATGTCATCCGCCGGCAGGCCGATCTCCGACGCGATGATCTGCGCAAAGGTCGTCGCATGGCCCTGGCCTTGCGAAATCGTCCCAAGCCGCGCGATGGCGGACCCTGTCGGATGGATCCGGATCTCGCAGCTGTCGAACATGCCGAGCCCCAGGATGTCGCAGTTCTTCACCGGTCCCGCGCCGACGATCTCGGTGAAATGCGTCAGGCCAATGCCCATCAGTTTGCGCGTCTTGCCGGCCTTGAAGTCCTCCAGCTGCTGCGCCTGCTCCTTGCGCAGCCCCTCGTAATCGACGGCCTTCAACGCCTTGTCCCAGGCGGTATGGTAATCGCCCGAGTCGTACTCCCAGCCCAAGGCCGACTGATACGGGAACTGGTCGGCCTTGATGAAGTTGATCCGGCGCAGCTCTGCCGCGTCCATGTTCAATTTGATCGCCAGAACCTCGATCATGCGCTCGATGAAATAGGCCGCCTCCGTCACCCGGAACGAGCAGCGGTACGCCACCCCTCCCGGTGCCTTGTTGGTATAGACGCCATCGACCGCCAGATACGCCACCGGAATATCGTAACTCCCGGTGCAGATGTTCATGAACCCCGCGGGGAACTTCGTCGGGTCGGCACAGGCGTCGAACCCGCCATGGTCGGCGGTGGTATGACACCAGAGCCCAGTGATCTTGCCCTCTTTCGTGGCGGCGATCTTGCCCTGCATCCAGTAATCCCGGGCGAACGCGGTGGACATCAGGTTGTCCATCCGGTCCTCGACCCATTTCACCGGCTTGCCGGTCACGATCGAGGCCACGATCGAGCAGATATAGCCCGGGTAGACCCCGACCTTGTTGCCGAAGCCGCCACCGATATCGGGCGAGATCACCCGGATATTGTGCTCGGCAATGCCCGAGATCAGCGAGGCCACGGTGCGCACCGCGTGCGGCGCCTGGAACGTGCCCCAAAGCGTCAGCTTGCCGGTCACCTTGTCCATCGAAGCGACCGAGCCGCAGGTCTCCAGCGGGCAGGGATGGGTGCGGTGGTAATAGACCATCTCCTCGACAACCACATCGGCCTCGGCAAGGACCGCCTCGGTGGCGTCCTTGTCGCCCTGCTCCCAGGTGAAGATGTGGTTGTGGTGCTTCCTTGGCCCATGCGCGCCATCGGCGGCCGGGTCCAAGTCCTCCCGAAGCACCACATCTGATTGGAGCGCCTCGAACGGATCGACGATCACGGGCAGCTCTTCATACTCGACCTCGACAAGCTCGACGCCATCGGCGGCGGCATAGCGGTCTTCGGCGACGACGAACGCCACCTCCTGGCCCTGGAACAGCACCTTGCCGTCCGCGAGCACCATCTGCTTGTCGCCCGCCAGCGTCGGCATCCAGTGCAGGCCCAGCGGCTCGAGGTCCTTGGCGGTGATCACCGCCAGCACGCCGGGCACCTTCAGCGCCTCCTCGGCGTTGATCGACACCACGCGCGCATGGGCATAAGGCGAGCGCACGAAATCGCCAAAGAGCATCCCGTCGAGCTTGATGTCGTCGACATAGTTGCCCTTGCCTTGCGTGAAGCGCACGTCCTCGACGCGCTTGCGCGAGGACCCCATGCCCTTGAGGTTTGCGGCGCGTTCTTCGGGGGTCAGCGTCTGGTCGTTCATTCCGCGGCCTCCTTCTGGGCGTTCAGCATATCCGCAGACGCCATGATGGCTTTCACGATGTTCTGGTATCCGGTGCAGCGGCAGAGGTTCCCCGCCATCCCGAACCGCACCTCTTCCTCGGTCGGGCTCGGGTTCTCCTGCAGCAGGCGATGCGCCCGGGTGATCATGCCCGGCGTGCAATAGCCGCACTGCAGGCCGTGGTGTTCCCGGAACATCTCCTGGATCACGCCCAGCGAGCCGTCGGGATTCGTCAGCCCCTCGACCGTGGTGATGTCGGTCCCATTGGCCTGACCCACGAACATCGTGCAGGACTTCACCGACTTGCCGTCGATATCTACCGTGCAGGCGCCGCAATGGCTCGACTCGCAGCCGATATGCGGCCCGGTGATGTTGAGGTCTTCCCGCAGGAAGTGAATGAGCAGCGTGCGCGGCTCGGCAAGGGCTTCGACCTCCTTGCCGTTCACCGTCATCTTCACATGCATCTTCGCCATGTCTGTCTCCCTTACGACGCGCGTGACAAAGCGCGGTCGATGGCCCGGCGCAGGATCATGCCGGCCACGTGTTTCTTGAATTCCACCGGCCCGCGCATGTCATCGGCCGGGTCGATCGCGCCCATCACGGCCGCCACGCAGCCCTCGACATCGCCGGACGCCAGCGCCTTGCCGGCATCTTGCGACCAAACCGGCGTGTCGGAAAGATTGGTCATCGCCACCGACGCCTCGCCGCCGCCAACCAGCACCGCCGCCGCCGCGGTGGCATAATCGCCAATCTTCCGCTTTTGCTTTTCATACGCATAGCCGGTGCCCCCAGCGGGCCGGGGAATGTGAATGCGAGTCAGGATCTCCTCTTCCTCGCGCGCGGTGAAATAGGCGCTTTCGTAGAACTCCCGCGCGTTGATCATCCGGCTCGCCTCGGTGCCCTGCACCTCGTATGTCGCATTCAGACACTGCATCAGCCCCGGCATGTCATTGCCCGGATCGCCGTTCGCCACATTGCCACCGATCGTGCCGACATACCGCACCTGCGGATCGGCGATCTGCAGCGCCGCCTCGCGGATGATCGGCACAGCGGCCGCAAGCGCGTCATCGGCAATCAACTCGTGCTGCGTCACCATCGCCCCGATCGTCACCGAACTGACGGTGATCTTGATCCCCTTCATCTCGTCGAGGTCCTGCAGGTCGACCAGATGCGACAGATCGGCCATCCGCAGCTTCATCATCGGGATCAGGCTATGACCCCCGGCCAAGACCCGTGCGTCGTCGCCCAATTGCGACAAAAGCCCAGCCGCTTCCGCTACGCTGGCGGGACGGTGGTATTCGAATGCTCCTGGTATCAAGGCGGGCCTCCCTTCCGCTTTTGTCCGGTGCACCGTGGTGCACGCCGCTGGCGGGCAGGTAGGCCAGGGTGCGGCAAGTTGTCCAATCACCCGCGCGCGATCACCCCCGCCCGTTCACGAGTGGCGAAATAGCCGCACGAACGGCGATATCAAATTCCAAGCGCCGCCATGGTCTGGGCAACATTCGTGCGCGAGACCGGAATCGGATCGATCCCCAAATCCGGGGGAAACAGGCACACGCCTTGGTCCTTGCGCCGCTCGAACCCGGCGACGTAGGCGAGGTTCACCAGAAACGACCGATGCGTGCGCAGAAACCCCTGGCCGCTGAGTTCCTCGGCCAGTTTCGAAATACCAATCGGGCAAAACAGCTCGTCGCCGACCCGGTAAAGTCGCGCGTAATGCCCATCCGACTTGATCGCCACGACGTCGCGCGCCGGCACGAGAAACGTCGCTCCATCCGCCTCGTAGGGCAGTCGCGTCAGCCCGGGCTCCGACACCGGGGCAGGGGGCTCCTCCACCGGCAAAGGCGCCCCGCCCGCCACCGCAATCTCCGGATTCTCGCGCACCGTCACGGTTGTCAGCAGAAACGCTCCGCAGATCAGGAACGCCACGAAAACCACGAACAACGCCAGCACGTCGTCCGACACCACAACAGCCACGGGTGCCAATTCCTCAAGCGCCACGAACCCAGTCCAGTACATTGCCGAAAAATGCATCGCCAGGATCGCCAGTCCATAGATCACCGCGCCCCCCGCCAGCGCGGGCGGGGTCCGCACCCGGTAAGCCACCGACAACGCCCCGATGCTCATCGCCACCGCGATCAGGGTCGAAACGACATAGCCTGCTGAATAGAACAGTGTCTCGCAGCCGCGCATGCCGTACATGCCGACATAATGCATGACGACCACGCCGAGCCCCATGATCACGCCGGCCGCCACAATCCGCCCGTTCGACCGCTCGCCGAAATGCAACAGCAGCAACGCCAGCCCGGCCAGCAGGATCGCGATCAAGGCCGAGGCGAGCGTGTAGACCGGGTCGTAGAATACCGCGATCGGCAAATCCAAGGCCAGCATTGCCACGAAATGCGTCGCCCAAATCCCGCCGCCGATCACTACCGCCGCCCGCACGATCCGCGCCTTGCGCGCGACCACGTCGAGCCGAGACAGCCCGTTCGTCAGGCTCAACCCAGTGAACGCCGCCATCAAGGCAAGCGCCGCCGCCGCCAAGACGAGCATCGGATTGTAACTGACGATCAGCATGGCCTCTCCCAGGCCCCGATAGCTACCGCACCCCGCCGCCCCGGGCAACGCCGCGCCCCCTCGACTTGGGCCCCTTCCGCGCCACATCTGCCAGGAAAGGAGACCCCATGACCGTCAACGCGATGAAGGTCAGCGCCGGCGACGCCTATCTAGTGTTGGAAGCCGCCTGGCACGCCCAGGCCCAGGGCGGTCTGATGGCCAGCTACATGCTGCACGGCCGCCCCGGCGTCGGCAAATCGCAGGTCGTCGGCGACCTTGCCGCCAAGATCGGTGCCCGCCTCTACGACGTCCGCCTCACCACGATCGAGCCGCAGGATCTGCGCGGCCTGCCCTATTACGACCACGACACCCAGAAAACCAAATGGTACCGGCCTGAGGATCTGCCGGACGACCCCGCGCGCCCCTCGGTGCTGTTCCTCGACGAACTCACCGCCGCCCAGCCCTATCTGCAGCCCACCGTCTACGGCCTGCTGCAGGAACGCCGCATCGGCCAGCACCGCCTGCCCGGCAGTGTCTTCATCGTCGCCGCCGGCAACGCGGTCGAGGACGGCGCCGTGGCCTACGAGATGAACACCGCGCTTTCAGACCGCCTGATCCACCTCACCGTGCAAGCCAACGCCGCGCAATGGCTCGACCACTACGCCGCGCCCCGCGGCCTGCACCCCGCGGTCATCGCCTTCATCAAGACCCGCGCCGACCTTTTGGAGACCACCGAGACCGCGCTCAACACCGGTCAGATGATCGCCTGCACGCCGCGCAGCTGGGAACGCGTCAGCCAGATCATGACTTCCGTTCCCGACCGCAAACTGCGCAATATCATGATCGCCGGCACCGTGGGTGAGGCCGCCGCCGCCGAATTCGCCCTAATCGCCGACGACATCGCCGCCACCGTTCAGGTCACCGAATTGCTCGCCGCGAAACCCGCAGACCGCCATGCGCTCTATCCCGCCACGATCCATGGCCTCAACGCCCTGATCTACGGCCTCGTCGGCCTGCTCTCCGAAGACACCGTCGCCGACGCCGTCAGCATCCTCGCCGGCATCCGCCATATCGCCCAGCACCGCCCCGAGCCCGCCTTCAAGCGTTTGCCTTTGGCTGAACTCACCACCTACGGCTTCGAACTTCTGATCGCCAAGGCCCTCGACCAAGATCTCGGTCCGCACATCCTCTCCACCCCCGCCTACCAGGATTACACCAAGGGCCGCGAAGCCATCGGCCTCGCATGACCCACGCCACCCGCGCCACTGCCGCCCTACAGGCCCTTGCCGAGGCCGACCCCGCGCTCGCCGCCCTGTCGCTCTGGTGCCACCACCGCAACACTGATCATGGCAACACCCCCGCCTGGACCGGCGGCGCCACGATCCACTACACGCCACGCTTCGCCACGCTCCCGCCCGACCAGCAGCAAGGCCTTGCCGCCCACCAGATCCTGCACGCGGCCTTCCGCCACGCCCAACGCGCCCAGGCCCTGCGCGCCCGCCTCGGCGACAGCTTCGACGAACACCTCTTCGCGCTGGCCTGCGACGCGATCCTCAACCAGATGCTCGGCCTTGCCGGCTACACCCAGCCCCGCCCGCATGTCCTCCTGACTGAACTGCTCGAGGCCAGCTTTGGCGACAAAACCGATCCGCAAACCGCCCTCGGCGCCAACGACGCCGAGGCGCTCTATACCCGCCTCACCCAATCCAATCGCGGCCCCGGGCAAGACCCCGCGGTACGGGCGCGCACCTACGCCAAGGCCCGCGACTTCGAACCCGACCTCGACAGTACTACCGCCGCGCCCGAGGCCGCCGGCAGCCCCGAGGCCGCCGACTGGCGCCAGCACCTGACCCGCGCCCTGGAAGCCGGGCGCGCCGCCGGCCGCGGCCTGGGCCTTCTGCAGCCGTTTCTTGCCGACCAGCCGAAACCCCGCACACCCTGGGAAACCCTCCTGCGCGGCATTGTCACCAAGGCCGTCACCCCACGCCCGCGGCTCAGCCACGCCCGCCCCGGCCGCCACTGGCTCGCGCTCGACGCCGCCGCTCGCGCCGCCCAAGCGCCCGACCCCGCCTTCCTCCCCGGCCTGACCCGCGACGCCCGCATCCCCCGCATCGCGCTTTGCCTCGATGCCTCGAGTTCGATCCCCGACGCGTTGCTCTCCCGCTTCCAGGCGCAGATCGCCTCCATCGGCAAACGTACCGGAGCCGAGCTGCATGTGCTGGTCTTCGACGAGCAAGTCCGCTGCCATGATATCGCCGACCCCGCCCGGCCGCGCCGCCCCGACATGCCGCGCGGCGGCGGCACCTGCTACCGCGACGTGACCGCCAAGGCCGCCGCGCTCGACCCCTCGATCATCGTCGTCTTGACCGACCTCGATGCCCCGCTGCCACCAAACCCCAAGCGTCCGGTCCTCTGGGCCGTCCCCGACGCATCCCGCGTCGCCCTGCCCCGCTTCGGCTCGCTGATCTCCCTCGCCGACTAGGCTTTCATCTCTTCGGAAATACGCCGGGGAGCGCGAGGGGCAGCGCCCCTCGCCCACCGCGGCGCGCAACGCGCGGCGCAACCCAACCCGCCGCGCCGCAGGCGCCTCCGCTAAGCCATCGCCGCCAACCGCGCATGCGCGCTAACGCTGCGCGGATCGAGCCCCGCGCTGCGCAGAAACACCTTCTCTGCCTGGTTGATCCGCGCCAGCAGTCGCTCGTCCAGCTCACCGCCGAACAACCGCGCCTCGATCAACGCCCGCTCCTCGTCCGCCAAGTCCAACAGCTGGTACCGCGCCCCTTCCACCTGCACCGAGACCACCGTCAACGGCGTCACCCGCGCCATATCGGATTGCTCGACCACCAGATGCAGGATCGATCCCGCTAAATCCCGCCGCGCCGCGATCCGCGTCAGGATCTCCCGCGACCGCACCGCCAAGACGTCGAGCCCCCGCGCCGCCTCCACCTCGCCGATCAACCCGCGCCGCGCCGCGTCGCGATAGGACAGCACCCGGCTCTCGAACAGCCAGATCAGGATGAACATCAGCAACGGCGCCTGGCTGATCGGCAGCGCCAAATGCGGCCAAATGAACATCGCCACCGGAAACGGCGTCAACGCGAACAGGTTGCGCAGGAACTGAACCTCCAGCACCAGCCGCCAGAACACTCTGCGCGTCACCGTCCCCCGGACTCCGATCCCCAAGCCCCGCCCAAGCACGCGCTTAGGCATCGACGACATCGTGATCGCCTTGGGATTCAACAACTCTGACCGAGTCAGTATGAACATGGACCCCGAGCTAGCCCCTGCACCGCAGAGGTCCACCGTGCGCCGCACCCGTGGCGTCGACACCATGCAGCTGGTGAGTCATGACCATCCCGGTGCTTGAAAACCGACCGCAAAGCCCGTATCTGCCCCGCAGTCGCACCAAGGAGCCCCCATGGCCACCCGCACCAACCCGCTGCAATTCATCCAACAGGTCCGCGCCGAGGTCTCCAAGGTCGTCTGGCCGACCCGCCGCGAAGTGCTCTTGACCACCGCCATGGTCTTCGTGATGGCCACGCTGACTGCGATCTTCTTCTTCTTCGTCGACTGGCTGATCCGCACCGGCCTGCAGCTGATCCTCAACATGGTGGGTTAAAGCACTGTCCTGACCCGCCACAGGTCCGGAAACAGCTCCACCTCCAGCATCCGCCGCAGATAGGCCACGCCTGACGTTCCGCCGGTCCCTCGCTTGACCCCGATGACGCGTTCGACGGTCGTGACATGGTTGAACCGCCAGCGGCGGAAATAGTCCTCAAGATCAACGAGTTTCTCGGCCAACTCGTAGAGCGTCCAGTGTCGGGCCGTGTCGGCATAAACCATCCGCCACATCTCGACGACGCCCCCATGTTCGCGGTGCGGGCGCGCCACGTCCCGGCCCAGGATCTCGTCGGGCACCGTATGCCCCAGCCGCGCTGCGAGCCGCAGCACCTCGTCGTAAAGGCTTGGACGCACCAGCTCCTGTTCCAGCGCCGCCCGCAACTCGGCCCGGTGCGCGTGCGGACGCAGCATCGACGGATTTCGGTTGCCCAGCATGAACTCGACCATCCGGTACTGGTGCGACTGAAAGCCAGAGCTTTGCCCCAAGGCCTCGCGAAATGCCGTGTAATCGCTCGGCGTCATCGTCCGCAGCACGTCCCAAGCGCCGTTCAGCTGCTCGAAGATCCGCGCGATGCGGGCGAGCATTTTGAAGGCCGGCGGCAGATCATCGACCGCAATCGCCGCCCGTGCGGCGCGCAACTCGTGCAGCACCAGCTTCAGCCACAATTCCGAGGTTTGGTGTTGGATGACAAACAGCATCTCGTCATGCGCCTCCGACAGCGGCGCCTGCGCCCCCAGCACTGCGTCGAGATGCAGATAGTCGCCATAGGACATCCGCCCGTCGAACGCCATCTCAGCGCCGTCCTCAGCGGGATCGTAGTGATCGGTCATCGGGCCATCCTCCGCCATGCTACACACCCAGGCTGGCATCATCCCAGCCCCCGGCACAAGGCAACCGAATTTGCCGTCCCGCTGCCCAGGGGCATCGCCATTGGCCATAATCCGCGCTCGGGCGTTGTTCTTAGTGTTCGGTTGCTCGGGGATTGGCGACAGGCAGACCATCCTAGAGCACCGGCCCGTCGGCCGTTCAGTTGCACCAATGACGGCTCGTCCGCTTGTGATGCGCAAAATACGGCTCGACTCGTTCGAATTCCTAGTATTCGGGGCGCGCCGATATTCTGTGCCTGGGAGTCTCGCAAACGGTACTGCGGTTGTATGGAGAGACAGCTTTGCATTTCCCTGCATCCAGAGAAAAACCAACTCTGCGCTTTTGCCGGCTTCGGAGTTTCCCTAAAAAAATACCTTAGCAAGCAAATATAATCCTGCACTCTCTTTTCACTGAGGGATTATTTCCTGGGTTATATTTTACAGATAAATATAATCCAACTTTGTTAAATGAAGTTCGAACTAGAATTCACATTTATATTTCTGGGATATTGTAAAGGCGGACCCGAAGGTTAACCCCAACCGAAGCGTTGTGAGGGCAAAGCTAAAATGTGACCTCGAAGGATCTTGTTTGCGCAAGACTGTTTAAACGACAGTCGGCGCAGGGCTATATGCCGAGATCTGTACGGGTTTGCTGGACGTCGTCTTGAAATACATACCCACTGACGGGACCGGTGGGCTTCTTCATGGGCCACCATTCCGGATCGTCAGGCCAACTGCGCCACATGTCGCCGCCTTCGTCCATGACATGGGAAATACAGAACCGGGCATCTCTTGTTGCTCCGACACGGGTCCCGTTCGGCCAATACCATGTCAAGCTTTGGCACATCCGGCCTTCGTCATCGACACTCCACTCTCCCGCGCCCAAGGCTTCGCTCTTTTCGGCGCACCAAGCCCGAGCCTGCCAATTTCGGGCGTAATAGATCCCGCCGGAGCAGTCCTTTTCCCAAAGGTCGGACTTGCCCGCATAGGCGCGCGCGACCTCTTCCGCAGAAGCCGGACGTGCGCCCTCAGGCATCTGATCCGCCCGTCCCGTCTCGGCAACGGACAAAACGACCAACCCGGCCAGCAACGCAAAAGCTAGCGTTTTCATCGTCATATCCTGGCACTCCCTTTGCGTTCATTTTGGCCGCGCGCGCTGGATCGGTCAAGTTGACTGGTTTGGGACGTCTGATCGATGATCCAACTCTCCTCTCGCTTTCGAGGGTTCGTTCGGTGCGATTCCGGCTCGGTGCGGCCCCAATTCCTCGTCTCTACTTCAGTGCATAACCCGGCGTCTCGCCGTCCCAGACATCGAAGCTCATCATATTGCTTCCGATCACGCCGCGTTCGAACTTGATGAGGCAAGGGATATGGGTGTCGACCTCGATCGGCATCATAAAACCTTCCTGCCCCCGATCTCGATCATGCGCTGATCGAATGTCCGCCACGACAGGCCCGCGACTTGCGCCATGGAGCCGAGACAAAAACACCGTTGCGGCCATCTAACAGGGCCGAGGCCTAGATGCGGCCCACCGCCAGTTTGGGAGTAGGAATCCAGGTTCGGATTGTGCCGTTGAGTGCCGCGCGTAGGGACGAAAACCGTTACGCCCATCGGCGCGCCGATCACGCCCTCGTCAATCAAATTGCGCACGGTTGACCAGCGGCCGCCGCGAAGAAATCGGAGCAGCCAAAGGTTACGTGCTGATCGGCAGAGACCGACCGTCCGGCGATGAACTGCCCAGCGAGAGTTCGCTGCAACTCCGTTCCATTCAGTGTCAGGCGAAGCGCCGCGTCCTCAGCTTCGATCACTGGCTGGTCGCCAGCCCGCCCGGGTCGACGACATCGAAGACCAGACGCTCGGTCAGTTCGAACGGCGCAGTATAGAACAGCGACCAGCGAGCATCTCGGCATCGTCCCTGGTCCGGGCGATCTGGTCGATCCCGGTGACGTGTCCGGCCTCGGCGCCGGTCGTGACCGGCTCAATCGCGGCGGGTCAAACATCCGCCAGCCCGCTCGGTTTGTCGAGTAGGAGCATCAGCGCGCCGCTCACCGTACGTATCGCGGGGAATTCCATTTCCCGTTTCCCAAATGCTGCCGGAAGGCGGCGGCTGCCAGACGGGTCGCGCGTTCGACCGCCGCGGCGGCGTTGTGAAGGGTATCTTCCGACTCGACCTAGATCCGTTGGAACAGCATTGGAAGATCTCGGCGATCTGTGTTTTCAACGCCTGCAACCAAGCCACGTTCTCGCATCTCTTTTGTGGAAACCTCTTCACGGATAAAGGCCAGGAAGAGTTGAGACAGCGGCTCACGTCCATCGTACTCGATGTCGTTCGGCGACCTTGAGGTCGTTGCGAACAGGCGAGCGTCTCCGGCAATCTCAAGGATGTCGATGTTCTCCGATTAGGGCGGGCATGGAGGGCAGGCACTCGCGACCGCTGCTCACCCTACCTTTCTGGGGCCGGAGTGGACCTTTGGCGCTGGGCGAGCCGTTAGCGGCTCCGCGCCGATCTACGAAGGGCAACTCTCGGTGCCAACTGATGCCGTTCGTCGCCTCCACTGCCCGTTTGGATTCGCCTTGGATCGTGAGCGGCTTGAGAATCTCTACTCTCTCTCCGAGCAGATGGTGAAATCGCATCTGTCCGACCGGCTGAAGGGCCGGCGGCGGCGCTGTCGTGGACGACCGGCACCGACGCAATACCGACGTAATACCGACGTTTTGCAGACAGGCGATTTTGCGGGCTTTTGGGCCTCCTGCAGGCCCTTGATATTTCCAGCCCAAGCGCGTAATTGACCGCGAATTCCCCGACCGGCGTGCTGCAATACGAGTCGCACGCCGATTTTGTTTTCGGGAAGAACGGAACACCGCCTGGTTGGGCTGGGCGTGGAAAAGGGCAAGGAAAACAATGGCTAAGCGCTGGTACTCGGTGAGCGTGCTGTCGAACTTCGAAAAGAAGATCGCCGAGCAGATCAAGCATGCCGTCGCCGATGCCGGTCTCGAAGACGAGATCGAGGAAGTCCTTGTTCCCACGGAAGAAGTCATCGAGGTTCGCCGCGGCAAGAAAGTCACCGCCGAACGCCGCTTCATGCCCGGCTATGTCCTCGTCCGCATGGACATGACCGATCGCGGCTATCATTTGATCAATAATATCAATCGGGTGACGGGCTTCCTCGGACCGCAGGGCAAGCCGATGCCGATGCGCGACACCGAGGTCAACGCGATCCTAAACCGCGTCGAAGAGGGACAAGAGGCACCGCGCACGCTGATCCATTTCGACATCGGCGAGAAGGTCGCAGTGACAGACGGCCCGTTCGAAGGCTTCGACGGCATGGTCGAGGAAGTGGACGACGACAACCAGCGCCTCAAGGTCTCGGTGTCGATTTTCGGCCGCGCGACCCCGGTCGAACTGGAATACACCCAAGTCAGCAAGCAGGGCTAGCGCTCCAGCGCGCCTTTCCCGGCAAGGATTTTGTCCCGGAACTTGGCGATCCGGGCCCGCCGCGTCTCCGGCTTCTTGGCGGAACTCAGGTTGATCGCATAGCTCCGTTGCCGTCCCGGGGTTAAAGCATGAAAAGCCGCGGCCAAATCGGGATCATTGTCGAGCGCATCGATCAATTCGTCCGGCAGGACGACCTCAGCGCTGTCCTTCGGCGGCTTGACGCCTTGCTCGGCATAGCCCATCGCTTCTTGCAGATACGATCGGATGACGCCGTCCATCTCGGCCACTTGCGCGTTGCGTACGAACCGGATCGTGTCGGGATAACGGCTGTTCGGGCCCTGCCGCTCGAGCACGCCCTCGGGGTCTTTCAGCAACGCCTCGTTGAAGAAACTCAGGCGGAAATCGCCGCGAAACGCGCCGATGATGGCGATGTTGCGGCCGGCGTGCCTATAGCAGGGATGCCCCCACTTCACGGTTTCCACCAGTTCCATGTCCCGGCAGATCCGGCGCAGTGCGGCAAGCCCGGGCGCCCAGGCTCCGGTCGCGCATTCCGCCGTTGCAAAGCGCGCGCAACGGCCGCATCCCTTGGCGAAATAATCCTCGATGTCGGTGATCATCGGCACGATCGGCTCCACCTTCGGGACCATTAGGACCCGGGCTGCCGCCGCTGCGCAAGCCAAACACCGTCAGCCCCCTTGCGCGGCGCGGCAATTCTCTGTACTCCGCGCCGGTCCTCGATCCGAGGATGCCTTGTGGAAGGCCAGGATCACGCGTGATCCGACCCGGACCACATCAACCGAAGCCCTAGCGTCGCGACGCCGGGCTGTTGAGAAAGGAGCGGCCAAGATGGCCAAGAAGATCGCCGGCACCATGAAACTGCAGGTGCCTGCCGGACAAGCGAACCCCTCTCCGCCGGTCGGACCGGCCCTGGGTCAGCGCGGCATCAACATCATGGAATTCTGCAAGGCGTTCAACGCCAAGACCCAGGATCTGGAACCTGGCGCGCCGTGCCCGACCATGATCACCTACTACCAGGACAAGTCCTTCGCCATGGACATCAAGACGCCGCCGGCGTCGTATTTCCTGCGCAAGGCCGCCAAGTTGAAATCGGGCGCGAGCGAACCCGGGAGGTCCACCGTCGGCAGCGTAACCGCCGCGCAGGTGAAGGAAATCGCCGAGGCGAAAATGAAAGATCTGAACGCCAACGACATTGAGGCGGCGATGCAGATCATCCTGGGGTCGGCCCGCTCGATGGGCATCGAGGTGAAGGGGTAGGATCATGGCAAAGCATGGAAAACGTACCCGCGCTGCCCGCGAGGCCGTCGCCGGCAAGGAAAACCTCAGCGTCGAGGACGCCGTCGCGCTGGTGAAATCGAACGCCACCGCGAAGTTCGACGAGTCTGTCGAGATCGCGATGTGCCTGGGCATCGACCCGCGTCACGCCGACCAGATGGTCCGCGGCACGGTCACCTTGCCAAACGGCACCGGCAAGACGGTGCGCGTGGCGGTCTTCGCCAAGGGACCCAAGGCCGACGAGGCCAAGGAGGCTGGGGCCGACATTGTGGGCGCCGAGGACCTGATGGAGACGATCCAGGGCGGCACGATCGAATTCGACCGCTGCATCGCGACGCCGGATATGATGCCGATCGTCGGGCGCCTGGGTAAAATTCTCGGACCCCGCAACCTGATGCCGAACCCCAAGGTCGGCACGGTGACGATGGACGTCAAAGACGCCGTAACCGCGGCAAAGGGCGGGCAGGTGCAGTTCAAGGCCGAAAAGGCTGGCGTGGTCCACGCCGGCGTCGGCAAGGCCTCGTTCGACGAGGGCAAGCTGGTCGAAAATGTGCGCGCCTTTGTGGATGCCGTTCAAAAGGCCAAGCCGGCGGGCGCGAAGGGGACCTACATGAAGAAGGTCTCGATCAGCTCGACGATGGGGCCCGGCGTGACCGTAGACGTGATGTCGGCGACCGGGAATTGACTGGTCTGACAGACTAAGGTTTCGGACGGGCGGGCCTTGGGCCCGCCCGTTTGCATTTGAGGCGCTATTACGACCGACGTCCGAGCCCGGACGTTAAGTCAAGCCTTTGATATTGTTTATGATATCCGCAACAGCTCAGCGTGTAAGCGCGCCTAAGCCGGCTATTCCGCGGCTTCCAGCTTGTCCTGGGTCTTGGTGTCGAAATCGCCGGCATCGTGGCGTTCGTGCAGCTGCATTTCAGGCTCGCCGAAGGTGCGGTTGACCATTCGGCCGCGTTGCACGGCGGGGCGGGCGTCGATGGCTTCAGCCCAACGGACCACGTTCTTGTAGCTGGTCACGTCAAGGAACTCGCCCGCGCCATACAGCCGTCCGAGCACCAACTGCCCATACCAGGCCCAGATCGCCATGTCCGCGATCGTGTAGTCCGGGCCGGTGATGAAGTCGCGACTCGCCAGGTTGCGGTCGAGCACGTCGAGCTGCCGCTTGGTCTCCATTGCGAAACGGTCGATGGGGTACTGCCACTTCTCTGGCGCATAAGCGTAGAAGTGCCCGAACCCGCCGCCGAGATAGGGCGCCGAGCCCATCTGCCAGAACAGCCAAGACAGCATTTCGGCCCGGTCCGCGGGATCGGCGGCAAGGAACTTGCCGCACTTTTCGGCCAGATAGAGCAGGATCGCACCGGACTCGAACACACGGATGGGCTGTACTCCGCTGCGGTCCACCAGCGCCGGGATCTTCGAATTCGGGTTGATGCCGACGAACCCGCTGCCGAACTGGTCGCCGTCGGTGATCTTGATCAGCCAGGCGTCGTACTCGGCGCCGGTCTCGCCCAATGCCAACAGCTCTTCCAGCAGCACCGTGACCTTCACACCGTTCGGCGTGGCCAGCGAATAGAGCTGCAACGGATGGTCCCCAACCGGCAAGTCCTTGTCATGGGTCGGCCCGGCAATGGGGCGGTTGATCTTGGCGAATTCGCCGCCGCTTTCGGCGTCCCAGGTCCAAACCTTCGGCGGAGTGTAGGGGGTTGCATCGGTCATGTCTTGGCGCGTCTTTCGGGCGATCTGTTAGCGATACCGCTGTCACGTAAACCTGCGCGGTGCGAAATCCAATCCCTTGCCTGGCAATCTGGTACGCCCGGTCTTCGGCGCCGGCTCGCAGCGAAACGCCGCCTTTGCAAATCCGCCGATATCGCGAACAAAAACGCCGCGGCTTTACGCAACAGGCCGCCTGCGCTAAGCTGACGAAAACGCGGTCCTCCCGAAAACACCGGAAAGGGTGATTTCAGGGGTTGGCAATCTTTTGAAAACCGACTAACAGCACGCTCTCGGTCTGAGCGTGTTTGCGCTCGGGCCGGATTCGTCCAAGACGGTGGGTCGGCCGCGCACCAGCACAGCCCATAATTCCTGCCCGAGACGGGGATGGAACAGTTTTTCTTCGCAGGCGTTTCGCGCGCTTTCGAGGGGCGATTGCGACGGACCCGTAAGGACCCGTTAGCCGGGGCCGACAAGGGCCCGGCAAAGCTGAGCCGGAGGGGCGACCCTCCACAACTGGAGTGAAACTGTGGATAGAGCCCAGAAAGAGAAAGTGGTCGAGGAACTCGGCCAGATCTTCGAAAGCTCTGGCGTCGTGGTCGTTGCCCACTACGCAGGTCTCACGGTTACCGAGATGCAGGATTTGCGGGGCCGCATGCGCGACGCCGGCGGATCCGTGCGCGTCGCCAAGAACAGGCTCGCCAAGATCGCCCTTCAGGACAAGCCCAACGCCTCGTTGGCCGACCTTCTGACGGGAATGACCGTTCTCGCCTATTCCGAAGACCCCGTGGCGGCAGCCAAGGTCGCGGAAGCCTATGCCAAGGACAACAAGAAGTTCGAGATCCTTGGTGGCGCCATGGGCGAGACGGCGCTGGACCGTGCCGGTGTCAAAGCAGTGTCCGACATGCCGAGCCGTGAGGAGCTTATCGCTTCGATCGTTGGCTGCATCGGTGCACCTGCCGCGAACATCGCCGGAGCCATTGGCGCACCTGCTTCGAACATCGCATCGATCCTTTCCACCATCGAGGAAAAGGCCGAGGCGGCGTGAGGTAACCGGGATATCTGCGCCGGGGTTGATACCTAAGGCGTTGGAACACATCTAAACGGACGGAAAAACGAAATGGCTGATCTGAAGAAACTCGCTGAAGAGATCGTGGGTCTCACGCTTCTCGAAGCCCAGGAACTGAAAACCATCCTCAAGGACGAATACGGCATCGAGCCCGCCGCCG
>JAAUYB010034744.1_pt1 | contig 24666 bp, 24 predicted proteins | sample 7278071 | NCBI WGS metagenome assembly JAAUYB01 (sample SAMN14350121, study PRJNA611818) | marine sediment metagenome | isolation source: surface marine sediment (1.8m) | place: French Polynesia: Moorea | collected 2018-08 | reverse complement strand
CGAAAGTAATCTTCTCTGAAATTAATCGTACTACAACAATGAGAAATCTTTGCTTTGGCGATCAGTAATACCTGTGTAAGATGCTTTGTAGCACATTCGCCAACAGTATCATCCCTGCGGGATCGCCTTTCAGATGAAGATGGGCCCCTAATGACCAAGGGAAGGTGATTTTTGATAAGTGTGATCGCCTTTGTCATAAGCCCTAGTGCTAGGATGAAAACTCCCTAGAAACCTTATTCCCTGATCATCGTCACCAAAAAAGAGCGTTCACTAGAAAACACCAGATATGATTATTAAAGGGTTTTGGCCTTGGAAGCGACTACGCCAGATCGGAAAATTTATAACAATATTTAGCCTCTGTTTCGCCTTAACAGTGGCTTGTAACCAACAACCAGATACAACCCCACCCCCTACATCCCAGACCACTGGCGATCGCATTACCATCGGCACTATTTCCCAACCCCGTACCATCGATCCGGCTGATAGTTACGAATTATCGGGTCTTATGGTGATCTATAATCTCAGTGATACTCTCTACACTTATGAACTGGGGACGACAACCTTAAAACCCCAACTGGCCAAAGCAATGCCCACCGTAAGCGAGGATGGGTTAACTTATACTATTGCCCTACGGGAAGGGGTAACATTTCATGACGACACCCCCTTTAATGCCGAAGCGATGGCTTTTTCTTTGAACCGGTTTATGAATAATGGGGGTAAACCCTCCTTCTTGTTAGCCGATACTATCGACACAGTAAAGGCCACAGGAGACTATGAGTTAACTATTACCCTGAAAGAACCTTTTTCTGCTTTTCCTGCCTTATTAGCCTTTCCTGGGGCTTGTGCATTGTCTCCCCAAGGGTATGAAATAGGGGAGGGAAAGTTCATTCCTGATAATCTTATCGGTACTGGTCCTTATAAGCTTAATAAGTTTAGCAGTGACTCAGTACAATTAGATGTTTTTGAGAACTATTGGGGAGAAAAGCCGAAAAATCAAGGCATTGACCTACAAATTTACCCCACAAACCCAGCCAACCTCTTTAATGCCTTCCGTACCCAAGCTGTAGATGTGGCTTATCAGTCTTTAACCGCCGAACAAGTTGCACAACTGCAAAAAGACGCAGCAGCAGGGAAAGGACAGGTTAGGGAAAACCCAGGCACAGCTATTGCATTCATTGCTTTAAATGTTAATACAGAATTTGTGAAACAGAAACCTGTACGACAGGCGATCGCAACTGTGATGGATCGTCAACTGCTCAATGATCGCATTCTCCAAGGTCAAGGAGAACCCTTATATAGCATGATTCCTACCGCCTTTGCAGAATCTAAACCCGTTTTTAAGGAGCGATATGGGGATAATGACAAAGAAGCAGCCAAAAAACTCTTACAAGAAGCAGGATTTTCTGCCGAAAATCCTGTTACCGTGGAAGTCTGGCACTCTTCGGGTTCTGTGAATGCCAGTCAAGTGGCCGCCATTCTCAAAAGTTTAGCGGAACGAGACTTAGGAGGAATGTTACAGTTTGTTCCTAATAGTATTGCTTCGGCTGCCTTCTTTAAAAATTTAAGTCAAGGGTTATATCAGTCCACCCTTTCTAACTGGTATCCTGACTTTTTAGATGCTGATAATTACATCTATCCTTTCTTAGACTGTGCTAAAGGTTCAGCCGAAGAAGGATGTATTGAAGGGGGTTCCCAAAGTCAAGGCTCGTTTTATTACAATGAGCAGGTTAATCAATTAATTGCCCAACAAAGAAAAGAATCAGATCCCCAAAAACGGACAGAAATTTTTGCTAAAATTCAAGACATTCTTGCCGAAGATGTCCCCTATATTCCCCTCTGGCAAACTAAAGAATATGCCTTTGCTCAAAATAACATTAATGGGGTGACAATTAATCCTAGTCAAACTTTCCCTTTTTGGACAATTAATCGTGCTGCACAATAACAAATAAACGGCATATTATGTAGGGTTTAAAAGCCTTTAAACCCTATCATTAGCTACATTGTTCGGTGATTATAATTTTAGGAAGTCTGAGCGACAGTAAAACTATTGAAAGTGATTAGTAACGATTTAGTAATTACAGTTGCTATCACTAATAAATTCCGTATTCCCTGAGTTTAATTAAAGGTCTATGATTGCACAATATGGATAGCACAGTGACAACGATGAATAACATAACTACTAACACTACCTAGTAAAACTTCACTGGCTAGAGAATGTCCCCTGCGCCCTATAATAATTAATTGGGCTTCCCATTCTTGGGCCACACGACAAATAGTGGAGCCTGGGTTGCCATTTCGCTGACTAAATTCCGTTGTAATTCCTGCTTCTTTGGCTTTTTGCGCCCATGCTTCTAGTTTATGTAAAGATTCTTGTTGATACTGTTTCCAATCTTCTTGAAATTTCTCGATCAAATCAATACTATAAGTACTCGCATAGGGAGCAAAGCTCACGGGACTATCTTCAGCATTTTGTGATAGAATATTGAGCAACATTAATTGTGCATCCATCCCTTTCGCTAAGGTTAATGCAGCGTCAATAACCTGTTCGGCAATGGGGGAAGTATCAACAGCAACAAGAATTTTTTGATACATTTTTTAATTTTCTAATCTGGAGGGAATGACTTTATTATTCTATCTATTAATTGCTCATTCTTCATTGATAAATTCATAATTCTTCTTATTGGTATTCAAACTCAGGTAAGTTTAAATGCACAATGGTTTAAATTGATTATAATTACAGAATAACTGAATGAAACCGTACCAAACTATCCCTATTCAAGACTGTGGAGAATCCCTTGTTTCCATCCCTTTAGAACAGTTTTCCGTAGAAAGGCCTCATCCCTATGAAAAATTAGGAGCTTTTTATGGAGAAAAATCTCCCTATTATTTGCGAGCTAAGGTGGTAGACGCGCTCATAGAAGCACAAACCTATTTACAACAACAATGTCCAGGGTGGAAAATCCATATTTTTGATGCTTATCGTCCCGTTAGCGTGCAACAGTTTATGGTAGATTATACCTTCGCTTCTCTCCTACAAGAAAAAGGGTTAATCTTAGAACAGTTATCATCACCACAACAACAGAGTCTTTGGGAAAAAGTTTACCAAATTTGGGCTATTCCTAGCGAAAACCCGGCCACACCCCCACCCCATAGCACGGGAGCAGCAGTGGATATTACCTTAATCGATGATCAAGCTCAGTTGTTGGACATGGGAGGTATGATTGACGAATTATCCGAGCGATCGCAACCTAACTATTATAGTCAAAGTAGGGATGATACAGAACGCGCCTACGATCAAAGACGAGAGCTTTTAAATGACATTATGAGTCAGAGCGGATTTTTGCGTCATCCTGGGGAATGGTGGCATTTTTCCCTAGGAGATCAAATGTGGGCTTGGCAAAGCAAAACAGCGATCGCCCATTATGGTAGAGTTTGATTATTGATTGGTAGGAAAGGATGCAGGTAAAACCTTCAATGTTTTAGGCTGGCCATTGCGAAGAATCTCCACAGACAAGGTTTCCCCAATGGAGCTAACTTCTACTTGTTCCTGCACTTCAACCGCTTTGGTAACAGGTTGACCTCCTACCTTAAGGATAATGTCCCCTGGCTTAAAACCTGCTTTTTGCGCAGGGGAGTCATTAACAACCCGAACTACTAACACTCCTTCATTTTCAGCCACTTGAAACCCTAGCTGTTGCTCTTGATTCAATTCTTTACGCAGTTCGGGGTTTAGGGTGATCATGTGGATACCCAAATAAGGATGGGCTGCTTTTCCCTTAGTTAATAACTGGTTAGCCACTCTTTGAGCGGTTTCAATGGGAATGGCAAAGCCTAACCCTTGAGCATCCGCACGGATGGCTGTATTAATGCCGATCACTTGTCCTTGAGCATTGAGTAGGGGGCCACCAGAGTTTCCTGGGTTAATCGCGGCATCAGTTTGAATAAATCTCACCCGTTTGTCAGGGACACCCACTTCTGAACTCGAACGCCCTAAAGCACTAATGATACCCACTGTCACCGTATTATCCAAGCCTAGAGGGTTGCCAATGGCGATCGCCCATTCTCCAGGGTTGAGTTGTTCAGCATTGCCGATATCTACCGTTGGCAAATCAGTTGCCTCAATTTTTACCACCGCTACATCCGTCATGGGATCAGTACCGAGAACTTTCCCCCGATAAACTTGACCATCTTTGAGAGTGACTTTAACCTCCTTGGTACCATCCACCACATGAGCATTGGTTAATAACTGTCCATCAGCACTGAGAATAAAGCCTGAACCCGTTCCCCGTTCAATATGTTCTCTAGGGATGGGAAGATCATTGCCAAAAAAACGACGGAAGAAAGGGTGTTCTAAGCTTTCTCCTATTTGGTCAGAAACCTGTCGAGTTGCATCAATACGGACAACGGCAGGTCCCACTTTTTGCGCGGCTTGAGCGATAAAGTTTAAATTACCTTTCTGGGAAGATTTCGGGGGAAAAGCAAAGGGTTTTAGGGTTGTGGGAACCACTGCTGGCGGTTGACTGGTCTGTTCTTGAGAGGATTGCACTAAATAACGACTGCCCCACACTCCCATACTTCCGCCTAAGATCAATAGTCCGACATAGACACCTAACTGTTTAATACGCATGATACTTTTATGGTTCGATAATATACAGGGTTCCCTATACAAAATTATGACAAAGTTTCCGAGCAAACAGTGAACCTGTGTGTCTTTATTTTAGATTTTTCCTCAATATGATGGCCGCTTCTGTGGTAATAATGAGAGTCGAGAAGCTAAATTAACTGATTATTGAGGTCAAGTCTCATGGTGACATTAGAAGATGCCAGAAGAGTGATTAGCGCGGCAGAAAAAAAAGCTCTTGAAATTGGTCAACCCATGAATATTGCCGTTGTTGATGCTGGGGGCAACCTGGTTGCTCATGTGCGTATGGATGGGGCCTGGATTGGAAGTATAGACATTTCTATGAAGAAAGCCTATACTTCACGGGCTTTTGATATTGCAACCAAAGATTTGGCTGAGTATAGTCAATCAGGAGGGCAATTTTTTGGGATTCATGCCTCTAATAATGGCAAAATCATGATTTTTGCCGGAGGAATTCCTCTTTACCGTGAGGGACAAGTTGTGGGAGCTATTGGTGTCAGTGGGGGTTCAGGAGAGCAAGATCATGCTGTGGCAGAAGCGGGGGCTTCAGGCTTTTAGGGGTATTTCATCCAGGGCAAAGGCATCTAAATCTCAAAACCCTGATCCAGTAATGATTTCAGACTTTCCTTAAATTTTCAATGTGGTCTCGCTCCGCTCGTGCGGCTGCACCGCTAAAACCCTTATCCAGTCTGCATGAGCAAAAATTAGATGCCTTTGCCCTGGTATTTCATCAATTAATAGTTGTCTGTAGGGGAATTCGTGTTATACTGGCAAATGCAATGCGTTAAGCGCGGATGTGGTGGAATCGGTAGACACGCACGCTTGAGGGGCGTGTGGCTCACGCCATGCGAGTTCAAGTCTCGCCATCCGCACTAACTGACAACATAGAGAATATCGAGTTAAGATCTTGGTTGTAACTCGATATTTTGTGAATCTATGCTAACTGTGTTTAGGTAAGTTCCACTAGCTTTTCACTGAGATCCCACATACGTTGCGCTTTAGCTTCATCCTGTGCTTGGGGTGAAACCTTCTGGACAAAAGATTTACGGTCTTTTTTCTGACGGTTTCCCCAACTCCAATAAGCCCCTGACTGACTATATTCAGGTTTGGTGACAACATCAGCCACTCGTTCTCCCGCTAACTCTTGGGAAACGTAACCCCCGGTAATATTCTTCTGGAACCAGGGAAAGATTTTTTGGAACAGGGGATAATGGTTACGGAATAAGGGGGTATCAGCCACACAACCTGGATACAAAGAACTAAAGACGATTCCTGTTGCTTCATGATAGCGTCGATGGAGTTCCCGCATGGTTAGGACATTACACACCTTACTATCCTTATAAGCTTTCACAGGCTCAAACTTTTTGCCATCAATCATAGAAATAGGTTCCTTAAAACCTTCTGCAAAGCCTTCTAAGTTGCCTAAGTCGGGACGAGGGGGAATTTTGCCCCCTAATTCATCAGGGTTGTGGGTAACGGTTCCTAAAATCACTAACCGCTTGTCGGGGGCGGGAGAATTTTTGAGATCCTCTAACATGAGATTACAGAGGAGAAAATGTCCGAGATGATTGGTAGTCATGCTTAATTCATAGCCTTCGGGACTACGTAAGGGTTCTTTCAGTAAGGGCATATAGATCGCCGCATTACACACCAAAGCATCAAGAGATTTACCACTAGCGCGGAAATCCTTAACAAACTGTCGTACACTGTCTAAGCTACCTAAGTCAATGTGCATGACAGTGTAGCTATCTAAAGGCATTCCCACAGACTGGGCTGCTTGGTGGGCTTTGGGTTGGTCCCGACAAGCCATAACAACGTGCCAACCCCTATTAGCAAGGGCTTTGGCGGAGTATAAACCCACTCCCGATGACGCACCTGTAATGATAACAGTTGATTGACGATTTTCTACCATTATTATTGAGACTCCCTTAAGATGTTATTAACCATTTCCAGGATCTCATACCAGGTTATAATTAGTCGACATTCCCACAGCTAGAAGAATATGATATTTGTTGTCGTCACTGACAGGGATCACAGTCAGTTGGTGAAGTACCCCAACTTGCTTTGCTGAAGTTGGGGCTTCCAACCACAACTCAATTCAAGGACGGTCTTATTCGTCATGCGGAGCTTCCCGTCTCATTGGCCGTTGCCTCCATAAGATAAGTCTTATCTCGGTCTTACACAGCCTCCACAGGCAGTCGCCCTACTTCCCAAGGCGAAAATGTTTTTCATCGAGATTGCACTTTGGACTTATGCTTTTGCTGCCTACTTTGTTATTCTTGTACAACCTTTTCCCTGATCTGCCGCCGAGTAAATACTTTATGATGTCTATCATCGACATTACGGATTATACGGATTATTAGGTGTTTTCTCCGGAAAAGAAAAAAAATGTTTTTTTTATTTTTCACGCATTTGTTCGGTTAGTTATGCTCAAAAAATAGCCTATTATAAAAATATGAAAAAAAAAAAACAGGAGCTAAACTAATGAAATTCAATAAAACCTTCGCTGCTATCTTAACCGTTTCTTTAACTGCTGGTATTAATATTTCTGCGATCGCTGCCCCCATTGATGCGAAAACCATCAAAGAAAATAGAGTTCAAAAAACCGAAACGGTTAACGAAAAAAATAGTAAGTCTGATAAAAATACAAAGCCCAGTCAAGAAGGTTCTCAAGGAACGAAGTGTGGTCCCTACTCATGCGACTAAAATTTAATCTCTAACTAGCAATCTGTCAAAAGGGTGAAGTATTTAATTTAATAAAACAGTCTGATTATAATTGGGTCAAGGAAATTTTTTATCCGACTCATCCCAATGAAAACCCCTTCTATAATCAAAACCCTTTATCCTTGCATTGTCGTTACTGGTATTATTATCAGCCAAACCCTAACTATACCAAAGGCATTAGCCCAAATCACTGTAGATAATACAGTAGGAAGCCAAGTTCAAGTTTCTACACCTGATGGAACATTTGCCATCACAGGCGGTGAACAAAGAGGCGGTAATCTTTTTCACAGTTTTGAACAATTTTCTCTTCCCAATGGCACCACAGCCAATTTTCAGAATTCTCTAACTGTTAATAATATTATCAATCGTGTCACAGGCTCTTCATTTTCTAATATTGAAGGAACCATTACAGCTAATGGCACAGCCAATTTTATTTTAATTAATCCCAATGGCATTACCTTTGGGCCTAATGCTCAAATCAATATTGGTGGGTCATTTCTCGCAACCACTGCTCAGAGTATGACTTTTGCTGATGGGGTACAGTTTAGTGCCACTAACCCTCAACAAAACCCCTTATTAACCATGAGTATTCCAGTTGGCTTGCAATTTGGCTCCAATCCAGGAACGATTGTTAATCAAGCCAATGAAATTACTTTAAACCCAGGAAACACCTTTGCTCTGGTGGGTGGGGATATTGATTTTCCAGGGGGTAATCTTACCGTTGCTCAGGGAAAGGTACAATTAGGAAGTGTCGATAGTAATAGTCAGGTTCAACTGACGACAACGAATGTCGGATTTGAATTAGGTTACGAAGGAGTCGCCAACTTTAAAGATATTTCCCTATCTCAAGGAACATCTGTTATCGGTAACAATTCAGAAATTCAAGTACAGGGAAGAAATATAAGACTGAGTGAACAAGCGCAAATTAGAACCGATAGTAATAATTCCGATCCCGCAGGGGACTTGAAAATTAACGCTTCTGAGTCTTTAACCATTATTGATGGTGGTAGGGATGGAAGGTTTAAGAACAGTCCTAGTGGTCTATTTGCTGATAATGATGGAACAGGGAGGGGGGGTACTCTTAGTATCAATACTCAACGACTGACTTTGCAAAATGGAGGAGACATTGCAGCAGATGTGGGAGGAACAGGAGAAGGAGGTATGATAGAAATTAATGCTTCAGAATTTGTTCAATTAATTGGTACAGGTTTTAACATCCCTAGTCTAATTACAACGACTGCTCTTGCTCAAGGGAATGGTGGACAAATAAATATTAATACCAAGCAATTAAGACTTCAAGATGGCGGGCAAATACTAGCCGTCACCACTACTACCCCTGATAATGACTTGGTAACAGGAAACGGCGGTACAATCACCATTAATGCTTCTGAGTCCATACAGGTGAGTGGTAGTGGTTTTGTCCCTAATGAAAACAGTAAAGTTCTTAGCCGAATCTCAGCCGAGTCAGGATTTACAGATTTAGGACTTCCAGGTTTTGCCTTAGGAGGAAACGTTAATATCAATACAGATCAACTCACTGTTACGAATAGGGGTGTTATTTCCTCAGCAAGTTTAGGTCAAGGCAATGCAGGAAACGTCAATATTACCGCTAATTCCATCTTTTTAGATAATCAGGGGGTTATAACTGCTTCTTCTGAAGGAACAGGGAATGCAGGAAATTTAACCATTAATACTGAGCAATTAACTGTTAATAACCAGTCAGAAATAGCAGTTAGAAGCATTGGAACTGGTCAAGGAGGCAATTTAACCCTCAATGCGTGGTCTATTTCTTTGGATGATAATAGTCAACTTAGCGCTACCAGTGAAGCGTTAGATACCGAAACTGCTATAGAATTAGGCATTGACCCAGAATTATTAGAATCTGATAATGCTCTGGCTAATGCCGGAAGTTTAACCATTAGCACCGATGATCTCAAGGTGAACAATGATTCAGAAGTCACTGTCAGTAGTTTTGGCTTAGGAAATGCGGGGGATATTAATATTCAAGCAGAAAATATTCTCTTAGATAACAGTAGTAGCTTGTCTGCCGAAACCGCATCAGGGGAAGGAGGAAACATTGCCCTCGATGTCCAAAAATTTTTAACCCTACGACATAGTAGCGAAATTTCCACTACCGCAGGAACTTCAGAGGGACTGGGTAACGGGGGAAACATTGATATTAAAAGCCTGTTTCTCATTGCTGTTCCCACAGAAAACAGTGATATTATCGCCAATGCTTTCTTAGGGAGTGGGGGAAATATTAATATTAGTGCTGCGGGGGTTTTTGGCATCGCAGAACGGGAAACATTAACCCCCCTCAGTGATATCACGGCTAGTTCTCAGTTTGGCCAAGTGGGAACTCTGGCTATTAACCGTCCTGATGTTGATCCCCAAAGGAGTTTAGTGAGACTTCCCGATGAAGTAGTGGATACAAGTAACCTAATTATTGATGCTTGTCGTCCTGGTGGAGCCTTGACTAGAGGTGAGTTTACCATTACGGGACGTGGTGGTTTACCCCCTAACCCCAATGAAGGAGTGAATAACCCCACAGGATTAACAGAATTAGGTTATCCTAATACTAATTCCATTAATACTATCTCTTCTGATGAGGGTATTTCTCTTCGTCCGTCTTCTGTGAGAGGAACTAATTCAAGGAAGACAGACACTTCTTCTCTTGTGGAAGCACAAGGATGGATAATTAATGCTGATGGTAATATAGTTCTGACGGCACAAGCAGCCTCTGTGACTCCTCACAGTCCTGGTTTTAACCCTGCTACTTGTTATGATTTTTCAAACCGTAACCCGTCTCCCTAACCTATTTTTTTCTTTCTTTTGTATTCTCTGGTTGAGTGGGTTTGATCATCGAAAAGTCATGGCTCAATCTTTTGATAATAGTCCTATTCCTCCCACTTCTATACCAGAGTTACCACAACCTGTACCCTTACCTGAAACGCCGTTAAAAACCCCTTCCTTAACTCCTTCTACGGTTGAAGAAGTTTCCCCTAATATCCCAGGAACCATTACCGTCAAGCAATTCCGTTTTGAGGGAAATACTGCTTTTGACACAGAAGAATTAACAAAAATTACTCAAGAGTTTACCCATCGCCCCCTAACTTTTACTGAATTATTACAAGCAAGATCCGTCATTACTCAATATTATATTGATAATGGTTATGTTACCTCTGGGGCTTATATTCCCCCCCAAACCATTGAAAATGGTATCGTTACCATTAAAATTGTCGAGGGAAAATTAGAAGATATTGAGGTAACAATCGAAGGTAAACTTAATCCTAATTATATCCGCGATCGCCTGGCATTGGGAGGACAAACGCCTTTAAATATTCCTAATTTAGTGGAAGCTTTACAACTCCTACAATTAAATCCAATTATTGATTCTATTTCAGCCGAATTAACTCCTAGTCCCCGTCCAGGTAATAATATTTTATTGGTAAAAGTAGTCACGGCGCGTTCTTTTTATCCTAGTTTTATTGTTGATGATGGCCGTAACCCTCAAGTGGGGGAAATACGTCGCGGGTTTAATCTATCTGAAAATAATTTATTAGGTATTGGAGATAAGGCAGAATTTAGTTATTTGAATACGGATGGTAGTGATGATGTGGAAGTCACTTATCAAGTTCCTGTGAATGTTTATAATGGCACAATAGAAGTAGGTTTTAGGACTTTAACGGGGGAGATTATTGAGCAACCTTTAGACATTTTAGATATTAATTCTGATTATCAAAAGTATTCTTTCAAGTTCCGACAACCAATTATACAAACCCCATCACAAGAATTTTCTTTGGGATTAGATATTGATCACCAACAGAGTAAAACGGTTTATTTAGAAGGATTAGCTTTTCCTTCTAGGGGTTCAGATACGAACGGCAGAACTCATATTTCTACCCTAAGATTTTCCCAGGAATGGGTAGGAAGAACAGAAAAACAAGTGTTATCTGCAAGGTCACAGTTCGACTTGGGAATTGAAGCGTTTGGCACGACAAGACCGTTTGATCTTGATGTTAACCCTGATTCTCCTCATAGTAACTATTTTTTATGGAGAGGTCAAGCTCAATGGGTGAGACTATTAGCTCCTGATACTTTATTTGTGATTAGAAGTGATCTGCAGCTTGCTGATCGTCCTATTGTTTCTTTAGAACAATTTTCTTTAGGTGGGTTAGGAAACGTAAAAGGATATCGACAAAATTCTCTATTAACAGATAATGGCATCTTTGCTGGAATGGAGGTACGTTTACCTATTTATATTCTCCCGAAAGATCGCTTTTTGGTACAGGTTGTTCCTTTTTTAAACTATGGTCAAGGTTGGAATAGTGGAGATGATCCAGATCCTCCTATTAATGAATTAGGCTCTGTTGGTGTCGGGTTACAAGTGCAATATGGTAGCGTTTTTACTGCGCGTCTTGACTGGGCTAACCGTTTAGGAAAAGAACTGTTTCAAGGGGGAGATTCTTTACAGGATGATGGTATCTTTTTTACTATTACTATCAGTCCCTGAGGAAATAGGGAATCGTTTTTTGGTTAAAAATGGGGTTGCATTCTGAAAGAATTAATGATATTAACGACCGAGGGTTAGTTCTTCTTTTTTACCTAAGATACCTTGGGGTCGCCAAACCATTAAGATCATCAAAATTAACCCAATAACCATAACTCTGAAATATCCTGCTTGACTGGGACTTAATATACCTATTTGGGGCAAAATAAAGCGAGTCAAAGAATCATAAGCCCAAAAAATAATAGCTCCTAAAATTGTTCCTGCATTGCTTCCTGAGCCTCCTAAAACAACAATAATCCAAGTATTGAACGTAATCAATGGATCAAATTTATCAGGATAAATAGTGGTTAATTGCCAAGCAAAGAAAGCACCTGCAATGCCGGCTATAGCACCTCCTAACATAAAAGATTGTAACTTATAGAAAAGAATATTTTTACCCAAAGCCCTAGGGACTTCTTCATCTTCTCGAATAGCTTTAAGAATGCGTCCCCAAGGAGAATTTACTAAAAATTCTAAGCTAGCATAAATAACAGCTAACACAGATAACACTAACACCATTAAGCCTGCTTTATAAGTGTAAAAATAAAGTGCAGTTGTTCCCGTTATATAGACTAATAAAATCAAAGCAGTAGCAATAACACCCCAAATAACTAAACTTAAAGGTGTTCTCGGTTGATAACTTTTGCCCTGAATTTCTTGATTTTGTTTCCATTGATAAGTAAGACTTTTATAAAGTGTCCATTCTGCATAAATTGCTAAGGCAGTTAAAATCGTAATTAATAATAATCTAACAGGAAAATTGGCTTCAATATTCAAGGGTAAAGGATATTGTCGCAACCCCAATGCACCTTTGGTCAACCATTCCTCATTTAAAGCAATTAAACGGACTAATTCTGACACCCCAATAGTAACAATAGCCAGATAATCTTCTCGAAGACGTAAAGTAGACAGTCCAATTAATAATCCTAATAAAGCAGCTAAAATTGCTCCTGCTAAGATAGCCAGGAGATAGGGAACTCCTGTTAAGGTTAATAATACGGTAGTATAAGCCCCCAAAGTCATAAAACCAACTACACCGAAGTTAATAAGTCCCGTAAACCCCCATTGTAAGTTTAACCCTAGGGCAAAAATACCGTACACTCCTGCTGAAGTGGTGATATAGATAATGTAACCGCTAATGCCAATGAGTTGAACTAATAAGGCGTTATCCATGAATAAGAAAACTGAGAGTAATAGCAATGAGATTATACAGTAATTAAGAAAAATTGCCTAGTAATCTGATATGCTTTTTATAAATCAAAATAAAGTAGGTTAGGTTTATTATGGGGTTTAGCGGTAGTATTCCCAAATAGAATTAGAGTATTCTTCACAGCCATGCATTGAAACACTTAGTAATATAAAAATTAATAATAATATATAATTTTTTCTTTTCTTAATGTATTGAATCATCAAATATAAAAGTATTGACCAATAACATAATATATAATAAAGTTCATATTTAAAAGGTTCATTTATGCCAAAAAGATTGTGTAAAAGATTACTGGGTAGTAAAAAATATGCAAACATTATTGCAGCTGGTGTAGATTGAAAGATGTAGGTTAAATCGAGAACTCTATCTCCAAAAGAGTAGAAATACAAAATGATTAGCATTAAAAACAATCTTATTAATGCTTGCTTCATATTTTTGGCCTCAAGCATTGATTGATATTTTTTGGTAGTACAACTAAGAGAATAACAAATCATTTTACCATACAATCATTACTATCAAGATAATAGTTGATTTATATGTACTTAGATAATATCATTAACTCAATTCAGTTTTTAGCTTATTTATGTCCCAGTATTTTATCTCTAAGATGTTTGATTTTATCTCTATATTTTGCGGCTTCTTCAAACTCTAAATTTTTAGCAGCTTCTTGCATTTGTGTTTCTAATTGTTGAATTAATTCTGGTACTTTATCTAAGGGTAAATCATCAGCTTGGGTATAAACTTCTTCTAACTGTTGAGAGTTTAAACGACGAGAAATATCTAAGAAGGATAAAATAGCATTACTTGACCCTTTAATAATAGGTTGTGGTTTAATATTATTCCTCTTATTATGTGCTATTTGTATGCCCCTTCTTCTATCTGTTTCTTCAATGGCTTTAATCATGCTATCAGTTAAATTATCCCCATATAAAATTGCTTGTCCATTAATATGACGTGCCGCACGTCCAATAGTTTGAATCAAGGATTTTTCTGCCCTTAAAAAGCCTTCTTTATCTGCATCTAAAATAGCGACTAAAGAAACTTCTGGTAAGTCTAATCCTTCTCTTAATAAATTAACTCCAATTAATACATCAAATTCTCCATTTCTTAAAGCTTGTAAAATTTCAATACGTTCGATAGATTTAATCTCAGAATGTAAGTATTGTACTTTAACATCTCTTTCTTGAAAGTAGTCCGTTAAATCTTCTGCCATACGCTTAGTTAAAGTCGTAATTAACACCCTTTCTTTAAGCTTAACTCGTTGTTTTATTTCTCCTAATAAATCATCAACTTGTCCTTCTGTTGGACGCACAAAAATTTTCGGGTCTAATACTCCTGTAGGACGGATAATTTGTTCAATGATCCTATCTTCTGATTGTTCAATTTCCCAGTTTCCAGGAGTAGCAGAAACAAAGATACATTGATTTACTTTCTCCCAAAATTCTTCGGCTTTTAAAGGTCGATTATCAGCCGCACTGGGCAAACGAAAACCATGATCAATTAAGACTTTTTTCCTAGCTTGATCTCCGTTATACATTCCCCGAATTTGAGGCACAGTAACATGGGATTCATCAACTACTAATAACCAATCTTGAGGAAAATAATCAACTAAACATTCAGGAGATGAACCAGGTTTTCTACCTGATAAATGACGAGAATAATTTTCAACGCCGTTACAATAACCTACCTCTTTTAAGAGTTCTAAATCATAACTGGTGCGTTGAGCAATGCGTTGTGCTTCTAATAGTTTACCTGCCTTTTCTAAGGCTATAACTTGTTGTTTTAATTCCGCATCAATAGCTTCACAAGCAGCTTCTAATTGTTCCTCTGGGGTAACAAAGTGACGCGCAGGATAAATATTCATATTTTTAAGACTCTTTAAAATCTCTCCTGTGACGGGATCTAAATAGCGAATAGCATCAATTTCATCCCCAAAAAATTCAACTCTAATAACCCTATCTTCATAAGCAGGAACTATCTCTAAAACATCCCCTTTTACCCGAAACTTTCCCCGTTGTAATTCTAAATCATTCCGAGAATATTGAATAGTAACTAATTCTCTTAAAAGTTGACGTTGATCGATTTCTTTCCCTACTTCTAAAGGTACAGATGCCTTTAAATATTCGGTGGGCATTCCTAACCCATAAATACAACTAATAGAAGCAACAACTATGACATCTTTTCGCTCAAATAATGAACGAGTGGCAGAGTGTCTTAACATATCAATTTCGTCATTAATAGAGGCAGTTTTTTCAATATAAGTATCACTGACAGGAATATATGCTTCTGGCTGATAATAATCGTAATAACTAATAAAATATTCCACAGCATTGTCAGGAAAAAATTGCCGTAATTCATTACATAATTGAGCCGCTAAAGTTTTATTATGTGCTAAAACTAAAGTAGGTTTTCCTATCTTCTCAATCACCGCAGCTATGGAAAAAGTTTTACCTGTTCCTGTTGCCCCTAATAAGGTTTGAAAGCGGTTTCCTGCTTGTAAAGATGAGGTCAATTTCTCAATTGCTTGGGGTTGATCCCCTGTGGGTTTAAAAGGGGCTTGTAGCTGAAAAATAGGAGCAGTAATCATAGAAGATAATCAATAGGTTTAAATCACCTATTGATTGTAGCAAGTCTCAAGATTTTTTGTTAATATCTAAGATAAGCAAAATGGGAGTACCAGAGTTTAATTACTTCACAGCAAATAATGTTTAATTTTTCAACAATAAATAATAAAGTTGTCCCGTATTACTAATTAACCCAGCGCGATCGCCTGCCGTTTTTCCAGTTCCGATGAAAATATCCACTCTTCCTGGTCCTTTTATTGCACTTCCTGTATCTTGATCTAACACATAACGACTCACTAATTTTGTTTCTATTTCTCCTGTATTAGTCATGTAAGGAATGCGGGTTTTAATTAATGCTAACGCACCAGGAGGCATTAATGATTTATCAGTAGCAATAGAACGCTCGGCGGTAACAGGAACCCCAATACTTCCTTGGGGGGGTGCGCCATCAGTTTCACGAAAGAAAATAAAACGATTATTACGAGGTAAATAGTTACTTAATTGTTGAGGATTCTTAGTTAAATAGTCAATTAAAATAGGTAAAGTTAATTGATCTAAAGCAAAAATTCCATCATTAACCACCTCTTTGCCGATACTAACATAAGGATAATCCGTACTACCATCATAACCAATACTGATTGTTTTTCCATCAGTTAATTTAAGTTTAGCTGAACCTTGAACGTGAACTAAATAAGCTTCTAAGCGATCGCGCATCCAAATAAGTTCATTACCTTTAATAATACTGCCATTTCCTAAGCCATCTTTTCCTTCTAATTCTAACCGAGTGGGGTGAGGTTTGTCCCAATTTTCAAAGTCTTGGGGTTGACGATATAAAGGATAACGATATTCCGAAGTTTGTTGACGACTAGCAGTATAAACAGGTTCAAAATACCCAGTAAAATGTACTGTTCCTTGATTATCATGACCCACAGATTGATATAAAACAAACTCTTTTTGTATTTTTGTTTCTAATTCCTCTGGGGTTTTCGCCGTTTTCAATAATTCTTTAAAGCGAATTAAAGAGCGACGCACGCGATCGCGGGTAATACCAGCAAGAGGATAATTATCATAAACTGCAGCCGCTTTTGGGGTGTGTAAATAGCGTAAGCTATAACTAATGGCTCGAATTAATGACCATTTATCCCCTGGTTTTTCGGGGGTTCCCCAAATTTGTTCATCTTCTCCCCAAGCTGATTTAATTTCTGTGGGTTTAAGCTGACTCAAAGGCAGTTCTGCTGCCATATTTATTTGGGGAGGACAGAGAATTAGTCCCAGTCCTAATGATAAAGTTGCGATCGCCTTATTCATGCTTAGTTTATACCATCAACTAATTTAGTTGATGTTTGCCCCATCCTTCTAGTTCCTGAGAATAACATCTAAAAAATAAAGTTTGGATGCTTATAGTGGCTACTTTAGGACTCATCCAGCAACAGGAGCTTTACGGGCCTAATAATCTTAAGCTCCCACATTTAAGCTCGTTCTACACTACCAAAAAATACAGGTTCAACCCGAATAGCCATAATACTAGAAGGACGAACTACCATATATTCCCCCTGAATATTCTTAATGGGAACATTGATAAATTGCTCAGAATCAAAATGAGGCACTATTTCGCTACTATACCATTTCTGAAACTCTTGAATTTGAGCAAAACGCACCTCTTCACGGTGTCCACTGGAAAGGAATAAATAAACAGCGTATTCATCGGCTTTTCTGGGCATGGTAAACGCTCCTGTCATCTTCTTTCTTATTATCGATGACTAGGTAGCTAAATTCAAATTAACAATATTGGCTAATATCTTCACCCCACTCATCAGCTAGATAGCAAAGGGCGCGGAAGCGTAATGCCATTAATTCATTATACAGGGGATTTATCTTACATAGGGGAGGGATATTGAGTAATACATAACCACAAAACTCAATTTTCCGTTCAAAGGGACATTGTGCAGGAATGAGACGACAAAGACGGTGGGCAAAATGGCGATCGCTAACTTCTTGATGGTTTAGCCGAGTCCGAATGGATTGTAACATTTTAGACAAAGGTAATTTTAACCATTTAGAAACAGAAAAAGGTTTACATGAACTGCTTAAAATAAAGGTTCTTATGGTATAGTCTGTTACACTCATAGTTTTGTTCCATTTCACTTAAGTATGGTTTCCGGTTTAGTAACTACATAAGGTTTCTTAATGGTTCCGCAATTAAGTCCCTAAGTTAGCACCAAAAAGACCGAGAATTTGATAAACAAAAGTCTTTTATATCAGGTTTATCTTTTCCCATTGCGTTCTCTCTATGTAAGTGAGAATACAGATTAATAACTAACGAGAGTAACCAAATTGATAAACCTAACATAGTCATCATAACTAACCTTGCAAGAGGTTATTCGGAAAAAAAGTTGAAGAAATATAAAATCTCTTTGGATTTATTATTCCCTATATACATTGGAAATGTTGTGCTAAAAATCACTGAATTTCCAGAAAATCATCACAGCCTCTCAGTAGTTATCCTTCCTTGATAGATATTTTTCTATATGCCCTCATACTTCCCAGATGTCCCCCTCAGTTCTAAACTTGACTTGAGAGGTGTAAAAGGCAATCGCGAGGTTATTTTGTGAAGAAAGTTCTAGCAATCATACTCGGCGGTGGCGCAGGTTCGCGCTTATATCCCTTAACCAAGTTACGGGCTAAACCCGCCGTTCCCTTAGCAGGAAAATATCGTTTAATTGATATTCCGGTTAGTAATTGTATTAACGCAGAAATACTCAAAATCTACGTTTTAACTCAATTTAACTCCGCTTCCCTTAACCGACATCTGACACGCACTTATAACTTCTCAGCCTTTAGTGATGGCTTTGTGGAAGTTTTGGCGGCGCAACAGACAACAGAAAACCCTAGTTGGTTTCAGGGAACTGCAGATGCTGTGCGTCAGTATCTTTGGTTATTTGAAGAATGGGATGTGGATGAATACCTAATTTTGTCTGGTGATCATCTCTATCGCATGGACTATAGTGATTTTGTGAGACGACATCGGGAAACTGGTGCTGACATTACTTTATCTGTGGTTCCCATTGATGAAAAACGGGCTTCTAGCTTTGGATTAATGAAAATAGACGATCATGGTCGAATTGTCGATTTTTCTGAAAAACCTAAAGGAGACGCATTAAAGCAAATGCAGGTTGATACCTCAATTCTAGGCTTGAACCCAGAAGAAGCTAAGGAAAGTCCTTATATTGCTTCCATGGGTATTTACGTCTTTAATAAGGAGGCATTAACCAACCTACTTAAAAATAATCCTGAGCAAACGGATTTTGGTAAGGAGATTATTCCAGCTTCTGCCACAGATTATAATCTTCAAGCCTATCTGTTTAAAGGATACTGGGAAGATATTGGAACCATTGAAGCATTCTATGAGGCAAATTTGGCTCTTAACCGTCAGCCAAGCCCTCGCTTTAGCTTCTACAACGAAAAGTCTCCTATTTACACCCGTGCGCGTAATTTGCCTCCTACCAAGGTTCTCAATTGCAACATTACTGAATCCATGATTAGTGAAGGCTGCATGATTAAAGATTGTCGCATCGATAACTCAATTTTAGGGATTCGTAGTCGCATTGAAACCGATTGTACTATCGAAGATACCATGGTCATGGGAGCAGATTACTATGAGTCCCCAGAGGTTCGACAGTCTTTGATAGATCAGGGTAAAATTCCCGTGGGTGTCGGCACAGGAAGCACTGTCAGACGAGCCATTATTGATAAAAATGCTCGTATTGGCCGCAATGTTCAGATTGTTAACAAGGAAAACGTTGAAGAATCTAATCGTGAAGACGAAGGTTTCTATATTCGTAATGGCATTGTTGTTGTCATCAAAAATGCTGTTATCCCAGATGGGACAGTAATTTAAGTAAATTCAAAGGGGCTAAGTTTCGCCCCTTTTATTATTTTTGATAATTAATTTTATTACTTATTGACTATGGATATTCGTCTCTTAGTTCTTGATATTGATGATACGATCGCCGGTAAATATAATACGGTTAGCGACTCAGTCAAACAAGCAATTAAACTAGCACAAAGTCAGGGAATAAAAGTTGCCTTGGCAACAGGAAGAATGTATCATTCTGCTAAACGTTTTCATGGTTTAATTGGTTCTGATTTACCCATTGTTGCTTATAATGGGGCTTGGATTCAATCTCCTTTAACTGGAATTCGTCATCATCATTTTCCTGTTTCTTCTGATATTGCTTTTCAATTATTAGATTATTTTGAACAACCTTATTGGTTAAATAAGCTTGAAATTCATTGTTATATAGATGATCGTTTATATGTAAGAGAAATTACCACCAAAACTGAAACTTATCGTCAACGTTCAGGTATTGATCCGGTTCTTGCTGAAGATTTACGATCCATTCTAGCACAAGAAACAACGAAAATATTAGCCATTGGCGAGCCTCAATATATTGGCAAATTATTATCTAGTTTACAACAGCTTTATCCCCGTGAAAAACTTTATTTAACCCAATCGACTCCTATCTATTTTGAAGCTACTCATCCCCAAGCAAGTAAGGGGTTTGGGGTGCGTTTTTTGGCTGAAGAATTACTGCAAATAAAGTCTCATCAAGTGATGGCCGTTGGGGATAATTTTAATGATTTAGAAATGTTAGAATATGCCGGGGTAAGTGTAGCCATGGGCAATGCACCCGAAGCAGTTAAACAAGTCAGTCAATGGGTTGCACCTGATGTAGAAAATGATGGGGTAGCAGTAGCAATTAAAAAGTTTTTGTTAAGTTAAATAAATTTGATTAATATTTCGATTAAGATGTATAGGTGAATATAAAATCGGGTTAATTGTCGAAAAAACAAACATAAACATTAGGGAGCATCCCATTTTTGTAAGCGAATCTCTCAAAGTCACAACACACAAGGGTTTCAGCCATCCTAAAATGGTAAAACTGCAAAAATGGGATGCTCCCAAACATTAACTGTCAGGAAACTTACCCTCTCGGACTTCTTGGGAAAAGCGGCCAACTGCTTCAGTAACAATCTCTCGTAAGTTGACATAAGATTTAGCAAAGGGGGGGGTTTTGGTAGATAATCCCAGCAAATCTGCCGTAACTAGGACTTGTCCATCACATTCAGCCCCTGCACCAATGCCAATGGTTGGAATAGGCAGTTTGTCCGTAATAATTCTAGCGAGTTGAGCCGGAATGTGCTCTAAGACAATAGCAAAGGCTCCTGCTTCTGATAAGGCGATCGCTTCTGATATAATGCGTTCAGCCTCAACTTCTGTGGTTCCCTGTTGACGATAACCCAAGCGATGAACTGATTGAGGCGTTAACCCCACATGGCCCATAACAGGGATACCAATATCACTCAAACGAGCAACGGTTTCCACTGCTGCAGGATGTCCCCCTTCGAGTTTAACCCCTTGTACCCCTGTTTCCTTTAAAACCCTTCCAGCAGCGTGAATGGCTTGACTAACGCTTTCTTGATAGCTGAGAAAGGGTAAATCACAGACTACTAAGGCCCGTTTGACCCCCCGACGGACTGCGGCCGCATGGTGTAACATTTCATCAAGGGTGACAGGTAATGTTGTTTCATAACCCAACGCTACCATAGCCAAAGAGTACCCCACTAAAATAATATCAATTCCGGCTGCATCTAACAATTGAGCAAAACCATAATCCCAGGCAGTTAAAGCAACAAGAGGACGACCTTGCTGTTTCCAGTTGATAAGTTGTTGAGTGGTAAGTGCCATTGTCGCTTCAGTAGTCTCCAAGTCAGTCTTCAGTAGGTGCTTAATATTATTAAGCCCTACAGCAAGTAATTAGGGTTGTCTGAGGGTTTATCCTTTTACTGCTTCAAGAATTCGAGAATAATAGAAACGAGTGCTTGTCATGTCTTTGCGTTGAATTTTAAAGCCATTATTTTCTAATATTTCTATAATATCTTTTTCTTTATGTTGATAGGCGCGGGTGGTTTTACTTGGCCCAGGAAAAAACTCACCAATTTTTTTGAGAAGGGTTAAACAAAGGGTTTTTGGAGCAAAACTTAAGATTAATCGAGATTCTGCTAAAGAAGCTAAATGACTAATCATGGTTACGGCATCTTCAGTGGGATAATGGATTAAAACATCCAAACAAATAACAGTGTGATAGTTGCCACTTACCCCTTCTAAATCTTGCACCGCAAAAGTCACATTACCCATATCTTTTAAGGTTTTTTGCGCCCTTTCTTTAGCTTCTGTGACCATTTTTTCAGAAATATCACTGGCAAAAATTGTGGCACCTTCTTGGGCTAAGGGAATGCTTAAACTACCAACACCGCATCCTGCATCACAAATGGAGAGACTAGAAAGGTTTTCATCAGCTTTTAACCACTCTACCACTGTATCGATAGTTTGTTGATGTCCAAGGCGAATATCTTTTTGAACTTTATTAACTTCTCCATCACCGTAGATTCTACGCCAACGATCAAACCCCGTGGCATTGAAATAATCTTTTACAATAGTTTTATCATCAGTTGTAGTATTCATAGATTTGGGGGATTTCGTTTTTAAGGACAACTTCTCATTGTACTCCATAGCCTTAAATTAGAGGAAACCTTTAACTAGATAAAATCATCTAAGTAATTGAAAATTTATACAGAAACCCCGCTCAATCTCAAATTTTATGACTGTAAATAGAGCAAACATAGCAGTTGTTATCCCTTGCTTTCGAGTTTCTCGACATATTTTGGATGTCATTGACTCTATTGGTAATGAAGTTACCCAAATTTATGTTGTTGATGATTGTTGTCCCGAAAAAAGCGGACATTTGGTTAAAGAATATATTAATGATAATCGAGTTAAAGTTATATTTCTTCAGAAAAATAAAGTGGTTGGAGGTGCTACAATTGCTGGTATTTATCAAGCAATTGCAGATGGGGCAACAGTAATTGTTAAAGTTGATGGAGATGGACAAATAGATGTGCATCTGATCCCGATTTTTGTTAGTCCTATTTTGAATAAAGAAGCTGACTATACCAAAGGAAATAGATTCTTTAATATTAATGGATTACAGTCAATGCCATTCCTAAGACTGATGGGAAATATCGGGTTATCTTTTCTTTCTAAACTGTCTTCTGGTTACTGTAATATAAATGATCCAACTAATGGGTTTTTTGCCATTAATGCTCAAGTTGCATCTATTATTCATTGTAAAAAAATTGATAATCGTTATTTTTTTGAAAGTGATATTCTCTTTGAACTTAATATTATTGATGCCAAGGTATTTGATATTCCTATGAAAGCAGTTTATGGGGATGAAAATAGTAATCTTAATCCCTGGAAGGAATTACCTCGTTTTTTTATCAGACATCTTCAAAACTTAAGTAAAAGAATTTTTTATTGTTACATTCTTAGAGATTTTAATATTGCTTCAATAGAATTACTTTTAAGCTTACCTTTGCTTATATTCGGCACTATTTATGGAATAAATCACTGGACATTTACCTCTCCAACTGCTAGTGCTGGAACAGTTATGGTTGCTGCACTTCCCCTCATTATTGGTTTGCAACTTTTACTGGCTTTTTTAAACTATGACATCCAATCAGTCCCCAAGATTTCTTTACAGAAATGAGTCGATATGCTCAACTCTCTAATAATTTATTGTAATCAAGAAAAATAGTTTGAATTTATGTCTAATTCTCAGTCTTTTATTGAATCTTGTCCCATTTGCAGTGGCATCATGAAATCAACAGGCAAACATTGGCTTTTGCCTTGTGTTAACTGTGGATTTTTACGCTCTAATCTTCAACCAAACATTAATATTTCTACGGGTTCCAATCCTATTAATGAAGAACAGCGTGCTATGGCATTGGCTAAATTAAGAATAGATAATTTTCAAAGGATTCTCAATTATCTTGAAAAATTTATTACTCCTAAAAATAAACGTTTATTAGATGTAGGTTGCGCTCATGGTTGGTTTTTAGAACTTGCTGCCGAAAGAGGTTTTATAGTCTTTGGACTTGAACCATATCAGGAAATGGTAACTTTAGCTAAGTCAAAGTTATCTAACATTTGGCACGGTTTTTTTCCTGAAAATATTCCCTCAAGACAACGATTTGATGTGATTGTTTTTAATGATGTTTTTGAGCATCTTCCCGATGTCAACGCGGCCATGAAAGCTTGCTATTCATTACTAGAACCCAACGGAATTTTAATTATTAATTTACCTTGTAGTAAAGGTTTTTTTTATAAATTAGCTACTTTTCTTGATAAAATCGGGATATCTAAACCCTTAGAACGTCTCTGGCAAAAAGAATTCCCCTCTCCTCATTTAAGTTACTTTGCTCCTCATCAACTGCGTCAATTAGCACAAAAATATCACTTTAAAGAGATACATTGTTCTTCATTACCTTCTTTAGAAATTCAGGGACTTTGGGAAAGATTACGTTATGACCAAACCAGTTCTAAATTTTTATCTGCTATCATTTGGTTGGTATTAGTAATTTTTATTCCCTTTTTATCTTTCTTTCCTTCAGACATTAAATTGCAAATATTTCAATTAAATTCTGTTAATCATTTAAAAAATTATTAGTTCTAAAATCAAAAATGACAACTTTTATTGATAATCACTCTATTGCCATCATAGCCCCTTTGGCTTTTCTACAACTATCAATTATTCCTGGATTAATTTTAGTTTCATATTTCAGATGTAAGACGAATGTTTTTACACTATCATCTTTGATATTTGCCATTAGTTTAGTTTTCAATTACTGTTTAGTTTTATTATTAGCCTCCTTTCAGATTTTTACTCAACCTATTTTGTTTACCATCGTCTTGAGTGAAATTATATATCTCTTGCTTATTTAAAAAAAAATTACTGAAACTATTAAAGAATCTCTATTGATAACATTATCCCAAATTAAATCATTTTTTACGAGAGGAAGAATGAACACTATTTTGTTTATATTATCAATAGTGCTAATACTTCTCGGTATTATT
>JAAUYB010061414.1_pt1 | contig 24710 bp, 19 predicted proteins | sample 7278071 | NCBI WGS metagenome assembly JAAUYB01 (sample SAMN14350121, study PRJNA611818) | marine sediment metagenome | isolation source: surface marine sediment (1.8m) | place: French Polynesia: Moorea | collected 2018-08 | reverse complement strand
TGTTTTCAAGGCGCCAACGGCTTGACCCCGGCCAGAAACTCTTTGAACCGATCCAGGTTCTGGAAATAAGTGGACTCGGTGGCCCAAAGGTCGATCAGGAGATAGGCCTTGGGCGTCTCCATCAGCACAAATCGGCAGTGATAGATCAGGTTCCGGGCCTTGATGAAAACCTCGTAGGTGGGGTGGGCGGCGCCGGATACCTCTTGACCGCCTTCCCAGGTCATGTTGGGGCTCATCTTCATGGGTTTCCCCGCTTCATTGGCGCCGTAGACGAAGTCGATATAGGCGTTGAAGTCGGGAAACTCGCGCTTGTCGCTGGCTTTTACCGCCACCGCGTTCTGGATACCGGACACGCGCGGCAGCAGCCCGCCGGCAACGCGCTCGTCGCCGGTGTTTTGCAGGTCCAGCCAGGGGGGGACGGCCATCTGGTAACCGTATTTCTTATTGACGTATACGGACGGCTGGGTGGCCACGGTCTGTTTTTGGGCCAACAGGGCGTTGTAGTCCTCGTAAACCTTGGGGTTTTGCGCGTGCAGGAACGCGCCGGAGAGCAATAGAAGAAGCAGGGGTTTCAGGGGGGACAGATGCATGGATCTACCTCGGATCATAATATGGCGCGCCAGTATACCACGAGGGCGGCCCGCCATGCCCTTTTTGACGCCGGGGTAAGCTTCTGAGACCACATACCGGCAGTAACCGGCACTTTTTTGTGATTCCCATGGAAAAGATTTGGGTTCGACCCTTTCCTTGTGATAAGGTCTGCAAAATTTTGTGTGGGGTGTGCTCCATGATCGTGCTTAAGTTCGGTGGAACATCGGTGGCTGATCCGGCCAATATCCGCAAGGTAATCGAAATCATTGCCGAGGCGCGTCGAGAACGCGGCGCGGTTGCCGTGGTCTGTTCGGCATTCAGCGGCGCCACCGATACCCTCATCCGGCTGTGTAATCTGGCCGAGGTTCGCGACGAAACCTGGCGCGATGTACTGACCGAATTGGGCGAGCGTCATCATGCCGCGGTTACTGAATTGATCGGTAATAAATCCGAGCGTGCTGAAACCACGGCCAAGGTGGCCGCCATGCTGTCCGATCTGGGTGATACGCTACAGGGCATTCACCTGGTGCGCGAGGTCAGCGGACGATCGCGCGACTTCGTGATGAGCTTCGGGGAACGGCTCAGTTGCACCATCATCAGCAGCGCCATGCAGGGACATATCGACGATGTCGCCTATCTGGACGCCCGTCAAATCATCCGTACTGACGACGCCTACGGCATGGCCCAGATAGACTGGGAACAGACGGAGCATCTCATCCGCACCCATTTTGAGAACACGGATGCACTGCAAGTATGCACCGGTTTTATCGCAAGCTCGCCGCTGGGTCGCACGACTACCCTGGGTCGCGGCGGCTCGGATTATACGGTATCCATTTTGGGCGCCGCTTTGCGTTGCGAGGAAATTCAGATTTGGACCGATGTCAGCGGCGTCTTGACAGCCGATCCGCGCAGGGTGAAGACGGCCTTCCCCGTGGACGCGGTTTCTTACGAAGAGGCCATGGAACTGTCCCATTTCGGCGCCAAGGTGATCTATTCGCCCACCATGGCGCCCGCCATGAAAGCCGGTGTGCCCATTCGCATCAAAAATACGTTCGAGCCCCATCATCCCGGCACGCTGATCAGTGAACACGGCAGCGAAAGCAAGCATTATATTCGCGGCATCAGCTCTATTTCCTCCGTTTCACTCTTACAATTGAAGGGTAGCGGACTGGTAGGTATCACCGGTATTTCCAGCAGGTTATTCGGATGCCTTGCCAAGGCCGGCGTCAGCGTGATCCTGATCAGTCAGGCTTCCAGTGAACATTCCATCTGCTTTGCGGTGGCGCCCGAAGAAGCCGAAACAGCCCAGAAAGCCGTTGCCGGCGAATTCGAATACGAGATCATACAGGGCCGCGTGGATCCGGTACGCATCGAGCCCAATCACGCCATCGTGGCCGTGGTGGGCGGCGGCATGCGCCACAAGACCGGGATCACCGGCCGGATCTTCGGCGCCATGGGCCGCAACCGCATCAACGTGGCGGCTATCGCCCAGGGCTCCTCCGAGCTGAACGTGAGTTTCGTCGTGCGCCGCGAGGATGTCACCGACACCCTGAACGTGCTGCATGAGGCGTTCTTCTCACCGCGCCCGGTAACCCATGTCTACCTTGTGGGTTCGGGTCTCATCGGCAAAACCCTGTTGCAACAACTTGCCGATAACCACGAGCGGTTGCTGCACGAGTTCGACCTGGAGGTTCGACTCTGCGGCGTGGCCAACAGTCGCAAGATGATCATCGATCAGGAAGGCATCGATCCGGCCGGCGCCTTGGAAGTGTTGGCCGCAAGCAGGACCGAAACGGACTTGACAACCTTTGTCAGCGGTATGCGCCGGCACACCAACTCGGTGCTGGTAGACTGTACCGCCGGCGCGGCCGTACCCGCCTTCTACCCGGAGGCTCTTCGCTGGGGCATCTCAGTCGTCACCCCCAACAAGGTCGGCAACACCGGCAGCTACCGGACCTGGCTCGATCTTCAGGATTTAGCCTCGCAACCCCGTGTGAATTATTTCTACGAGGCCAACGTCGGCGCGGGCCTGCCCATTATCAAGACAGTGCGAGAGATGGTGCAATCCGGCGATAAGGTGACGGCTATCGAGGCCATCCTTTCGGGCACGCTGAGTTACCTTTTCAATACTTTCAGCGGCGGCATGTCCTTCCGCGACCTGCTGTGGGAAGCGAAGGAAAAGGGATTCACCGAACCCGATCCCCGCGATGACCTCAGCGGCACCGATGTGGCTCGCAAGATTCTCATGCTTGCACGGGAAAGCGGCTTCCGGCTGGAGATGGATGATATCCAGGTGGAAAGCCTGGTCCCTGCCTGCTGCGACGACGCCGAAAGCGTGGACGATTTCTTCGAGGCCCTGGCTGAAGCCGATGCCCGCTTCACCAACCGTTTCAATGAAGCCGAGCGAGAGGGCAAGGCATTGCGCTATATCGCGGCCTTCAAGGACGGCAAGGCAACCGTTTCCCTGCGCGCGGTGGGCCCGGATCACCCCTGTCACGGTGTCGACGGCAACGACAACATCGTCTCCTTCACCACGCAACGCTACCCGGAACGCCCGCTGGTAGTGCGCGGACCGGGCGCCGGGGCCGAGGTTACCGCCGCTCAGGTCTTCTCCGAGATCATCGAGGCCGCCCGACGCGCACGGCTGTCCGGCGTCGGCATGTACGGCGAATAGGCTTTCCGCCGCATCAATGATGCGGTAGCATAAATTCCGTACTGCCGCCCGATCGACGGAAGCGGAGACGGTTCACCAGTTGATCCGGGTGCACGATCTCCATTCGCCGTCCCGGATCGAGCGGGAAATCAAGTATTTCCGGCGGCGTGCGATCGCCTACCCACCAGATGTCGGCGCCTTCTCCCAAGCAACGCCTCAGAAAAGCCAGGAAGGTGTTGGGCAGGGTCAGCTTGCCCGTGGTGGAAATAAGCAGGAGCCGAGGCACGGTGAGACGCGGTGAAATCTCATTGGCCAACAGTCGCAACCCGTTTGCCATTTCCAGCGGGCCCGGTTCCAGGGCAATCACGCGGGGAAACGAGGTCAGGCCCGCCTCACGACGATAGGTCTCCATAACGGCAATAAGGCTTTCCGAGTCACCCGGGGAAAGCAACAGGGATATTTCCGGTGGTTGCGGATCATTTTGGTGATCTGTATCCTGGCCCTGGATTATGAATACGGGCGATAATAGAATCAAGAGAGAGATTTTGACGGCACTCATAATATAACCCCACAACCAATCACTGACAGCCATTTCTATCATGTTAAAATGAAATCCCCAATCACTTGGATCTCTGGAAAGTGAAAAATGAATGACACAAATCGGCAAATGGTGAATGAAGAGACAGCAAAACGCGGCGTTTTGGATCACTTGAGGTCTACCCTGCAGGAATGCATCGATCCGAAGTTCGAGATCGAAGCCATCGTGGACCTGACCGCGTTGATGACCGAAGTTCAGTTAAAGGACAAAGCCGCGGGCGCCCGCTTCCACGCTCGGATCTATCGGCTCGGCAAGAATGACGGCCCCATGATTCGCGAGCTTTGGGAAAAACACGGCGATCGGCTGAAGAGCATGGCCGGTACCTTCCCCCTGCGCATCCACGGGGTTCAGAAACTGGGCGATTGTTTCGCTCATGTGGCCGCTGCGCCGACCGGCATGGACCTGAATACCTACCTTCGCCAGGTGGGAACCTGTAAGCCGGAGTTTGCCCTGCGCGTATGCACCAATCTGGTCATGCAGTTGGAAGCACCCGCGGCCAAAGGCTGCCGGCACCTGCAAATCAAGCCCACCGATGTAGTGCTGACCCGCGAGGGCGGCGTCCTTTTGAAGAACATCGGCCTGGCCCCGTTCGAGACGGAATTGGCGCAAAACCTCGGCCTCTTCGAATTGACGAATGCGGCCTACACCGCTCCCGAACAGTTCAATGTTGAAGCCGAATTGGGCGAACAAACCGATATCTACCGCCTGGCCCTATTGCTCTACCGTATGGTCGCGGGGCGTCTGCCTTTCACCGGCGACTACGAGGCGGTCAAAAAAGGGCACCTGGAAGCGCCCATGCCCAACCCCCAGGCATTCAACAAGCAGGTGGGTGTGGGTATGGCGCGTGTTTTGATGATGGCCCTGGCCAAAGATCCCGCCCAGCGTTTCAAGTCCCTGGCCGATTTCAAAAGTGCGCTGGCCTTGCTGCATCCGGCCTCCGAGCGCGCCGTGCTCGCGGGCGCCCCGCCGAGGCCCTTAAGTGAACACGATTTGGCCAAGATCGAGGAACAACTGACGGAAGCCAAAGAGTTGTGCGCTAACAAAGAATTCGAGACGGCCCTGCGCACCGTCGACTCCGCATTGGTGATGTCCGGCCCGCATGAGGGCGCCATCCGTCTGCACAACCAGATCACCGAGATCATGCATGCCTCCGCGGTACAACGCAGCCTGAAAGAGGCCGGCGCCTGCTTGGAGAAACGCCGGGTGGCCGGTACGCTCGCCGCCTTGAACGCGGTGCTGGCCCTGCAACCAAAACACCAGCAGGCCTTGAAAATGCAGTCGCGCATCTTCGACGGCGTGAAGCAGCGCCTGCTGGACCACCAACCGGCTCTTCCGGTGGACCTGGTTTTGGGCAAGGCCGCCGAGGCCAAGGCCGACGGCAATATCATGCCGGCTGAGGGTTTGTGGACCATGGTCATGCTGGTCCCCGCCGGCGATGATAAGGACGAGACCAAAAAGAAACTGAAATTCGGCAAACAGTTGGCCGCGCGCGGATTGAAAGGCATGCACAGCCTGTCGCAAAGCGTGCCCCCGCAATCGGGCGTGACTGAGGCGCCCCCGCCGCCGCCCGCTCCGTCGGAACCCAAGTTGGCAACGCCCCCGCCTCCTCCCGAGTCCAGGTTGGAAACACCGCCGTCGCCCCCCGCACCCGATCCGGCTTCTCTGGACCCCTTGCAGCGGGCCATGTTGGAAGCCGAAAAGAAGCAGGCGCCGGAACCCCCGCCTACGACCGATCCGGCCGCGGATATGCTGAAGGAAGAAGGTATCTTCGACGAACCGCCGAAATCGGAAACTCCGTCGTCACCATCCATAGAAGAGCTGGAAAGCCGGCTGTCGCAAGAGGAAAACTTCTTTGACGAGCCGGCCGAGGGACAGCCGGTCGCGGTATCCAAGAGCAAGGCCAAAAAGCCGATACCCAAAAAGGTCCTGGCAATTGCCGGGGCCGTGGTTCTCGTTCTGCTGGTCGCCGTCGTTTTTATCGCGGTTCGCGCCCAACAGCAGAAGAAGTACCGGGCGGCCGCCGTCGCCGCCTTCGAGCAGGTCGTCTCTCTTGAAAACAGCGGCGATTGGGACGGCGCCCTGGCTCAGTGGGCAAGCGTGCGCGACGATTTCCCCGGTTTTGAATACGGCCCTGAAAAAGACACGGCCGAAGCGCGTATTGCCGGTTTACAGCGCAAGATCGCCCAACGCAAGCAGGATATCGCGGACCAGATCTCCCGCGCCACGGCCTATGTGGACCAGGATTTGTTGGTGGGCGATACCGAGATGAACGCGTTGTACAGCATCAATCGCGTCCGTGCCCTGGAGCCCGAAAACCCCGATCTGACTGCTTTGCTGGACCGCATTCGCACCGAACAATCGGCGGCGGCCAATGCCCTGGTCGACGAAAACAAGATTCTGGAAGGCCAGGAGGTCTACAATCGCCTGCGTCTTATCGACAGTGAATTCCGGGACGAGGATCTGGAAGAGCGCATGCGTGAATGGCTGCTGGAAAAGGTGGTCAATCCCCAAATGGCCAAATTGGAGCGAGCCGTCAAACGCAAGCGCTGGGATGAGGCCCTGAAGATAAGCGAGGACCTGCGCCCCAAAATGCCCAACACCTCCGCATTGGATCAGTACTGGGACAATGTCATGGTGGATTACCAGACGCTCTACGATCAGGCCATGGCCGCCAACCAGGAAACCAAGATGTTGCAGGCATTGGAAGTCATGGCGCGTATTCGACCGGACGACCAGGAACTGGTGGCCAAAAAGGACCGATTGAGCAGGGATATCAACCTGACCAAGATCACCAACCTGGAAAACCGCGTGCAGCGGGAGATGAAGGCAAAACAGTACTTCAAGGCCGCGACGTCCGCCAAAAGACTGCTCAAGATCGAATCGAATAACAAGATCGCCGCCAAGGCCATGGAAGAAATTCGCTTCCGTAAAAAGGAAGAGATCAAAAAGGTAGAGAACAACGATCCTCGCAAGGCATTGGCACTGTATGAAGAGTTGCTGCGGATCTCCAATTGGAAGTCCTACCGCAAGGAACGCGATGTCATCAAGGAACGGATCACCGCTTTCGACAAGCAGGTCAACACGCTGCAAGGCTTGAAGAAAAACCCGCTCGATCAGCAGAAGAAGGCGGTGGACAAGATTCTGGTGGACTTCCCAATCTTCATCAACGACAGCAAGTTCAAGCAGTTGACCGATACGTCGTCAAAATTGGGCGAGGAACATACCCGCATCAGCGAGGTCTTGCGTTGGGAAGCCCGGGTGGCCGATGATCCCGGCAAGCCTTATGCCGAGATCCTGGACCGGTTGAAGAAGGAAAGAAACTACGCCTTCAATTATTCCAAAACCAGGATTTCAGCCCTGGTGAAGAAGTATAGCGACAAGATCGAAAAGTACGACGGTACTGTCAGGCTGGTGATCAAGACCGGACGCGATCTGCCCAAGATCAAGGCCCGCAAGATGCGCGGCTTTGTCACCTTGGAGACCGGAGGTCAAACCTACAAAACCGGAGAAGACCTGTTAACCGCCCCTAATTGGAACTACATTACCAATTTCCAGGCGGAGCCCGGCGCTAAACTGGTTTTCAAGGTTTATCAGATCATGAAAAGAAAGCAGGAGAAGTTATTAGGCACCATCGAGTTACCCAAGGTGCCTCTCAGCGGGAAGGATATGGTCCTTAAACCCTCCAACGGCAAATGGTCGCTCGTTGTGGACGTCCAACGGGAGCGGTGAGACCGAATTTCGGTCATAACATCCATTCTCAGGAAGCCGGTCCCGACCACGATTCCATGCATCACTTGAACATCGTCCTTCATATGTAAGCGAAACGATCCGATAATCGATAATGGGGAAAATTTATGTACGGATTGGCCCGAGAAAATTCTGAACAAGACGACTGGAACTACAAACTATGAATGCCGCCATCACCAAAAAATACAAATGGGCTATTGAAACCATCCTTTCGGAACTCACGCCCGAGGAAGCCGAAAGCCTGGAACCTCAGCTTCAGCCTCTGCGCATTTACATCAACGATATCGGTCGTTTCCATACGCCTCAAATATTCGTTTCCAAGTTTCGCAAGTTCCTGGAGGCGCGCGATCGTATCATCGCGCTGAGTCTGCACTTGGAAGAGGGTGGATTTACCGCGGAAGCCCGCCAATACCAAGACGCCATCAACAGTATCCTGGAACAGGTTCTCGATTTGCTTTCCAACGGGTTGGGAAAAACCCGGGATATTACCGAGGACATCGAGGACATTATCGACAAGGTGGAAAAGGCGCGCTCCATCAACAATATCCGGAGCCTGTCCGAGATATTTGTACAGGCCGGTAGGTCCATGGTTCAGAAGACACGCAGCCTCCAGGACGGCTTATCCAAGCTTTCGAACGAGCTGACGCGTTGTAAGTCGCAAATCGAAGACCTGGAAACCCAGTTGGTCGAAACCAGGGAAAAGGCCGAGCACGATCATTTGACTAAACTGCGTAATCGCCGCGCCTTCGAACGCGACCTGGACGAGGCCGTCGAACGCGCCCATCGATTCAAAAACCCCATGTGCTTGCTGCTCTTGGATCTGGATCATTTCAAAAATATCAACGACACCTACGGCCACCAGGTGGGTGACGATGTGTTGGTGAATTTCGCCAGGTTGATTCAGGGCTCCCTGCGTGATTTCGATTTGATCTACCGGTTGGGCGGTGACGAATTCGCCGTAATCTTCTCCGGGTGCACCTTGGAACGCGCCGCGAAGGTAGGTGAGCGTGTTCGCAAGTTCCTGGCTGAACACCAGTACCGTGACCAGGACCTTGAGTTTTCATTGACCATGAGTGCGGGTTTGGCGCAGTTGACAAAAGGCGAGAACGGTCCCTCATTGTACAAGCGCACGGACGGCGAACTGTACCGGGCGAAACACGGGGGTCGCAATCGGGTAAGCGTGGCCGAACGTAGGGAACCGGTCAAGGAGAATTGATCACCAGACGGTTTGGCCGCCGTCCATGGTGACCACCGCCCCGTTCATATAGGCGGAGGCGTCCGAACACAAAAACTGCACCGCGCCGCGATATTCATCCAAACGCGCCATGCGCCCCAGGGGGATGAGGTTGGTCAGGCGCTTGACGAATTCCTCCGGTAGGTTTTCGTTATAGACGCCGCCGGGACAGAGCGCGTTGGCCCGAACACCCTTATGGGCCCAATAGGTGGCCAGATAACGCGTCAGGCCGATCAAGGCGTGTTTTACCACTGAATAGGTGACGGTTTTTACCGGTTGCCGATCGTCCTCCAAATCGTCCAGCCGGTAGATGCGCTGATCGGGAGCGGTCAGGGCCAGGATAGAACCGATGTTCAGGATAACGCCCCCGCCGTGATCGGCCAGGTGCTTGCCGAAAACCCGACTGCACAGCATGGCGCCGGTGACACCCACATCCAGGTCCGCCTGCCATTGCTCCAGGGGCATATGCTCCAGGCGCGAGTCGGCCAGATGATCGCCGCGCTCGATCTTGACATCGTTGGCGGCATTGTTGACCAGGATATCCAACCGGCCGAAGGCTTGAAGGACATTTTTGAGTACGCTTTCAATGGTTATTTCCAGGGTGATGTCGCACATCTGGGCCATAGAGGCAACGCCGTGCTCGGCTTGGATCTCGGCGGCAACCTCGCTCGCCTTGCCGCCGTCGATATCCAGGAGCACGGTATAAGCGCCGGCTTGGGCCAGGGCGTGGGCATGTTGACGCCCTAAAAGGCCGGCGCCGCCGGTAATGACGGCGACTCTACCGGTTAAATCGAAGTGTTGCATAGACTTTTTCATTCAATCTCCATTCAGAACATGCCGGCGGTCTGGCCGCCGTCTACCCGCAAAGTGGTCCCCGTGATGAAGGCAGCGCGCTCTGAAGCCAGGAAGACGACGGCATCGGCAACCTCCCGGGGTCGGCCGAAGCGCTGCATGGGTACTTTTTCCTCAAGCATTTGCTGAACCGCTCGCGGGTTCTCCCTTTGCTTTCGGCCCCAGGTTCCGTCCTCGAAATAAATGTTGCCGGGGGCGACACAGTTCACCCGTACGCCGGTTCGCGCGCTTACATAGGACAGGTTGGCGGCGAAGGAAGTGAGGGCTGTCTTGGCCGCGGCATAGGCGGTCGGCGCGCCGAAAACCTCAAGACCCGCAATCGACCCGATGACGACCATATTACCGCCGGACTGTTGCAACAGCGGCAGGGCGTGCCGGGCCAGGTTGATCGCACTTGTCAGGTTGATATCTATCATTTCCTTAAAGTGGCCGGGCTCGGGCACGGGGTCGGGAACACTTTTTCCACTGCCCACATTGGCCACCGCCACATCCAACCCGCCCCAGGTTTCGGCAACGGTTGCCAGTAATTGTCTGACCTGATCATCCGAAACAAAGTCACAGACTTGCGTCATGACCTTTTCGGAGGGAAATTTCCGGCTGATTGCTTCCAGGTCCTCAGAGCCGCGAGAGGTAAACACCACACGCGCGCCTTCATCCAAGAAGCGCTCGGCAACGGCGCGACCGATACCCCTGGAAGAGCCGCTCACCAACACCCGCTTGTCATTTAGTTCCAGGTCCATATCGCCGCCTACTCCCGTGCAAGAACCGCGAACATATTGGAGGTCAAACCATGCTCCGCCAGAATGGCTTTGTAGCGCTTGTCGCAGTCTTGGAAAAGCGCGTTGAGGGCTTCGCCGGCCTCGGGGTGATCGTCGTTGAACTGAATTCGCGGCGGGGCCAGGCCGAACTCGCCCGTGCGTTGGGGGCCGTTGTTGAAATGCCAGTAGAGATGATTCATGAAATTGTAATCTTGTAGATAGTGCAACGCCTCGATTCGGTACCCGGCGGCGGTCGCAACCTTTTCCAAACTGCGCGCCGAAAAGTAATGGGTGTGCGCCTCGTGGTAGTAAAACCGGTGATAGGCGGGAACCCGCCAAAGACTGAGCAGGGGATCGCGCAAGTTGGGCACCTCGATAAACACGCGCCCGTCCAATTGCAGCACCCCGGCCATATCGCGCAGAAAAGCCACGGGATCGTAGGTATGTTCCAGAACCTGAAAGGCGGCGGCATAGTGGAACTCACCGGGCCCAAACCCGCAATCGGCAAGCTCCTGATCATAAACGGCGATATCGAATTGCGTGCGAACATAGTCGGCACAGCCGGAGTCCAACTCTACACCCGCCACCCGGCCGAAATGCGGTTTCAATTGAGCCAGAAACTGGCCGGCGGAGCAACCGATTTCCAGGAACGACGCGGCGGGGTTGAAGAATTCACCCACAATGCGCAGACGATCGGCCTGAAAATCCTTATGGTAGTTGTACATAAAATCGGGTTCACCGTTGGGCGCTTCCAGGATCTCGCTGAACTTCTGTCGATACTCACCGTCGTAATAAGCCTTGGGATCGAACTTTTGGGTTTGCAGTAAACCCAGATCGCAATCGGCACAATAAAAAACCCGACCGTCGCTATTGCGCAAGCCCTCGATATGAAGCGGCAGACCGGTCTTCCCGCAAAGGCTACAGTCCATGGAACCCCCTATCCATACAGGCGTTACTTTAGCATGAACCGACCCTGAATAGCGAGCCCGCGAAGCCTTGCGTCCGGTGGGTGGGATAAAAAGCATCAGGTACCCTACCCGGCGGTCTTCAAGCTAAAAGTCCCGGCATCAATATCGGCTGGATACAACCCGACCGTGCCTCCCGGGTTGGTCAGGCAGTGTTGCCCATGGCCTACCCACTGAGTAGGAAGCCTATGGGCAACGTTGTCTCACCCCTACCTACTGAGTAGGAAGCCTATGGACGACGTTGTCTGCCCCCTACTTACTCAGTAGGTAGGGCATGTGCAACGTTGTCTGCCCCCTACTTACTCAGTAGGTAGGGCATGTGCAACGTTGTCTGCCCCCTACTTACTCAGTAGGTAGGGCATGTGCAGCATTGTCTGCCCCCTACTTACTCAGTAAGTAGGGGATGTGCAACGTTGCACATAGGCTTCCGACTCAGATTGATATATCAGTGCAGCCCTTGCTGTATAAGGATTCTTCAGGTTGTGAAATAAAAAAGGGGCTATCGGCGCTTGGAAAGACGCCGACGCAAAAAGGTACTCAGTACGGCTTACTGTGAAGGTATTCCACGGCTTGCTTATAGAATCTCTCCGCCTCATCGCGATCTCGCTAATAAAGTCTGGAAAAGGATTTGGCGCAATTAGTGTACGGAGACCAGGCAGATTTCCAGCGGGAAACACCTTTTTCGGCATCGGCGTCTCCCGCTTTGGCTTTTTCCAAATCCTCGAAAAGACAACGGATCAATATGGCTCGTTCGAAAAGTAATGTCGAATCGGTACTGAGTTTGAAGAGCAAAATAGTCACGAGAGCCCGGCGATGATTGTGCTCGTCTTCGTTCCGGGCAACCGGGTAGGGCAGAAAACCTTTGAACTCGATCAGTTCTTCCGGGTTGTCGTCCAGTACACCCAGAGGATAGATCAAATAGGGTTTCTCCACGGCGTAGGCAGCCGGATTTTGTCCGGGCCTTTTCTTCCGTCTGCCCGCGATAGGGAAATAACATCGTTTCAAGATACTGTTGCAATGACTGCATGCCATGGAATAGTTCAGCGGAGCATAGGCCAGAGTATAGTAGCCCTTCTCCATGGAGCCGCCCGTCTCAAAATCCTCCAAATGCGCCAATGCATCCAAAGTCCTTTGATCGTTTTCAGACGGCCATTCCCTGACATTTCCCTTCGGCCGAAAGTGTTCCAACTCGCCGCCGTCTTCCCGGATCAAACGCTCACAAAAGCCGCATTTTTTGTATTGTATTTCTCGGTATACCGAACTGATCTCGGACCAGATGCCGGATGATTCCTTATACTTCTTTTCCTTTTTTATTTTTTTTATCCTTTCAACAGCCCTGGCAAGCCAACCCGGTTTTGTCTTCTCGATGAGTCGTTCCAGGGCTTTCAAGTCCTTGTTCGCACTCGGCTTCTTATCTTCTGCCTTTTTTACCTGGTATCGAATCATGAAATTTAGTCACGCTCCGCGGCATCGAGGCCATGAGCGTGCAGACCCAGCACTTGCAGCGCGGCTTCGCGATCGCCCGCGGCAGCCTTGCGATATAATCGATGCTTTTGATCGTCGAACTCCGGGGTTCGACTGCTTTCCAGACCGAACACGCTTGTCAGAACCTGATCCGCGTCCAAGCCTCTGATTTCCCGATCCAAGCGCGCCGCTTTGGGGTAACCCTTTTCATCGCGGGTCATGATGTGAATATTTTCCGCGGGCAAGGTTCCCGCCACCAAGGGGCTGTGAGAGGTCAGGATGAATTGCAGCTTTGGCAGGGTTTCGCTGATTTTCTTCAGCACGTGCTGCTGCCAGGCCGGGTGAAGGTACAGATCGATTTCATCGATCAGAACGACACCCGGCAAATCTTCAAAAGGCATTTCTTTGGGACAACAAACGGCCAGGTGATAGGCCAGGTCGCACACCCAGGCGAGATAGGAACGATAACCGTCCGAAAGTGCTTCCAATGGTAAGGAGACATTGTCGACATCTTCGAATAATATGTCCTCCGGTTCCAATAAGGTCACGTCAGGCATATCGGAGGGCAGGAGCGCCTTGATCAAATCCGCCGCTTTGGGAACCAGGGAGGGATTTTGAAAGCGGGTTGCGGGGATCCACGCATCGAGGGGCATGAGTCCGAAGTTTTCCTCGAACAGACTGGCAACACGCTGGTAGCGGGGGTGATTGCGTTGGTCTCTTGCTTTAGGGATATCGTACTGACCGGCGACCGGCACCCATCGGGTTGCGCCGTAGCCCAACATAAAGAAGGAAGGCGCTTCTTCCTTGTAGATTTCCTCAAATGTTTGCTCACCGACACGTCCGCCGGAAACCGTTGCTCCCGAATAAATCCCTCGGTCAGCACGAATATGAGCGCGGTAGTTCAAAACCGACCCGGGCGACAGGTCCACCCCGTCTTGTTCATGGAGCCTCACTTCAAGATCGATTTGGGCTTTATCCGAAGTTTGTTCTTTACCCTCGCGCCGAATCAAATACCGAGGATTGAAACGAGGCATCAATGCGGCCATTAAACCGATCGCGGCGGCACGGAGCAGGGTGGTCTTGCCGCTGCCGTTGGGACCCAGCAACAGGTTGATATTGGCCCAGGGTTTTCCCGCTCCTTCCAGTGGAGGGTGGAGAAAGTTGACCTTCTCGAAGGGAAAGCTGCGATAGTTTTCGATCCCAAGTGTCTCGATGTACAAACGAGCCGACTCCTAACACATAGATCATATGAACTAGTCTAGCAGATTCCCCGACAGGCGAGTACGGCGTATTTCTGGTCGGAATGGACAGGTCGGTCAGGAATTAAAAAAACGATCCAGGCGTCGGGTTACGTCTTCTACCGTGATCAGGTCGACCGCGTTCGGGTTGCGGACGCGTTTGCCCCAGCTTACTTCCTCTACCGATTTATTCAGCTCTTGACGCAGGGCCTCCGGGTATCGGTCGACGGTCCAGTCGGCGCTCAGGTAGGGGCCCGTTCGCCTCGGATTGCTGGTGACGTAGAGGCCGATAACCGGGGTGCCCGCCGCCGTCGCCATGTGAGCCGGACCCGTGTCCGGGGAAATGACCAGGTCCGCTCGGGTCAGTACCGCCAGCAGTTGCTTGAGCGTGGTTTTGCCGACCAGGTCGATCAGTTCGGTTTCGGCGTGTTGCCGGATCTCTGCCGCCATCTGCTTTTCGTTGTCCGCCGGCCCGCCCGTCAACACCACCTTGGCGCCGTATTCGGTTGCCGCGTGGTCGGCTACCCGGGCGTAGCGTTCGGCGCGCCAGTTGCGGTAGTTGCGGTTGCGCACGCTGGTGCAGGGGTTGATGACCACGAAGGGTCCCTCGCCCAGGTGATCCTCGGCAAAGCGGCGGTCGCTCTCGGCGAGCGGGATGTCCCATTGCAGGACGCGCTCTTGAATGCCCATGGTCTGCAAGAAACCGAAGAAGCCGTCCAGCACGTGTTGCTCGGGTTGATACGCGATGCGGCGGTTGGTGAACCAACCCTGGTTATCACGGGCGCGTTGTTTGTCGAAGCCCAGGCGGACGGGCGCTTTCACGGCCAGACTGAGAATGCTCGCCCGCATGGCTACCTGCATGTGCAGAAGAATATCGAACTTGCGGCCGGCCAGGATGCGGCGTAGCTCGAACAAGGTGGCAAGACCTGCTTTTTTGACCGGGATGAATTCCACGTTCGGCAGACCCTTCAGCAGACTTGCTTCAATCGAACCGATGATCCAGGTAATGCGCGTTTGCGGCCAGACCTTTTGCAGCGTGCGCACCACCGGCACCATGTGGGTGATGTCGCCGATGGCGCTGAGGCGCAAGATGCAGATCGATTCAGGCGGCTGATCGAAAGGCAGGGTCATACGTGCTCCTGGAAGAAGGGGCTTTCGCCGTTTTCTTCCAAGGGGTATCGGCCCGAAGATTCCGCTTCCTCGGGATCCGGGGATCGGGGTTCCGGTTCGATCGTTTTTTCCGGCTTGGGTTTGGGCATACCGTAATTCTCGCGCAGCAGGGTCAGCATGCCGCCCAGATGGGCCAGGCCCACGAAGATGCGCATGATGATCAGTATTTGACCCGCAATCAACTCGATCCACAAACCGTTTTCGCCGTTAAAGCCCAGTTTGGGCACCAACCAAAGGTAGAAGGCGACCAGGCCTACATGGACCGCGACGTAAAAGGCCCAGACCACAAAGGTGCTCTTGTGATATCTGGCGGTGAAACGAAACGCCCGGGCGAAATTGGTCGTCGTCTGCGCGGGCATGTCCGGGTAGGTGACCATGAGCCGCCACACATCGTAGAACCTTGCGACCCAGGTGAGGACCATGATGCCGAAGGCAATCAGGACGGCCCAAAGCCAGAAGAGCCAGGTTTCGCCCAACGCCGGCACCGCCGTGTATCGAGCGATCACCAGGACCAGGATACAGGCAACCCAAGCCATGCCCAGGCTGACGGCCGCCATGATGACCATATTCGGGAAGAAGCGGCCGCAACGGTTGAAGAAACGGGACCAGGGCAATTTGGTATCGGTTTGCAGCCCGGTCAGGATGCCGCCGTTCAGGTACAAGGCGACCAACACGAACAGGGCGTAAAACCACAAGCGTCCGTCTTGCAGCACGGCCAGGCGTTCGCCGAATCGATCGGCCAGTTCCCAGGGGTAGTGAAGGTCCATGCCGTCCAGCAGTTCCGCCGAGAACAGGCTGTGGTCCAGGTCCATGGCGAGCAGACCGGCGAGCGGCGCCACGATGCACAGGGCGATGACCAGGTTGACCAGCCACTTCAGCAATACGTAGCTCGGCAAGCGCAGGGCGAGCAGCCATCCTTCGGTACAGGCGCGAATCACCGCGAGCATCTAGAGACCTCCGGCCAGGGTTTGGAGAATATTCTGGACACCCAGTAACAAGCGGGCGCTCCAACGTCGCGAGGCGCGCTTATCGGGCTCCGCGGTCCAGGAATTGTTGGCGCGGTTGCGGTCGAGCACCAGTTTTCCCTCGGGGTCGATGACCACGCGGTCGATTGCCGGTTTGTCCTCATAGGTGAACTGTTTATAGATGTAGTCGCCGTTCCAGCGCTCCAAAATCTGTGTACCGTCGGCAAAATGGATTGCAACGTCTACCGGGTAATGCATACCGCCGTGATTGCGGATACGCACGAAGTGCCGGGTCGTGGTTGCATTGTCGCCGGCGATAGGTTGCGGACCGTCCGGGCCCACCATGTAACCCACGTCGTCACGAGAGGTCACCGAATATACGTTGTCCACCGCGTAGTCCACGTAGGCCGCCTTATCCATCAGTTCACTGAAGAACCACTTCATATCGCGGCCGGAGACGCGATTGACGGTCTTGATGAAATCATCCGTGTTCGGGTGGCGGTAGATCTGTTCCTGGAACCAGGTACGCATGACCCGGGCCATGACTTCTGCACCCAATTCCGATTCCAATTGGTACAACATGGCGGCCGGTTTACTGTAGCTGTTGCTCCAATAATTATAGTCCAGGAATTCCCAACCGTATTGGCGCATGCGATCGTTCGACCAGGAACCCAGCGAACCCTGGATCACCCGTTGCCCATTGCTCCGAGTCTTGAAACCAACCTGTTCGGACAGGGAGAAGGGCACGCGGGGCAAGGTACCATGCGGGTCGAACCGATCCAGCAACAAGATTTCCGAGAGTTCGATATGCTCGGGCAGTAGCAGGTTCCGGGCGTTATCCGGTACGCCCCGGTTCCAGTACGGGAACCAGGGACCCCAGGCCGCATCCATGACCTTGGAGGCGCTGTAGGTCGTGAAGCCCTCGTCCAGCCAGGGCTCTTCGGCCTCGTTGGTGCCCACCAGGCCGTACCAGTATTGGTGGCCGAACTCGTGGGCGATCAAGCCTTCCAGACCCCTGTCACCGGCCGCGTTCCAGCTCCGCGTGCCGATGGCGATGAGCGTGGGATACTCCATGCCGCCCGCGAAGTTCCCGCGTCCGGGTACTCGCGGCGTGTCTACAAGCGTCAGCGTCTTGTAGGGATAACGCCCGTACCACAGGCCGAACCACTTCAGCGATTGACATGCCGCCTCGAAGTGTCGCCGGGTCTGGTCATCGTGCTCCGGCAGCATCAACAGGTTGATATCGACCGGTTGCAGCACCGCCTCTTCCCGAGTCAAGCCGTGCAGCCGCATGATGCCCTGAATCTCGTCCTCGGTCACCCATTCGCCGGGTTCAAACCGGAAGGTCTCCGCCTCAAATCGCGGCGAGGCCGTCCAGGCGAAGTCGTGAACCCGCGCCTGGCTGTAGACATGCCGGGTGCCGGTCTCGGTTTCCTGCTTGCTCTCCAGCACGCCGGTTGCGCCGATGACGAAGTTATTAGGCGCGGTAATCGCCACGCGGTAGTTGCCGAAGTCGGCGTAGAACTCGGTGAAGCGGTGGAAGGCCCGGGCGTTCCAGCCCGCTTTTTCGGCGCCGCGCACGCCCTTGCTCTCCCAGACCGCGATCTTTGGGAACCACTGCACCACCATGTAGAAATCATCGGCATAGCCCACTCGGTCCCAGGCGTAGGGCAACTTGACCGTGAAGTCCATGGTTACCGTGATGGTCTCGCCCGGCATCAAGGGACCTTGCAGCGGAACCCGCCAGACGGTGCGGTCCTCGGGGTCGCCGTCGGGTACGGTGATGTAATCGGCCATGTTGGTCAGGTCCTCGCCCGCCACATTGACCCGCGATATGTGAATGTAACCGAAGCGTTTATCCGGTTCCTCTCCCAGGTCGACGGGGCCGTCCATGGCAACCGTTTCGCGGTAATAGGTGGAGCGCAGGTTACTCGACGCGTTGAGGTAGGTGTGGAAGACCAAATCGCCGATCAGGTCCGGCGAGGTATTGGTGTAGCGCAGCACCTGGCTGCCGTGGAGTTTCTTCTCCTCATGGTCCAGCCGCACGTCGATGTCGTAGTCCACCACGGGTGCCGTTAACAAGCCCTCTTTGGGCGCGGGCGGTGGGTCCGGTTGTGTCTCCGGTTCCTGGGCGGATGCTAAGGGCATGATCAATAGGAACAGCAACAGGGCGAAAGCCCCCCTGGGCGCGCACGCTTCTAGCGTGCTTCCCAATCGAGAAGAATTCGCGCTCGTTCCTTCGTCACATCGCTTGTTTGCACGCAGGATGCGTGCGCGCCCAGGGTGATTCGCGCTCGTTCCTTCGTCACATCGCTTGTTTGCACGCGGGATGCGTGCGCGCCCAGGGTGATTCGCGCTTGTTCCTTCGTCACATCGCTTGATTGCACGCGGGTTGCGTGCGTGCCCGGGGTTCATGCTTTACCTCATTTGGCCGTGGGATCCGGGTCGCGGCGGATGATGAAGAAACCCTCTTCCGTTTCCACCGGTTCGCTGGTGATGGTCCCCGGTTCCAAGCTCTTGACCGCATCGTCGAAAACGGGATCGCGATAGCCGTAGAACCAACGGGGCAGCAGGCCGCCGTTCACCCTGTAGCGATCGTCGGAGTGCTTCTTGGCCAGTTTGGCGAACTTCTTGGGGTCCTTCTGCAACTGGTTGCACAGCTTTTGCGCCAGCGCCCTGGCTTCCTTGCGAATGCGCAGGATATCCTCGGGTACATTGGCCGCGTCGATATGCGAAATCAGGATCTGGGCGCCGCGCAGTTTCTCCACCTTGACGCGCTTCAACAGGGCGTAACCCACGGGCAGGCGCACCACGTTGCTGACCTGGTCGTATTCCATGGTCTCCAGGGTTGCGATAATCTGGTCGAACACGGCCGACTGGCTCTTACGGAACACGCCCAGGAAGGCATGGGTGCCGGCCAGGTGACTGTGCTCCCGCGCCATTTGCAGGAAATTGTCGTCGGTCATTTGGGCGCGAATCTCTTCCAACTTCTTGCGGGCGTCGTCCTCGTCAATCAAGTCGAGTTCGTTCTTCAGGCCCGCCACCGGCAGGGCGCCGCGAAAGGTAATCAGGATGGCGCGCGCCGCGTATTGTTTCACGCGCATGGGGTTGCGGCGGATGATGTGATAACCGAACACGGTTTTGACCGGCTCGCGGGTGTAATCGCCGATCTCCAGTTCCTTCAGCGCCTTCTCGAAGCGGGCCGCCATGACGCCGGAGCGGAAGGCCGACAGGTCGCCGCCCTTGGGCCCGGAGGGTCCGTCCGAGAAGATGCGCGCCAGTTCCTCGAAGTCCCCGGGGTTTTTAATCAAGCGGTTGATCACCTCACGGGCGCGTTTCTCGGCGTCTTTCTTGGAGCGGGTGACATCCGGTCTGGCCCGTTCGGCGCCCTTGTGGGAAATCAGGATATGCGAGGCGGCAAAATCGCCGGCCAGGTCGAAGTACTGATCGGTCTCGGGGTCATTGCTCAGACCGAAAGCCGACAGGGCCGCAATCGTCAGGAATAAAATGGAGAGGGAAACTTTCATGCAAAACCTCTTTGCTTCATTGATGGAATCAAGCGTCAAGCCGTTGCCGCAGCAGTTGGTTGACGGTGGCGGGATTGCCCTTCCCGCGTGTGGCCTTCATGGCCTGGCCGACGAAAAACCCGAGAATCTTGGTCTTGCCACCGCGATAGTCGGCGACCTGGGACTGGTTGGCGGCCAGGATCTCGTCGATGATACGGCCCAGTTCACCTTCGTCGGTGATTTGTTTGAGGCCCTGCTCTTCGATAATGGTTTCCGGGTCCTTGCCGGAAGCAAACATGGCGCTGAAGACCTGCTTGCCGATCTTGCCGCTGATGGTCTTGGCGTCGATCAGGCGAACCAGACCGGCCAGGTTCTCCGGGCTCACCGGACACGCGGCCACGCCGCCTTCCAGGTCCTTCAGGTCGCGCAGCAATTCGCTCATGACCCAACTGCACGCGGCCCTGGGATTGCCTGAAAGCTCGGCGGTCTTCTCGTAGTACTCCGCCAGCGGTTTCTCGCTGATCAGGCGCAGGGCGTCGGGCCGGTTGAGGCCGTAGGTTTCCATGAAGCGGGCGTATTTCTCGTGCGGCAGTTCCGGCAGGGTCGCCCGCGCCGCTTCGACGCGCTCCTCGGTGATGGTCAGCGGCAGCAGGTCGGGCTCGGGGAAGTAGCGGTAGTCGTGCGAATCTTCCTTGCCGCGCATGACCTTGGTGCTCTGGCTGCCCTCGTCCCACAGCAGGGTACACTGCTCGATCTCGCCGCCGTGGGTCAACGTGGTGATCTGGCGGTCGATCTCGTATTGCAGGCTGCGGCGCACGTTGTTGAACGAGTTCAGGTTCTTGATCTCGGTGCGGGTGCCGAATTCCTTTTGACCCACCGGACGCACGGACACGTTGGCGTCGCAGCGCATGCTGCCCTCTTCCATGTTGCCGTCGCAGATTTCCAGGTACTGCAGGATGGCCTTCATCTCGCGCAGGTAGGCGTAGGCCTCGTCCGGCGTGTGGATCTCGGGTTCGCTGACGATCTCCAGCAGCGGCACGCCGGCGCGGTTCAAATTCACATACGACTTGCGATCCGACTGGGGCCAGCCCTCGTGATGGCTCTGGCCCGCGTCTTCTTCCAAATGCGCCCGGGTAATGCCGATGTCGCGCGTCTCGCCGGACTCCAACTCGATGGTAATGCGACCCTTGCCCACCACGGGATGTTTGAACTGAGTAATCTGGTAACCCTTGGGCAGGTCCGGGTAGAAGTAGTTCTTGCGGGCAAACACCGAGGTCCCGGCGGGATTGTGATCGACAGCCAGGCCGAACTTGATCGCAAAATCGACGGCCCTGTCGTTCAAAACGGGCAGGACTCCGGGCATCCCCAGGCAGACCGGGCAGGTCTGGTTATTGGGTTCGGCCCCGAATTCCGTGCTGCATGTGCAGAACAGCTTGGAATCGGTCAAAAGCTGGGCGTGGACTTCCAGTCCGATCACGGCTTCGTATCCCATGGCGTGCATCGCCGGCCTCCTGATAAGTAACGTCAGCCGAACATCGCCTGGGGGCGGCCCGGCCTCGAAAGTAAGTGCTTTTAAGGCGCGCGCTCTTTATTGGACGCGCATGAACTCGGTGTACTTTTCGTAACCGCTGCCCTCGTTGTCGGGCGCCAGGGCGATGTCATAGGTGGCAATCTTGCCGGCGTCCGCGAAGGATTCCTTGTACGACGTCTTCTCGGTGGCGTAATTGCCGATGCCGGTGACGTCGAACTCGAACTGCTTCTTCCAGATCTCGTTATTGGCCTCGTCATAGGCCCGGGCGATCAGGGTCAGTTCCTGCAATTCCTTCTTGCCGCTTTTGTTGGTGACGGCCACCTCGTAGACGATCTCGGCGCGCTCGGCGCTGGGCAACAGCTCGATGTTCAACTCATAACCACGGCGCAAACCGCGCACCACGTCCTCGGCGCTGGGTTGGCCGCAACCGACGAGCAACGATGCCATTGTCAGGCATATCAATAGGTTCTTCATCATGAATACCTCAATTTTGTTCCTGGTCTTTTTCTTTGGCGCGGAGCTTGGCACCCTTCTTCTGTTTCCGCTGGATATACCATTTGGAAATGCCCGAGTGTTGCAGCCCGTAGACCACCTCGTAGACCCCCTGATAAAGGGACGGGTCGTTGATCAGGAGCGAAGCGGTACCGTCACCCGTGTCTATTTTCTCAAGAATCGAGGCTAAATGGTAGCTTGCCTTTTCAAGATTGGCGCTAACCCGTTCTGCGTAGGCTTCATCTTGCGACATTTTGTGCAGCAAACCCCTACCGTCCTTCAATTCTTTAGCGTATTGGTTGGACGTTTCCAGCAGCGTGGTGATCTGTGTTTTGACCTCGTCGCGGAAGGTCTCGTCTTCCAGCAGCATGGGCAGCATGCCCTTGCCTTCCTTGAAATCGTCCGAGATGGTTTCCAGGTTGGCGGTCAGGGTGTCCAGCCGCTCGCGCACCAGGGCCGCGAATTCGGGATCGTTCATCAGCATGGCCAGCATGCTGTCGTCGTTGCCCACCAGTGTGGCCAGGCGCGAGACGGTGCCGCGCAACTCGTCGGCCATCTTCTTATCGTTGATCGCGGTTTGCAGGGGGCCGTCCTGGTTGGCCAGGCGGTCCAGCAAAGCGCGCAGGTCGGTGGTGATGGAGGTGACGTCGGCCACGATGTCGGTGCCCTGGGCCAGCAACTTGTCCACGTCCAGCACCTTGGGCGTGGGCGGGATGTAGGCGCCCTCCTCCAACACCGGCGCGCTGTAGTCGCTGGTCACCAGCAGGATGGACTTGTCGCCCAGGATACCCACGGAGCGGATGTCGGCCTCGGTGGTGGTGCGGATGTGGTTGCGCACGGAGCGGTGCACGGCGATGGTGACGATAATGGGCACCTCCTCGTCTTGCGTGACCTGTTCGGCCAGCACGATCTTGGTCACGCGGCCGATGGGCACGCCGTTGTACTGCACCGGGCTGTCGCGGGCCAGTCCCAAAACCTTGTCGAAGCGGATCTTGTAGGTGATTTGTTCCTGGAAGCTGCCCAGGTAGTAGAGGGCGACGCCCAGGATGCCGATGGCAACGGCGAACATCAGGCCGACGCGTACTTCCCTATTCAAGTTTTGCCTCCTTCAAGATAGGCCCGCAGCATCCGGTGATCCGAACGGGCGGCTTCCGCCAGGGTGCCGACAAAAGCCAGGCGCCCCTGCTCCAGAAAAGCGAGACGGTCGGCCACGTGGTTGGCGGTGGACATGTCGTGCGTCACCACGACCGAGGTAATTTTGAGTTCCGTCTGCATCTTGCGGATCATGCGGTTGATGGTTTTCGTGGTCAGCGGATCCAGGCCGGTGGTGGGTTCGTCGTAAAGCACGATTTCGGGTTCGTTGATAATGGCTCGCGCCAGCGCCACCCGTTTCATCATCCCCCCCGACAAATCCGACGGAAACAAGTGTTCGATATTGTCCAACTCCACCCTGGCCAAACTCTTGCGCACCACGGGCAGTATCTCCTTATGGGTCAGCTTGGAATGCTCGCGCAGGGGATAGGCCAGGTTGCGGTAGACGTTCATGCTGTCGAAGAGGGCGCCGCCCTGGAACAGGTAGCTGACGCGCTTGCGGATGGGATAGTAATCCTTCTCCCGCAGCCGGGTGATGTCCTTGCCCTCGAAGAGGATGGTACCGCTGTCGGCCTGGATGAGCCCGATGAGCATGCGCAGCAACACGGATTTGCCGGTGCCGCTACCGCCCAGGATGACCAGGGTCTCGCCCTTCTCGATCTCCAGGTCGATGCCCTTGAGCACCTGTTTCTCCCCGAACGCCTTGTGGATGCCGCTCAACCGGTAGAACACATGCGCCCCCTATGCCCCGAAAAGCCTGAAGAATTTGGTCAGGAAGAAATCGCTGACCAGGATGGTAATGGACGCGGTGACCACGGTTTCGGTGGTGGCGTGACCCACGCCGTCGGCGCCGCCCTCCACGCGCATGCCGTTGTTGCAGGCGATGATGCCGATAAAGAAGCCGAAGAAGACCGACTTGCCGAAGCCGGAAACCATATCGCCCACCTCCACGGCCTGGAGCATGCGGGCTATATAATAATGCCCGTCGATATTCAACTCGACCGCCGAGAGGAAGAGCCCGCCCAGGATGCCCATGGCGCTGGCGATCACGGTGAGCACGGGAATGCACAACAGACAGGCGACGACGCGGGGGAGGACCAGTTTGTGCACGGGGTTGGTGGCCATGGCGCGCATGGCGTCCAACTGCTGGGTGATCTTCATGGAGCCCAACTCCGCGGTAATGCCCGCGCCCACGCGCCCGCCCACCAGCAGGGCGGTCAGAACCGGACCCAACTCGCGGATGATGCTCAAGCTGACCAGGTCGGCCACGTACAACTCGGCGCCCAGGGCCACCAGGGCGAAAGCGGCTTGCAGGGCCAGCACCATGCCGGTGAAAACGGCGGTGATATTGGCAATGGTCAACGAGCCTACACCGATGTGATAGCACTGCATCACCCATTCGCGAAATTCCCAGCGATTGGAAAAGAAACAGCGCAGCATTTCCCAATTGAGGAGGACCAATTGGCCCAGGATGGCAAAAGCTTTCCCCATGAGCACCATCATCAGGCAGTTAATGAAAACGATTCCCTCGGGGGGAATCCCTTAAGCCTAGACCAGCGAACGGGTTTGTTCAATCGGCAATTGCCCGGGGACGTAATTTGGCGGATGGAACCGGCGCCTTGTCGCCTGGCGAAATTCGGGGCTCGTTTCCCGTTGTGATAAGTTGTTTCGCAAAAGTCAGGAGCAAAGAATCAGTCCTCATTCCTCGACCCGGAAAAGTCAGGAGCAAAGAATCAGTTCTATTTCTTCGACCCGGAAAAGTCAGGAGCAAAGAATGAGAACTGATTCTTTGCTCACTGAAAAGTAATGTGAAAGAAATCAGTTGTGGGTCCTTGACCCGGACTTTTCGGGAGC